>ERZ810424.564-NODE-564-length-10327-cov-6.78651_pt1 | contig 10327 bp, 6 predicted proteins | sample MGYA00520270_ERZ810424 | MGnify/ENA primary metagenome ERZ810424 (study PRJEB31588, sample SAMN03399971) | human gut metagenome | study: EMG produced TPA metagenomics assembly of the PRJNA231909 data set (A prospective, longitudinal analysis of the... | reverse complement strand
TTTTTGTTATTAACAAGATCGGTTGAAATACTTGTTAATAATAAGTGTATAGTGTTTAAACAGGAAAGATCCATTGAATGGCGGTTACTCTTTAGGAAAAAGAGGGATAAATTGGATAAAGGACCAGAGAAAAAGGATAGAGTCCGGAAGAATAAAGTAAAGAGTATAGAGTAATAACATGGGGATGTTTTGCTGAATAAGATCCCCATGTTATGATATAAAACATCCGGATGTTCTAATGCAGAACATCCGGATGTTTTTGTAATGTAAGCTTAGTGTTTCAGGATGAATGAAGTATTGAAATGAATTTTATTCAGCTTCGTTATGTATTTCGCATGTACCCATTCATCTCCTGATATTTGATGTCATACTTGGTCACATTAGTAGCGGGTGGGGAAGTGCCGTCTGCCGACATCGGTAAGTATAAAAAAATCCTTCGGTTTGAAATTATATTCAGCCGAAGGATTCATTTTATTTATTTCGTTTTATCGATCAGATCGAACGAAGAAATTCACATAGTTTGTTCACAGCCAAAGCACGATGACTGATTTGATTTTTAATTTCATTACCTAATTCGGCAAAGGTCCGGTCGTATCCTTCAGGAACGAATACCGGATCGTATCCGAATCCGGAATCACCTCTTTTTTCTTTGATTATTTCGCCTTTTATGATTCCTTCGAAGAGATACTCCTTTTCATCCAGAATGAGCGAAATAGCCGTACGGAACTGCGCTCTACGGTTGTCTTTTCCTTCCAGTTCGTGGAGGAGTTTCAACATGTTGGCTTCCGCATTGTGTCCTTCTCCACCGGCATAACGGGCCGAATAGACACCCGGAGCACCTCCCAGTGATTCAACTTCCAGTCCCGTGTCATCGGCAAAGCAGTTTAATCCGTAGTTCCGGTAAATAAAAGATGATTTGAGGTATGCATTGCCTTCAAGAGTCTCTGCTGTCTCCGGAATATCTGTATGACAATTGATGTCATTCAGGCTGAGTAGCTCGACTTTATCCCCTAAGATAGCAGATACTTCTTCCAGCTTATGTGCATTATTGGTTGCGAAAACAAGTTTACGTTTCATTGTATGCAGTTTATTTTATTTTCAGGCGGTCGAATCCTTCACCATATACACCGATTACCGAACTCTGCGAGATAAAAGCATTCGGATCGATATCTTTCACTAAACGGAAAATATCGAGTGACTGACGTTTGTAGGCAAGTACAACTAATACTTTTACATTATTCTGGCTGTACCAGCCCAATCCGTCAAGTACGGTCACTCCCCGATGGGTTTCTTTCGTAATGCGGTCGGCAATCTTTGCATAATCTTTCGAAAAGATAAAGAACTGTACCGATTGACGGGCGCTGTTGACTACATAGTCCAGAACGAAACCGATGATAAACAAGGTAACGAAACCGAATATCACTCTGCGCCAGTCGTTAAAGATGAAATAGCATGAACTGATGATAATGATATCACAGAACATGATCATTCGTCCGAGAGTAACGTCCTTATATTTATTAACAATGGCTGCAATGATATCGGTACCACCTGTGCTGCCGTTATTATTAAATACCACCCCTAATCCGAGACCACACATGATGGCTCCGATGATGCAAGCCATAAAGTCCTGCCCTTCTCCTACCAACTGAAGCGGAGCTCCTTTATCGTCCACAATGATCAGTTGGAAGAACCATAGGAAGAAAGTGAGCATAAAGATGGCGTATGTCGTCTTTATACTGAATTTCGGACCGAGTATCTTAATAGCAAATGTCATCAGGACAGCGTTGATGATGAAGTAGGACCATTGAATGGGGAAACCTGTTGCATAATAGATGATGGCACCGATACCGGTTGTTCCACCTGTAGTGATCTGATAAGGAATCAGAAAAGCTGTCCAGCCTAATGCATAACTTATCAGTCCGAGAGTGATGAAAATATAATCTCTCAACTCTCGCATTACATCGGATTTTGTGGGTTTACTAATCATTTTGTGTGTAGGTATTAAATAACAATGTTAACAATCTTCTTCGGGACTACGATAACTTTCTTCGGTGTTTTGCCTTCTGTCCATTTTAACGAGCGTTCGTCGGCAAGTACAGTGGCTTGAATCGCATCGCTGGCGGCATCAGCCGGAAATTCCATATTGAAACGTGCTTTACCATTGAAAGAAATGGTGTAATTAACCGTATCTTCTACCAGGTATTGCTCGTTGAAAGCCGGCCATTGTGCATCGCATACAGAGGTGGTGTTTCCTAATGTATCCCATAACTCTTCGCATACATGCGGAGCAAAAGGTGCAAGAACTACGATGAGTTGCTCCAATACCTCTTTTTTATTGCATTTCAGACTTGAAAGTTCATTGACACAGATCATGAAAGCACTTACTGAAGTGTTGTAAGAGAATTGTTCGATATCACCGGTTACTTTCTTAATCAACTTATGGAGTGCTTTTAGTTCTTCTTTGGTAGCCGGTTCGTCTTTTACCAGATATTCGCCGTTTCTGTCATAGAACAATGACCAGAATTTTTTGATGAAACGATGTACGCCATCTATTCCGTTCGTATCCCAAGGTTTGGACTGTTCAACCGGTCCGAGGAACATTTCGTACATACGGAGTGTATCGGCACCGTATTTTTCAACAATCATATCCGGATTTACCACATTGAACATAGATTTACTCATCTTTTCAACAGCCCATCCACAGATATACTTGCCGTCTTCCAGAATAAATTCGGCAGTTTCGTATTCGGGTCTCCAAGCCTTGAAAGCTTCCAGGTCGAGGATATCGTTGGATACGATGTTGACATCTACGTGGATAGGAGTAACTTCATATTGATCTTTCAGATTGAGAGATACGAAAGTATTGGTATCCTTGATACGGTAGACAAAGTTACTTCGTCCTTGTATCATTCCCTGATTTACAAGTTTCTGGAAAGGCTCTTCGGCTACGGAGATACCCCAATCGTGCAGGAACTTATTCCAGAAACGTGAATAAATCAAGTGTCCGGTAGCATGTTCCGTACCTCCTACATATAAGTCTACATTTTTCCAGTACTGATCCACGGCGGGAGAAACGAGAGCTTCGTGATTGCGCGGATCCATATAGCGCAGATAATAGGCGGATGAACCGGCAAATCCCGGCATCGTATTCAGTTCCAGTGGGAAAATGGTTATATTATCAATGTTTTCATTGTCTGTCACGCATTTGTTGACAGTGTCCCATGCCCATTTAGTGGCATGTCCCAATGGTGGTTCACCGGTTTCGGTAGGAAGGAATTTGGCTACTTCCGGCAATTCCAGCGGGAGGCAACTTTCATCAATCATGTAAGGCATTCCGTCTTTGTAGTAAACCGGGAATGGTTCGCCCCAATAGCGCTGACGTGAGAAAATTGCATCACGCAGACGGAAATTGACTTTCACACGGCCTAATCCGGTTGCCTTGATATATTCTTTAGTTTTGGCGATTGCTTCTTTTACGGTCAATCCGTTCAATACGAGTCCGCCTTCGGGAGCTCCCGGACGGGGAGAATTCATCATGATGCCTTCTTTGGCGTCGAAGCTTTCTTCACTGACATCGCAACCTTCGATCAGCGGACGGATTTCCAGATTGAAATGTTTGGCAAAAGCATAGTCACGGCTATCGTGTGCAGGAACAGCCATGATGGCACCTGTACCGTAACCTGCTAATACATAATCGCTAATCCATACCGGTATGGATTCGTTGGTCAATGGGTTAATGGCATAGCTTCCGGAGAATACGCCGCTTACGCTACGGTCGGCAATACGTTCGCGTTCGGTACGTTTTTTGGTACGGTCCAGATAAGCATCTACTTCGGCTTTTTGTTCCGGAGTGGTCAACTTGGCTACCAATTCACTTTCCGGGGCAAGCACCATGAAAGTAACTCCAAATACCGTGTCGGCACGGGTTGTAAAGATAGTAAATTCAATATCCGAATCTTTCACTTTAAAGTTCATTTCAGCACCTTCGCTGCGTCCTATCCAGTTGCGTTGAGTCTCTTTCAGCGAGTCGGTCCATTCTACGGTTTCAAGTCCGTCGAGCAAACGCTGTGCATAAGCGGATACGCGCAGGCACCACTGACGCATCACTTTTTGAATAACGGGATAACCGCCTCTTTCGGAAACACCGTCAACTACTTCATCATTGGCAAGTACGGTACCCAAAGCCGGACACCAGTTTACCATTGTATTGCCCAAATAGGCTATACGGTAGTTCATGAGGATTTCCTGTTGTTCTTTTTCGCTTTTAGCATTCCATTCGTCGGCAGTGAAGTCCATTTCTTCGCCACAGGCTACGTTCATACCTTGTGTTCCGTTGGTACTAAAAGCTTCTATTAACTCTTCGATGGGACGTGCCTGTTTTTCATCATTGCAATAATAGCTGTTGAACATTTTGATAAATGCCCATTGGGTCCAATGATAATATTCCGGATCGCAAGTGCGAATTTCACGATTCCAGTCGAAAGAGAAACCAATCTTATCTAATTGTTCACGATAGCGGTTGATGTTATTAACAGTGGTAATTGCAGGGTGCTGTCCGGTTTGAATAGCATATTGTTCGGCCGGCAGTCCGTAAGCATCATATCCCATCGGGTTCAATACGTTAAATCCTTGCAGGCGTTTATAGCGCGCATAAATGTCTGAGGCAATATATCCCAGGGGATGACCTACGTGCAGTCCGGCACCCGAAGGATAGGGGAACATATTGAGTACATAGAATTTTTGTTTGGATGCATCTTCATTTACCTGGTAGGTATGGTTGTCTACCCAAATTTTCTGCCATTTCTTTTCGATCTCCCTGAAATTATATTCCATAGCGATAACCTTTTGTTTATAGTGATTTATAATATATGCTTTATATGAGGGAGCAAATTTACATGATTATTTTCAGATAACCACGAAGATAGCTAAAAAACAAAATAGGTATGAAAAGGAAGAATCAGAAAATAAAAATCTTATATTTGTTGATAATTTAAATTTTAGTATTTATATTTGTAATCATCGATTAGGTATATGATTACTCAAAAGATAAAAATGATGACATTCATTCAATAGGTTTGAGCACGAAGATGTGCTGAAAGGATAACGAATCGGGATATAGTTTACAAAGACTATATCCCGATTTCTTTATTATTTTTCTGCTAATATGATCACCGGATTTTCATCATTCTCTTGTATTTCATACGAAATCAGATATTTTCCGTCGTCAGACATACACTTAGGTATGAATGAATGTTCTTCCGGTATGGCGAATGAATTTTCCGGGTAAGAAATTTGAATGTTATTGGATTTCTTTTCTTTCAGGTCATAGTAAAAAAGATAATTCTGTTTATTGGCCCTTGCAGAAAAGAAAAGTTTATTATCCCATTTTCCGATGGGAGTTAAAGTCGCTGCATTGTCAAAGACACTTTTTCTGGGATCGGTTAATGTGTAGCGGGCATCTTCTGCTATTTTGTATTTTCCTAATTCAATGTACCAACGTGGAATGGGTTGATATTGATTATCGATGGAAAAAATGGTATCGTTGAACATCTCTTTAAAGAAAGTCCGGCCATTTGCATGGAATGGATAGCATTCATTGTAGAATACCATTGTCATCTCTCCTTTTTGAAAGGATTTGCCATAGGGTATTTTAGCCAGGATGGTGCTGTCTTTGAATAGGTAAATTTTGTGAGGTTCATTTCCGGTAATATTCTGTATATAACCGGCTTTTATATTATTACCTGATGCAAGGGGAAATACTTCTTTGATATTGCTTTCCGGGATCGGTTCGGTCTTTATCCATTTTCCGTTCCAGTTATATGTTTTAATTTTGTTGGCTATGTCGAAAATGTGAATGCCTTCATCATCTGTCCAAGCATTATTAATGCCGCTATATTCGGTGGGACCTCCTCCTTTGCTACCTATGTTACAAATAAATTTGCCCGACAGATCGAAAAGGGATAAATTATTGTGATGTACCAGTATTTTGTCTTTATGTAGGATTGTTGCGCGGATATTACCTATCAGTATGGAATCATTGGTTTCTAATTGGACAAAGTGTATGGATTTTGCCCATTCTTTCAAAGGGATCTTTTCCGGTTGGCCGTCAAAAAGGGTAGAGAAGTCGATAGTCTGACATTCGGTAGTAGATTCTTTGTTACATGAAGTAAACATGGAGCAGACAAACAGGGAGAGTACAAAGAAACAGGCGGATTTGTTTTTCATAATTGTATTGTGTAACGGATTAATTAAGGGATCTAATATAGGTATTTAAATTATCGGGAAATCATTAACCGACCAAACGTTAAGGTTTTAAAAGCTTTTTTAGAGAAGCCTTATGGAGGGGGATAGATAAGTACGGGTATAAAAAAAAGGAGCAACGCCTTGCTCCAACCTTTGTTAACCTTAAATCTAATACTATGAAAAACACATTGCAAAGGTACGGCTTTCTGCGAAAATAGCAAATAAACCAAGTAAATTAGTATGTTTTATAACACGTTTTAAGAAAATAATGTGATTTGTTAAGTGTTGAAAGCTCTGAAATTCTATTTTGGGGTGGATCGGAGACTGTTTTAATACTTCCTTCGGTTGAGAGGATGTTGGGGTATGGACATAAAAAAAGGAGCAACGCCTTGCTCCAACCTTTGTTAAGGTTAAATCTAATACTATGAAAAACACATTGCAAAGGTACGACTTCCTGCGAAAATAGCAAGTAATTCGGATAAAAATCGGTGTTTTATAATATATTTTAAAGGATATAATAAAGTTATTAATAAAACAGACTCTTTTTGAAAGGTTTATTTAGAAATGATGATAGCCAAACTTATTATCGGAATAAGGGGCAGACCGATCAATATACATTATTTTAGGTATGGTAAAACTGTCTGTTAGGATAGGTAGATTTGAGGGAAACCGCTATCTTTGCCTTGTTATTTATGAACTTAAAAAGAAGACTATCCGTGAGCAATGATATTGAATTAACCCCGATGATGAAACAGTTTCTTGACCTGAAGGCTAAGCATCCGGATGCAGTGATGCTGTTCCGGTGCGGAGACTTCTATGAAACTTATTCTACCGATGCGATTATTGCAGCTGAAATATTAGGAATTACTCTCACAAAACGTGCCAATGGAAAGGGTAAAACCGTTGAGATGGCGGGATTTCCGCATCATGCGTTAGATACATACCTGCCGAAATTGATCCGTGCAGGTAAGCGGGTGGCCATATGTGACCAGCTTGAAGATCCTAAGACAACGAAGAAATTGGTGAAGCGTGGCATTACGGAGTTAGTTACTCCGGGTGTTTCGATCAATGATAATGTCTTAAATTATAAGGAAAATAACTTTCTGGCAGCTGTTCATTTTGGAAAATCGGCTTGTGGTATTGCATTTCTGGATATTTCTACCGGAGAGTTCCTGACGGCTGAAGGACCTTTTGACTATGTAGATAAGCTGCTGAATAATTTTGCTCCGAAAGAGATTCTTTTCGAACGTGGGAAACGCGGAATGTTTGAGGGAAATTTCGGAAGTAAGTTCTTTACTTTTGAACTGGATGATTGGGTATTTACCGAATCCAGTTCCCGGGAGAAGTTGCTGAAGCATTTTGAAACAAAGAATCTGAAAGGATTCGGGGTTGAGCATCTCAAGAATGGTATTATAGCTTCCGGAGCTATCCTGCAATATCTGGATATGACGGAACATACACAGGTAGGACATATCACTTCGCTGGCACGTATCGAGGAAGACAAATATGTGCGTCTTGATAAATTTACAGTGCGCAGCCTGGAGTTGATCGGTAGCATGAACGATGGTGGCAGCAGTTTGCTTCATGTTATTGACAAGACTATCAGTCCTATGGGAGCCCGTCTGTTGAAGCGTTGGATGGTATTTCCTTTAAAAGATGAGAAACCCATTAATGACCGGCTGAATGTAGTAGAATACTTCTTTCGTAAACCGGATTTCAGGGAGTTGATTGAAGACGAACTGCATCGGATCGGAGATTTGGAACGTATCATTTCAAAAGTAGCCGTCGGGCGTGTTTCTCCTCGTGAGGTAGTACAGTTAAAAGTTGCTTTACAAGCAATTGAACCTATTAAAGAGGCTTGTCAACAGGCCGATAATCCGAGTTTGAACCGAATCGGTGAGCAGTTGAATCTTTGTATTTCTATTCGTGACCGGATTGAAAAAGAGATTAATAATGATCCTCCTCTGTTGATAAATAAGGGGGGAGTCATAAAAGATGGTGTAGATACGGAATTGGATGAGCTTCGGCAGATTGCTTATTCTGGCAAAGATTATCTGCTTAAGATACAGCAACGTGAAAGTGAACTGACAGGAATACCTAGTTTGAAGATTGCTTATAACAGTGTTTTCGGATACTATATTGAAGTGCGGAATGTGCATAAAGATAAAGTGCCGCAAGAGTGGATACGTAAGCAGACGTTGGTAAATGCGGAGCGTTATATCACTCAGGAACTGAAAGAATATGAAGAGAAAATTCTGGGTGCCGAAGACAAGATCCTGGTATTGGAGACTCGCCTGTATACAGAACTTGTACAGGCATTGAGTGAATTTATACCTGCCATACAGATCAATGCTAACCAGATAGCCCGCATTGACTGCCTGCTTTCATTTGCCAATGTAGCCAAAGAGAACAATTATATCCGCCCGGTGATTGAAGATAATGATGTATTGGATATTCGTCAGGGGCGGCATCCGGTAATTGAAAAGCAACTGCCTATCGGAGAAAAATATATAGCTAACGATGTGTTGTTGGATAACGCTACCCAGCAGGTTATCATTATTACCGGTCCGAATATGGCCGGTAAGTCGGCCCTGTTAAGGCAGACTGCATTGATCACCCTGCTTGCCCAGATTGGTTCGTTCGTTCCGGCCGAAAGCGCTCATATCGGATTGGTAGATAAGATTTTTACTCGGGTCGGTGCCAGTGACAATATCTCTGTAGGAGAATCTACTTTTATGGTTGAGATGAATGAAGCATCTGATATTCTGAATAATATTTCTTCCCGAAGCCTTGTCCTGTTCGATGAATTGGGACGCGGAACTTCTACTTACGACGGAATATCCATAGCTTGGGCTATTGTAGAGTATATCCACGAGCATCCGAAGGCAAAGGCACGTACGCTTTTTGCTACTCACTACCATGAACTGAACGAAATGGAGAAATCCTTTAAGCGTATTAAGAATTATAACGTATCGGTTAAGGAGGTGGATAATAAAGTTATTTTCCTCCGGAAACTTGAAAGGGGCGGAAGTGAGCACTCGTTCGGTATCCATGTGGCCAAGATGGCAGGCATGCCTAAAAGTATTGTGAAACGTGCCAATGAAATTCTGAAGCAACTCGAATCTGACAACCGCCAGCAGGGAATTTCGGGTAAGCCGCTGGCAGAAGTCAGTGAGAATCGCGGAGGTATGCAGTTGAGTTTCTTTCAGCTTGATGACCCGATTTTGTGTCAGATCCGGGATGAAATACTTCATCTGGATGTGAATAATCTTACTCCGATTGAGGCATTAAACAAACTGAATGATATCAAAAAGATAGTCAGGGGAAAATAATTATTTAAGAAACTCTTCCACCTTTTTATAAAACAGGGATAAGTGATGTCCGTCTATAAATCCATGATGAATGGTCATAGCGATGGGCATCACTAATACACCACCTCTTATAACGGCTTTACCCGCATTCATTAACGGGTAATTACCACCGTGACGATGTTCCTGCGTACAAGTCAGTGAGGTGAAATATAAATCGGGAGTAGCGCTGAGGAGCACTACATCCAGTAAATCACTACCTCCTGTCTTTTCTGCTTCATAAGGATCTTTATCCGGATCTATTCCGCTAATGATGGCTTTGGCTTCTGTGTAGAAAGTCTTAAAATCAGGATACCAGGGAAGTCGTACAGTAAAAAAACGTCCGTTATCTGCCACTTTAATGGGAGTCAGCATATCCACTGTATCGAAATAAACTACCCGTCCTTCAGAATCAATGCGGAATCGGAACTCTTTGATTTCATTGACAGCACGCAACACGGCATAAAGGTAGTGCAGGAAGAAGGATTCTCCGGCGGCTTTGGCACGTGTTCTAGCACCCGAACATTCTACTTCTGAAGTAATGGAGATAGTGGGATTCTGGAAACCAAGGAAAAATTCATAATTTTCTTTTCTTTCCCAGGTTTTAATATCAATTATATGTTTCATTTTACACTCTTTTTCTTTCCGTAGAAAAACATAAAGTAAATGCCGATAATTACGAACGGGATGCTTAACCATTGACCCATGTTCAGTGCCATGCTATTTTCGAAATCCAC
>ERZ810424.539-NODE-539-length-10637-cov-6.6822_pt1 | contig 10637 bp, 7 predicted proteins | sample MGYA00520270_ERZ810424 | MGnify/ENA primary metagenome ERZ810424 (study PRJEB31588, sample SAMN03399971) | human gut metagenome | study: EMG produced TPA metagenomics assembly of the PRJNA231909 data set (A prospective, longitudinal analysis of the... | reverse complement strand
CTAACTCTCCACGGGGAGAAGGTTGTATATGTTTGGCTACATCCACCACTTTATTAGGGTAGAAATAGAGTCCTACTACAGCGTAGTTAGATTTTGGATTTTCTGGTTTTTCTTCAATACTCAAAACATTCCCATCCTTGTCAAAGTCAGCAACTCCATAACGTTCGGGATCGGCAACCCAATAACCGAATACGGTTGCTTTCTGCTCTTCCTCGACTGTACGGACAGCCTCCTGCAACATGCGGGTAAAGCTTTGGCCATAGAAGATATTATCACCTAATACCAGGCAGACGGAATCATTGCCGACGAAGTCTTCACCGATAATAAAGGCTTGTGCCAGACCGTCCGGAGAGGGTTGTTCGGCATACTCAAACCGTACTCCATAGTCGGAGCCATCACCCAAAAGACGCTTGAAACCCGGAAGATCATAAGGAGTGGAAATAATCAGGATCTCACGGATTCCAGCCAACATAAGGACTGAAATCGGATAATAAATCATAGGCTTGTCAAAGACAGGAAGCAACTGCTTACTCACTCCTTTGGTGATAGGATACAGACGAGTGCCTGAACCACCAGCTAAAACTATTCCTTTCATAAAAGCTTATTTCAATTTTAGAAAATAAGTAAGCTGTTTTGAGATGGACACAAAGTAGCTTTTATTCTGTGTTTATTTAAAAAGTTCCACATACCCAACCGGCATATCCGCACAAGCACACCCCAGCATATTTAACCGGACAGCAATCTTACTCCTGCCATCCACCATAACAAGCTCTCCTACAAGACCAGTCAAAGGACCTTTGACAACACGTACTTTTTCACCACGTGATAAAGGAGTGCTATTCATACAGATTGCCTCTTCGGAATAGTCGAGCATAAAACGGAAACGGGCCATTTGTTCATCAGGAATGATAGTCGGACTGCTCTCACCGCGCATTACCATATAACGACTAACGGTAGAAAAGGAAAGAACCTCTTTGCGTTCTTTAGGATCAACATGTACAAAAACCATCATGGGAAGCAACACGGATTCAACCACTTTACGGCGGTCACTCCATTGATGGACTTCTTGCTGGACCGGTACAAAATTTTCAATCCCCATTTTGTCTAAACGTTCGGCTACCTTCTTCTCATGATGCATACGAACCAGAGCGACATACCAGCGTTTAGAGTGTGCTACGCCTTCCCCTGTCCCAATTTTAGGCCCAGCACTTAAAGTTTCTTTCGTTAGAATCATACTTTTTTACCCCTTAAGTTTCCGTTACTTCTTAGGTAACGGAAATTATAGAGTACTGGACACCTACCACAAAAAGAAGAAGAAATACGTACGAACAAGGGAGTTTAGATACATTTTGCCTGATATACAGAGATATTTGAAAAGTATAGGCAGTCGAATTCATAGAACATGAAATAGGAATATTTCATGTCCCGATACATTTTTACTGTATATTTAAATAAAAAGAGAAAAAAAAGGAATTTTGCTTGTATGTTATTAACAAATTTGTCTATATTTGCACCGAATAATTTCCGTTACCTAAGAAGTAACAGCTGCGTATTTAGACTGGTTATCAAAGACTTAATATACTTTTCAAAGAATTCCCCTATAATTCCTGACGTAAGAATAATTCAGTCGATTTACTTTGGTACGCTCATTCAATTCAAAGCCTTTCAAGTAAATTTGTGTTGTCTTAATAGATTTATGCCCCAATGATTCGCTAATCATTTCGATAGGTACTCCCCTGTATTTAGCGGTAGTTGCCCAGGAATGACGAAATGTATAAGAAGTCACGGATGAATGGATACGTAATTTTTTAGCTAAACTCTTCAAATCATTATTAAAACGACGCAGTGTGGATTGATATTCTCTATATGCCGCTTCCCCATCCCGTTTATTTTTTCCACTTAATATATAAAAAAGATAATCCGGATGCTCGGGGAGAACAGCAGAATGCGTATTACGAAGTCGGGAAACAATACATGAAGCCGATTCTAAGATTTCTATACTCATTGGGGTTCCAGTCTTGATACGGTTGTACTTCAATATATTCCCCTCCAAATTCGACTTTTCCAGATGAGCAAGATCGGCGAAAGGCATTCCGCAAAATAAAAATAACAAATTAGCGATGGCTTGCGTCCGGCGAAGTTTTTCGGACTGCGGATCTTTATAAAGCAGCGTGTGTAATTCGTTTATAGGAATTGCTTTTTTCTGACGAGTATCTACTCCGGTAAAGACATCACGAAACAAGCGATGAATATAAGGAGCCTGATGAGTATCTACTCCCTTATTGTATATGCAACGTAACATTCGCATATAGGTGGAAATCGTGTTCAACTTCAAGCGGCAGGACATCAGATAACTGCTATACCGCTTCAAGTTCTCACGAGTAATCAAACTGAATGACACACACTCTGTTCCACAAAATATGGTGAAAGAGCGAAGTGCATTCTCATAAACATGTGCTGTGGCATAACGCCCTTCCTGACGCAAACAATTTATATAATTATTTGCACATACGGTAAATCCGTCTTTTCTCATAATTTACTTTCTATATTAATTGATTAAAATAAGTTTGATATTACGAGAAATAGAACGAATTTACAACAAAGAAGGTGATTTACGGTCGTTTTCTTATAAAGTTTTTAGTAACCTATACGATTTAATACTAAATTTGGCTATTTATCAGAAAGTGATAGTGCAAGAACTTCCCCATTGGATACTGGTTTTGTTTTCCGTATTCCACAAACATTCACGAGCCGTCAACAAGCATTGATCCACATCCATGGTAACTACAATAAAGGAAAGTAGACGTTCGTCAGCAGAAGAATACTCACCTTTCATAGGGGAGTCCACCCGGAAAACAGGTAAATCAATTGTTCCATTTACCCCATTCCAGGTATAAAATTCATTGTAATTCTTATCTCCATGAAAGTAAGCCTTAATCATAGAATGAGAATGGATAAACTGCTCCAGCTTTTCCCAATTCTTTGTGGCTTTCTTTTTGACATCAGTCACCAGACAGGTATCTGCCAACAAATTCTGAAACTTATCTACTGAATTGATCGTATGCTTACCGTTCGGATTCGTAAAATGCTTGGTATCGGCAATGGGAGGATCGTGGGTAAATAAAATAACAGGAATAATCGTATCGGTTCCTATTTCCTGATCGAACCATTGACGCATATATGCATCAGGCCACATTCCCATAAAAACAAACCGTACCCCGTCCTTTACAAAGGAATAATGCACCTTATCCGTTTGATAATTAAAAGTCTCCGCCGTACGTTCCACCGCAGGGCGCATCATCCGGTTGAAAATACCGGCAGCACTGGATGCATCTTTTTCAGGAGATAAAACCTTGGGATAACCTATCGCATTAGAAATATCGTGATTACCCGGTACCAGATACAAAGGAGAACTTATCGATGAATCCCAATCACTGCAAAATTGACTCCATGATATAGTAGCAGATTGAACTCCTTCTTCCATCCGATTGGCAACATCACCCGTACAAACAACAAAATCAGGAGAACCGAATTTTATTCCTGCGCCCACCCCACTATCTTCCGGCAGCCGAGTTTCAGAAAGCAATTTGAAGGTTGCCAACATAGCACGACTTACCTCATCACTTCCCACTTCTTTTCCCCGAAATTCACGTTCAAGACCATAATGTACGTCTGAACAATATATAAAACGAAGAATTCTTCCTTCGTCTGCTCCGGCAGCGGTGCAGCTAAAAAGAAGAATTCCCGTAAATAATAAAAGGATTAGCTTTCTCATTCCTTACAATTATAATCTTACCATTCTATTTTTGTACTTAGTCCGGCAGTGGTGCTATTACTCTCACCTTGAGTGGCTTTCATCATATACCATTCAGCACCGTTATCCTTACGGGCATACGCCATTCCCTCTGTTTCTCCATTGTATTTAGGTGTTTCTCCCCAAACCTCTTCACCGGCATCCGTTAGATTCTTGAATACGTCTATGGCAGTTTCTTCCGGTGAAAGAAGCTCAATCTTCACAGATTTTTTAGCGGAGAGTCCACTTGTAAAGCCTGTAGAATAATCTGCTTGATCCGAAAGAAGCACTAAAAAACCATGAGACTGTATTTTAGTCCCTTCGGGAGCTATATAAACAATATCCCCATCATCTTTTTTAATCTTTACTCCGGTTATATCCAGTTCACGACCTGTACTATTATACAACTCAATATATTTGGGTTTATTACCGTTCAACTCATTCAGCACCAATCCAGTATAATCAATACTGGAAGGTCCTTCAGGTTCCGTAATTTTATTAGCTGTTCCTTTAGTAGCTTTCAATACAACAGTCCATTCTCCCGTACCGTCGGGAATACGTGAATAACTTCCTCCCACTTCATGTTTACCTCCATCACCAAATTCCGCATCCTTATCAAATTTGTCTATATCTTTACCAGAGGGCATTTGCAAATTGATAGAAACAGATTTAGTATTTGAGATTCCTTGAGTAAAATCAACGCCTTTGACTTTCAGCAAATATGCTTTACCGGCAATGGCTGCCCCTTCCCCAAATGTATAAATAATCTCCGAAACACCTTCTTCATCAGTTTTCACCAGTTTAACGCCATTGAGATTAATTGTTGTATTGGAAGTATTATAAATCTCAATCCAATCTTCTTCACTTGCATTCCCATCGTTTCCACAAATTTCATTCAATACCAATCCTGAATAATCAATATCAGTAGGAATTTCCGGTTCCGAGTCATCTTTACACCCAACCAAAGCCAAAGCACAAAGTGTGCTCATCAGCAAAAACTTTTTCATAATCATCTTTTTTTAATTTATATCGTTATTCGCGTTTAAAAAGAAATCATTGTACGCAACTGAAATACATTAAAATCGATTCCTGAAGGCATTACTTCACTTAAAGGTTTACCTCCCTTGGTAATTTGTCCTTTAGAGTCGGCATATTTATCATTATTCATATAAATGTAATTCAGTCCAATCACCACATTACGTACAGGATACCAGTTCAACGAAGCAGAATAGCTGGTTGCCTTACCTCCTGTAATATACGCAGCCGGATCATGGAAATCATTCATATTTATATTACTGATACGAGCCGCAACTTCCAAATTCCCCCCTTTACGACGCATTTTCATTGGACCAAATTCCGCCTCATCCGGGGAGTATTGACGGTTTTCTCCCAATATCATATAAGATGCCGTAGCATACCAACCATTAAATACTGCATTTTTCAAATCAGTCTTTTGATTATTAGCACCATAGGTATAGCGGGATATGTTGTTATAAATATATTCTCCATAAGTCAGCAACTTACGATAACGGAATCCCAGTTCGAAGCCTGTAGTATAATAATGATTGACATTCGAAATCTCGGCTTGCACAAATCGGCGACGGTCTACCCTGCTCTCCGGGAAAGTCCGGAAAAGAACCGTCTTATCCTCCAGCCCTGAACCGGAAGGTGTCTGATAGTTAAAGTATCCGCCGACATGAATCGTCATATCTTCATTGTAAATAGGCGACACTGCTACACGGGTAGCCAGAGCATAACCGTCATTCCCTCTATTACGCTCTTTCTGAATGATATCCACTTCCCTACCAAATACTCCAGCGGAAGCCCACCAATGTTTTCCCCAACCAGTTCCGGCAAGTCCCAGACGGCGCCCGTCAGCAAAAGCTTCCACTGCCATCGGACGTTCCGAAGCCATCAGATATTTAGAACTTGTTGTACGTTCCATACTCATCGGAACTTTAAAATTTCCCGCCTTTACAAAGAAATGATTATTAAATTTATAGCCCAGATACATATCTTTTATTTCCACTTCATTGTAAGCGAAATCCAGATCCAGTTCTGCAAACCATTTTTTGTATAAAGTGGCTTTCACACCGAAACGTGCACGACGAATACTCACCCCGTTACTAAAACGGAATTGATTGTCATCGTCCTCCAGATCCTTGTTCGTTTTGGATGTCAGATCATCCACATTCGATGTGGGCGAATAAACCGCTGCATCCAAATAAATTCGATTATCAAACCATAAATGAAAGTTTTCATTTTTAGAAGCAAAGTGAAGTTTTCCACTCTCAAAATAAGCCTTTACAGGTATCTTACCCGATTCATCTTCCCAACCGGAAGTCGTGTTTTGTCCCCATACTGAAGTAAATGCCAACAGACCGGCAACCAGAATCATGTTTCTTTTTCTCATATCGTATCTCTATCGTTTTGCAGGCGCAAAGTAAACGACATGGAAATACAAATGAATGACAGAGTTATTACATTTCTACAACAACAAAGGCCGCTCCCGAATAACAGGAACGGCCTTAACATTTTCATTTCAATGTGATGTCAGCCTCTTTTCAAAAAGATGACATTCTGCTTATTTATACTCTGCCCAGCTCTTGATAGCTATATCATCCACACTCATCGTACAGAAGGCATTGATAAATGCACTAGCCAGACGGGCATTCGTAATCAACGGTATATTCAAGTCAATGGCAGCACGACGAATTTTATACCCATTACTTAATTCTCCGGCTGTCAGATTCTTCGGGATATTGACTACCATATCTATTTCCTTGCTATGAAGCATCTCCAACGCCTGCGGATGCCCCTCTTCGCTCGGCCAATAGACATGAGTACTTTCAATACCGCTCTCGGCAAGCGCTTTGTGTGTACCTCCCGTAGCGAAGAGTTTATATCCCTTATTCACCAACATACGGGCTGCATCCATCATATCCGCTTTTTGCTTCATGGTACCTGTAGAAAGCAGGATATTCTTCTGCGGAATACGATAGCCTACAGAAAGCATAGCCTTCAATACAGCACATGAAGTATCCATACCGATACAACCTACTTCACCGGTAGAAGCCATATCTACTCCCAACACCGGATCGGCCTTCTGCAAGCGGTTGAAGGAAAATTGGGAGGCCTTGATTCCGACATAATCCAGTTCGAAGAGATTCTTTTCCGGTTTCTCCACAGGCAGACCGAGCATCACTTTCGTTGCCAGCTCGATAAAGTTGATCTTCAACACTTTGCTGACAAACGGGAAAGAACGACTGGCACGCAGATTACATTCAATCACCTTGATATCGTTGTCTTTCGCCAGATACTGAATATTAAACGGACCGGAGATATTCAAAGCCTTAGCAATCTCACGGCTGATACGCTTAATACGGCGAACAGTTTCTACATACAGCTTTTGCGGCGGGAACTGAATCGTTGCGTCGCCGGAATGTACTCCCGCAAATTCGATATGCTCACTTATAGCGTATGCTACAATTTCTCCATTCTGCGCCACCGCATCCATTTCCACTTCCTTGGCGTGTTCGATAAACTGGCTTACTACCACCGGATGTTTCTTCGATACATTAGCTGCCAGTTTCAAGAAACGTTCCAATTCTTCCTGGTTGGAACAAACATTCATCGCAGCTCCCGAAAGCACATAGGACGGACGAACAAGTACGGGGAAACCTACCTCTTCAACGAACTCCTGAATGTCATCCATAGAAGTTAATTCACGCCAACGGGGCTGATCCACACCGATACGGTCAAGCATGGCAGAGAATTTCTCACGATCTTCGGCATTGTCAATACTCTTGGCACTCGTACCTAGAATATTGATCTTCTGTGCATCCAGACGCAAAGCAAGGTTATTTGGAATCTGGCCGCCGGTAGATACAATTACCCCATGCGGATTCTCCAGTTCCAGAATATCCATCACACGTTCAAAAGTCAATTCATCAAAGTACAAACGGTCGCACATATCGTAATCCGTAGATACGGTTTCAGGATTATAGTTAATCATGACACTGCGCCATCCCTCTTTTCGAATGGTATTCAAAGCCTGTACGCCACACCAGTCGAATTCTACGGAAGAACCGATACGATAAGCACCGGAACCCAATACGACGATGGATTTATGGTCGCCCAGATAACGCACATCATTTGCTACACCGCTATAAGTAAGATACAGATAATTGGTTTGTGCCGGGTATTCGGCTGCCAACGTATCGATCTGTTTCACTACCGGAAGAATGCCTGCCTCTTTACGGTGTTTGCGGATATAAAGAATTCCATCTTCCATATCACCTTCGTAACCGATGGCACGGGCAATCTGGAAATCGGAGAAACCTTGAACCTTAGCTTTACGGAGCAATTCGTTCGGCAAATCGGCAATCTGTTTGTGATTGTTTCCCCAACTATGCAGTTCTTCGGAAGTCTTCATAATATTCATTAACTTCTGCAAGAACCATTTATCAATCTTAGTCAATTCGTGCACCTGATCGATGGTGTAGCCGGCGCGAAACGCTTTCGAGATCACGAAAATACGTTTATCAGTCGGTTCGCGCAAGGCTTTATCAATGTCGGAAATAACCAATTCTTTGTTCTCCACAAAACCATGCATTCCCTGTCCGATCATACGAAGACCTTTCTGGATAGCTTCTTCAAAAGTGCGTCCGATAGCCATCACTTCACCCACAGATTTCATAGAAGAACCCAACTCTCTATCTACACCGTGGAATTTACCTAAATCCCAACGAGGAATCTTACATACGACATAATCCAGTGCCGGTTCAAAGAAAGCGGAAGTAGTCTTGGTTACAGAATTCTTCAGGTCGAAGAGTCCATAACCCAATCCCAATTTGGCAGCAACGAAAGCCAGCGGATAACCGGTTGCCTTAGATGCTAAAGCCGATGAACGGGAAAGGCGGGCATTTACTTCGATCACCCGGTAATCTTCGGATTCGGGATCGAAGGCATATTGTACGTTACATTCACCCACGATACCGATATGGCGGATGATACGTATTGCCAATTCCCGAAGTTTATGATACTCTTTATTGGTAAGCGTCTGTGAAGGAGCAATAACGATAGACTCACCGGTATGGATACCCAGCGGATCGAAGTTTTCCATATTACAAACGGTGATACAGTTATCGAAGCGGTCACGTACCACTTCATATTCCACTTCTTTCCAGCCGCGTAGTGATTTCTCCACCAATACCTGTGGGGAGAAAGAGAATGCTTTTTCTACCAGCACATCCAGTTGTTGTTCATTATCACAGAAACCGGACCCCAAACCTCCTAACGCATAAGCAGCACGAACAATCACCGGATAGCCCAGTTCTTTTGCTGCGCGACGTGCATCTTCCGCATTTTCTACGGCTTCACTCTTGATGGTTTTTACATTGATCTCATTCAATTTCTGAACAAAAAGTTCACGGTCCTCGGTATCCATAATGGCCTGTACCGGAGTACCCAGCACTTTTACATTATATTTTTCAAGAATACCTTCTTTATACAATGCTACTCCACAGTTCAGAGCCGTCTGACCACCGAACGCCAGCATAATACCTTCCGGTTTTTCTTTCTGGATCACTTTCTCTACGAAGTACGGAGTCACCGGAAGAAAGTAAATTTGATCTGCCACTCCTTCGGAAGTCTGCACCGTAGCAATATTCGGATTGATAAGAATGGTTTCAATACCCTCTTCTTTCAAGGCTTTAAGTGCCTGTGAACCGGAATAGTCAAATTCACCAGCCTCACCGATTTTCAGGGCACCTGAACCTAATAGCAATACTTTCTTTATATTTTCTTTCATTGTTACAATAGTTTTACAAATTCGTCGAACAGGAATTCCGTATCCGTAGGTCCACTCGCAGCTTCCGGGTGGAATTGCGCAGAGAACCAGGGATTCTTTTTATGTTTGATTCCCTCGTTGGACCCATCGTTCATATTGATAAACAACGGTTCCCACTCTGCACTCAACGTATTATTGTCTACGGCATAACCATGATTTTGTGAAGTAATGAAACAACGTTCCGTACCTACCATACGCACCGGCTGATTGTGGCTACGATGTCCGTATTTCAATTTATAAATCTTGGCTCCGCCCGCTTTTGAAAGCAACTGGTTACCCATACAGATGCCGAAGATAGGCAGTTTCTCATTTACCATCGCCTTCCGTATATTCTGTACCGCAGCATCACAAGTATCCGGGTCACCCGGTCCGTTGGAGATAAACAACCCGTCAAATTCGAGTCCGCTATAATCATAATCCCAAGGTACACGGATCACTTCTACATTACGTTTCAGCAGACAACGAATAATATTTGTCTTTACACCGCAATCTACCAGGATAACCTTCTTAAATTGAGAATTGAAAGTTGAGAATTGAGAATTAAGCTGCGCATAGGAACTATTTACGGAGAAAGTTTGTGAAGTTCCGGCAGGAAGATAGCAAATAATCTCTTTGCAAGATACACGATCTACATAATTGACGCCTGCGTATACTGCTTCAGGCACATTATCCGGTTCATCATCGAAAACGATTTTTCCCATCATTACTCCATGTTCACGAAGAACCTTAGTCAGCTCGCGCGTATCAATGCCTGTGATACCGGGAATCTGCTCGCGTTTCAACCAGTCACCGAGACTTTCTACCGCATTCCAGTGGCTGTATTCATAAGAATAGTCACTTACGATAATCGCTTCCGCGTGGATTTTCTCACTTTCCATGAAAGTGGCAAGTCCATTCGGTTCGATGGTAAAAGGAGGAACACCGTAGTTGCCTACCAGAGGATAGGTAAGCGTCATCAACTGTCCGGCGTATGAAGGGTCAGTAAGGCTCTCC
>ERZ810424.528-NODE-528-length-10843-cov-4.98387_pt1 | contig 10843 bp, 9 predicted proteins | sample MGYA00520270_ERZ810424 | MGnify/ENA primary metagenome ERZ810424 (study PRJEB31588, sample SAMN03399971) | human gut metagenome | study: EMG produced TPA metagenomics assembly of the PRJNA231909 data set (A prospective, longitudinal analysis of the... | reverse complement strand
CTCTTCCGATCTTATTGATAAGACATTTATTCAGTCAAAAATGCTGAACAAATCCAAGGGTCCGGCAGTTCATTCGCTGCGTGCACAGGCGGATAAGGCAAATTACAGCATGGAGATGCGGAATACATTACAGAATACGGAGCATCTGACGATCCGCCAGGCGGAGGTTGCCGAGATTCTCACAAAAGAGGGCGATCGTGAGCAGATTACCGGTGTAAAGACGGTTTCGGGTGCAATGTATCACTGTAAGGCGGTTGTGTTGTGTACGGGAACGTATCTTCGCGCACGTTGTCTGACCGGCGAGATGATTACCTATACCGGACCGAACGGTTTGATGGCTGCAAATCATCTGACCGACTCATTACTGGCACATGGAGTAGAAATGTTCCGCTTCAAGACCGGTACACCGGCAAGAATTGACAAACGGTCGATTGATTTTTCCAAGATGGAAGAGCAGAAAGGTGACGAAAAAGTTGTTCCGTTTTCTTTCACGACAAATCCCAAAGATGTGCAGATCGACCAGGTGTCCTGCTGGCTGACTTACACGAATGAGAAAACGCATGAGATTATCCGCAACAATCTGGACCGGTCTCCGATCTATGCGGGAATCATAGAGGGAACCGGGCCGCGTTACTGTCCATCCATTGAGGATAAGGTGGTTAAGTTTGCGGATAAGGACAGGCATCAGATTTTCATTGAGCCGGAGGGGCTTCACACGAATGAGATGTATGTCGGAGGAATGTCCTCATCACTTCCGGAGGATGTGCAGCATGAGATGTACCGCACTCTGCCGGGACTGGAACATGTGAAAATTGTCCGGAATGCCTATGCGATCGAATATGATTGTATCAATCCGAACCAGCTGTATGCCTCTCTTGAATTTAAGAAGATCCGGGGACTTTTTTCCGGAGGGCAGTTCAACGGCAGCAGCGGTTATGAGGAGGCAGCCTGTCAGGGACTCATTGCCGGTATCAATGCGGCGATGGAGATTCTCGGAAGAGAGCCGCTGGTGCTGGACCGGTCGGAGGCTTATATCGGAGTTCTGATTGATGATCTGGTGACGAAGGAGAATCATGAACCATATCGTATGATGACGTCGCGTGCGGAATACCGTCTGTTGCTTCGCCAGGATAATGCGGATCTGCGTCTCACGAAAAAGGGATATGAGATCGGTCTGATCTCAAAAGAGCGGTACGACTGGGTCTGTAAAAAAGAGCAGATGATCAAAGAGGAGATTGACCGTGTTGCGAAGGTTCATGTAGGTGCGAACAAAGAAGTGCAGGCTCTTCTGGAGAGTTACGGGAGCATACCGTTAAATACCGGTGTGACGTTAACGGAGCTGATGCGCAGACCGGAGCTTGATTATGATAAGCTGGCGCCGATCGATCATGAGAGATCGGAACTTCCGGAAGAAGTGAGAGAGCAGGTTAATATTCTGATTAAGTATGATGGGTATATTTCCAGACAGATCAAGCAGGTGGAAAGCTTTAAGAAGCTGGAGAAGAAAAAGATACCGGAAGGATTCGATTATGATGAGGTTCCGAGTCTGCGCATTGAGGCGCGGCAGAAGTTAAAGCTGTACAGTCCGACGTCAATCGGTCAGGCGTCGCGTATCTCCGGTGTATCGCCGGCGGATGTTTCGGTATTGCTGGTGTACATGGAACAGATGAATCATCATGGGGAGCATCATTCATAGGAGTATCATTCATAAAAAGAAAAAGAGCGCAGGAATGGAGAGGTGGTTTATGGCGTATAATCTTGAAAAGTTCAAAAAAGGTCTGGATGATTTGCAGATCCATCTGGACGAAAAACAGATGGGACAATTTCTAACCTATTATGAACTTCTGGTAGAAACGAATAAAGTTATGAACCTGACCGCTATCACAGAGTTTGACGAAGTAATTGAGAAGCATTTTCTTGACAGCCTTTCCCTGTGTCGTGTGAAGGATTTAAGAAGTCTCGAAGATCGACCGGAGGCATATCGGATTCTGGATCTTGGAACGGGAGCGGGATTTCCGGGAATTCCTTTAAAGATTGCTTTTCCGAAACTTCAGATCGTGCTGGCGGATTCACTGAATAAGAGAATCCGTTTCTTACAGGAGGTCATTGACACACTCGGATTGGAAGATGTGACCGCTGTTCATGGAAGAGCAGAGGAGATGGGCAGAAATACATTATATCGGGAACAGTTTGACCTATGCGTGTCCCGTGCCGTGGCAAATTTATCCTCTCTCAGCGAGTATTGTCTTCCGTTTGTGAAGATGGGAGGAGCATTTATTTCCTATAAATCAGGGGAGGTGGATGAGGAAGCCGCACAGGCAAAGAGAGCCATTTATCTTCTTGGTGGTGAAGTGAAGGATATTTACAAATTTGATCTGTTTGATCAGAAGCGTTCGTTTGTTGTGATTGAGAAAGAGCGGAAGACGCCGAAAGCTTATCCAAGAAAAGCCGGCACACCGACAAAAGAACCGCTGCAGTAACAGAAAAGAGAGATGATGCGATGGATCCTTGATCCGGTCGTGTCATCTCTCTTTTGATTTTATGAAGTATTTGATTGTATAAGGTATGACGTTACATTAGTGATCTTCATGTAAGAACATCCGCATGATGTTCAGAAGCTTATCCGGTACTTCAAGCTGCGGGGTTAGACCTGCATTTGAAATATAGGCGGTTTCTACAGTTGCATTCTTGTGCGCATAAGAATCTGCAATGGCAACCGCATCTGTCATGGAACGGCTTTCAATAATATATAGCGGAATGGTAAGCTTTTTCACGGCATGTCCGATTGCATTGTCGGTGTAATGTCCCTCGATGCTTGCCATCAGATATTTTCCGTGGCTCTTTCCCATGTGCGATGCCTCATAGTAGGCATCAAGCATCTTGCTGGATACAAGCTGCGGTCTGCTAAAATATGTTTTCTGCAGTGTCCGCTGGATATTGGATTCGTGTGTCCGGACATTGTAGAGGAATGTTCCGAGGATCGGCAGCTCCAGCAGTGTCTTTTTGACAGAGGAATACTTGTCCGGTGTGCAGTCAAAGCTGCTCATCGCAGGCGGATTGATCGCAGTGATGCTTGCGAGAAGATTCGGATTCATATTCTGGGCAAGTACCGCAAACGAAATGGAATTGCCTGTCGTCACGACATCCGGGCGTTCTCCGATCACATCATGAATAAAATCTGTGAGAAGCTGTACATACAGGTAATTGGTATAAGTCAGATAAGGCTTGTCCGAGCGGCCGCATCCTAACAGATCTATGGTATATACCGTATAATGCTTTTCAAGCTTTTTCACAAGTCTGCACCACTCATAAGAAGAAGAGATCGGATTTAATTCGTGAATGAGAAGGAGCGGAGAACCGGAGCCGCGCTTGGTATAAAAAATACTGCCGTTCTTCCAGTGATAGTAGCTGCCGCTTTCCGTCTTTAAAATATTTTTCATCTCTGCTGTCATATCGATGAAGCGGTTCACAAGATGAATCGTGCCTGCAGCAAGAGCAGTCAGCAGAAAGAAATGTCTGATATTCTTTTTCATGCTATTGTTCATAGAACCTCCCGTAATCTTTGCAAAACGTTTCCTATTACTTATATTATAGCCGCTTTCCATAACTTATACAAATTAAAAATTCTGAAAATATAAATTTTTGCTTTTCATTGAATTACGTTTGGTATAAAATAATACTGGTAATTTGGTTTTTAATATCAAACATATGTTCGGTGGCGAAATGGTAGAAGAATATATTCAGAAAATTTATGAGGAACTTTTAAAAGAGGAGCAGAACAGTGCGAAGCGGATTTCTGATTTACAGATTCATTTGAAAGAGACGCAGGCAATGATCCATTTGCTTGAGGAGACGAATGATCCTAATTATGAGTCGTTTACTCCAAGAAAAGTAAATTCCAGGAATAAGCAGAAAATCGATGAATTGCATGCAGAGATGAAAGAACTCGAGGAAGCAATTCAGCAGGAGACAGACTACCATACGCAGCAGATGGAAAGAGTGGAAGAAGCGGCGAAGGTATTGCGGCAGGCGAAAGCAGATGTTGCATGCAGGTGTGACAGAAATACACTTGAGGAAGAAAGGTACCATACGTCTCTCCTTGAAACGCAGGAGAATGAGAGACAACGCATTTCACGCGAACTTCATGACAGTACCGTTCAGAATCTTACGGCAATGGTTCACATGGCAGAACTGTGCAGTAAACTGGTGGATATGGATCCGATCCGGTGTAAGCTGGAACTCAGTAAGATGATCAAGAATCTCAGGGAGATCATCGATGATACTAGAAAGATGATTTATAACCTGCGCCCTATGTCTTTTGATGATATTGGTCTGGATATTACAATCGAGAGAACTTTGGACAAGCTGGAAGCAACCGGCACGAAGAAGATTCATTTTGTAGTGGAAGGAACTCCTTATCAATTAAAACCGATTATCGGGATAACGTTACTTAGAATTATTCAGGAGGCATGCAGCAATGCGATCTGTCATGCAAACCCGACTCTGATACATGTTCTGTTAAGATACGAGCAAGGGGCTATCACGGTAATAGTCGAGGATGATGGAACAGGATTTGATGTTCATATTCTGGATGAGCGTCCAAGGGATGATAATTCTGGGTTTGGAATGTCTATGATGAAAGAACGAGTATATTTATTATCCGGTTCGATACAGATTGACTCTAAGATCGGTGTTGGAACAAAAATTGTAGTGAAAGTACCTATTAGTAACAAGGAGGAGTTTTAAATGGCAGTAAAAGTAATGATTACAGATGATCATTCATTGATTCGTGAAGGATTAAAGCAGCTGTTGGAACTGGAAGGAGACTTTCAGGTAATTGCAGAGGCGTGTGATGGTATTGATTGCATGGAAAAATTAAAAGAGCAGATACCGGATGTTTTGTTGCTGGATATCAATATGCCGCGCATGAATGGACTTGAAGTTTTGCAGAAGATTAAAGATGAGAAAATAGATGTCAAGATTCTTGTTCTTACCGTACATAATGAAGTGGAGTATTTATTGAAAGCAGTGGACATCGGAATCAATGGTTATCTGTTGAAAGACTCTGAGTCTTCTGAATTGAAAAAAGCAATTTTATCTGTTGTCGATGGAGAAGATTACATACAGCCGAGTCTGATTCCTGTATTAAATGCAAAAATGATTGACCGGGATATGGACAGCGAGAAGATTGAAAAACTGACGAAGAGAGAACTTGAAGTGTTGAAGCTTCTTGCAGTTGGAATGTACAATAAGGGAGTGGCTGATGAATTGCACATCAGCGAACGTACTGTGAAAAATCATGTATCGAGTATCTTTAAAAAGATTGATGTTTCTGATCGTACGCAGGCAGCGGTATTTGCTATTCGAAATAATTTGATTTCTATTCATTAGGATTAGAGAGTATAAAGATTGAGTGTTTCGGAATCATCCGATACACTCAATTATTTTATAGAAAAAATAATGTTTATTACTATATAAAATTGTTTTAAAACGCGTATTATTGGGAAAATTATTGCAATGTTTCACGTGAAACATTATATAAATAAAATGTTTCACACATGTTTTCTACAAGATTTTGTATTTATAAAAAAACAGAAATACAACAGTTTGCAATCAGCGTGAAAATGTTTCACGTGAAACATTTCATACGAACTTTCCTATAGAAAAGCATATGTAAAAGTGTTATAATGAACTCTGTCGAGTTCATATTAGAAGTTTCAATGAAACTTCGGATGAGCAAAAAGAAGCGCAAACAGAAGAGATAATGAACTCTGGCAAACAAAACACACCAAATGAACAGGGTAATAAAAATTTAAAAGAGGTAATATATGAGCAGAATAATTGCAATCGCAAACCAAAAAGGTGGTGTTGGTAAGACAACCACAGCTATCAACTTATCATCCTGTCTTGCAGAAGCAGGAAAGAAAGTGTTGACCATTGATCTTGACCCGCAGGGAAATATGACAAGCGGATTAGGCGTTGACAAAAACGAACTGGAAAATACTGTATATGAATTGATGCTGGATGAGTGTTCCATCAAAGAGAGTATGGCAGATACCGTAGTAGAAGGAATGAAGATTATCCCGTCCAATGTGAATCTTGCCGGAGCAGAGATCGAGTTACTTGGTATCAATGAAAAGGAATATATTTTAAAAAATGCCGTAGATTATATCAGGGATGATTATGATTTTATCATCATTGACTGTCCGCCATCTTTAAATATGCTGACGATCAATGCGATGACAACAGCGGATTCTGTGCTGGTTCCGATTCAGTGTGAGTATTATGCACTCGAGGGATTGAGCCAGTTGATTCACACGATCGATCTGGTACAGCAGAGACTGAATCCAGATCTCGTCATCGACGGAGTTGTCTTCACGATGTATGATGTGCGAACCAATCTGTCCAATCAGGTAGTAGAGAATGTAAAAGAAAATCTTGATACCAAGATCTATGAGACACTGATTCCGAGAAATATCCGATTAGCAGAGGCTCCATCTCACGGACTTCCGATCAATATGTATGATTCAAAATCAGCGGGAACAGAAAGTTATCGTATGTTGGCAAAAGAAGTGATGGAGAGATAAGGAGGAGAGCTATGGCTGCTGCAAAAAAAGGTGGACTGGGAAAGGGAATTGATTCTTTAATTCCAAACAAAGTAAGTGCCACAAAAACGGAAGCAAAGAATGAAAATGTGAAAAACGATAAAGTCATCGAGGGTGTTCTGGTAAATATCAATAAGGTAGAACCGAATCGGGAACAGCCAAGAAAGAATTTTGATGAGGATGCCCTGTTGGAATTGTCCGAGTCAATCAAACAGTTTGGTGTGTTACAGCCTCTGCTTGTACAGGACAGAAAAGGATATTATGAAATTATTGCCGGCGAGCGCAGATGGCGAGCAGCGAAACTTGCCGGATTAAAAGAGGTTCCAGTAATTATCAAGAATCTTTCCAACCAGGAAGTCGTAGAAATCTCCCTGATCGAAAATATCCAGAGAGAAAACTTAAATCCGATTGAGGAAGCAATCGCATACAAGCGGTTACTGACAGAGTTCAATCTGAAACAGGATGAAGTTGCCGAGCGTGTATCGAAGAGCAGAACCGCTGTCACAAATTCCATGCGACTGTTAAAACTCGACGAGAGAGTACAGCAGATGGTAATTGATGACATGATCTCGACCGGACATGCGAGAGCACTTCTCGGTATTGACGATCAGGAAAAACAGTATACGACAGCACAGAAAATTTTCGACGAAAAACTGAGTGTGCGTGAGACGGAAAAACTGGTAAAGAAGATCCAGCAGGAAAAAGATCAGCCGGAAGCAAAGGAAGAGGTAAAGATCAATCCGAAGATGGAAGCAATCTGCCGTGATCTGGAAGAGAAGATGAAAGTCATTCTTGGAACAAAGGTTGCCATCAATCAGAAGGATAACCAGAAGGGCAGGATCGAAATTGAATATTATTCTATGGATGAACTTGACCGTATCATGGATCTGTTTGGATCCATCCGAAAATAGACAGAGTAAGATTCTGATAAAAGTCATATCAGAATAAAGAGAGAGGAAGCATATGATTTCACAGTATTTAGGTTTTGATTCCGATTATATTATTATCGGACTTAGCGCAGTGGTTCTGATTCTATTGATTCTTATCATTGTAAATATAGCGCAGATGCGGAAACTGAAAAAAGCATACAAAGTATTTATGAGCGGAAAAAACGGTAAGAATCTGGAAGATACCCTGATCAAGCGTCTGGATCAGGTAGATACACTTCTTGAGGCAAACAATGAGAATGAAAAAACAATCAAATCATTGTTTGAGGCCATGCAGCTGACCTATCAGAAGATGGGACTGATAAAGTATGATGCGTTCAACGAGATGGGAGGAAAACTCAGTTTTTCTCTTGCCATGCTGGATGTAAGAAATAACGGATTTATCATCAATGCCATGCACACACGCGAAGGCTGCTATACATATATCAAAGAGATCGTAGATGGTAATTCCATTATCGTGTTATCGGATGAGGAGCAGAAAGCTCTCGACAGAGCTATGGGAAAAACAGAAAACAACGAATGAGGATAATGTATGAGAATACAACTGGTAAGAACACTGCAAGGGGGGGAGAAACTTGCAGGGCCGGTCATAACGAAGGAAAATGAAATTCTCATTTCTGAGGGAACAACGCTGAAAACGGAATATCTGGATCTGATCTCCTTTCTGGGAATCGAGACCGTGTGTATCGAAGACCCCTATGAGGAAGATGAAACACCACATGATATTATCAGTAACGAAAAACGGGAAGAATATATTGAAAAAATAAAATCTATTCTGGAAAAGCATATTTATCACAGGGGCAGTTCTCTTCGGGAAATTGAATACGTCGCAGAGGACATTATTCAGGATGTCATGCAGGCGGATGAAAATATGGTAATTGATCTTTTGGAACGCGAAGGTAATTTGTACGAACATACACTTGTAGTAACAAAATTATGTATTATAGTCGCAAAAAAAATGAAGCTCACTGCGGAGCAGATTTACAGACTTGCACTGGGAGCATTGCTGCATGATCTGGGACTCCGCTACATTACGGTGCCGTATATCAACTGCGACATCAACGAATTGTCAGAAGCAGAGACTTTTGAATACCGGAAGCATCCGATCCTTGCGTACTCTGTTCTGGAGGAAGAAAAATGGATGGATCCTTTTGTAAAAAAAATGGTACTTGTACATCATGAGAGAAGAGACGGTTCCGGATTTCCGTTGAAGCAGAAAACGCGGGATACGGAATGTGGAATATTACAGGCATGTGATGCGTTCGACTGTTTTATCAGCGGGATGGAATGCAGACGTATGAGCATCCAGCAGGCACTTGAGTATCTGGTGGAAGGTACGGATATTTTTTATGACAGGAGAATTGTGCGTGTGATCGAGCGGCTCGTCGCACGCTATCCGGTCGGGACGAGAGTCCGGCTCAATACCGGAGAGTCCGGCATCGTTTTAAAACAGACAGAAAATTCCATCCGGCCTGTAATTAGAATTTTGGATGAAGAGGACCGGTTGACGGAAAAGATATACCAGTTGAATAAGAACAAGAATGTATCTATTCTTCAGGTCGAAAACTAGAAACAGAAAGAGGTGAAGATAGAAAATGCACAAATTTCTAAGAGCCATCGGGTTCAGTCATATTACAAAAGAACAGTTGCAGCATATTTTTGCAGATATTATAAGCGCACCGACGGTTCAGAAGGCAGCACTTGATTCGGAGGGCAATGAATTTGCAGAACTGTCAAAGGAGTACGGAGATTTTTTCGGAATCTCTGTCCGGGGCGTGTATAACGAAGATGATACCTTTGAGATGGAATATTACTATCCGTATTTGTGTGGAAAGAACATATCCACAATAGAACCCGCAGAAGTGGAAAAACATGCGGAAAAAGAATCCTATGCGGGGATATGTGATGAAGTCCGCATTGGAGTGACACTCATTTTTTATCTTCAGAATGTGGTGGATTATCTTGCGGTCAGCAAGAGCAAAGGATATATGAATCTGGCAGACGGCGTCATTTTAGCTGCGCTGTCTACGGAGGGAAAGATTTTATTCCCGATCAATAAGGCGGAGAAAAAAGTGCCTCATGCGCCAAAGGAGGGAACAGACCGGAATCATCTGATTGCCGCGGCAAGAGACGGGGATGAGGATGCGATCGAGAATCTGACGCTGGAGGACATTGATACCTACTCGCTGTTGTCAAAAAGGATCACACATGAAGATGTGCTTAGCATTGTGGATACCTACTTTATGCCGTATGGTATCGAGAGCGATCAGTATTCGGTGCTCGGCGAGATCATGGATGTGACACTGCTCCAGAACCGTTTCACGGAGGAAAATGTATATTCCATGGAAATCATGTGCAATGATATTCTTTTCAGCGTCTGTATCAATCAAAAAGATCTGCTCGGCGAACCGGAAGTGGGCAGACGTTTTAAGGGAAATATCTGGATGCAGGGCAGCGTAAAATACCGGGATTAGTTTGTGATTTTACTATGGTTTTTTATCGGATAATATGGTAAAATAAATAAGCTGTATACAGAAAAGTCTGTATACAGCAAATATATGTTTCCTTAGTTAAATGGATATAACAGCCCCCTCCTGAGAGTCAGCTATGGTTGAAGCCGGAGGAATGAAAAAAGAACCAATTCAGAGTTCGATTCTCACAGAGAAGACACTAAAGTCAAAATAAAAAACAGATGATTCATCACGCAAGTGATTGATTTCATAAATATGGTTTACCGTAACCAAAGGAGCCTGAAAAGCCCGAAAATACGGCATTTGTTCCCATAGTTAAATGGATATAACAAGCGCCTCCTAAGCGGCAGATGGTTCGATTCCTTCGAGCAATGAAAATTGCATAAATCTTAAAAATGTCTCAGTAGCTCAGCTGGATAGAGCACACGCCTCCTAAGGGGCAACTAAGTGCAGACCATTTAGTGAGACACAACTGGATTTTAGAGTTTGCAAAAAGACTAAAATCAATATATAATAACAGAGGCAATTCATCACGCAAGTGATTGGATTCATAAACATTGCAGCCGGAGCCAAAAAGGCTGAAAAGCCCGAAAATACGGCATTTGTTCCCTTAGTTAAATGGATATAACGGGGTCCTCCTAAGGGGCAACTAAGTGCAGACCATTTAGTGAGACACAACGGGATTTTAGAGTTTGCAAAAAGGCTAAAATCAATATATAATAACTGAGGCAATTCATCACACAAGTGATTGGATTCATAAACATGGCAGCCGGAGCCAAAAAGGCTGAAAAGCCCGAAAATACGGCATTTGTTCCCTTAG
>ERZ810424.505-NODE-505-length-11193-cov-7.79637_pt1 | contig 11193 bp, 8 predicted proteins | sample MGYA00520270_ERZ810424 | MGnify/ENA primary metagenome ERZ810424 (study PRJEB31588, sample SAMN03399971) | human gut metagenome | study: EMG produced TPA metagenomics assembly of the PRJNA231909 data set (A prospective, longitudinal analysis of the... | reverse complement strand
TGCTCGTATAAAAGAATACGAAATAATTGAAGAATGTAAATATTATATCTCTCATATTCTCTAAATTAACTGGTTGATTAACGGATGCTTGGTATGGGCAAACAATATAGCTGTGTGGGAATCTGCTTTTCTCTCCAATTGATCGAATGTTTTTCTTCCCATTGCACTGTATTCATAGAGGGCTTTCAGGATGATACGTTTTGTCCCCCAGTTGTCTGCTTCATCATAAGCATTGTAAAGAAATCCTAATGCTTTATCTGTTTTCAGGTCTGCAACAGCCGAAATGATTTGTCGCTTGACTTCTTCCGGTTGCACATGATACATTTCAATCAGCTTGGGCTCGATCTCTTTATATTTTAGTTTTCCTAAAGTTCTGATCGCTTCGCCCCGGATTTCGGTAGAGCGTGCGTTGATTTGTTTAGCCAGAATGGGAGCACTATCGGTTTCATTATATAACCGGATTTCGTTGATAAAGAATATCTTAACATTCTCTTCGGCCGAAGTATTCACCCATTTTATAAAGCTCGGTGTGTTATATCCCACCTTCTTGCGGTGTTCCAAGATGGCATGCAATTCCATCATATCCCATTGTCTCAACTTCATGCCGATGTCTTCGTCGAAGAAACGGAACGGATCTCCCTGGCTTAGCCACATATAAGTGTAGCGTGCAGAGTTCCTCAATTCTATTTCACGATGATAGAGGAAGCGCACCAATACCGCTTCAGAGGCATATCCGTTGATGGATTGAATAAGTTTCAGCGCTTGTATCTTTGCTCTTTTGGAGCCGAATTGAAGTTCGCGTTCAAGGAAACGCGTGATCTGGAATACGGTTTGAATCGTTTGATAGTTTAGTTCGTTAATCTCATCTTCGTGTACACTCTTGATTTCTGTTAATAGTTGAGTGATAATACGTAATTCATTAGGCTTGGGACGTTTTTTCGTATCATACTGTAATCTGTCTGCGATTTCCTCTTCACTCAATGTGTTGGAATCTAGCGAGATAGATTTCATTTCCTCGTAATATTTGTCGAAAGCTTTGTTGTATCTTCGCTTCTCTTTCCGCCTTTTGAATATACCATATATAATATGGAATAGGAGAAACAAGTACGCAATAATACAAAACATTACAGCAATTGAGCATATTCTTATGATTAAAGGATAGCCAATAAACTTGTAATATATCCAATAGAAATAATATTCTATGTAATCTATACCATACAGTACTTGATCCATTTCCCTTGATATATTTATATATAGAACTTGTATATTCGGAATAAAAGCTCTATATTTGTTGTATTGAATGTTCTGTCTAATGCAAATATACGAAATAACTTGTATATATTATCCAGTGTTCATGAACAGGCCTTTTGAGCCCTATTTTAGCTCTTGTGATTATTCTCGATGGAAAGGATTGAAATTACAAATAAAGGCAAGCAAAAAGCTATTAGGAGTTAAATATATTTTTGATAAGTTAACAAATGGAGCCTGAAAATAAGTGTGATAAGCCAGGTTCTCATGCGAAACAAAAACAAACAATAAATTTAAAAATTAAATTAAGATGAAAATTAAAAGTTTGATGTATGTCCTTATGGGGACAATGTTGGTTACTACTTCCTGCTCTGATAATGAGTTGGAAAAAGGTAACGATGGTTCGGGAACTGTTGACCCGGTAAATGCTTCTGCACTTGTGAATGTATATTCCGATAAAAGTGGTTCTGAAGCGAGTCTGCTTGTGGGAGATGTATTAGTGAAAGATTCCCGTACTCTTACGTTGAATGTTCCTGCTGCTTGCGAGAAAGTGTATATGAAATACAATACAGTTTCGGGAACAGAAGCTACAAAAGAATTTGCTTTGTCTCCTGTTAGTCGTGGTGTAGATCAGAGTACTGGTTTCAATTTTGAAACAAACCGTCTGGCATTGGTAACTCTTGCGCTTCCTGAAGATGCAGTGCAGCCGACAAATGAAACGGACCAAGGCTATCTTTTCTATCATAACACAGGTGTGGTGATGTTCGAAGATGGTTGGCCTATTCAACTGGATTCATGGTATGATGAAGATTTCAACGATGTTGTATTCGAGTATGACTTGAAGGTGACTGAATGTCATAGTCAACAGATGATGGAGACTGTAGGAGGTAAAGAAGAATTGTTGTTGACTTTGGATGTTCGTGCTGTAGGTGGTATATACCCGACTGTGTTAGGTGTTGTACTGGATGGTTTGAAAAGCGAGTATGTTGATCGGATTACTGCAAGCCTTGTACTAAAAGGTGGTCAGGGAACAATGACAGACTTAGCTAAAGAGGAACTTTCTACAAAAAATATAGTGAAAGTTGAAAATAAAAATTGGAATTGGAGTAATGATACTCGCAAAGAACCGCGTTTCGCAATATTGACAGTGGATAAAGCACAAGCGGAAGGAACTGTTATTACACTGGATGGTTTAACTTCTTTGATGGATAATAATCAGGATATGTTTCAGGTAACACAAGGAAAAGTAAGAGAAGGACTACCTATGTTGCGTGCTGAAGTTAGACTGATTGGTAAAGAAGGATTAACTGGAGCTGAAAGAGATGCTCAGCTTGCAGCATTTAGAGAGTTGATTTTAGATACTAATAGACAGAATTTCTTTATTAAGGTGAACGGTGGTAAAGAAATACACATGAGGGGTTATGCACCGACTTCTGCTTACAAAGCAGAATATGAAGCATTGGTTGCGGGTGACACTACACTGGATGCAAATGTTTATTATTCAAATACCAAAGGTTCCACTTGGGGAGTTAAACTTCCGGTTGGCACACGTCATGCTTATGAACGTGTACCATTTAGAGAAGCATATCCTGATTTTACTAAATGGGTAGATAGTAAGGGTGCTTCAAACCAGAAATGGTATGAGAACTTTGTTGATGAAAAAACTATAAGATATTGGTAATGCAAATTATCAGTCAATACGTTATTTGAGATATTTTGTACAATTTGAACCCCTCTTTTTTCGAAAAGAGGGGTTTCTTTGTATTCGGAAGAATAATCTTTAAACTAATACCGTAATGACGAAGCGATTTTTTATAGGCTACAGTTTGATTACTTTTTTTCTCTTAAATAGTGTGGTGCTTTTGGCACAACACAAAGCTTCCTTTGTGCAGCAATGGAAAATAGAAGATGCATCCCATGCTTTGCAGATAATAGAACGTGCAGATACATTAGAATTGATAGTTCCGGACGGACTGACTATGTGGTATCGGCAACGATTGACGGGCGATTATGAAATAAGTTATCGTATTTGTATGGTGATGCAAGGTGGAAAGTATGACCGCTTGAGTGATCTGAACTGCTTCTGGGCTGCCAATGATCCTAAATACCCTGATGATCTTTTTGCCCGTAGTCAGTGGCGTGACGGCATCTTTAAAAACTATAACACATTAAACCTTTTCTACGTTGGATACGGAGGAAATGATAATTCAACGACCCGTTTCCGTCGATACAAAGGAGAATATTATGGAGTGGCAGATGACAAGGTGAAACCTTTATTGAAAGAATATACCGATGCCTCTCATTTACTCGTCCCCAATCAGTGGTATGAGATTCGGATTCGAGTGGAAAAGGGAATCACAACTTATTCTGTGAATGATGAAGAGTTGTTCCGCTATACCCTTGCGGGTAGTGAAGGTGACGGACACTTCGGTTTACGTCTTTTGCAGAATCACGTACTCTTTACAGATTTTAAAGCGACTATACTTTGACTTATATACTGAAAACCTAATAAGACTATATTTCCATGATGAAACAACCTTTTACTAAATTTGGAGTGACAACTCTGTTTTCTCTTTTGTGTTCAGCATTCCTTCATGCGCAAGTTGTAACAGATGAACGGATGTTTTCTTTTGAAGAACCGCAAATACCGGATTGTATCACCGCTACTCATTCCCGCCTGTCGGTATCTGATCTGCATTATAAAGATGGAAAACATTCGTTGGAATGGACATTTGAACCGGGTGGAATATTGGAACTCAAGAAAGACCTGAAGTTTGAGAAGAAAGATCCGACCGGCAAGGATTTATATCTTTCGGCTTTTATTGTGTGGGTTTATAATGAAGTTCCCCAAGATGCGACCATTGAGTTTCAGTTTCTGAAAGACGGCAAACGATGCACATCTTTCCCTTTTGGTATTAATTTCAGTGGTTGGCGTGCCGCATGGGTTTGCTATGAACGTGATATGCAAGGCACACCGGAAGAAGGCATGAATGAACTCCGGATTATTGCTCCAAATTCAAAAGGAAGCCTTTTCATCGATCATTTGATTACGGCTACTAAAGTTGATGCACGTCAACAGACGGCCGATCTGCAAGTTCCTTTTGTCAATGCCGGGACCACTAACCATTGGCTGGTTGTCTATCAACACTCGCTTTTGAAACCGGATATTGAATTGACTCCTGTAGACGATAAGCAAAGAGCAGAAATGCAACTGTTGGAAAAGCGTTTTCGTGATATGATCTACACGAAAGGAAAAACGACTGATAAAGAAGTAGAAACCATCCGCAAGAAATATGATTTCTATCAGATAACTTACAAGAACGGCCAAGTATCGGGAGTACCTATTTACATGATACGTGCTTCAGAAGCTTATGAACGGATCATACCAAACTGGGATAAAGATATGCTGACTAAAATGGGAGTGGAAATGCGTGCTTATTTCGACCTGATGAAAAGAATTGCCGTTGCATATAATAATGCGGCAAATCCGGTGATTCGGGAAGAAATGAAGAAGAAGTTCTTAGCAATGTACGATCATATAACCGATCAGGGAGTAGCTTATGGTAGTTGTTGGGGAAACATCCATCATTATGGCTATAGTGTTCGCGGTCTGTACCTGGCATATTTTCTGATGAAAGATGTGCTTAGGGAAACCGGGAAACTTCAGGAAGCCGAACGGACATTACGCTGGTATGCGATTACTAACGAAGTATACCCTAAACCGGAAGTCAATGGAATTGATATGGACTCTTTCAATACACAGACCACCGGACGCATTGCCAGCATTTTAATGATGGAAGATACACCGGAAAAACTACAATATCTCCGGTCTTTCTCCCGTTGGATTGATTTTGGTTGCCGTCCTGCATTGGGATTGTCCGGTTCGTTTAAAGTAGACGGAGGTGCTTTCCATCATCGAAATAACTATCCGGCTTATGCTGTGGGCGGACTCGATGGAGCAACCAATATGATCTATCTTTTCAGCCGGACGGAATTTGCTGTTTCCGAGTTAGCTCATGAAACAGTGAAAAATGTACTGTTGACCATGCGTTTCTATTGCAATAAGCTGAACTTCCCTCTTTCCATGTCCGGTCGTCATCCAGATGGAAAAGGTAAACTGGTTCCTATGCATTTTGCTATGATGGCTTTAGCCGGTTCTCCCGATGGAAAGGAGGAATATGATAGTGAAATGGCTTCTTCTTACCTCCGTCTGATTTCAGACCCAAGTATTGAAAATGACTCTCCTGAATATATACCTAAGGTTTCAAATACTGAAGAACGTAAGGTGGCAAAACTTCTTATAGAGAAAGGTTTCCGTCCGGAGCCGGACCCGCAGGGAAATATAGCGATGGGATATGGTTGCGTCTCTGTCCAACGTCGTAGTAACTGGTCGGCTGTGGCACGCGGACATTCCCGTTATCTATGGGCGGCAGAGCATTATCTGGGAGCAAATCTATACGGTCGTTACCTGGCACACGGCAGTTTGCAAATATTGACTGCTGCACCGGGACAGACAGTAACTCCCGCCACTAGCGGCTGGCAGCAGGAAGGTTTTGACTGGAACCGTATTCCGGGAGTGACATCTATTCATTTGCCATTGGAGCAATTGCAGGCTAAGGTGCTCAATGTGGATAGTTACTCTGGAATGGAAGAGATGCTTTACTCCGACGAGGCTTTTGCCGGTGGTTTGTCTCAACAGAAGATGAATGGTAATTTCGGAATGAAGTTACATGAGCATGATAAGTACAACGGATCACATCGGGCACGTAAATCTTACCATTTCATCGATGGAATGATTGTCTGTCTTGGTTCGGATATTGAAAATACAAATACGGAGTTCCCGACAGAAACGACTATCTTCCAATTGGCAGTTACTGATAAAGCAGGGCATGATTATTGGAAAAATTATCAAGGAGATAAGAAAGTATGGGTGGACCATTTGGGAACGGGTTATTATGTTCCAACTCCCATCCGGTTTGAGAAGAACTTTCCTCAATACTCGCGAATGCAAAATACAGGAAAGGAAACAAAGGGTGATTGGGTTTCTTTGGTTGTAGATCATGGAAAGGCACCGAAAAACGGAAGTTATGAATACGCTGTTCTGCCTCAGACGAATGAAACTCTGATGAAGAAATTTGCAAAGAAGCCCACTTATAAGGTATTACAGCAAGACCGGAATGCACATATTGTAGAGTCCGTTTCCGAACAGATCATTTCTTATGTGTTGTTTGAAACTCCTGAAACGACATTGCCGGGTGGTTTATTACAACGTGTGGATACTTCCTGTCTGGTTATGACTCATAAAGAATCTGTTGATAAGATTAAGTTGACGGTGGCACAACCGGATTTGGCTTTGTATCGCGGTCCAAGCGATGAAGCGTTTGATAAAGATGGGAAACGTATCGAACGTAGTATCTATTCACGACCATGGATTGAAAATGCCAGTAGTGAAATACCTGTGACTGTAACGATAAAAGGGCAATGGAATGTAGAAGAAACTCCGTTTTGCAAGGTGATTTCTTCTGATAAGAAGCAAACAGTTTTGCAGTTCAGTTGTAAAGATGGTGCTAGCTTTGAAGTGGAGTTAAGGAGATAAAAGTCAGACAATAGGAGATCATTTGCTTTTCCTGATAAGGGAACACTAGTTTCTGTAGTGTACTGAATAAGTTGACACTTCTCAAATTCGAAATTCACATGGAAGAATTAAAAAAGAAGTACACTCCTTACACAGAATCTGAACGAATGTCGTATATTCGTGAGTATTTATCGACTTCCGAAACGAAGTCTCAGTTTGCTAAGCGTACGGGTATTTGCCGTCGTTTGCTGATTCTTTGGCTTGATAAGTATCATATAAATGATAAAGTTATGAGTACAGAACAACCCTCTTTAAGCAAAGACTCTGATGAGTCTCTCAATGAACTGGAGAAAGAACTCGCTGCATTGCGTGCCGAAAATCGCAAGCTTCAACGTGCTCTTCAGGAAGAAAGTCTTCGTCATGAAGCTTGTGAGGAATTGATTAATCTTGCGGAGTCAACCTATCACATCAAGGTTCGAAAAAACTCCGATGCCAAGTAATCGACACCTTGTCACAGGGGAACTCTGCCCTTCATATGCGCGGCAGTCTGCAGTTCCTCTGTGATTACTTCGGCATAACTATTATAAGCATGTCAACAGAAAAATGGAAATAGACATCCTCACATCAAGCATTGTGTTGTATTGTAATGAGTTACGTAAACTTATGCCCAAGGCTGGTATACGTGAACTCTATGCATGCTGCCTTCGCAAGTTTGGTGTCAGGATGGTCATTGGACGTGATCAATGCTATAATATTTTTCGTGCCAATGCCTTTGTCAACGTGTCAGACGTGTGAGGCCAAAGCCAACAAATTCCAATCATAATTATTACATTTATCCAGACCTGCTGAATGTCACGCCTAAATTTGTAGCTGACACATTCGGTTCAATGGTTGTAGCGGACATAACCTATGTTGCCACGTGCCAGGGATGGGCTTACCTGTCCCTTCTTACCGATGCGGGCAGTCGGGCCATAGTCGGATATGCCCTGTGCAAAACACTCGAAGCGGAAGGTTCTTTAAAGGCACTGAGGATGGCTATGGACTTTTACAACAGATACAATGTTGATTTGAGTAGTCTCATACACCATTCTGACCGGGGAGTGCAATACTGCTCAAAACTGTATGTGGGCATGCTCAAGAAACATCATATCAATATTAGTATGACTCAGTGTGGAGATCCGCTACATAATGCTCTGGCTGAACGGATGAATAACACGATCAAGAATGGGTGGCTGTTTGACTGCGAAGATGACAGCTTTGAACAGTTGGATAAACGTATAGCCGATGCCATATATGCATACAATTATCTTCGACCCCATCAAGGCATACAAATGAAAACACCGATGGAATATATTCGTAACGGCAGGGGAAAGGTAGTTGAAGTCCCGCTCGTCGGGACGGGTGCTCCCGCCCCTTGCCGCTAGGGCGATCCCCAAGCGAAGAGTTTTTGTTGTTTAATGAAAGTTTACAGCCCGAAGTCTTGCACTTATAAGAGAAGATACATAATTTTGCAACATATCTAAAATGACAACTTATACAGGAATTACAAAGGGACAAGTAAACTTATTTAGGTTTTAAAAAATATTGAGTAAACTAACTTAGGTATAACAAGCGAAGTTGTCAACTAAATCCAGTACAGTACAGGGGAACACTAGTTTCTCTTGGAGAAACCATAGTTTCCATGCCGTTGAAACTATTGTTTCTCGGTGCTGAAACTACAGTTTCCCAATGCTGAAACTTTAGTTTCCCGGTACGAAACCTTTGGTTTCAAGCCTTGAAACTAAAAGTTTCCCCACGAGAAACAAAGGTAATGCATTCATGAAATAAATAGGATTGCCTGGAGCTTCCAGAGTGAATACCTCCGCGTTGTGAAATGTAGTTTATCTGTTTCTGGTGACAGCATTATTGTTGTCACACTGCTGTCACCTATTGCTGTCACGGTGTTAATTGTTAATAATCAAACCGTTAAGCAGCAATCGGTGACAGGTGACAGATATATAATTAAAATAATTGTATAGAGAGGTTAGAACATAAACATGGCAACGGCAACAATACGGTTGTTACATACGGCATGGGTATCTTGAATTTTCCCATTGGACGTATTGAGCGAACCATACCATGCAGAGCTTAATGTATATTCCAACCCGAATTTCCAGTGGGGGACATTGTAGGTCAGTTCTGCTCCTGCCGTAACTAATTGGTTAAGGTCTGTTCCTGTTCCATAAAGTTTTGCATCATTTCCTTTGGGAGCATATAGTGCATCACTTGTTCCCAGATTCTTGGCATAGCCTACGAAGATTCCCGGCTTCCATTTCTGTCCGTAGACAACGTTGAACCAAGAGCTGGAGAAACGTATCGGAGTATATTCTTGTTCTCCCGTTTGTTCGTTGACAGACTTGATCCCGAATCCACCCAAACCGGAAGCTTGTGTCAGATTGGATCCTAATACACTCTTCGCAGCGATGAACCAGTCTTTGTTGGTGTATTTCACATGAGCTTCGTATGAAAGAGTTGTGATGCGTTCGTCTACCTTGTATTTATCTGTATTTACTATAGACTCCGTACGTGGTTTCAATGATAACAACTCAATGCCTACGCCGGCCAGCAAACCGCCATTCTTATAATCAGCTCCGACATAAAATTCGGGAATACAGCTTTGCTTCAGATACTTATGTGTTTTCCCTTCCGGTCCTTGTGAAGTATATTGTGATTGCCACACTGCGGCTCCGGTAAGTTGGAAATTCTTGTTTGTATAGCGATAACGAATTTGTGGCGCACGGCTGAAGGGCTGAAACGGTGCTCCTACGGAGAGATTAAGAATCTGCGGAGACACATCTCCGAATAAGGGATGCCAGTTCTGTCCGAGTAATAAAGTTGATTTTCCCCAATCCAGATTCAAATAAGCATGACGAAGGCGAATGACCGAATAAGAAGTGCCTGTGCCGCGGAAGTCGACTTCTACTTTGGCAGATGTCTTGGCTGTTCCCAGTTTTGGACCGGCAACGTCTACTCCAAGGCGCGAATATAAAGTATAGAAGTTACTGTTGGGTGTTGAGTTCAAATCGTTCCCCTCCGGATCACGCACTTTGTCTTTTGGATACATATAAAACAATCCGTCTACGGTTTCTTCGTTAGCACGACTATTATAATAGAAGTCAGTACGAATCTGTCCATAGAATTTGAACTTGAAATCCTGCATTTGTGCGAAACTGCCCGATACGGTTATCAGACAAAGAAAGATTAGAATGTATTTTTTCATAATGTGCATGTTTGTAAACGGGCGCAAAATTACGTAAAATTACTGGTTATCAGTTCATCGTTGATTAAAAAAGGCAAGGATTGCTTGATTATATTTGTTGAGACTTGTGCTTTTATGAATTGCTTTCAGTAATTTTCTGTCTGCTTGCGGCATTAAATATTCCCAGAAAGTTTTCATTTTGTTCAGAAGTTGTTCGTCTCCTCCTTCCAACTGTTCTGCATATTGATTGTATACGCATTTGTGCATAGATTGCAATTTTTCTCTCATTTCATCGAACTCGAGTGCACGGTTTTGTCTATACTCCAAAGCTAATGCCGGGTTGGCAAGTAATCCCCGTCCTATCATAATTCCGGCTAGTCCGGGAAACTGTTCCTGAATGCGGTGAATATCTTCTACACTATTGATATCTCCATTATAGATGAGCGGATGCTTGCAGGCATTCTGAAAAGCCTCAAACGCTTTAAGGTCAACTTCTCCTTTGTATTGCTGTTTTCCCAAGCGGGGGTGCATAACCACTTGTCGCAAGGGTAGCTCATTGATAATCGGAGCCAGTTTCAGACATTCTTCCGGATCTTCCCAGCCCAACCTCATTTTGATGGAGAAACTTATTTGCGGATATTCTGTAATCAGGCTAAGTAACGCCTGAACTTCTTCGGGATAAGGAAGAATGCCGGAACCATTGTGGCGTTTAGCCAGCATGGGAAAAGGACATCCCATATTGATGTCGACTTCCTTATATCCCTTTTCAATGAATAGGGATAAGATTTTTTCTGCTTTTTCAAAAGAAGGGGCTATCAGTTGGGGAATCAGATGGGCTACCTGATTATTCCCGGGGTCGATTCCGCGGACATCTCTATGGCGGAATCCGCCTTTTTCGAATCGTACAAATGGGGTATAATAAGTATCTATACCTCCGAAGCAGGCAGCATGAGCATTACGGTAAAACACTTCGGTGTAACCTTGTAATGGGGCAAAATGAATAGGAAGAGTCTTTGGCATTATTTTTATTTTTGTGCAAAGATACAGAAAAAGTAAAAGAGAGGAACCTCGCGGTCCCTCTCTTTCTGATGTTAAATTGATTAAAGTCTGATTTTTATAAACGTTTTCTATG
>ERZ810424.502-NODE-502-length-11255-cov-5.91027_pt1 | contig 11255 bp, 11 predicted proteins | sample MGYA00520270_ERZ810424 | MGnify/ENA primary metagenome ERZ810424 (study PRJEB31588, sample SAMN03399971) | human gut metagenome | study: EMG produced TPA metagenomics assembly of the PRJNA231909 data set (A prospective, longitudinal analysis of the... | reverse complement strand
ACACAATCGTTTCCATGTCTTTTTCATAAATCTAATGCTCCTTTCATTTTGGGTAATAAAATAGCCGTCCAATAAGAACGGCTGAAAATAGAAAAGGAACGTCATTTTAGGCGTTCCATAATCTATAAAATATTCAATTTTTTATACTGATGTGTTGCTCATCAAAATCTCAAATTAAGGTTATTTGACACCAATTTTGACACCAATTTTTTGTATATTGACGATTTTTGATGAAATATGATAAATTCATAAAACCCGTGAAAAGCCTGTAAATAGGCACTTTACGGCACTCTATGAACTAAGACAAAAGCTACGCTGTAATAACAAGAGGTGAGTGCTAATTTTTTGTGAAGATTTTGTGAACGCTACGAGCCATGCAAAATGGTGAAAAAAGACGCCCTGCTAGTTTACTTGCAAAGGCGTCTTTTTTTGCTATTTTATAGGGCGACAGCCCTACAGCGAGGGAATTCTTTCCCGAGCTGTGCATGGCGTAACATTCTCTTTCGCACTCGATTTTCTTGATTTGACCACATTTTTACGACAAATTCTTGGAAAAATATATTCGTCTGATTTTCTTACCACATTTTACGACAACGGCTTATGGTTTATACCACAGCAGGTACAGTTTCCGGCAGATTCATTTTAGACATCTCATTTTCCACGTGAGACTTCTCTGCAATATGATTGTAGACATTCATTGTAATCTGTGCATCTGAATGTTCTTCGCTCCGCTACGGTCGGTGCTAAACGGATGTCCACTGGACATCCAGCACCCCATCACATACTGCATAACTTTGGGATTGACATTGTTCTCACCCAATCTGGTACATCCCGTATGACGAAGAGTATGCGATGAAATAGAAGGCATCAGGTTCAGCTCTCTCTGTTTACGGAACGCATCATATACCATCTGTGTCATAGGAATGTCTCTGATTCCTGCATCCGTTTTGGTTTCTGAATCATGGAAACAATATCCTTCATCACCTTCATAATACACAAGCTGTCCACCTACATGGATCTCCCGATTCTTCATATTCTCCACCAGGTAATCTACAATCTCCATATCCCGGACACCTTTCACATTCCCTTTTGCATCAAATAAGTGAAAACGGCTCAGTTCCGGTTCTTCTTTTGGATTTCGCTCAAACCGAAGAATATACTGTTCCAGTAATTTCTCAACTTCTTTCTGATTATCCAGTTTGCCAAGATACTCTTTCTCTTTGAACAACTGCCAGCCTGCTTTTCCATCAAGACCAGCGTCTTTGAAAAATGTCAGTAACTTATCATTTACCCACTTCACTGAACAGGAAGCCACATAATGATAGGCACACTGGCAACTTCCAGTAAACTGAATAGCTCTCATTTCTTCTATAAAGGAATCTGCACTGAAATAATATCCGTCATCTTCCTGCACCAGACAAAGTGCCTGATAACCTGACATCACAATGTTCAGTGCGATATCCTGATTGTCCACCAGAAAGATATAGGTCTGTGCTGTCCCTTCTGGATTGGTTTCCATATAATGCTTCAAAAACTTCTTGTTCAAACTTATCACTTCCTTTCAGGCAAAGAAAAAGACGCAAGCCATATTTCTATGACTCACGCCTTTCTCTACTCATATTTTATAAATCTTTATTTTCTTTGTCTTCTTCTTTCTGTAGATAATAAAATCTCTTCTGAATTTCAATCTCTTCTCGAAGCTGTTCTTCTGATGGAAGGCAAGTTTTATATTTAGATGCAAATAATTGTTCGTGCCCATGCAATATAGAATATTTTGCAATATCTTCGTCTGTATCAGAACATAAAATAATGCCTAATGTTGGATTATCCCCTTCATTTCGCTTCATTTCATCATACATACGAATATACATATCCATCTGTCCCACATCCTGATGTGTGATTTTCGACGTTTTTAAATCAATCAATACAAAACACTTCAAAATGTAATTGTAAAAAACAAGATCAATGTAATAATCTTCTTTTTCAGTTCGAATATGCTGTTGTCTCGCTACAAATGCATATCCTTTCCCCAACTCCATGAGAAATTTTTGAATATGCGTGATAATTCTCTGCTCCAATTCACTTTCTGTAAAGTCTGTATTAGAAGATAGTCCAAGAAATTCTGCTATTACTGGATTTTTGATAAATTCCAGCTTATCAGCCTGATAAGTAGCTGTTAGTTCTTTCATTTCTTTTTCTACAGGTTCTGTATTTTGAGACATGAGCATGCGGTAATAATACTGTGAAGAAATATTCCGTTGCAAAGTCCGAACGGACCATGCTTGCTCCTGTGCCTCTTTTGCATACCATACTCGTGCCTCTGGTGATGTTTCCTGAAGCAAAATTCTATAATGCGTCCATGACAAGGGACGCCCAGACTTTGGACGCAGTGAGTCCAAAATTTGAGGAAATTCCTGATGAAATTTCATATATTTATAAAGACTACTAAAGTCAAAGCCTTTGCCATATTTTTCTTTTAATTCTGATGATAGCTTTTTCATAGTTTTTTTGCCATAGTCCGCTTTTCCATTTTCATTCAGACACTCTATAGCAATTCGTTTTCCCAACAACCAGTTCCTTTGAACCAGAATTGTATCGACAGCCGCATACGCAATACTTTGTGCACTCTCCACGATTTCACATGTATCAGCAAATAAATCTCCTGTTTCATGGTAAGCAATCATACTTTTATTTAATTTTGGACTCGGTGAATCCAAACTTGTTTTTTCTTTTTCAGAATGTTTTTTTTCCATCAAAGCAACCTCCTTTTCGATAATTGTTGCGACACTGTCGCAACTTTTCCATTTTGAAGTTCCAGATTGATACCTCAAAACGATTTCTTTAAATCTCCAAAATCTATGTTCTTATTTTACCCCAACTCTTTCATTCTGCCTACTGCTATTTCATGTTCACATATAATAATGAGGTCGCAATCCACGACCTCATCCCCTTCATTTAAACATAAATTAATTTCCTGAGAATAATCTCTTTCGCAATTGCTCTGTGCTGATTAGCAGCACTTACCCATGCCATTTGATCTGCTTCTTTATCCCGCAGTGGTTCTTTTTCTTCCAACTGTTTCAGAATTACCTCTTCCCGTTCTCTGGCTGCCTTATCTACTTCCAGAAGATGCTCTCCAATGGTGTCCTGCAGAAGCATCACCTGATAAGTTTAATTTCGATGGTTCTTCAGATAATCTCTGCGAAGAAAACCATACTTGCCAAGTTGCTTCGCTGCCTGCGTTCATTTTATTAGCACTCTCCATTTCTCATCATTTTTTGACCACAAATTTACGACATTTACGACAAATCTGACACTGCTTTACAATACCAGACAAAATGACTGATGCCCCGGAAAGCCTGTAAAACAGGCACTTCCGGGATACACAAGACAGGACAAAAATCAACTTCCATTATCAAGTGATGAGTGCTAATTAATTTGCATTGTTCAGTCTACAATCCCCAATAACCAGTCTCTGGCATTAATACGTCGAATTCCCTCATATTGTTCTTCTGGTTCTTCATCCATTGTTAAGATAATCTTTGGATAATGATCTCGTATCGCCTGTAATGGTCTTAATTCTCTCAAAAGTGTATTTTCATCTCGTACAGTCAGTGCCACCTGGAAATATACCGTTCCCTTTTTATTCTGTGCCACAAAATCCACTTCATATGAATCGATTTTTCCAACATACACATCATATCCTCGACGTAACAATTCCAGATAGACTATATTTTCCAGAACATGTCCTGCATCTGCCTGCCTCGAACCTAAAAGCATATACCTCATTCCAATATCAACTATATAATATTTTTCAAGAGTTTTTAAATATTGTTTTCCCTTTATATTATAACGTTTTGCCTGATATATAATATAGCTCTCGCTAAAAGCCTCCAGATATTTTTCCACCGTTTTTGTATCAATTTTTCGCCCTTCTGAGGTCATCGTATCTGCAATTTTTTTTGATGACAATGGATTTCCTATATTATCAAATACAAATCTTAAGACACTCTTAAGCATCATAGTATCTGTGATTTTTTTCCTGTTTATAATATCCTTTACAACAATCGTATTATAGATTCCCTCCAGATAATCTCTGATCTCATCTGGCTGATTTTTTAATTCCAGTGTAAACGGAAATGAACTATTCTGCAAATACTCAGCATATTTGATTCCTCTGTCATTCATACTGCCAGTACTCTTCATATATTCCTTAAAAGACAACGGCAACATTTCAATCTGAATATATCTTCCTGAAATCATAGTTGCAATCTCACTGGACAACATATATGCATTGGAACCAGTCACATAAATATCTATGTTTTTTTTAATATAAAGACTGTCCAGCACTTTCGGAAAATCTGTTACATTCTGAATTTCATCAAGGAAAATATATGTCATTTTTCCATCAATCAGACGTTCCTTTAAATATTTATATAATTTCCTGTAATCTGTCAGTTCTTCATAATCAAGATCTTCAAAATTAATAGAAATAATCTGTTCTTCCTCAATCCCATGCTCTTTTAAATAATTGCGATAAATTTCCAGGAGCATAGATTTTCCACAACGTCGTACACCTGTAACAATTTTAATCAACTGCTTATCTTTCCAGGCTATCAATTTTTCTAAATATTCTTTTCTTTCTATAATCATAATAATGCTCCCTTCTTTTTACTAATTATATTCCAAAAGCGATATAAAAATCAATAGTTTTTGGATCGCAATCCTAAGACTATTGATTTTTATATTTTTATCGGAACAAGAGTCAACTTACTATCTGTTTCTGCGTGAATCAATATTTTTTTACTGTATTATTCGCCTCCACATAGCTATCATTTTCCCCTGAGATATCGTTTTAATAAGAACGTACAGAAATATGGAAATGTATAAATCCCGTCTTCTATTCCAATATTACTGTCTGCAAGTTTTATTCCCCAGTGAATATCTCTATAAGAATCACCGGATATCAATTGCCTCAATGACTTAGACCGGTTCCTGTTCGCCTTCACTTCTACCGGAACCAGCTCATCCTTTGTTCTTACAAAAAAATCTTCTTCCAAGGTAGCATTTTCTTTTTTATAGTAATATAGTCCAAGCCCCTGTTTCACAAACGCCTCTGCTACAAAATTTTCATATAAAGCACCTTTGTATACTCCAAGATTTTTATTCGCCCGAAGATCTTCTTGTGCTTCCTCATCTAATGAAGCAATCAGCAATCCTGTATCTGGATAATAGATTTTGAATTTTGAGTCATCATGATTTCCCTTTAATGGGAGCTCCGGATACTGCAGACAATAGCATACAGAAATCACACCTGCATCTTCGAGCCAGGTTATACATCCCATATATTCTCGACTTCTGGCTTTTTTATCTATTTTACTTAATTGAAATTTTTTATTTTCTTTTGCAAGCTGTACAGGTACGTTCCGATAGACGCTTACAATTTTAGTCTGATCCAGACCTTCAGCGTATTTTCTGATATCCTCTTCATAATCCATCTGGATCTGTCTCTGGATTTCCAGAGTATCTGTAAAAAGATTCCTTTCAATATATACTTTTACTACTGCAGGCATACCGCCAAGTACACAATATTCCAAAAACAATTTTTTATAGACTGATAATTCGGTTTCTGAAAATGGAGTTCCTGTCTGCATATGTTTCAGGATATCTTCAATGTGCTTCTCTGAGTATCCTTTCGCCCACAGAAATTCTTCAAAATCCATCGAAAACATTTCATAATCTGTTTTATATCCCACACTGTTACTATGAATTTTTCTGTAATTGATTCCAAGCAAAGAACCACTGCATATGACATCAAATCTTCCGTCTATACTAAATGACTTCAGAGCAGTTGCAATATCCGGAAACTCCTGTAATTCATCAAAAATAATCACAGTGTCACCTACTATAAATCTTTTTGATGTATCTATCATAGAAATATTTTTTATAATATCTTCAACAGCATATCCGTCACTTAATATTGTTTTATATTTAGGTTCCAGAACAAAATTAATACTCACAATATTACTGTAATTTTGTTCTGCAAAATGATTAATAGATTCCGTTTTTCCAATCTGCCTTGCACCTTTTATAATTAACGGAAGTCTTTCTTCATTTTTTTTCCACTCCATCAGGTACTCATCTATCTTTCTTTTTAAATACATAAAACCCCCTCCTTTTTTTCAAAGTTATCACTTTTTATGAGCTTTTGTCAATCTATTATTCACGTTTTATGATCTTTTATTTATAATATTTTCACGTTTTTATATAAAAACGTGAACTGCGTTTCTTAACTACCTTTATTTCTATACGTTAAGTCCCCACTCACTGCTCATTGCTTTTCGCAATCACGCAAAGTGCTTATTTGATTCAATAAAAAAATAAATGCAACCCCTATATCTCTTTTTTCCTGCTTACAGATATAGAGGCTGCATTTGCCTTTACATTTATTCGTATTTAGCGTTGCAAAATCGTCATTATAAAGTCGACTATCCTTATACTTATAAAATACTATACAAAGTTGCAACATAGTAATACTTAAAAATAAGTTGTAATTTTCCGATATTCTGCCGGTGTCATATTCATCTGTCCAGTAAAAACCCGGGTAAAATATTGTAGATTGGGATATCCTACCTGCTCTGCTATCTGAGTAATCTTTAAATTAGAAGAACGTAATAATTTTTTTGCCTCCTCCAAGCGCAGTTCTGCAAGAATTTCAGAAAATTTTCTTCCGGTAGCCTGTTTGATAAAACGACTGATATACGAGGGATTTCTGTTTACATGTTCTGAAACATTTGTCAGACCGATTGGTTGTGAAAAATTATCATTCAGATATTTATAAATTTGCTGGATTAGCTGATTCTGATCATTATTATGCATACTTTGAATATTATCTGCAATATACTCCAGCCAATATTTCATATAGTCTGCTTTTGTCTTTCTTTCCGATTGTACATGAATCTGTTGCTCAAATGATTCCGTAATCTTATCTTTGCTTTCCTTATCCAATGGAATTCCTGAAAGAAATAAAAATATATTGGCACCTATCAACTCCATGATATTGTTAAAATATTTTTCTGTCTCTTTCTCTGTCTCATTAATAATCTTCTGCATCTGTTCGAATATTTTTTTCTTATTACCGGATCGAAGATATCTGATCAGTTCTGTAATTGCTTCTGTAACATCGAAAAAGTCATTTTCCTTATATTCCATCGGTAAATCCTGATATGAAAGCAGCTGCGTACATCCCGTATCTTTTCCGTATTCCAGACATTTCAACACTTCCTTTTTCATCTGTTGAATATCAGACAGATTTTCAGAATAATGGCTGACAGCTATCATACAATCCAGTGGCTGCAACTGGGCCAGTTCTCTTCTGATCAGCTCTAATTTACTGCAGAATTTCCACAGTGTCTTTTCTTCTGTTGGCCAGATCATATAAAAGATACCACCATGTTCCAGTGCCAGTATCTCTTTAAATTTTTTCAGAAAAAATTCATGGATTATATAACTGTAATAGCTCTCTTCTTCCAAAGGCATACGATTCCTGTCATATGTAACAGCCACCACTCTATATCCGTTTATTGCAATCCGCAGCTTCTGCTTTTGCAGTTCCATCTGTTTTTCTGAAAAAATTACAGGTTGAAAAAAGAGTTTTTCCACAAATTGTTGTCTGATCAGCTCCTGATTTTTAACAAAATAATCCTGAAAAATCTGATACATTTCCGTATGTTTTTGTTCTGCATGAAATGCACTAATCGCTCGATTTAAGCACTTGATTGCTTCCTGTTCATCTACGGGCTTTAAAAGATAGTCAAAAACTTTATACTCTATTCCATATCTGGCATATTCAAACTCTGCATATCCAGTCAGAAAAACAATTTTTGCTCCATAATCCATTTGATTGATCTGCTTTGCCAGATCGATTCCAGTGATGCCCGGCATACGAATATCTGTCAAAATAACCCCAGGTTTTTCCTGTTCAATATAATCCAATGCCGTCTGTGCATCTGTAAAAGCACAAACCGTATGCATACCCCGTAGTCCCGTTTCCATGATCCTTTTTAATTTGTCTGATATCAATGGTTCATCATCTATAATTACCACTTTCATATCCTTTTTCCCCCTTTGTTTTGGGAATACAGATGGTTACTGCTGTCCCCGATGGCTTTACATGTTCCACAGTCAAACCATATTCTTTTCCGTACAGTAGCAAAAGTCTTTGCTGAATATTAAAGATACCAATGTGTTCCTTCTCTTTCAGTATTCCATTTTCTCTTATTTCTTCCAGCTGTCTGATAATAGTTTCCGGCATCCCATTTCCATTATCTTTTACAGTAATATAAATTGCATCTTCCGTTTCCTTCCCGGTTACTGCTATCATTCCTGTTTCTTTCAATTCTGAAACCCCATGGACAATTGCATTTTCCAAAAGCGGCTGTATCATCAGCTTTGGAATGTAATATTCATATAATTGTTCCGGTATTTCTACCAGACAGATAATATGTTCCTGAAAGCGCATTTTCTGAATATACAAATATTGATTTACATACTTTAATTCTTCTTCAATCTTTAAAAACTGTGCCCCTTTAATAGACATTCTCATAATGCTTCCAAGAGATGTTACCGTCTTTTTAACTTCCGTAGTCTTACCCATATCAGCAAGACTATTAATACAGTCTAATGTATTATATAGAAAGTGTGGGTTAATCTGAGCCTGAAGAGATTCAATCTGGGCATCTTTCATTAACAACTGCTGTTTATATACCTGCTGAATCAGCAAGTCAATTCTTTCCAACATCGCATTATAAACATTTGCCAGTTCTCTAAATTCATCATTGGAATCAACCTCAACATACGCATTGGAATTTATCTCTGTAGTCTGACGTAATTTTACAATAAATTTCTGAATCTGTTCTGCAATTTTAGCCGCAGTTATGAATAATGCAATTGCAATAATTGAAATTGCAGCCAAAATCATCACCATCTCTTTGAAGAAAATTTTATATACACTCTTAAAAAGCAGATTTTTATCCAAAATTCCTACAAGACTACACCCATCATATTGAAGATTATATCTGATAATTTTATAATTTCCGGATGGTTCTTTCAAAATAGTTTTACATTTATCATCAGATAAATTTGAACCATTAACCAGAATATTATTTTCTGAATCCAATATGAGAATAGCGTTCACATCTCTATCCTCTCCTGTCTGTATGATTTTTTCCATACCCGTTTTGTCAATATCCATCATCAGAAATCCGATTTTTTCATCACTTTTTTCTATTTGGGGAACGTAGATATTTCTTGCAAAAGTAATCATATTTTTCCTCACGGGATTTATACGAAGCACCGGCTTTCCATGCTTTTCTTCTGCTGCTTCTTTCAGTATTTCTGCAAAATCATTTGTCTGTTCTATTGTATTATAATAAATTGCATTATTAATATATAATTCGTTAAACTTATTATAAATACACACATTCATTAACGCATCCTGATTATTTGTAATAAGAGATCCTATCTGATAAGAAATCATATCAGTCAGTTTTTCCTGCTCTTCAACACTTAATACACTTTGACGGGTATTTAAATATTCCTGCACTTCATCTGTATAATATAAAAATTTTATGGTAGCCTGATTATAATTATCTAATAATGTATTAACCAGCTTCTTTTTTTCCATAACATTTTGTTCTGTCTGATCATATACCATCTGCTTCATCTGATCAAACATAATAACTGTAGTACTATAAAAAATTAAAAAATATCCTAAAATAACAAATGGGAGACAGGAAATAAGTAATTTATTTCGAATCGTTAATTTTCCATAAAACTTATATAATCGTCCTTTTTTTTCCTTCATCTCTTTTTAGTACCTCTCTTACAAACAGGAATCCCCGGTATAGCGCATATATCATGCGTCTATACCGGAGATTGATTCAGCAGATTCTATCTTCTGTATATAACACAGAAGCTAAAGCCTTTTGGTAAAAATACACTTCGCTCTTTGTCATACCACACTCTTCTTTTTCTCCAAGCAAATGCTTTTCTAATATTTCCTGAATACAGGCAATCTGGTCATCTATATAGATGCTTCCGATTGGTCGAAGATAATGACCCGGAAAAATAAGTTCATATGAATTTCTTAATTGAGCTAATTTTTTCAATGATTCCAAATATGTACTCATTGTATCAGAAAACGTATCAAACATCAATACTGGCGTACTTACAACAGTATCTCCGGAAAATAGTAATCTGTATTTTCTGTCTAATAAACAAATTCCATCTTTAGTATGTCCTGGTGTATCCAAAACCTCCAAATCTCTATTTCCAAGATGGAAAACAAATCCTTCTTCTATTCCTTTCATCTCAAAGTCACCCATAATTGATGCATCAAATTCCAGGCTTGCTTCATAATTGTATTCTGGACGGGCTTCCTGTGAACGGAAAAATTCCTTACGTGACTGCAGATTATTCTGTTCCTGAATAACCGGAATTGCTTTTTTATGTGCATAAACCATTGAAAAGCGCCCATTTCCACCCACATGGTCATAATGATGATGCGTATTTACTACATCATAAGGCAGATGAGTCATTGTTTCTACTACTGACCGTATATTTCCTATTCCAATGCCAGTATCAATCAATAAGGCTCTTTCCGTTCCAATAATCAAATACATAATATCTATACCAAACTCATCAATTGCCCATACATCCCTTGATACCTGCTGAAGTGTAAAACCATTTATCTTTTTTATGTTCATATTATCTTCATAAAATGTACTCATCTTTACTTCTCCTGTCTTTTTTATTTTACTGCACCCGCTGTTAAACCGCTTGTAATATGTTTCTGTCCTACAATATAAATAATTATAATTGGTATCATACTTACAACTAATCCTGCAATCAAAAGATTCCATTGAGCATTAGTAGAAGATTTAAACATATATAAATTAACTGTAATTGTACGAAGGTTCACATCGCTGATCATAATACTCGGAAGTAACAGATCATTCCATGTCCAAAGGAAAAACAAAATGCCAATTGTCACTGTTGTGGATTTTACCAGTGGCAAAATAATCTGCACCATTGTTCTGAAAGGTCCCGCACCGTCAATTGCAGCAGCCTCTTCCAACTCTCTTGGCACACTCTTCAGAAAACCAACATATGTCATAACACCAAACGATGTATAAAACCCACTATAAAATATAATCAGTCCTAAATGCGTATTAGAGATCGGAAGAGCACACGTC
>ERZ810424.487-NODE-487-length-11555-cov-16.0979_pt1 | contig 11555 bp, 8 predicted proteins | sample MGYA00520270_ERZ810424 | MGnify/ENA primary metagenome ERZ810424 (study PRJEB31588, sample SAMN03399971) | human gut metagenome | study: EMG produced TPA metagenomics assembly of the PRJNA231909 data set (A prospective, longitudinal analysis of the... | reverse complement strand
GACAAGCGGGGCGTAATTCGTGTTTTTTCTCTGCTGAGCCCCGGAAGTTTCCGACAAGCGGGGCAAAATCTACATTTTTTCTCTGCTGAGCCCCGGAAGTTTCCGACAAGCGGGGCGTAATCTACATTTTTCTTCTACTATGTCCCGAAGATAAAACCCTCCGCAATGAGCCACGCTATTCATAAGATTGTCAGCATAAAACGCTGCCAATCTTATTTCATATCGCGGCGTTCGCCGCATCTCGGCATAAGTAAAGACAGCGAATCGTGCGCAAGCGCTCATCGCTGTCTTCACTATGCCTATGCGCGGCTCATTGCTCGCGTAACTTTCCATTTATTTCAGCTTCCAGATATCTCTGTTGTACTCTGCAATAGTTCTGTCGGAGGAGAAGAATCCGGCCTTGGCGATGTTCACTAACATCATCTTCTTCCACTTCTGCTGATCCTCGTAATCAGCAAATGCCTGATCCTTTACCTTGATGTAGTCCTCTAAGTCAAGCAGGGTCATGAACCAGTCTTTGTTCAGCAGCTCGTTGTACAGACGCTCCAGGTTCTCCTTTTTGCCGACCTTGAGCACTTCTTTGCTGACGATGAAGTCTACAGCCTCTTTGATCACAGGGCTCTTCTTGTAGTAGTCCTTAGAGACATAATCTGCCTTCTCGTAATGCTTGATCACAGTGTCGCTGTCCTTACCGAAGATGTAGATATTGTCATCGCCTACCAGCTCATGGATCTCTACGTTTGCACCGTCACTGGTACCCAGTGTTACGGCACCGTTTAACATGAACTTCATGTTACCGGTTCCGGATGCCTCCTTGGATGCCAGGGATATCTGCTCGGAGATATCGCAGGCAGGGATCAGCTTCTCGGCATAGCTTACGTTATAGTTCTCTACCATAACAAGCTTCATGTAAGGGCTGACTTCAGGATCGTTATTGATAATGTCGGACATTACCAGCAGGAGATGGATGATATCCTGAGCAATCACATACGCAGGCGCAGCCTTTGCACCGAAGATAAAGGTCAGTGGAGTAGAAGGCTTCCTGCCGCCCTTGATCTCCAAATATTTGTGAATGATATACAGTGCATTCATCTGCTGACGCTTATACTCATGCAGACGCTTTACCTGAATATCGAAGATGGAATCGGGATTCAGCTCCACGCCCTCCTTCTCCTTGATATAGGATACCAGTTCTGCCTTCTTGGTCTTCTTGATGTCGTAGATGGCATCCAGTACGGCCTGATCGTCCTTATGCTCTAACAGCTTCTGTAATTCATCCGCATCCTTCTTGTAGCCGTCACCAATGGTCTGGGTCAGGAAGGCAGCCAGCTCATGGTTGCAGGACAGCAACCATCTGCGGAAGGTAATACCGTTGGTCTTGTTGTTGAACTTCTCGGGATAGATCTTGTAAAAATGATTGAGTTCGCTCTGCTCCAGGATCTCAGTATGGATCGCTGCCACGCCGTTGACACTATAGCCATAGTGGATGTCGATATGTGCCATGTGCACTCTCTTGTCCTTGTCAATGATCTGAACTTTTTCGTCCTTATATTTCTTTGCCACACGGTCACTCAGTTCCTTGATGATGGGAACCAGCTGAGGCACTACTTCCTCGATATAAGCCAGAGGCCATTTCTCCAGAGCTTCTGCCAGAATGGTGTGGTTCGTATAAGCACAGGTGTGGCTTACTACGTCGATAGCTTCATCCATAGTGAAACCTTCCTCTGTGGTGAGAATGCGGATCAGCTCGGGGATAACCATGGTAGGATGGGTATCGTTGATCTGGATCGCTACATGCTCAGGCAGAGTATGCAGATCATAACCCTTTTCCTTTACTTCCTTCAGGATCAGCTGGGCACCGTTGCATACCATGAAGTATTCCTGATAGATACGCAGCAGATTACCTGCCTCATCGGAATCATCAGGATACAGGAACAGGGTCAGGTTCTTCTCAATAGCTTTCTTATCAAAAGTGATGCCCTTCTTTACCAGACTCTCGTCTACGGTCTCGACATCAAATAAATGCAGCTTGTTCAGTCCATTCTCATAACCTACGACATCAATATCATAAAGTACGGAAGTCACCTTGCGGTCACCGAAAGATACTTCGAATTTTGTGCCGGTATTGTTCAGCCAGGAATCCTTCTGGATCCAGTCATTCTTCTCGGCGTTCTGCAGGTGATCCTTGAATACCTGCTTGAACAATCCGAAGTGGTAATTCAGACCGATACCGTCCCCGGGAAGTCCCAGGGTAGCGATGGAATCCAGGAAGCAGGCTGCCAGTCTGCCTAAGCCCCCGTTACCCAGAGAAGGTTCGGGTTCTGCCTCTTCGATGTCTGCGATGGTTTTGCCGTTCTTCTTCAGGATATCGCTCAACTCCTCATAGATGCCTAAATTGATCAGATTGTTGGATAACAGCTTACCGATCAGGAACTCCATGGAAATATAATATACCTTCTTGTCTCCTGTAATGGCGGGAGTCTCTGCCATCTTCTCTTTGGTCAGCTGCAATACTCCGGTGTACAGCTGTGCATCGGTGCAGGCACCGATATTCTTGCCATATAATTTGCCGGTGATCTCATTTAAAGTCTGCTCTAAATTCATTTCAAACTCCATTCTGCACGATAGTTTTATTTTTGCCAAAATGAATGTACCGTGCCACACTCATTTTTTCATATTCTTTTTCTTTGTCTGGGTACTATACTTATTTTTGGTATCCCATCCCCTTGTCTCAGCTGTGCCTTGGGTATTTTCTATCCTTTTCGGCCTCCATACCCCTTCCTGCCGCTGCGCCTTGGGTATTTCTTGCACTTTCCGGCTTTTCATACCCTCGCAATACTGAGATTTTGTGTATGTCGTTCTCTTACAATACACAGGATAGCATAGGAAAACGTTTTCCGCAACCTTTTCTTTAATTTTCCTGATTTTTTGTGCAAAATAGCTTAACAGATAATGTCCTTATAGTACATTTTCACGATACTGTGGGGCATGATTACCTGATGCCCTTCCCCGCCGTTCATCAGCTGGTGTACCTCTTCCACGGCTCTGCTGGAGATGCTGTAGAAGTCCTGCCTTATGGTATTCATCTGCTTGCCGACATATCCCATCAGGGTGATACCATCGAAGCCGCACACCGGACGGAAAATATCCATATCGATCAATGCATTCATGGCACCTATGGCCATCAGATCGGAAGCGCAGACCACCACATCCTTATTCTTCGCATATTTCAATGCCACGTTTCTTGCCGTCAGCTCACTGAAGTCTCCCTGTCTGACCATCATGGTCAGATCCAGATCCTTCACCAGACGCTTCATCCCCTTCAATCTCTGATCCGTGACATAACCGTCTCTTCTGCCCGCAATGTAGAGCACTCGTTTACAGTTGTCATCCAACACGGTCTTCTTCGCCACATCATACTGGGCCTGTTCCTGATCAATGCTGATGGATGTAGTCCTGGAATTGACAATCGGCGCATCCACTACCACACAGGCAAACTGTTTCTCCCGGATCAGCTTCTGCAGTACCTTGTCCTCCTTAGACATGCCATAGATCACCACGCCGGAAATACTCTGGGACAGAAAAGATCTTGTGATCTCTTCCGCCGTCATCCCCGCGATCATGGACGGAAAGATCGTCACAACTTCCACGTTCAGTTCCTTGGCCTTATCCAGTGCCCCTACCAGATACTGCATGAAGATCTGGTCAATGGCCTGGGTCTGTCTATTGGGATCCAGCACCAGCGCGATTCTTCCAAACTGCTTGGAGGAAAGCGCCGCAGCAATGGAATTCGGAATATAATTCAACTCCTTGATGGCGTCCTGTACCTTTTTCTTCGTCTCTTCACTGACATTAGGATAGCCATTTAAGACCTTGGATACTGTGGAAATAGCCACTCCGGCATGTTTTGCAACTTCTTTGATCGATACCATAAATCCCCCGTTCCGTCCGCAGCTCCCTGCGGTCGTCATTCTCGGTTACCATACAATTACGGTTTGTTTCATTTGACGTTTACCTATATATTCTCTATACTATAATTTAACGACAAATTCGTCAATGTACAGCATTTACGAAATATAGTGTGATTTTTTGGAAAAGGTTTTCCAAAGCATAATACCTCGGACAACGCAAGCATCAGAAAGGCTACAGATACCATGGCAGTAATCAAAAGTGTGGAAGAAAAATATATGAAGGAAGCTCTGAAGCAAGCGAAAAAAGCCTATGCCCTGGGTGAAGTCCCCATCGGCTGTGTCATTGTACATGAAGGTAAGATCATCGGTCGTGGTTACAACCGGAGAAATACAGACAAGAATACATTGGCGCACGCAGAGATCACAGCGATCAACAAAGCCAGCAAAGTGATCGGCGACTGGCGTCTGGAAGAATGCACGCTCTATGTGACCCTGGAACCCTGCCAGATGTGCGCCGGTGCCATTGTGCAGGCCCGTATCCCTGAAGTAGTGATGGGCTGCATGAATCCCAAGGCGGGATGTGCAGGTTCGATTCTAAATATACTGGAAATACCCCAGTTTAACCATCAGGTGAAGGTTACCCGGGGCATTCTGGAAACGGAATGCAGCCAGATGCTGAAGACTTTTTTTGAAGAGCTCCGCATCCGGAACAAACAGGAGAAAGCTGCCAGAAAGGCATCAGGCGATCTCTCGTAAGCTTTCTTCCTGTGTCTGGTTCTGCTCGGTTGTTTTTCTTCTATGCTTCGGCAATCGGGAAATCGCTCTTCCCGTTTCATAAAGTCCCATCGGCACAAAGAGGATCAAAAATACATAGTACGGAAATACATATCTGCTCTGCGCTTCCCAGATAATACTGAACAGGAAGCCACCTACTATGCCAATCAACGGCAGCCACAATGCTGTCGGAATTTCTTTTTTTTGCCACCATCTTCCGCACAAAGCAATTCCAAGTACAAGTCCTGCCAAGTATACGATACTCTGGTAATAATTGGCCAGCTTCCATACGGTTTCATGTATGTTCCCATAGTACAGACTGGTAATCCCGGAGGACAGCGGTTCTCCATCCGTATCAAACGACTCTGTTGCCTTGAGGCTGGAAAACAGTGGTTCGATCCATTGATCTTCCAGTTTTCTCTTAAAGAAATCTCTGGCCATAGCCGGATTCTCCCGGAACTCCCGCAATCGTTCGCGAATATATTCCTTTCCTTCCTGTGCGGCAGGCTCCTGTTGAAAATCATGTTCTGCAAACGTGGTTTGCTGATAGCGATTGTACACCCCCGCCATGCCATCCGTCTCCTGTAATCCCATCGCAATCCAGAGAATGCTCGGAATGCCAATGTCACTGGGATATCCGGAACGGTATTCATACATTACATCTACCGCTTTCACCGTCAGTGCTGCCGTCAGAAGAATTGCAAACCCTGCCAGCAGATATTGTCCCTTCTTTTTCTTCAGGCAGACCAGAACTGCATAAATTCCCACTCCAATGAGTATGATCCATGTATTTTTCCGGGCAAGCACAGCAATCCCTGCCACACATGCCGCCACCGCAATATACCTCTTCTTCTCATAATGTTCATAAGCAGACACCGCCCAGAACATTACCATTCCAAAACTGATACTGAGCACGTCCCCGTAAATATACGGTAAATACAGCAAAAAAGGAATACAGCCCAACATCATAATACAATATACGATTCTAAATATGGCTCTGTCTGTATTCAGTTTCAGGAAACCGTATCCTGCCAGAATCGCCAGTACCCACCATATTACATGCAGGATTTTTGCCGGAGTATAATTGAAATTTCCAAACAGGGCAAACAGCATCTCGTATAATATCCCCAGTCCTTTTTGTTGTTGGTACATCCCCACATAACCTCCGGAGCACAACATAATGAAGTTGCCATCCCGGCAATATGCTGCAAATGCCGTGGCGCTGATCTGATCTCCTACCGGATAATAGGGATTGTTGAGAACGTAGATACTTCCCAGCAGAAACGCAGTAACACTGGTTGCCAACAATGTATAGATGCAGATTTTTTCCTGCTTTATCTGATTTTGGGCAGTCAGCCATTTATCTCCTTCGTAGACGATGACGGATGCCAGCAGGAAAATAACAAAATGTTTCCAGGTGCTGTCTTTTATCAGGAGATTTCTGATGCTGTAATCCACCGTTCCGTAATAAGAATACCGACAGGACCAGTAACTCAGGACCAAAAGAATGGGAATCAGACAGACAAGAAATATTCCCAACAGAATACGGTATATTTTTTCCATTAATATTCCCTCATTTTTATCTTATAGTTCCACATAATTTCTGTCACCGACATATACTGCCAGCTTTTCATTCTCATATTCCAGTATCGGTGCTTCCCCTTCCGGAAATTGCTGTTCAAAGGCTTCACGCATTTCTGTCCGTACGACGTAAGCGGTCCGCATTTCCGTGGGCAGCGTCGGGGGATACCATTTCGTACTGGTGAGCCACCAGTATCCGGAAAGACTGGCCATGGTATAGGAATGTCCCATCGTCACCCGGCCGTCCGTGATCAGACAGATCCGTTCGGCATCCCAGAATTCTGCATATCCGTAGTCGATTCCCGCTTCTGTCAGATAATCCGCCACTTCCTGATATTCCTTCAGGTTATCCTGTGTGGTGGCCGCTTCATAGTAGGTGTATTTCAGATTCAGCACCGCGAACAGCGCTACGGCCGTTAAGATCAGACCAGCGAACACCGGCTGTCCTTCCGACATATGATCCACCATCACCGCTACCAGAACAGCTGCTGCGAACCATGCCATGAAAAAGTAATAATGGGCCGTCTCCGCGCTGGTAATCCCGATGATAAATGCTGTGACTCCCACAGAAGCAAGGAGAATTGTCAGTGCATCTTTTTGTCTGTCTGTGCTCTCTGTATTTTTCCGGAACACATACCAGAGTCCATACCCCAACAGGATCAGGAACACCCAGACAAGAAGCTGCATCAGAGAAGCAAAGCTCCCTACCTTTGCATTTCCCACCAGTCCGAAGTTCTCCAACAGGGCTGCCGGAACCCCAAGAAGCAGTTTCTCTACTGCCTCTCCCGGCTGCAGCAGATAGACTGCATAATCTCCTCTGCCGCCGTACAGACAGGATACCAGAAAAGCAAGTACAAGACTTCCCACATAGGCTGTGGCAAGATAACGTCCACCGGGCAGCTTCTGCCGGAGATGTCCGGATTCCATGAATAAAGCGATCACTTCCACTACAAGCAGTGGCAGGATGATGACCTGCAGACATCTCTGTCCTCCACAGTTCAGCAAAACTGCGGCAACAAACAATACCAGCCACTCCAGAAAGGTCTTCCGGGTCATCTGCCGGTTTTCTTTTAATTTCAGGTAAAACAGGATATTGAAAAACAGAAAAATGCCATGAAACACATAATACTCTGCAAATAGGAATAAAAGCAGCGCTACAAAAGGAACCATCTGCCCCTCATTGCGAAAACCGTTGATTGGCAGCGCACACAATACCAGCAATGCCGTAATTGATGCCGGTCTGCTCAAAGATAATTTTCTCAGAAAAAAATAAAATATCCCCAGCAAAATCGCACCCAATAGAACGCAGGTAATCCCCGCCGCCGTCTGCATACTGCCGGTGATACCGTAAAATACGGCTGCAACCGTAGGCATTCCAATGATCCGTCTTTCCGTGCTGGAGATCCAGTCGTTGGGTGTAATATCCTTCTCCACCCAGATCTCCCGGGCCAGCAAAGCCTCTGCTGCAATATCCGAATCCACATGTTGTGCATATTTACACAGGTTCAGGTAGCAAAATACTCCCAGATATATCAGTAAAAGTGCACCTATTATCCATCCCAGCAGGGATATACTTTTTCGCTCGTTTCTCATGGATCCTTCTCCGTAGGCAACTATCTTTCGACAAAATTACATATTATTTTGATTATAACACTCTTCCCTGTTTCCTTCAAGGCAAAGAGGCTTGACAAAAACCGGGGAACAGGATACACTTAAAAGGCCGTACATGTCCGGTATCATGGGAATAGTGATGAAACTCGGTCTTACGCAATGGGAATCTACGAACCGTGTCAGGTTGGGAACAAAGCAGCACTAAGTAGAACCTTCCATGTGCCGTGAGGAAACTGGGTGGAGCTGTTATCCTGGTCCGGCATGTGCGGTTTTGATATTTAAAGTGTTCTGTGAATTCATGGATAAGTCAGTTAAGAGGTTATAGATTGTGTCAGGCGATATGTCATCCCCTTTTTCGTTTTCCAACAGCATAGCATCCGTTTCCGGCGATCTGGCTCCCCAAGATGCCGCATGGTTCCGGAAAATCATGTCCGACTGCATCCTGTGTCCCAGGGCCTGTCATGCCGATCGCCTGGATGGTGGCGTGGGATATTGTGGTCAGACGGCAGATATTATGGCTGCCAGAGCCTCTCTGCATTATTGGGAGGAGCCCTGTATCTCCGGTACTTCCGGTTCCGGTACCGTCTTTTTCTCCGGATGCAACCTGCGCTGTGTCTTCTGCCAGAACCATAACATCGCTCTGGGGAAAGCCGGACGAGTCATCACTCCCGAACATCTGGTGAAAATCTTTCTACAATTACAGGAACAGGGTGCTAACAATATCAATCTTGTTACTCCCACACATTTTCTTCCCCAGATCGTCATTGCCTTACAGCAGGCCAAAAATCAGGGACTGTCCATCCCCATTGTATACAATACCTGCAGTTACGAATCTCCGGAGGCTTTACGCCATCTGGATGGTCTGGTGGATATCTATCTGCCGGATCTGAAATATTTTTCTCCGGAGCTTTCCGCTGCGTATTCGCATGCCCCGGACTATTTTGAGATTGCCTGCGCTGCCATTGCGGAAATGTACCGGCAGGTCTTAGATCCGGTCATGGATCCCGACACCGGGCTGATGCAGCGGGGAATGATCGTACGCCATCTGCTCCTGCCGGGACAAGCGAAAGACTCCAAGAAGATCCTGCGGTATCTCCATGAGACCTACGGGGATCATATCTATATTAGCATTATGAATCAATATACACCTCTTCCGCAGGTGGCAGATATTGAAGCACTCAATCGCACAGTGACACCGGAGGAATATGACCGGGTGCTGCGCTTTGCGGAGCGAATCGGCATTGAACAGGGCTTCCGGCAAGAGGGAAGTGCCGCCTGTGAAAGCTTTATTCCGGAATTTGACGAGCGGGGACTGTGATTCTCTCACAGTTCCACTGCGATCAGATAATATCCGAAATCCCCTTCCCATGCCGGTTCTCTGGTTCCTTCAAAACTTTCAAAGCCAAACATTCTGGCTACCTGTTTTTCTCTTTCATAAAAATTACCCGGGACTCCTATGTAATATTTCACTTCCCCAGAGACTTCCTGACGCATTAATAATAAATGTCTGTAATTATAATAGCCATGCAACAAAAAACTGTTGTGGGTCATCTGATAGCAACGCTCCCGCAACACAACGAAATCCTCCGGACCCACGGAAAGAAATTCTCTGGCATCCCGGAAGGGATGGATGTGGGGGTAGATACTGCTTAATTGCTCCCATTTGGTGTCTTTCATGTGGAGAGTGTGTTCCGTGGGAGTTTTTTTCGAGCTCCGGGCTTCCGATCCACTGACCATTTTTTCGTTTGCGACTACGGTTTCTGCCACTTTTTCGGTCTGTTCACGGGCTTGCCTGCCTTGCTCCTGCACCCGCTCCCGCTGCATCTCCCTATTTTGGGCTTCCTGCTGTTCTGTCTGTATCGGCCGCTTTGCCTGCTCCGGCTGGTTTCCACCTTGCCCCTGTCCTTCGATTTCCCCCACCGTAACCGGTGCAATCGCAGTCACAGGCGCAGGTACTTTCTTCGCACCAGCCGCTCCTGCAAACCGCCCTATGATCTCAAAATTACGTTCCAGGGGAATGCGTATCCCCAGTGTCGGCTCCCAATCCGCTTTTCTGGAAATTCTTTTTTCACAGGAAATGGTCCCCCGTTCTGCCGTCATTTCACATAACAGTTCTTCTCCGCTTTCCCGCTGCAGATACAGCAGCATCATCTCCTTGCCAGACACGATCCCCTGTCCTCTCAGCTGCACCATCAGAATCTCTTCCTTTTCCCAGCTTTCCAGCTTTGCATACCCGGCTCCCCGGATCCGTTGCCCGTTTTCCTGTAATTCCAAATAGCTGATCTGTTTCCGATATGACATAAAATCCCCCCGTATAAAGTTTCTATCTAACTTTATGCGAGGGGTTGTCCTTAATATTCCTGGCTGTCCAGATATTTCATATAATTTACGACCATCAATGCGATCTTGAAAGTCAGTGCATCATCAAAGCTCCGCAGATCCAGGCCGGTGCTCTTCTGAATCTTCTCAATACGATATACCAGCGTATTACGATGCACGAACAACTGTCTGGAAGTCTCCGACACATTCAGATTGTTTTCGAAGAACTTGTTCAGGGTGTTCAGGGTCTCTTCATCCAGATCCATGGGTACATTGTCACCGAAGATCTCCTCAATAAAGATCTTGCACAGATTCACCGGCAGCTGATAGATCAGACGTCCGATTCCCAACGTGCTGTAGGCGATCACCTTTTTCTCTACGTAGAAGATCTTGCCTACATCCAGTGCCATCTTGGCTTCCTTGTAGGACTTGGATACGTCCTTCAATTCCTGTACCACGGTGCCATATGCCACCTTCACATCCAGAAGAGCCTCCGCATTCATCATGGCTACAATAGTCTCGGCCAGTTCATGCAGTGTCTCAGGTGTGGTGGTGCTCTCAACAGATTTAATCAGGATCAGGCTGGACTCATCCACCGCTGTTACATAATCTCCCGCCTGCGGGGAAAACATGCCCTTCAGCACTTCAGATACAATGCCATCTTTCTCATCCTTGGTCTCAATGAGATATACGGCTCTGGGACAGCTGACTTCCACATGAAGTTTCTTCGCCCGATTGTAAATATCTACCAGCAACAGATTATCCAACAACAGGTTCTGAAAGAAATTATTCCGGTCAAACCGTTCCTTGTAGGCAATGACAAGATTCTGGATCTGACTGACAGCAATCTTACCCACCATATATACGTCATCCGTCATTCCCCGTGCCACCAGTACATATAAAAGATCCCCTTCGTCACGGATCTTCAGAAGGTGATGTACTCCGATCACCTGGCTATCCGCCGGAGAAGCCGCAAAGCCTGTGATCAGATCTGTGGTTATGTCATCCTTTTCCATGGTAGATGCCACTTCGGATCCGTTCAGATCATAGACTCCGAGGTCTACCTTAGTGATTGCTTTTAATTCATCAATGCTTGTCTGTATAATCTGGCCTGTAATCATATTGTCCACGCCTTTCTGTAATATTCCATATCCGTTTGCTCTACTCATAGATGTTGGGGTCAAACGCCCCCGACTGTAATGCCTACGGATTGTTCCGTGCTACGCACTCCCACAATCCTTCCCCTCTATTCGCATATCGTGGGATTATCATCCCACTTTTATGCTCATATCGGGGCGGGTCAAAAGGTCTTTCACCCACTTATGAGCAAGCTCATGTGGGCTTAGACCTTTTGACCCT
>ERZ810424.485-NODE-485-length-11613-cov-4.78249_pt1 | contig 11613 bp, 8 predicted proteins | sample MGYA00520270_ERZ810424 | MGnify/ENA primary metagenome ERZ810424 (study PRJEB31588, sample SAMN03399971) | human gut metagenome | study: EMG produced TPA metagenomics assembly of the PRJNA231909 data set (A prospective, longitudinal analysis of the... | reverse complement strand
TGGAGTTCAGACGTGTGCTCTTCCGATCTGACGTAAGATCGTTCTTCCAGTCGTGGACTTTCCACATCCGGACTCTCCGACAAGTCCCATGGTAGTGCCGCGCTTAATGTTGAAGGACACATCGTCGACTGCCTTCACACTGCCTGTCGCACCGCCGAAGAACCCTCCCTTAATCGGGAAATATTTTTTCAGATGAGACACTTCAAGAATATTGTCGCTCTGATTGGTTGTCTTTGTCGATTCGTTATTGCTCATTCTTCGTGTCTCCTTCCTTGCCGACTGCCTCCGCCGCACAGCGGTAGCAGCTTACAAAATGAGTCGGGGAGATCTGGTACATTCCCGGATATGCTCCCTCGCAGCCGTCTACGCACATCTCACAGCGATCCTTAAAATAGCAGTAGTCCGGCATATCAATCGGATTCGGAACGCTTCCCGGAATGCTGTAAAGCTTCTCCGTATATTTTCCGACCACCGGCTTTGACTTCATCAGTCCGATGGTGTACGGGTGTCTCGGATCTTTGAAAATCTCGCGTGCCGTTCCTTTTTCCACGACACGTCCCGCGTACATAACGACCACGTAATCTGCCATCTCTGCAACCACACCGAGATCGTGTGTGATCAGCATGATGGAACTGTTGATCTTATCCTTGAGTCCGCGGAGCAGATCGAGGATCTGTGCCTGAATCGTCACATCGAGCGCTGTTGTAGGCTCATCGGCGATAATCAGACGCGGATTACATGCGAGCGCCATTGCGATCATGATTCGCTGACGCATACCGCCGGAAAGCTCGTGTGGATACATCCGGTATACGCCTTCCTTGTTGGCAATGCCGACCATCTCAAGCATCTGGAGCGTACGTTTCTTGACGTCATCCTTTGTCATGTCCGGATTGTGAAGTGCAATGACCTCATCCACCTGCTCGCCGATACGAAGTACCGGATTTAAGGAGGTCATCGGCTCCTGGAAAATCATGGACATGTAGTTGCCGCGCAGCTTCTGCATCACAGAAGTCGGCGTGTTGACCACATTGTACACATGATCGCCGGTATTAAAACGGATCTCACCGCCTACAGTCTGACCGGACGGGCGCTGTACCAGCTGCATCAGGGAAAGGCTCGTCACCGATTTTCCACAGCCGGACTCACCTACGATACCAACCGTCTTGCCCTGCGGCACATCAAATGACACACCATCGACGGACTTGACCGTTCCGATATCCGTGAAGAAATAAGTCTGAACGTTATCGAACTCGACGCAGTTCTCCGGATTCTTCATCTTTGTCACATATTCCTCCTCCGGAATATGCTTTCTGTTTCTTTTTTTCTCGATCTCCTGCGTAATCTTGCGGTTCTCCCGCGCGATGGCACGGGATTCTCTTGCGGAGATATAATTTGCGTTTTTCTTCTTATTATTAAATGCCATTCCTGTCACCTACCGTTTCATCTTCGGATCGAATGCATCACGCAGACCATCACCGATAAAGTTATATGCAAGTACCGTGAGCAGGATCAGGACACCTGCCGGAACCCACACGAATAAATAGTTCGTCATAACGTAAGAGTCGTTGACCGCATTGATGATACTTCCCCAGGAAGCTGCCGGATACTTGATACCAAGACCCAGGAAACTCAATGTGGACTCAGCAAGAATGACATCACCGATTCCCATACTTGCGAATACGACAAGCTGCGGGATAACATTCGGGATCAGATGTCTGAAAATTCTACGGCTTACGCGGATACCGGTTGCCTCTGCCGCCGTCATGAACTCCTGCTCACGCAGGGACAAGATCTGTCCGCGGATAATACGGGCAATGCCGACCCAGCCGATGATACTCATGACAATACACAGCATGTAGATACGTGTCTTTGCCGAAGCCTTGTAGTAATCCATGATCGAACCGAGGATCAGATACAGCGGGATCGCCGGGATACAGTAAACGACATCAACCACACGCATCAGGAGGGTGTCCACCCATCCGCCGAAAAATCCTGCGATACCACCTACAATGATACCGATGATAAGCTCAATGATAACTACGACAAATCCGATCATAAGGGAAATTCGTCCGCCGTACATCAGACGTGCCAGAAGATCCATTCCGTTGCCGTCCGTTCCGCACCAGTGCTTTACAGACGGTGCCGCATAACTGTCGATGACACGCGTCTCCTGGTAACGCTGGATCGTGTACTGACCGTTCTTATCCTTGATCAGATAGGTATCGGTCTCACCCTGCTCGTCCGTATACTCAAAGGAATTCTCCCCGGCAGCCATTGCAGCCTCAGCTGCCTCCTTGAACGCCGGTGTCAGCACGATACCGCTGGAGACCGGATTCATGCTCATATCCGAAACATAGGCATAGTCTGCGCCCTCCGCCGTATGAATCATGGCAGCGCCGCCCTCGTTTTCAACTGTATAGTTCACACCATCCGCCTCAACAGTCTTATCGCCGTTTGCGATCGCGGTCAGCACCTTGCTGTAAAAATCATAAGAAAATGTTGTGCTTTCATCGAAAGCCGTCACAGACTTCCGGCAGGCAATACCAAGCTCTGTCGTCGTGTACAGTGTCTCTTTCACACCGGATGCATCGAACACATACTCCACACCGTTGTAAGTAAACTGATTCTGTCCGGCAGCCTCCGCAGCATCGTGCTCCTCCGACTTTAATGCCAGCGGATTCATCTGCTGCTCTGCCGCGTAGATATGGTATGTGTCGTCGTCGATCCTGCCAAGTGCCAGTGTCTGTCCGTCTCTGGTCTCGAACACCAGCGCATTTTTCGTCACGGCAAGGATCATCTTGGAATACACATCGCTCGGAAGTTCCACGCCGTCCGCCACGAACACCTGGAACTCGTCAATTTTTGCCGCACCGGCGTAGTCCTTCTTCATCTCTTCCGTACGGTAGAACACCTCACTCTGGGAATACGGATTGACCGCACCTCCGACAAATGCAAACAGGAACATACAGACAATGATAACCAGTCCTACAATCGCCAGTCTGTTGCGGAAAAACCGCTTTGCAACCATCATTCCGGGGGAAAGTACGCGGACACGCTGCGCGTCATCAAGCTTCATATTATTCTTCTCGTTCTCCATGTTCTCTCCTCCTTTCTAGTTCACGCGGACACGCGGGTCCACAACTGCATATAAAATATCGGCAATCAGGTTGCCAAGTAAGATCAGTACCGCGGAAAACAGCATGTAGAACATGACAAACGGAATGTCACCCTGTAATACCGCCTGGTAAGAGGTATATCCGATACCCGGGATCTGGAACAGAGTCTCTGTTACCATGGCTCCACTGAAAAGTCCCGGCAATGTACCGCCGAGCAGTGTGATAATCGGGATTAAGATATTGCGGAATGCGTGGTAATGAATGACACGCTTCTCCGGCAGTCCCTTCGCACGCGCTGTGCGGATGTAATCCGCATTCAGCACTTCAAGCATGTTGGTTCTGGTGTAACGCATCAGGGAACCGATGCTCACGATCGTCAGTGTGATTACCGGAAGCACCAGATGCCATGCCATATCCAGAATCTGCTGTCCAGAAGAGAGGCTCTGATAGTTACGTCCGACAATGCCGTAGAGGTCGAACCAGCCAAGCTTTACGGAAAAGACCCATTTTAAAAGTGTTGCAACGAAAAAGCTCGGAAGAGAAATACCGACCAGTGCAATAACGGTGATCGTATAATCGGTTGCAGAATACTGCTTTCTCGCAGCGGCAATACCTGCCGGAATTGCGATGATGATCTCCAGAACAAAAGATGCCAGTGACAGTGCAAACGAATACCAGATAACGCTTGCGAATTTGGTCAGTACCGGCTGGTTAAAATACCAGGAATCACCGAACTGTCCGCGGACTGCTTTTGCTGCCCAGCGGAAATATCCCTGGATCACACCGGTGTCCAGACCGTACGATGCATTTAACTGTGCCACCCATTCGTCATAACTCTTTGCTCCCGGCCTCTGTGACAATGTCAGTGCCTGCTGCTCCACGAATGACGACGGCATGCAACGCATGATCGCGTAGATGATCATGGAGACGAAGAACAGTATGACAATCGAGAGCAATACTCTCTTAACAACAAATTTCTTCATGATTCTTTTTCCTTTCCTCGCTGCTTCTGATGCTAAAGGTATTTTGCAAAAAGGCGTCACGCATCCTCTTGCAAAATACCTTTAAATCCCTATGCACCATGGCACAGGTTGTAGAAGAGGGGAGCCTGCTCCCCTCTCCTTCCACCATCAGCCAGTTACTCTGATCCTTAGTTCATCTGGATCTTCTCAATCTCATTGAGATAGCTATAGAAGGTTGTCAGATCCTGCGGAATGGAATCCACATTGACACGCTGTGTACTGAATACAGAAGCGTTCTGTCTCTGATATACCGGAATCTCTACCGCATAATCTACTATGAAGTCAAGTGCTTCCTTATAAACTGCCTTACGGTATGCCTGGTCAGTGTTGGTTCTTCCCTCCATTACCAGCTCATCCAGCTCGTCAGAGTAGATTGCATAGTAGTTTGCACTGCCGCCTTCGCTGTGATAGATCTGGAACATATCCGGGTCTAAGGTTGCCTGCCATGCTGCACACCACATCTCTGCGGTCTCGCTGTTTAAAGCATCCCACATGATAGTTCCGTCAGCCAGGTCGTTGATTGTCAGATCAAATCCGATGCTCTTGAGTGCCTCGGATGCCGCGGTCAGAATACCGAAGGAAGGATGATCTCCCTTTCCGCTTCCGCCGATCATTATCTCATAGCTTAACTTCGCACCGGCCGGAGCTGCAGTCAGCTTGCCATCTGTTACTGTGTAACCAGCTGCCTCGAAGAATCCGAGTGCTGCGTCAAGTGCTGCTGCATACTTCTCGTCATCAGACATACCGTCTGTGTAGATCGGGTTGCCGTCTACGTCCTTGGAGAATGCAACCTCATAGTCTGCATCAGACTTCTGCGGTGCTGCCCAGGAAGTATTGGAGATTGGATAGTTGATTACAGATGCAGCGTCTCCGTAGTAAGAATCGATCACCATGTCACGATATACGGAAATAACAGTTGCGATTGCTTTTCTTAAATCCTTGGACTGCTCAGAAGAAGGATCATCGCCAACCTTGACATTCTGAGAGTTGATTCCGATGTAACCATAACCATTGTTGTCATACAGAGCGGTGGTTAATACATCACCGGATGCCTCACCGTTGCTGTTCTCGGAGCAAATCTGAGCCATAACCTCTTTGGAGATGGACGGGTCAGAAATATCTACCGTACCCTGAACAACACCCGGAAGCTTATCTGACTCAGCGGTCTCCTTGAACTGGAGCTCCTTGGTAACCGGTGCTCCCTTGTAGTATGACTCATTCGCCTCGAGATATACTGTCTTGTTCTCGTAGCTCTTGAAGACATACGGACCAGCGCCGAGCGGAGCGGTCGTCTTCTCGCGGATTGCGGAAAGATCACCCTTTGTGAAACCGAACTGGTTGTTATCGTAATCGTACTGGCTCTCATCACCATAGTAATGAAGCGGTGCGATCTGGATATCCATGGTCTGAAGTGCCGGTGCGCTGACCTCTGTTAAAACAACACGTACGGTCTTGTCATCCAGCTTCTGGATACCGGAAATGTTTGCTGCTGCATCACCGGTCTCAACACCTTCGGTAGCGTATGCATATACATCTTCCGGAATCAGATCGGAGAGAGCGCTTCCTGCAGACTCTGCCTCCATAGCTGTGAAGCTCCATCCGTACTTGTCACCGATTGCCATAAAGAAATCCTTAGCGGTCGCATCTGCTGCAAGACCGTCGAAGCCCCACTGTGCTGCTGCGCCTGCTACGTCACCCTCTTCGCTGACGCCGTTCTCTACGCAGTAATCAACGATCTCCTGTGCGAATGCTGCACCACCATCGTTTACAGCATCCCAGAATGCGTTCTGCTGGTCTTCTGTCCAGTATGTGAAGTCTGTGTTATCCTCGCCCGCTGCCGCAAGTAAAGATGCCAGTGTGGACATACCGCTTCTGTACTCTTCCATACCCTCGATCGGGAGAGAATATACAGATGCGCTTCCGTCATAAGTCGGATCGCAGAATACATAGAAAGAGAAGATGATATCATCTGCGGTTACCGGCTCTCCATCAGAGAACGTCAGATCATCACGAAGCTTGAAATCATAGTATACGGTTCCGTCTTCGTTCTCTGTGATGGTCAGATCGGTCGGTCCGTAGTAAGTATAGTCGGTACCGTTGTACGAAGTGGTCTCTCCCTCGATACCATTGTAGATAAACTCACCGGAACGATCGTTGTAAACCAGAGAAATCTGTGTCACATCAACGATGTTCTGATCCGGCACACTCTCAACGAAGAATGGGCTGAACTTCTCGCTCATACCGTCATTTGCGATAACGAGCGGTGTGTCGCTGCCGGATGCAGCCGTGCCTGCTGCCTCTGTGCCTGCTGTCTCGGTTCCAGCTGTCTCGCCGCCAGCCTTGCTTCCGCCGCAGCCTGCAAATGAACCGACAGTCAGTGCTCCTGCCAGTAACAAAGCAAGAGTCTGTCTCATTTTTTTCATAATATTTCCTCCTTATAAAAATATTATCTATGTTTTAACCTTATAAAAGGAAAAAACCTACTCCATTGTGGCATTCTCAATCAGAATGCCGCTGTAATTGCGGTCATAATACTTTCCGAAGAAAAATGCAACCGCCAGAAACAGGAAATGGCATATCAGATAGATACATTCCATTCCCATACGGATCTCACCACGGTGCAGCACCATGTATACAAGGTCCAGAACCGCTCCGATTCCCGTCAGCACCATTGCCCCGATACAGGAACGCTTCATGCGAAGCAGCCCCGTCTCATAGTGTGCCCGGTGCATACGGACCGGTGCCCCGATATAGCTGACCGCACCATAAAGCATGTATCCAAGCGGAAGAATCACAAACAGATACGGGAATACAATCCACGCCGTGCGGGACGAATCCGGATTTATAAGCCCCATTCCAAGCTCAATCACCCACAGCGCAATCGTCCAGATGACATTTAAAATGCCTGTCCGCCGCTTCTGCTGCTCATCAAACGGAAGCACATAAAAATCTCCCTGATAGGACGTTCTTGTCACCAGAAGACCATGCCGGTTCTGCTTTAATTCATTTTGATAATCCTTTTGGTAAGGGTTCTTGATCATCGCCGCTTCCGCCTCATCGCTCTCTGTCCGTCATACAGTATAGTGCAATATTACCGCGTTATTGTGCTAAAATATTTTTGTGTAACAAAAAAAAGTGACAATGAACCTCTTTGTCCACTGAACACTTTGCAAAATACACTTGTATGTTGCACACGCACAACACTTTTTTTATTATACATGGGAAACTGTTTTTGTCAATACTTTTCCCGCTGGCACATTCTGCCTCGTTTCGCATGTTTTTACAATCTCATTTGGTTCTATGCATATTTTTACACTATGTTTTATTTGTTTTTTCTACTTTTTCTTCTATTCTGTGCTGTTTTTCTGTCATTTTTCATTTTCTGATCCTAATTTCTTTATGACTAAATATGCAGTTTTCTTTTCCCATGTTTTTCCACGCAAAAAATCCCGGAACGGATTTTACTCTCCGTTCCGGGATTTCTCTTCCCTGTATAAGTATGCATCACCTTCGGTCATACATACCAGCCAGTTCTTATGATGTTATGCTGTCTTTGTTGCGTACATGAAGTACTTCATACCGAATATCGTTGCGTAGATACCGGTTACATTAGACTTCTGCATGTAAATATCATTGTAGTAGTAGATCGGAACTACTGCCCATGTATCCATCAGCATATCCTCTGCCTGATGCATTAAGTCAACACGCGCTGCAAAATCTGTTGTGGTGCGGATCTGATTGATCAGCTCATCATATGCTGTCCAGTCCGGAGAAGAAGATACCGGAGTACCCTTTCCTAACTGCATATCGTTGTTACCGGAATCAGAGGTAAAGATCTCTAACATGTTAACCGGGTCGTTGTAATCTGCAAGCCATCCCTCACGCGCGATGGTAAAGTTACCGCTCTTACGATCCTCAAGGAATACATTCCAGTCCTCAGACTTGATCTCAAGGTTGATACCAAGTAATGCAAGATCCTGCTGTACGGACTCAGCAACTGCAATGTGTGCTGTACCGTCGTTTGTTAAGTATGTCATGGAGATTGCCGGATCTACTGCGTATGTACCGTCACCGTTGTCTGTAAATGTATATCCAGCCTCTTCCAGTAAGCCCTTTGCTGTCTCAAGCTCGCCGGCACCGGTAGCTGTTGCATCATAGTAAGAAGTATCTGCTGTCTTGAATACGCCGCCGTTACCGTCTGCCATACCTTCCGGTACGAAAGAATCAGCCGGGATCTGACCTGTCTGGCCTACGTTCTCAACGATGAACTGACGGTCAACCAGTAAGCTGATTGCCTCACGCATCTTAGCAGCCTCTTCCTCTGTCTTGCCATCGAAGACCGGGTCGTTTACGTTGAAGCCGATGTAATAGGTTCCCAGGTTGTCAAGGATACCAAACTCTGGATTGACGCCGTTTAAGGAAGGAATCTCATCGTTCGGTACGGTATCGATGTAGTCAAGGTCACCGCTGTTGTATGCAGCATAGATTGCTGTATCATCAGCGCTTAACATGAAGTGAAGCTCGTCCATGGTTACGTTTGCCGCATCATAGAAGTTCGGGTTCTTTACATAAACCATGCTCTCGTTGTGGTTCCAGGACTCCAGTGTGTAAGCACCGTTGCATACAAAACCAGCTTCCTGTGCCCACTTGCCAGGAACAGTGCCGTCCGTATCAGCAGCCTCTACGGATGCCTGATGTACCGGATAGAATGTCGGGAATGCCAGTAAGTCGTTAAAGTACGGGCACGGGCTGACAAGCTTGATCACGAGTGTGTAATCATCCGGTGTCTCAACTGCCAGTGTACCGTCATCGTTGCGGTCGATTACATCGAACAGATAAGCATAGTCTGCTGCTGTCTTCTCATCGATGACACGATTCCAGCTGTATACGAAGTCAGATGCCTTTAAGTCATCTCCGTTGCTCCACTTGGACTCAATCATGTGAACAGTGTACTCTGTTCCGTCCTCAGATACTTCCGGCATATCGGTTGCGAGTGCCGGGATAAGATTACCATCCTTATCATAGGTATAAAGACCTGCGAAAGAGTTTACTGCAAGGCAGCCACCGTCTACGGAGCTGTTTAATGCAGGATCAAGGTAATCCGGCTCACTTGCCAGGTTGATGTTGAGCACATTTGTCTCAGCGTTTGTGGTTGTTGCTTCTGCAGTTGCTGCAGCCTCTGTGCCAGCAGCAGTTCCTGTGGACTCGCCTGTACTTGCTGTGGAATCAGATGATCCGCCACAAGCCGTAAGACCAAGTGCCATAGAAGCAACCAGTAATGATGCTACTAATTTCTTCATAATGAATCCTCCTTGTTTTCCGAAGGAAAATGCGACTGTCACAACAGGAGCAGAGGATTTTCCTCCTATAAAATGATCTATGTTCCACGTACCTTTTCGGTAACGTTGAAACCTTACTTATTCCAGCATGCAACGAAGTGTCCGCTGCCTCTGTCGGAAAGCGGCGGCATCTCTTTTGCGCACTGCTCTGTCGCGTATTTGCATCTGGTGCGGAACGGACATCCGGTCGGCATCTTCAGAGGGCTCGGTACATCTCCCTCCAGCACGATACGCTTGCTGTGTCTGGCTGTCTCCGGATCCGGAATCGGAACCGCTGACAGTAAGCTCAATGTATACGGATGCATCGGGTTGCCGTTTAACTCATCGGCATCGGCGATCTCCATCATTTTTCCAAGGTACATAACCGCAATACGGTCGGAAATGTGGTGAACGACCAGCAGATCATGCGCGATAAACAGATACGCCACGCCCAGCTTGTCCTGCAGTTCCTCGAACATATTTACCACCTGCGCCTGAATGGACACATCCAGTGCGGATACCGGCTCGTCACAGACGATAAACTTCGGGTTTACCGCGAGTGCTCTTGCAATACCGATACGCTGTCTCTGTCCGCCGGAAAACTCATGTGCATAACGCATGGCATGCTCGGCATTCAGTCCAACCAGCTCCATGAGGTTCAAGATTTTCTCACGGCGCTCTTTTTTATTCGCATATAATTTATGAACATCCAGAGGCTCTCCGATGATGTCCTCGACCGTCATACGCGGGTTCAAGGATGAATACGGATCCTGGAATACCATCTGCATCTGTCTGCGGTAAGGAAGCATGTCCACATCCACTTTCTTGCCAAGCACCGGCTTGCCGTTTGCATCGACGATCAGCTTGCCATTCTCATCATACTGTTCGCCGCTGTCAAAAAGCACCTTACCATCGAACACGATGCGTCCGGCGGTCGGCTGGTACAGACGAAGCAGCGTTCTGCCGACGGTCGTCTTGCCGCATCCCGACTCTCCTACCAGACCAAGTGTCTCGCCCGGCTTGATTGCAAATGAAATATCGTCCACCGCTTTTAGCGGAATCGTCTTAAATCCCTGATGCACAGGAAAATACTGTTTTAAATGACTTACCTCAAGAAGGTTCTTTTCCTCACTCATTACTCTGCCTCCTCCTGTGCCTCATATAACTCTTTGATGTTCATCCAGCAGCTTGCCAGATGGGTATCGCTGATGCGAAGTTCTTCCGGTTTCTCGGAAAGACAGATCTTCATCGCCGCATCACACCGCGGGCAGAATGCACAGCCAGCCGGCATCTGCAGCAGGTTGATCGGTGTACCGCCGATCGGCACCAGCTTTTCGTTCATATTGTCTGCCTTCGGGATGGAACGAAGCAGTCCCTTGGTATATTCATGTGCCGGACGGTAGAAAATATCATCCGCTGTACCGCGCTCGCAGACACGTCCGCCGTACATAACAAGAATCTCATCACACATACTTGCAATGACGCCGAGATCATGGGTTACCATGATAATCGCCATTCCAAGCTTCTTCTGCAGATCCTGCATCAGTTCCAGAATCTGTGCCTGAATCGTCACATCAAGTGCCGTTGTCGGCTCATCTGCAATCAGGATATCCGGCTCACAGACAAGTGCCATGGCGATCATGACACGCTGACGCATACCACCGGACAGCTCATGCGGATACTGCTTCATACGGCTTTCCGGCTCATTGACGCCGACCAGTGTCAGCATCTCCACCGCGCGCGCCCACGCCTCTTTTTTATTCTTATCCGTGTGTAATAATATTGCCTCAATCAGCTGGCTTCCAACGGTAAATACCGGGTTTAAGCTGGTCATCGGATCCTGGAAAATGATGGAGCATTTTTCTCCGCGGAACTTCTGCATCTGCTTGCTGTTCCATTTGGTAATATCTTCGCCATGGAACTTTACCTCTCCGCCAGTGATCTTACCGGTCTCCGCCAGAATCTGCATGATGGAATATGCGGTAACGGATTTACCGGAACCGGACTCTCCTACGATTCCGAGGGTCTTTCCCGGCTCTAAGTTAAAGGAAATACCATTGACAGCCTTTACCTCACCTGCATCTGTAAAGAAACTGGTATGAAGGTCTTTTACTTCTAATATATATTTATTTTCTTCGCTCATATCCTTATCTCCTT
>ERZ810424.484-NODE-484-length-11627-cov-6.63273_pt1 | contig 11627 bp, 12 predicted proteins | sample MGYA00520270_ERZ810424 | MGnify/ENA primary metagenome ERZ810424 (study PRJEB31588, sample SAMN03399971) | human gut metagenome | study: EMG produced TPA metagenomics assembly of the PRJNA231909 data set (A prospective, longitudinal analysis of the... | reverse complement strand
TATTCACATCCAAAGAACAAGCTTTAACTCTGTGTTAAAACAAAGCTTTTGAGGACAGAAATCTTACTTTTTAAAGATATTGATTTTCAGACGATTTATTCTAAGATTCGCTTCTTCACCTCACGGATGGACTCTTCGGGCGAAAGCCTGGATACTTGCTTTTTTGTTAACTATAAAAGAGGACTTACACTTTCGAAAACTGAATTAGATCCCATGAGTAAAAGAAAACTTACCACCAAATTTGAAGAAGAACCCTTGAGCTTTGGGACCGGGATGTGAAACGTTGGATTAACTCCGAACGTGTGCCGGTGTACTCTCCTATTACCGACTTCTTGTATGACTTGCCTCGTTGGGACGGGAAGGACTGCATCCGGGCACTGGCCCGCTACGTACGTACCTTTCGACGAATCGGCTATAAGCGAACTGAAACGTTATGCTTCGTTCATAGCGACCAGCAATCACAGTGATTTACTCTCCGATCCTTCGGGAAGCCGCCGCTTCATTTGTATCAATATCACCGGCAGGATCCGTAATGGTGCTGCCATCAACTATCTGCAACCCTATGCGCAGGCAGTGCAGGAACTCCGTGAGGGTGAGTGCTTTTATTTCTCTCCCGAAGAAGAGGCCGTTTTGATGGAGAACAACCAGGAATTTGAGCTGCAAACCCCGGTTGGACACCTCTTTCAACAGTATTTTCGCTCTGCCGATGAGGGGGAAAAGTGCGAAACGCTGCTCGCTGTCGATATTTTGGGGCGCATACAAAAGAAAAATGGTTTTAAACTGTCGGCTACGAAAATTGTGCATTTGGGCAGGATACTTCGTAAATTGGGAGTGCCTTGCAAGAAAATGAAAAATGGGAATTTCTATTGTGTGGTGGAGTTGTAGGTTTCAGTCCTGTTCATTGCGTTGCGTATTTGGTTACATACCGTTTTAAATTTATTTTTCTTGCGGCGTGCTTTTTCGGGATATACCGAAAGGCACGCCGCAAATCCTCCCACATTCAGCTCCCGCATAGTGGGAAATATGGTATACTGATTTACTCGTCCGGTCGTTGTTTTTAGTTATCGGCTGAACGTATTTGTGCATTATAACTGCATTGATATTTATTCAATCTGTATACAATCCAGTCCGAATAGAGTACCTGTAGATAATGCATTTTGTCCGGTCAATTCTATCCTTAGGATAAACTTACCATCTATGGGTTTGTGCATTCCGAGGTTTATGGCACCTGTGGCCTCGACTTCCTGGCTGTAACAGTCCAGCTGTTTACCGTTTTCCTGACGATTTACGTAAAACTTTATATTACCGTAGTCGGCTGCTTTGGTACAGAATAGATTCAAACTGTATTCACGATCCTCAAAACCGGAGAATTCGAATTCGATGTAGTCACCTTTTTTACCGCCATGACACACCAGATGGTCTTTTAAATTCCACTTGCCCGGATGTCCGCTGAGCCTTTGTCTGTCATAACGCAGCCTTTCAGATTTGGAGGTTGGTTGGATTTGGCAGAAGTCGATAGCATTGGCTATGCTACAGACGGGGGACTGGGTGGGGGTGGGTGGCAAACCTGCTTCTATTTCTTCTATACCGGAAGAACCCGCTGCCTGAGAGTTTAAGTCTCCATACCAGAATACAGTCGAGGAATAGTCTACTGTGCCATTTTCCCAACCTAGTAATTCAAAATCGAATTTTAGTTGCTGGTTGAAAGGTATGCCGTCCAAACATCTGACTCTGAAGAAACTGTTATAACCATAAAAGTCCTTCATATCTTGTCGGGGCTGTCCGGCAAATGGAGTCTGGCTTTTAAAGTATCCGTCGAAGCTGTAATAGTCTTCGGTACCTGTCCCGAAATGGGAGGGAAACGCTTCGTGATCTATTGTTATTTTTTCATCGCCTTCTCCATACCACTCTGTCGTATGATTGAAAAGAGACAGTAGGTCTCCTCGATAGACTCCTCTGCCGGAGATAGTGGTGAAATTCCAGTCCATGCATTTTTCATGTTCCATCCAAGTGACAACGGGCAGTCCGCGCTCTTGTTTCCAGGCTGTATGGAAATAGAGGGAACGGTTGTCCCACTTGTAAGGTTGTGATACAATATCGATATGTACATCGGTTTTGTAGGGTGAGAGGTTTAAAACAGAGATCTCACAATTCTGTCGATAGGGCATCAGCCATTTACTGCAAACGATTCCTTTACCATCAGAATAGAAGAAAAAACTCCGGGATGCAAATGCTCCCATACCGGAGCCTGCAAAATCGGATAATGGTGCCCATACGGTTTGCTGTCCGTCGAAGCTTATGGATATGATCAGACTGCGCATCAACCGGGCGAAATCATCTGTTCCGGGTTTCAGATCCGGATCCGTTTTCACGTTGAATTGGAGAAGGCTGATCGCTCTTTTCCCTTTGTGGAGGTTTAGTTGCTGCTTTTCTCCTTTGTTTAATGACAGATTTTGCCGGTGGATCAGTGCACCTTTTCCATAGCGGGCCTGTGGATCAAACCCCTTATCTATATTTCTATACAATGTAGCCGATGTCTTTTCGACCGATTGAGGGATACGTTCTGCAACTTTCCGGGAGAAGGTTTCGACCGGAGTGCCTGTGGGATATTTGCGGTAATTGAATAGAAAATGTCTGTTTGTCCGTTCGGGAGTGAGTTCCTCCATGGTTACCTTGCAACCGTCGGCATAGGTGACGGGTAGATAAATCAGGCTGCCCCTGATCCATTTATCGTCCGGTTCGATTAATCCTTTCTTGAGTCCTCGTACACCGAACTTCTGGAGATCATAAGAGGGTACCACCCAGCCTGGTTCGTCTTTTCCGTCAAAGTAGAAGCGCAAGATTGTATGTATGCTGCCAAAGGTCGTGAGCCATATACGGGTAATGGCGCCGGGACCTTCGTCTTCGAAAAGAACTTTTTCTTTCCGTCCGTCGTGTTCTTCAAGGCGGATAAATCCTTCGCCATCGTCATTGGCAAACCAGCCGGGCCGATCGGGAGAAACGGATCTGCGATCGTAACTGCTCTGCTGCATGCTGCGGTAGGGCAGGGCGGGATAGCGGGTCATTTCGTCGTATGAAGTCATCTCTTCCAAGAGGGTTTCTACGGTGATCGATGACTTCTTCTGTCCAAATGAACCAATGCATAGAGTGGAAAAGAGCAAGGTGATGCTCAATCTTATCATTCCTGTTGTAAACTTGGGTTTCGGGAACGATAGTAAGGGTTGTTTTGATTTTGTGTTCATGCCATAATTCGATTAATGATTCGTGATTGCAATATTAGGAAAGTATATCGAATGAGACTATAATAAAACGTACTCAATCGTAGTACTGTGGTTACATACAAACCCTGCGGATAATTTTTCTTTGTGTACGAAAATCAATATCTTGATCGGATAAACTAGGTAAAACAAAAATAAGATGAAAGAAAAAGATTTAATCCGTTTTATGGATCGCATGATTGAAGAGCGAAAAGCGGAATATGCATTAGGTACGGCTCACATTTATCAAGCGAGCAGAAATGCCCTTTCTGCTTTTCTGAAAGCACACGACATTCCGTTCAAAAGAGTAAGGCCTGAGTTATTGAAGCAGTTCGAACGGTTTCTCAGACGGCGGGGAAACAGCTGGAACACGGTGTCTACTTATATGCGGGTACTCAGGGCTGTCTATAACCGGGCGGTCGACCGGCGTCTGGCACCTCACGTGCCACATCTGTTCAAAGCTGTATATACCGGTACTCAGGCCGATATCAAACGAGCTTTGAAAGCCGAAGAAATGGGGCAGTTGCTCGACACGAAGTGCACCCGGAAGCAATCGGAACTATTGCAGAAAACTCATCACCTGTTCGTGCTGATGTTTCTTTTAAGGGGGCTTCCTTTTGTCGACTTGGCTTATATACAAAAGAAGGACCTGAATGGGAATATCCTGACCTATCATCGCAGGAAAACCGGACGTCAGATCACCATTACAGTTACTAAAGATGCCATGAATATCATTCGGGAATATATGGATACTACTACAGAGTCTCCCTATTTATTCCCTATTCTGAGTGCAGAGGGAGGAGAGGATACCATCTATCGGGAGTATCAGCAGGCATTGCGCATCTTCAATTATCAACTGACAAAATTGGGAGAACTGTTGGGACTGACTACCGAATTGACTTCATATACAGCCCGCCATACTTGGGCCACTTTAGCCTATTATTTGGAAGTGCACCCGGGTATTATCCGGGAGGCGATGGGGCACTCGTCTATCAAAGTAACAGAGACTTATCTGAAACCATTCAATATAAAGAAACTGGATGAAACAAATTTAAGTATTATCGGTTATGCCAAACGATCTTTTGAGGGATAAAGTGCTGATTTCTGTGGAGTTACTTTGTAGGTAACTTTATTGTAAGTGTCCGACAAACATAAACCATTTTTCACAAAAAAGCAAATTAAAAAACATTTTTTTCAAAGACAGAGAGAAAATAATTCATTCATAGACAGATAATAGCTTCTACAGACTTCGGTTTGTTGGGAAGTTATCCAGAGAATTGCATACTTCTCCCTTCCTTGCTTCACACAGAAACAAAGAACTATTCTTTTTTATACCTTATTATAAATAAGGATTCCCTTTTACTGCTATTCCTTTTGGCAAAACGCCATTTGCATCCTTCAATAGTCTGTTTGGGGTTACCTACAAAGTAACTGTAGATAGAGGTATTACATAAGATAGAGGCAAGGCCGTCATCGGCAAGAGAAAACATTGATTTACTTACATAACATTTTTTTTATTAACACTTAAAAACAGAGGTATGAGAAAATGGACTTATCTCGTAGCTGCGCTCTTAGTGGGAGGAGCAACTACAACATTCACCGGATGTATCGATAACGATGAACCGGCGGGAATCGAACAACTTCGCGGAGCGAAAGCGGAATTCATTAAGGCAAAGGCTGCCTATGAAGACGCACTGACCCAAATCCAATTAGTCAAGGTAGAAAGAGAGAAAGTTAAACTTGAAAAAGATCAGGTTAACTTGGAACTAAAAAAATGCAGTCTGGAAGTAGAACAAGCTAAAACAGCAGAACAAAAAGCTTTTTGGGAAGCTGAAGCTCAAAAGAGAACTGAAGAGTTCAAAGCAAAAATGCTCGATCTACAGACACTTACTGCACAGGCTGAGTATAACAATAAAAAAGCTTTAATGGACATTGAAGTGGCTCTACTCACCATGAAGGATGACGCATATACTGCTGAAATCAATAAATATCGAAATTTGTTAGTAGGCTATTATTCAAAAGAAGAGGGATCGGAAGAGGAATACAGAAATAGGGGGGCATTGGACGATTTAGCCGATGCGAAATCAAGTTTAATGAAGGCTGAGGTTGCCAGAATTAATTTCTTATCTAAGAACAAATACTATCCGGAAGAATTGCAGCTGGAGAGAACGCATGCTGCCAAAACGTTGGAAATCCAGATGGCTCTGATGGAAGAATACAAAGTATTGGATGCGACAGGCACTGATAGCAAGGCTTTGGCAGATAAGCTGAAAGGCTATAAAACCGATTTGCAAGCCCTTGACGCTAAAGAAGATGAGGCCTATACTAAAATCGAAGAAATGAGAAAGCCCATCTTCCCGATTAATCAGCAAATTATTGAAGAGAAAATAAAGTTGGACGCAACATCCTCTGCTTATACATTGGCCAAAGCAGATGTAGATCCTGCTTTAGTAAACGGATTATACAGTGCATTGTCGACCGGAGAAGATGAAGAGACACTCGTTGAGGATCTTGATAAAATCTTTGTCCAGGATAGCTGGAACGCAGAATTGCTGAATTACCAATACACCATGAAGAAAGATGTGGTGATTAATGATCTTAGCCTCAATAACAAAGCAACTAAAATAGGAGCTATTGCCGATGCTATCAAAGCATATTATCAAGGGGAGGATAGCGAAGCATTCGATGCAAGCGGAAAATTATTAGATGCATACAAAACAAAATTTGAGAATGAACTTAAGCGTTTAGAAATTGATAAGAAACCAGCTTACGACCAGTTCAAATCGGACTCTACCGCTTGGATTAATGCATACGTTGCTTATGTAGCAGCCCTGAAGGCTTATAATAACTATAAAGGAACCAACACCTACCAAGCGATTACGAAAGAGGTCACAACTTATAACAGCTTAAAAGCTGAAGACAAGAAGTTGGAAACAGCCAACGCATTGCGTACCTCCATATTGGGATACCTTGGAAAGAGAAAAGCGGTGGACGGCTTTAACGCAGAATTCGCTACTACTTATAAAGACGCTTTAACTGACGCTAATCTGGCTACTTTCAATGAAGCAATTGCAACTGCAGTAAGTGACGGTATAAGTTCATTAATCGGCAATGAAACTCTTGCAACATCATTCAATGATAAAGTTGAAGGTAGCACACTCTTTGCCTTCTTGGAGGCTAATCAAGCATTGTTCGGTGGTTCAGAACTCAATCTTGAAAAGAGTATCGAACCTAAAGAAATATCAGCAAATAAATATGATATGCCCAAAAATGTTTCTCAGTTGATTGATAATCCCGAAAATAATTCAGGTTCATTCGTTAAATATACCTATTTGGCTCAGGAATCTAATTATCTGGTTAACCTCGACAAATGGCAGGCTTTGTATGCCAAGATCAAGGCGGAAGCAGATCCTGTACTTGCAGAAGTGGATGCTATCAACGAGAAAATCGCTACTTTGGAATCGCAAATTAAAGATGAAAACGCAGCATTGTGGCAGGCAGAATTGGCTTGTTATCTGATTAAAGGCGATAAGTCGAAACACCAAAACGAGATTTTCTCAGAAAGCAACCCTTACAAAAACTACTATACTTCTAACGAGCAAGAACCACTTTTGGGTAATGTCGTAACTGAATATTCTAAACTTGAAGCAGAAATCGCCCTCGTTCAAAGAGCTATGGAAGATGGATACTTCTACTATACGTATTATGATGCCAACAGCCATACCTATAAGGTAAGCGAGAAGAGCCTTAATTTGACAAGTTTACTTGAGACTCAGGAAGAAGCTATTACCGACGCTAAGAAAACCGTAGAAGATATCGACAACAAAATCGCCTTGTTCGATAAATACGGATATACTAATATTGAAGGTCAGGAAGAGTATCTTGACTTGCTTGACCAGGATATCGAGAAAGCCCAAAGAACTGTAGATGAAAAGCAAGCAGCAGTGGACGGTTTGAACGCTACCTTGAAGAAACTCTTGGATGCTTATGCAGCTGAATAATAAAAAACTAAAGAAGAATATAGTATGATAAAGAAACTATGCATAATCCTTCTGTCTGTATGTACTGTTGCGCCTGTCATGGCGCAACAATACAGCAGCAGCGATGATGCGTCGTTTGCTCCTAAAAAAGGTCAGTGGCAAGTATCCATGGTAATGGGTAGTTCGCAAATGTTCAATAACAATACGGAGAACTATCTGTTGCCTACCTACTGGAACGGACAAAACTTTAGCTTTCCGAATGTGGGATTGGGCAATAATACGTCCGGAAACCAATCCTCCGATCCGGCTACTTACCTTCAACTGGGAGATTTGAATTCTAATAATTTGGTCAATATCATCGGTATACAGGGAAAATATTTCCTGACAGACCGTTGGGATGTCAACCTGATGTTCAGCATGAATATCGGCGTAACGCCCAAAAAGGATTATATCGAGGGAGACAAGACGGTTACCGATATGCAGATTCCGGCCCTTCAATATCTGGAAGGCAGAATCAAAAACAACTGGTCGGTTAATATTGGCTCAAACTATTACTTCAATACGAAGAACGAACGCATCAATCTGTATGTAGGCGGCCTGTTGGGCTGGCAAATGGGAAGAATAGAAACCACGCTTCCGTATACCGGAATCATGGTATCTGATAAGGATATGAACACAGATGGGACGGATACCGATTCACAGCCGACTCCCGATCAGGACCGCCAGGACAATGGTCCGGTTGTAGACGATAAAGACGTCACCGGCACACCTCTGGAGGTTTATATCCCCAACAGTAAAGCCGGACAGATATTCGGTTTGCGTGCGGCAACTGTCGCGGGCATCGAGTATAGTATGGGCAAAGGACTGATTCTGGGATTTGAATTTCAGCCGGTGGCTTACCGCTATGACATGATTCAGATTATCCCGAAAGGAACCCCGGTCTACAAGGTGGGGCATCACAACATCAACTTGTTTGCATTGCCCAACCTGAAGCTCGGATTTAGATTTTAAATAAGTCCAGAATACTACGAAAATCACCCCGTTCTGCCCTCGGGTACGCATGGGGTGATTTTTTTATAACCCATAGTAGGATGATAAAGAAGATGAAAAGGAATTTGACAGGAGTATTGCTGACAGCCTTGATGATGGGGGCTTGTAATCATGCACCCCAAGAGGGAACTTACCACCTCAGAGGGATGGTGACCAACCCGAAACTGGAAGGCAGAACCATTTATCTGCAAGATGCGGTGAAAAATGCAGCGGTGGGCACATTGAGATATGACAGCACTACAGTCAGTGAAGGACGCTTTATGTTTAATGGAAAAGTGACTGCCCCGCAAGTGAGGGAGCTCTTTATTCAGGAGACTGACAGTGACCGCTTTCCCGTCACCCTGCCTGTCGTCTTGGAACCGGGAGAGATCAACGCAAAAATAGGAGATATCGTACTGGTGGAAGGAACCGGACTGAACGAGGAGATGATGCAAACCTTGATGGCTCTCGACGAATTCAGAGGGCGGGACTTTACCGGGAAAGAGATAAATGAAATTAAAGAGGCTTTCGGCGGATTCGTGCTGGAACAGATTGTGAAACATGCCGGCAGCCCCGTAGGAAACTATCTGTACGAGGCCTATCAGAACAAACTAAACGAGAAGCAACAGGCCGAGGCACGGAAAACGCTCGGCATCGGTTAGAAAAACATACCGGAACACATGCAGGCGGGAGTTTTACCTAGTGCTTCTGCCTGCCCGGTACTTTTAGTGTTACACCGGAAGGCTCCGTGAGGAGGTTTCCGGTTTTTTGGTATTTCCGGCATGAATGTACGCTAAAAGAGCGATCAGTCTGATCTCCAATCGGGTGGAGTCCGGATGCCGGTGAAGCCAGTCTGATGGTTATTCCAGTGTCGGTATATCTATTGTTTCGTTCTCTTCTTGCCAGTTATCGATGGTGAATCCCCCGGAAGTTTCTTCCGAGAAGATATCACCCAAGGTTAATGTCAGAGTCAACTTGTTATTAGCTTTTAATGGAGCATTGAGTGGTTGCTGGTAGACTTTGGTATTTCCGTTTTTAAGCTTGATGATCAGCTTGAACATTGGTTTGGCGGATGATGGAAAAAGCATGACCGTGGCATTGCTCATCTGTGTACCGTCTGCCGACAGTACAAGCGGGAAAGATACTGTTTTGGTTTGGTTGACCGGAGCGGCTGTATACATGTTCAGCTTCTCGGCAATGCCTCCTACATGTACTTCCATGCCGGCAATACTGGAACTTAGGATACCGTTGTTTTTGTTTTTGACGATTACTTTCAGACCGGCAACAACACGCTGCATGGCTGCACTCAGTTCTTCCGTGCCGATATGTGCCGGTTTCACTGTATACACTAAGTCGAATACCGGATAATAGGTCGTATCCGCCGAAACTTTCCGGAGCCCGAAATACTGTTGTGAAAGGTCTCCTCCGATAGTGATTTGGGGGTCGACGACGACCGGGTTGCTGTAAATCGGCTCTTCATATTTCGGAGTACCCCAGTATATCATGTTGTAAGTGCCCACCGGGAGAGATATTTCCCTGTTCTTATCTCCATAGATCTCTCCGTTCTGGAGGTAATACATTCCCGGAAAGGGGGTCAGTTTGCCTTCGATATAATTGCCGTAATAAATGGCACCTCCTGCTTGGCAAGGGTAGGCTTCCAATACACCCGTCATCGGACTCTGTGTATCGGATAGGGTAACGCTCAAATCGGGGGTGACCAAATTTCCATTATCCTCCTTACAGGTTGTGCATGAATCATCATCCGAGCAACTGTAAAATATAAAGGTACTCAAAAGGGTCAGTAACATTAACTTCTTCATAAATCTCCAGGTTTAGGTTTTTAATTACTTGCATATAACACTTTACTTCTCAAATGGTTTTATATATCTTTGTGCGTTGAACGCGATATATTTCAATTTATTATGAACGGATTTTTTCTTTTGAAACGTCCTTTTATCTGGTTGGCCCGCTTTCGCCACCGTTGTGGATATGGGGTTCATTCACCATTTGCTTTCGACTTGATAACCAACGTCATTTATGAGCGTACCCCTTACTATGCCTACAGTTCGTTGGAAGCCGAACAGAAAAAAATATCGGCAAACTCCGGTAGGAAATGGAAGCATGAATCGAAGAAGGTGAACCGGTTGCTGTTTCGGCTGGTCAACTATATTCAGCCCGATACGATTGTGGATGCCGGAACATTATCGGCATCGTCTTTGTATTTGCAGGCTGGACATGCTAAAGCCGATTATGTGGGTGCTTCCGATTTGTCGGAGCTCTTTCTGGAGAAAGATACGCCTGTCGATTTTTTGTATTTGCACCATTATCGGAATGAGGAGTTTGTGGAGCAGGTGTTTGACCTTTGTGCATCGAGAACCACCGGACGAGGACTCTTTGTTATTGAGGGCATCCGCTATACGAAGAAGATGAAAGCACTCTGGAAAAAGATACAGCAGGACGACCGGACAGGCATTACATTCGATTTGTATGATTTGGGAATCGTCTTTTTCGACCGTACCAAGATAAAACAGCACTATCTCGTCAACTTCTGAATCCTTTGATGTGTTAACCTTTACAGAAATAATAAACATACTATCATTATGAAAAAGAGTCTTGTATATACAAAAACGGGTGATAAGGGAACGACCGGCCTGATAGGCGGGACGCGTGTTCCGAAAACCCATATCCGTCTGGAAGCGTATGGAACGGTCGATGAACTGAATTCGAATCTGGGCTTGCTGGCAACTTATTTGATGGACGAGCATGATTTGAATTTTGTGCAGTCCGTGCAGGATAAATTGTTTGCTATCGGGTCGCATCTGGCCACTGATCAGGAGAAGGTGCAATTGAATGATGTCAGTATTATTACTCCCGCTGAGGTGGAAGCCATTGAGCGCGAAATCGATGCCGCCGACGAAATTCTTCCACCTTTACATTCTTTTATTATTCCGGGAGGGAGTCGTGGCTCTGCGGTTTGCCACGTTTGCCGTACCGTTTGCCGGAGGGCCGAACGCCGGATTCTTGCATTATCCGAAAGCTGTACAATCTCAGCCGATTTACTGGCCTATATCAACCGTTTATCGGATTATTTATTTGTCTTGTCCCGTAAAATGAATTTTAATGAAGGAAAAGACGAAATATTTTGGAATAATAGTTGCAAGTGAAATATTTTATTATACTTTTGCCGAAAAATAGAGAGTAGGATTAATATTCACATTTTAAATACGAAAGCTTATGTATTGGACATTGGAATTAGCATCTAAACTGGAAGATGCTCCTTGGCCGGCAACTAAGGATGAACTGATTGATTATGCCATGCGGTCGGGTGCTCCTCTTGAAGATCGGAAGAGCGTCGTGTAGG
>ERZ810424.478-NODE-478-length-11753-cov-7.32578_pt1 | contig 11753 bp, 9 predicted proteins | sample MGYA00520270_ERZ810424 | MGnify/ENA primary metagenome ERZ810424 (study PRJEB31588, sample SAMN03399971) | human gut metagenome | study: EMG produced TPA metagenomics assembly of the PRJNA231909 data set (A prospective, longitudinal analysis of the... | reverse complement strand
ACCGTGTAGTGACCGAGGGTGCTTATCAGGTTCGACTGGCAAGCGCAAGCAATGCAATCCCGGCACACAGCCACGAACACTAAAGAGACTAGGCGTCGCAACCGTTTTTTTGTGCGGCGCATCTATCAAGTTATTTATAACTCTCAATTAATGAAATATCATGCTTAATAAAATTATACATTACTCCCTACACAACCGGTTGGTTGTAGTTTGTGCGGCCATCCTCCTGCTTATTGCGGGAACGTACACCGCCATGCATACGGAAGTAGACGTATTCCCCGACCTAAATGCACCTACGGTAGTAATCATGACCGAGGCGAACGGTATGGCTGCGGAAGAAGTTGAACAGCTCGTTACTTTTCCTGTTGAAACTGCCGTAAACGGAGCTACGGGTGTGCGTCGTGTCCGCTCTTCCTCCACTAACGGATTTTCCGTTGTTTGGGTAGAATTTGATTGGGGAACGGATATTTATCTCGCTCGTCAGATTGTTAGTGAGAAATTAGCGGTGGTCAGCGAATCGCTGCCGGTCAATGTCGGCAAACCGACTCTTGGACCACAGTCTTCTATCTTAGGCGAAATGCTCATCGTCGGTCTGACTGCCGACTCCACTTCCATGCTCGATCTTCGCACGATTGCGGACTGGACCATCCGTCCACGCCTGCTGTCTACCGGAGGAGTGGCACAAGTGGCTGTGCTCGGAGGAGATATCAAAGAATATCAGATTCAGCTAGATCCCGAACGGATGCGTCATTACGGCATCTCGATGGGAGAAGTGATGGCTGTAACACAGGATATGAACCTAAATGCCAATGGAGGTGTGCTCTATGAATTCGGAAATGAATATATTGTACGTGGTGTACTCTCCACTTCGAAAACAGAGCAACTTGGCAAAGCGGTAGTAAAGACAGTGAATAACTTCCCTGTGACGCTGGAAGATATTGCAAACGTAACCATCGGCCCGAAGGCTCCGAAACTGGGTACTGCTTCAGAACGCGGCAAATCTGCCGTCCTGATGACTGTTACCAAGCAACCGGCTACCAGCACACTGGAACTGACGGACAAACTGGAAGCATCTCTGAAAGACCTCCAGAAAAATCTGCCGCCGGACGTAAAAGTTTCAACGGACATATTCCGTCAAAGCCGCTTTATCGAAAGCTCCATCGGCAATGTGAAAAAATCACTCTTTGAAGGAGGTATTTTCGTTGTCATCGTGCTTTTCCTGTTCCTGGCAAATGTACGTACTACGCTGATCTCATTGGTGACACTGCCTCTTTCCCTGCTTGTTTCGATCCTGACTTTACACTACATGGGGCTGACAATCAACACCATGAGTCTTGGAGGTATGGCGATAGCTATCGGTTCATTGGTAGACGACGCCATTGTCGATGTGGAAAACGTATATAAACGACTGCGGGAGAACCGCCTGAAAGCGGAAGCAGAAAGACTAAGTACGCTCGAAGTGGTATTCAATGCGTCGAAAGAGGTGCGCATGCCTATCCTTAATTCAACGTTGATTATCGTAGTCAGTTTTGTTCCGTTATTTTTCTTGAGCGGCATGGAAGGCAGAATGTTGGTTCCACTAGGTGTTGCTTTTATCGTGGCCCTGTTTGCGTCTACGATAGTTGCCCTGACACTAACTCCGGTACTCTGCTCTTATCTATTAGGAAGCAATAAGACGAACAAGGAACTGAAAGAAGCTCCTGTTGCCCGCTGGATGAAAGGGATTTATGAAAAAGCACTGACTTGGGTACTGGCACATAAACGTGTGACTCTCGGAAGTACAATCGGACTTTTTGTAGTTGCCCTCGGAGTGTTTTTCACACTTGGACGCAGCTTCCTTCCTTCGTTCAATGAAGGATCGTTTACTATCAATATCAGTTCTCTGCCAGGTATTTCGCTGGAAGAAAGCAACAAAATGGGACATCGTGCCGAAGAGTTATTGATGACAATTCCCGAAATACAAACGGTAGCCCGGAAAACGGGACGTGCCGAATTGGATGAACATGCGTTAGGAGTCAATGTTTCTGAAATAGAAGCTCCGTTCGAATTGAAAGACCGCTCGCGCAGTGAACTGGTAGCTGATGTACGTGAAAAATTAGGTACGATCACCGGAGCAAACATAGAAATCGGACAACCGATCAGCCACCGTATCGACGCAATGCTATCGGGTACGAAAGCGAATATTGCTATCAAATTATTCGGTGATGACCTGAATAAAATGTTTTCACTCGGTAATCAAATCAAAGGAGCGATCAGTGACATTCCCGGTGTTGCCGACCTGAACGTGGAACAACAGATTGAACGTCCGCAGCTGAAAATACAGCCTAAACGGGAAATGCTGGCTAAGTTCGGTATTACCCTGCCGGAATTTTCGGAATATGTGAATGTAGCTTTGGCTGGAAAAGTGATCTCACAAGTGTATGAACAAGGCAAGAGTTTTGACCTGATCGTAAAAGTGAAGGATGATGCCCGAGATGAAATAGAGAAAATCCGTAACCTGATGGTAGACACGAACGACGGCCGCAAAGTTCCTTTGAGCTATGTAGCGGAAGTAGTATCGGCCATGGGTCCGAATACGATCAACCGCGAGAATGTGAAACGTAAAATTGTCATTTCCGCCAATGTGGCCGATCGTGATTTGCGCAGTGTTGTGAATGATATTCAGAAACGTATCGACACATCGGTACAATTACCCGAAGGTTATCATATCGAGTATGGCGGACAGTTTGAAAGCGAGCAGGCTGCCAGCCGGACATTAGCGTTGACTTCATTTATCAGTATCGTGGTTATCTTCCTGTTGCTGTACAATGAGTTCCGCAGTGTGAAAGAATCCGGGGTTATTTTGCTGAATCTTCCGCTGGCATTGATCGGTGGTGTCTTTGCCTTGGTGATTACAACAGGGGAAGTCAGCATTCCGGCTATCATCGGTTTCATTTCCTTATTCGGTATTGCGACCCGTAACGGTATGTTGCTCATCAGCCACTACAATCATTTGCAAAAGGAAGAAGGTTTGAATGTATATGATAGTGTGATTCAAGGTTCTCTCGACCGTCTGAATCCGATTTTAATGACGGCATTATCTTCTGCACTGGCACTGATTCCATTGGCACTTGCCGGTGATTTGCCCGGTAACGAAATCCAGAGTCCGATGGCAAAAGTGATTCTAGGAGGATTATTAACGTCTACTTTTTTGAACGGTTTTATCGTTCCGATTGTTTATCTGATGATGCATCGGAAAAAGGCCCAGGAAAGCCTGTAGCAGGTGATGTTTTTCCTCGGTGAGGAAACCATCGTTCCCCGGTGAGGAACCAAGTGTTTCTCGGTGAGAAACGGGTCGTTCCTCGGTGCCAAACAAATAGATGCCTTATCATAAAGTATCTATCAACAATAGCTTGTAATAAATAAAGAAATTAGAAATGAAACAAATCATGACCATAAGCGCTGCACTTCTTTTCTTAACCATAGGTGAAGTGCAAGCCCAAAACGGAATTGAACAGGTATTGAAGAATATCGAAACGAACAATAAGGAGTTGCAGGCAAACGAGCAACTGATTACCTCGCAGAAGCTGGAAGCCAAAATGGATAATAACTTGCCTGATCCTACTCTCTCTTACGCGCATCTATGGGGAGCAAAAGATAAAAGCGAAACAATCGGTGAGCTGGTTGTTTCACAAAGCTTTGATTTCCCTAGTTTATACGCCACACGTAACAAGTTAAACCGTCTGAAAGCCGGAACTCTTGACAGTCAGTCGGATGTTTTTCGTCAGGAGAAACTGTTACAGGCAAAAGAACTTTGCCTGGACATTATCATGCTTCGTCAGCAAAAGCATATTTTGGAGGAACGTCTCCGCAATGCGGAAGAACTTGCTAAAATGTACGCCAAACGTCTCCAAACAGGGGATGCAAATGCTCTCGAAACCAATAAAATCAACTTGGAACTGTTGAATGTCAAAACGGAAGCGTCTCTGAACGAAACGGCACTTCGCAATAAGCAGCAGGAACTGAATACGCTGAATGGTAATATTCCGGTGGTTTTCGAAGAAAATCAATATCCGGCTATACCGTTCCCAAGCGATTACCAAATGTTGAAATCAGAAGTCATGGCTACAGACCGTACCTTAATGGCACTAGGCAACGAGGCTCTCGTTGCCCGTAAACAGATTGCTGTCAATAAATCCCAGTGGCTGCCGAAGCTGGAACTCGGCTACCGTCGGAATACAGAGACTGGTGTGCCTTTCAACGGTGTAGTGGTGGGCTTTTCCTTCCCGCTTTTCGAAAATCGGAATAAGGTGAAAATTGCTAAAGCGCAGGCACTCAACATCGACTTGCAAAAGGATAATGCTACACTGCAAGTGGAATCTGAATTGGCACAACTTTACCGGGAAGCGAAAACGCTGCATGCTTCAATGGAAGAATATAGCAAGACTTTCCAGTCTCAACAAGATTTGGCATTGCTGAAACAAGCTTTGACAGGTGGACAAATTAGTATGATCGAGTACTTCGTTGAAGTATCGGTGATCTATCAAAGTCATCAAAATTATCTGCAATTGGAAAATCAGTACCAAAAGGCAATGGCACGGATTTACAAAAGCAAGCTATAAATAGTACATAAAACCCTTTAGGCATGGATTACGCTGAACATACTAATTTCTATTTTTAAGTTATGTATTCAGTGTAATTCATGCCTAAATATATATTCCATAGATCTCCTCTTCTCTCATTTTCTTCAAATTCCAACTGGATATTTCAAAACAATACATTACATTTGCAACGAACATAAAATCTGAATTATGAGACCTAAACATTTCTATTTATTCATGTTATGCTGCATCCTTACGCTACTAAGTGGCTGTAAAGATGATGACGACAATCCACTGCGTTTTTACAACAGTGAATACGAAGTACCTATGGGTGGCAGACGTTACCTCGGCCTGGAAAGCGGAAATGGTGACTACTCACTTGCAGTGAAAGACACACGCATCGCAAGTGCCGGAACTGAAACTGGCTGGAGTGGAGTACCTGCCGGACGTATGATTTATGTAACCGGTATCCTCACCGGAACGACTTATCTGACAGTAACAGACAACGCCACACAAGAAACCTGCACTTTACCAATCAAGGTGGTCGATAATTACGAAAATATGGAGTTGCTACGCAGCTACTTGTCTAACTTACCCAACGGAGATGCGAATCTTCTACCCGGTATTTCCGACATTTTTCTGATTAACAACCACGCACGGGATGCTTATTTTTTCAAACAAGGAGAACAGACCGCCTTTTCATCCGGACTTGAATTAATAACCCAAGGAAGTTACAAACTGGAAAAAGAAGAAGGAGACGATAAGAAAATGACACTAACCCTCACTTTTTCGGAAGATATGGCAACACCTGTTTCCGATCATAAATTCATAATATGGGGAAACTCGTACTTATTTCATCGGTTGGATAAAAGCCTAAATCTGAACTGGAACACTCCGCCCATTGGAGAAACGCGGACATCACCTGCACCTCCTCCTTCCTACACGCTGGAAGAAATAGCTGAAGGCACAGAAATCGGAAAAGGCAGACAGCTTAGCTTTAGTCTTTCCCAACAGGAAATACCTGCGGGAATACTGCCTTAATCAGTAACGTATTCTGATAAGATGCGTATATTTTCCGGTAAGTATCCACTACGAATGCGCCATTCTTGCGGATAAAGATTATTGGCACGATTGCCGATGTTCTTCACAAATCCGAGAGGAATATGCCGATAAGTAAGCAAAACATATCCACGAGGGGCTGTTACCGGTAAGGTAATGGCCTCTTTTCGTAAATATGTGATGGCCTGTTCATAACTTATTTCTTCCGTAGCGAATGCTTCCCGGCATAAAAGTGAGGTACACATTGCCAACGCATGGTTAGGGATCAAATCCTTTCCTTTCACTTCGCCTATTTCAATCCCTGCCGACACGATTTTCAGGCTTTGTTTCATCGTCGCCAATTCATTAGTATAGTACTGTGAGAAAGCTCGGATATTTGTTCCTTCCGCCAATAAAATATACTTGTCCGAATTTTCATCATTCAACCAACTTTTAGCCATATTCAGATATTCTTTCGATACAGGAGAAGATGCTGCTGTTCCTTTCTTATCCTTCTTCTTGAAAGCTTTCTCTTTGGCGGAAGAAGATACTGGGATCTCTTCTTCCGTCTCCGGCTTACGAAAAGCCACCAGAAAAAAGCCTTCACCTTTCGTCTTATGAGGGAAAAAATGATAGACGGGAATAGAAGATTTAGAATGATCCCCTTTATCTGACAAAAGATCTCCTGTTATATTCCAATTCTCCTGCACCTGCACAGTTAATGGTTCGCCCCCATACTCTTGTTGAATCCAACGTGCATTCTCTTCATCCTCTTTTGTATTAAATGTACACGTACTATATATAAGAATACCTCCGGGCTTCAACGCATCCCAGATATCTGCAATAATCCGTCGCTGGCGCTGCCAACAGATTTCCACATTCTCGGGGCTCCACTCCTCCACAGCTACCGGGTCTTTACGGAACATACCTTCACCGGAACAGGGAACATCTGTAAGAATCACATCAAAGAAAGAGAGTAAAGCCGAAAAATCTGCCGGATCATTATTGGTCACTACCACATCCGGATGTCCCCACTTCGTCAGGTTTTCAGCAAGAATCTGCGAACGATTCCGGATTACCTCATTGGCTACCAACAGGCTCCCTTCGGGAAGTACACTACGGGCATGAGTCGATTTTCCACCGGGAGCCGCACAAAGATCCAACATCTTCACCGGTCCCGTGATATATTGCCGGAGTACCTGCTCCACAAACATGGAAGAAGCTTCCTGAACATAATAACAGCCTGCATGGAATAAGGGATCGAACGTGAAAGTGAGACGCTCCTCCAAATAGAATCCTTCGGAAGACCAAGGTACTTTATCCGATAAAGAATGATTGATTTTCAATTGATTCAACCGGATGCTAACCGGTGGTTCCTGTTGGAGGGCAACAGCCAGTTTGTCGTATTCTTCATCGCCCAATAGAGCGCGGGTGTAGTCTATAAAAGAAGCAGGTAATTCCATCTTTCGTTTATTAATTTCCGCAAATATCAAAAATATTTCGTCTCTTTGCAACTTTCTATGATATTAACTACGTCTAACAGATAAAGAAATAAATTAAAAAACTATTGATATGAAAAATTTTCTATTAGCATTGATGGTTGTACTGACCACTTGCACACTGGCTGTTGCCCAGACCACCGTTGTTCGTGATTCCATCGGGAAAGTAAAAGTAACTGTGACCAAAGACAATAAAGCAAATACGAACAATACTGCTGTCACAGTGATTGGTGTAGACACAGCAGATGCTGATTCTGCAGACGTAAATGCAAACTCAAGTAATGTTAGCACCACTCATGGCAAAGCCAGCTTCACATTCGATTCGGATGACAGCGATTTCCCCTTCCACAATGTTAGTGCCGGCGGAGGTATTCTGGTAGCAATCATTGCAATCATTGCTGTATTCGGATTTCCGGTATTCATTCTATTTGTAATCTTCTTCTTCCGTTATAAAAACCGGAAAGCACGTTATCGCCTTGCCGAACAGGCACTTGCTGCCGGCCAACCGCTTCCGGCAGAGTTTATCCGCGAAAACAAAACAGTCGATTCGCGTTCACAAGGCATCAAGAACACCTTTACGGGTATCGGTCTTTTCATCTTCCTCTGGGCAATCACCGGCGAATTCGGAATTGGAGCTATCGGCTTACTCGTTACATTCATGGGTATCGGACAATGGATTATCGGTAGCAAACAACAGACTCAAGACACAAATGCTACCCGGATGCATACGGGTAATAAGGATGAAAAAAAGAACCCGAATAACGTTAGAACCGATAGTTTCGAAATCATCCCTTCCGAATCCGAAGAGAAAGACAAAGGAGTAAACGAAGAAAAGAACGACGAGAATAAATGAGCCAACTCAATGATATATCGTTAGTCGCACAGGTCGTGGTGTTCAAGAACACCAGGGCCTTTGACCAGTTGGTGAAGGAGTATCAGTCGCCCATCCGACGATTCTTCCTGAACCTGACTTGCGGCGACAGCGAATTGAGTGACGACCTTGCGCAAGATACATTTATCAAAGCGTATACGAACATTGCCTCTTTCCGGAACTTGTCAAGTTTCTCTACGTGGCTGTATCGTATTGCTTATAATGTTTTTTATGATTATATTCGCAGCCGGAAAGAGACAGCCGACTTGGATACAAGAGAAATAGACGCCATCAACAGCACCGAACAGGAGAATATCGGGCAAAAAATGGATGTCTACCAGTCGCTCAAAATGCTTAAAGAAGTGGAAAGAACCTGCATCACGTTGTTCTACATGGAGGACATTAGCATCGACAAAATTGCAGGGATTGTAGGAGTACCGTCAGGGACAGTGAAAAGCCATCTGTCACGCGGGAAAGAAAAATTAGCAACGTATTTAAAACAAAACGGTTATGACAGAAATAGACAATGATAAGCTCTTGCGCGATTTCTTCGCAGAAAACAAGCAGGAAATAGCAGATAACGGATTCAGTCGCCGTGTCATGCACCACTTACCCGATCGTAGTAATCGCCTGGCTCGTATCTGGAGCGCTTTCGTGATGACTGTGGCGGCCGCACTTTTTGTATGGTTAGGTGGATTGGAAGCAACTTGGGGAACCATAAGAGAAGTATTTATCGGTATGATTAATCATGGCACTTCAAGCCTTGATCCGAAGTCAATTATTATCGCAGCTGTTGTACTATTATTCATGGCTACACGAAAGGTTGCTTCGATGGCATAATTAACTCCTGGAAAGAAGTTATTTCGTTAAAGAATGATAAATTTGCCCTTGTTAGCAAAGGAGCCCAAACTTAGATATCGTATCTTTGTTCTTCTGTAAACTAAAAGAGTGAGAAGAGTTTTGAAATTACGTATATTTATTTTATTTCTGTTCCTGCCTATATTGAGTGTTCAGGCAGGTATCATCGACAGTCTGATGATACATCCCAGGGACTCAATCGGATTAACCAGCGATTCCCTTGTGCTACGCTATTTACAAGAATCGGGAATCCCTATATCTGATAATAATAAGGTAAAACTGCTAAAAAGCGGACGGGAGAAGTTTATCGATTTGTTTGAAGCCATCCGGGAAGCTAAACACCACGTCCATCTGGAATATTTCAACTTCCGAAATGACTCCATCGCCAATGCTTTATTTGCTCTGCTGGCCGAAAAAGTGAAAGAAGGGGTCGAAGTACGAGCTATGTTCGATGCATTCGGAAACTGGTCGAACAACAAACCACTTAAAAAGAAACATCTCAAGAAAATACGTGAACAAGGAATCGAGATTGTCAAGTTCGATCCATTCACTTTTCCTTATATCAATCACGCCGCCCATCGCGATCACCGGAAAATAGCTGTCATCGATGGAAAAGTGGCTTATACCGGTGGTATGAATATCGCCGATTACTACATTAACGGACTACCCAAAATCGGAACCTGGCGTGATATGCACACACGCATTGAAGGGGATGCCGTCAATGATCTGCAGGAGATATTCCTAACGATCTGGAATAAGGAAACCAAGCAGAATGTAGGTGGAGCCGCTTATTTCCCCCAACATGAGGAACAAACGGACAGTACGAATATTGTGGTAGCAATCGTAGACCGTACCCCGAAAAAGAATAGCCGTATGTTAAGCCACGCTTATGCCATGAGCATCTATTCGGCCCAAAAGAATGTTCATATCGTCAATCCTTATTTTGTACCGACTTCTTCTATCAAAAAGGCGTTGAATCGGACAATCGACCGAGGCGTAAATGTTACAATCATGGTTTCTTCTGCCTCCGATATCCCGTTTACTCCGGATGCCGCACTTTATAAGTTGCACAAACTGATGAAAAGAGGAGCTACTGTCTATATGTATAACGGTGGATTTCATCACTCTAAAATAATGATGGTGGATGATTTGTTCTGTACAGTTGGCACTGCCAACCTGAACAGCCGCAGCTTGCGCTATGATTACGAAACAAATGCCTTTATCTTTGATACCAAAATAACGGGTGAATTAAATACAATGTTCCGGAACGATATCGAGCATTGCACTCAACTAACGCCTGAATTCTGGAAAAAGCGCTCCCCGTGGAAGAAGTTCGTCGGCTGGTTTGCTAATTTATTCACTCCATTTTTGTAATTTTGTGCGGAGAATCATTTTCACCACAACTTATTCATTATGAAACAATACCTGGATTTACTCAATCGTGTACTAACCGAAGGTACAGAAAAAAGTGACCGTACCGGAACCGGAACCATCAGCGTTTTCGGTCACCAAATGCGTTTTAATCTTGATGACGGTTTCCCGTGCCTGACAACCAAGAAACTACATCTGAAATCAATCATATACGAATTACTTTGGTTTCTGCAAGGTGATACTAATGTGAAATATCTTCAGGAACATGGAGTGCGCATCTGGAACGAATGGGCGGATGAGAACGGCGACTTAGGACATGTTTATGGTTATCAATGGCGTTCATGGCCTGACTATAACGGTGGATTTATCGACCAGATCAGTGAAGTGGTGGAAACAATCAAACATAATCCGGATTCACGCCGTATCATTGTAAGCGCCTGGAACGTAGCAGATTTGAATAATATGAATTTGCCTCCCTGCCATGCTTTCTTTCAGTTTTATGTAGCAGACGGACGGTTGAGCCTGCAACTGTATCAACGCAGTGCAGATATTTTTCTGGGTGTTCCTTTTAATATTGCATCATACGCATTATTGCTGCAAATGATGGCACAAGTGACGGGACTGAAAGCCGGAGATTTTGTTCATACCTTCGGTGATGCGCATATCTACCTGAACCACTTGGAACAAGTGAAGCTCCAATTATCACGTGAACCTCGTCCATTGCCACAAATGAAGATCAATCCGGATGTGAAAAGTATCTTCGACTTCAAATTTGAGGACTTTGAATTAGTGAACTATGACCCGCATCCGCATATTGCGGGAGCAGTAGCCGTGTAACTTTATGAGTAAAATATCTATCATTGCTGCCGTAGACCGCCGTATGGCTATCGGCTTCGAGAACAAACTTCTTTTCTGGTTACCCAATGATTTGAAACGTTTCAAAGCATTAACTACCGGAAACACCATACTGATGGGACGCAAAACTTTCGAGTCACTACCGAAAGGCGCATTACCCAATCGCAGAAACATCGTTTTATCTTCCAACCCGGCTACAGAATGTCCCGGTGCGGAAGTTTTCCCTTCACTCGAAGCAGCTTTGCAAAGTTGTAAAGAGGAGGAACACATTTATATTATAGGAGGAGCAAGTATTTATCAGCAGGCTCTTTCTTTCGCTGACGAACTTTGCCTGACAGAAATAGATGATATGGCTCCCGAAGCCGACGCCTATTTTCCGGAAGTATCGCCAGAGATGTGGCAAGAAAAAAGCAGAGAAGCTCATCCTGCGGATGAGAAACATCTCTGCTCCTATGCTTTTGTTGATTACGTGAGAAAATAACGATTAATCTTCATCTTCTATGTCGACCATGATTGGCATCTGCCGCTTAATGGCTTCATGGAAGGAGATTAATGTCTCGGTACGCGCCAAACCCAATGGTTGTAACTTATCGTGAATAATACTCAATAAGTGATGGTTATTCTTTGCGTAAATTTTGATAAACATATCGTATTTTCCGGTAGTGAAATGACATTCCACCA
>ERZ810424.452-NODE-452-length-12194-cov-4.7298_pt1 | contig 12194 bp, 6 predicted proteins | sample MGYA00520270_ERZ810424 | MGnify/ENA primary metagenome ERZ810424 (study PRJEB31588, sample SAMN03399971) | human gut metagenome | study: EMG produced TPA metagenomics assembly of the PRJNA231909 data set (A prospective, longitudinal analysis of the... | reverse complement strand
TTTTCGCACATCCTCTGCAGAAATGGAGCAGAAAAATATGGAACAGTATGCAACACAGATGGAGGCAGCACGCAAGGGAATTGTGACAGAGGAGTTAAAGAAGGTTGCGGCGAAGGAACGTATGACCACAGAGGAGCTGATGCCGCTCGTTGCGGAGGGAAAGGTGGTCATCTGCGCGAACAGGCATCACAAATGCATTGACCCGGAGGGTGTCGGCTCGATGCTGCGGACGAAGATCAATGTAAATCTCGGAATCTCCAGAGACTGTAAGGATTATGACGTGGAGATGGAAAAAGTGATGGCGGCAGTTGACATGGGAGCGCATGCGATCATGGATCTCTCCTCGCACGGGAACACCATTCCGTTCCGGAGAAAACTGACGGCGGAATGTCCGGCTATGATCGGAACCGTGCCGGTATATGATTCTGTAATTCACTATCAGAGGGATCTTGCGACACTGACCGCAAAGGATTTTATTGATGTGGTACGCCTGCATGCCGAGGATGGCGTGGATTTTGTGACGCTGCACTGCGGAATCACGCGCAAGACGATCGAGCAGATCAGGAAGCACAAGAGAAAAATGAATATTGTATCCAGAGGCGGTTCACTGGTGTTTGCGTGGATGTGTATGACCGGAGAGGAGAATCCGTTTTACGAGTACTACGATGAAATCCTTGAGATCTGCCGGGAGCATGATGTGACGATCTCCCTTGGCGATGCCTGCAGACCCGGCTGTCTGGCGGATGCATCCGATGTGTGTCAGATTGAGGAACTGGTGCGGCTGGGAGAACTTACAAAGCGTGCCTGGGCAAGAGATGTGCAGGTCATGGTAGAGGGACCGGGCCACATGCCGATGGATCAGATTGCAGCGAATATGAAGATTCAGCAGACGATCTGCATGGGAGCACCGTTTTATGTACTGGGACCGCTGGTAACGGACATTGCCCCGGGGTACGACCATATCACTTCCGCGATCGGAGGAGCGATCGCCGCGCAGAATGGAGCTGCATTTTTGTGCTATGTGACACCGGCGGAGCATCTGGCGCTTCCGAATGTGGAGGATGTCAAGCAGGGCATCATTGCATCGAAAATTGCGGCGCATGCGGCAGACATTGCCAAGGGCGTGCGGGGCGCAAGAGAGATTGACGACAAGATGGCAGACGCACGCCGTGTGCTGGACTGGGATGCACAGTGGGAATGTGCGATTGATCCCGAGATCGCAAAACAGATCCGCGAGGACCGCAAACCGGAGCACGAGGACACCTGTTCCATGTGCGGAAAATTCTGTGCGGTGCGCAGCATGAACAAGGCGCTTGCGGGGGAGTACATCGATATTTTATAAAAACAGAACACGGGAAAGTGAAGAAGCGTCAGCGGAAAAACGACATTGCAGTATAAAAGCGGAATGTGGTACAATAAAAAAGGATTCTGTCAGCAGGAGAATGAATGGGAAAAATTTATTTGGTTGACAGTGAGAATGTAGGAGATATATGGGTGCCGCTTCTGGTATCCTCGCAGGAAGATGACGAGGTTCTTGTATTTTATACGACAAAGAGCCCGCATATGAATTATGAAAATGTGAGGATGCTCAAGGAGACGGAAAAGGAAGCAGACTTTATTAAGTGTTTTGAGGGAAGCAATGCGCTGGATTTCCAGCTGGTATCGGAGCTTGGCTATCGCCTGAGCCAGAACGCGGCCAGGGAGTATGTCATTGTATCAAATGATACGGGATTTGACGCTGCGGTGCGCTACTGGTCAGCGCGTAAAATGCCGGTGAGCCGTTTGAGCGGAAAGGAATGCCACAGAATGCTGACAGAGAAAAAGCAGCGCGTGGCAAAGGAATCCGGGGCGGCAGCAGAGCAGGAACAGGAACAGACCAGAGCGGCTGGATCGGAAGCGGAAGCAGAGCAGGTTCGGGAGACCGGCCAGGAAGCAGAAGCAGAGCGGATTCGGGAGACCGGACCGGAAGCGGAAGCAGAGCGTGGCAGAGAGCAGTCAAAGAAGCCACGGTCATCCAAGAAGTCAGAACCGTCGAAAGCCGGCGGTAAGGCAGGAGAATCCGGGAAGCCGGAAGCGTCCGGGAAGGCTGGAAATGCAGAGACATCCGGGAAGGCAGAAGTGATCGGGAAAGCTGAGGATGCAGAGAAATCCGGGAAGGCTGAACCGGCAGAGAAAGTTGGGTTGGCAGGAGAATCCGGGAAGCCGGAAGTGACTGGGAAGGCTGAGGATGCAGAGGAATCCGGGAAGGCAGAAGTGACCGGAAAGGCTGAGGATGCAGAGATATCCGGGAAGTCGGAACCGGAAGAAAACGCTGGGCTGGCAGAGGAATCCGGGAAGGCTGAGCCGGCAGAGAAGACCGGCAGGGCAAAACGGTCAAGAAAGTCAGCGAAAGCAGTCAGAGCAGAAAAGTCTGAGCGTATGTCAGAACCGGATCGTTCGGAAAAGTCACAGAAGAGTGACAAAGCAAAGACGCAGAACGCAGGGAATGAGAAGCCGGATCTGACGGAGGAACAATCCGGACAAATGACAGCAATGATGGATTTGAAAGAAGAAATGTCAGGGAATCCACAGAGTGTGTCAAATGCTACGGACCAGAGCGAAGCGCCAGTAAAGTTTGGACTGGATCTGAATGCAGAGAGAGCAATTTTAAAGACATTGTGTGCCTGCATCAGCAAGGAAAATCTGGTGGATTTTCACAATGCACTGGTTGCGCTTCTCGGCGAGGAAGAAGGCAAGCGGCTGTATCAGGAACTGAAGACGAATGCAGAGTATGCGTCTTACTGGTCAGAACTTCCGGCTTATGGCTTAAAAGAAAAGTTTGACATGTACTGCAAAATGGTTTTTGACCACAGTGAATATGCAAAGGAACCGCCGGAAGATTTTTCGGGATTCCTCTATCAGGCAAACGGAAAGCGAAAGAATCTCAATTCTCTCCGCGCAGCATTGCAGGGGCACTATGGCAAAGACAAGGGAATGAAATATTATTCCCTGTTCAAGTCACACATTAAGATGATGAATCGCATGTAGTAAAGGAGAAGTTGACAGAATCTGGGTATTCAACAGGAATACGCAAAACGCCTCACCGGATGGTGAGGCGTTTTGTACGTTTATCATTTTATAAAAAGAAGGAGAAGTCGGTAAGATGTGGGGTACTTACCGGCCATATTATGAAAAAGAAATTGTGTCAATGGGGATTTCCTCTTGACAATGATTAAGATACCGGATAAATGTGAAAAAGGTATGAAGCAGTGTTGAAAAATGTGTGAAGAATCGTCAAACAAATTGGAATCCGGGGCTGATAGAAGGAAAAGGCGAAGTTCCAGAGGAGAAAAATCGCGTGCCAGACCCGTAGAGAATGGAAAAAGGTTGACATAATGCCAGAAGAGAAGAGCACCCCGGGTCTGAGAAGAGAAAAAGTGCGAACCAGACCCGTATAGAAGCAAAAATTGGGTCCCAGAGCAGAAAAAGTGCGTGCCAGACCCGGAAAGAATGGAAAAAGGTTGACATAATGCCGGAAGGAAAGAGCAATCCGGGTCTGAGAAGAGAAAAAGTGCGAACCAGACCCGCATAGAAGCAAAAATCGGGTCCAAGAGTAGAAAAGTATCGTTGAGACCCGCAGGACGAGAAAAAGTTTTCCTACTTTCCCCTTGGCCACGAGATAGCATTAACGCCTCAACCGTATATTCCCCCCCTCATCCAGACTTCCATCACAATACATTCGTCATAATACCGTAACACTGTAACACCATAGCACAAAAAAGCGCAAACCCTTTCATTCAAGGATTTGCGCTTCTTCTCAATGAAGCTGCTGACGGGAATCGGACCCGTGACCTCCGCACTACCAATGCGACGCTCTACCGACTGAGCCACAGCAGCATCTGTGTGAGTTGCCTCAGCACTTGTACTACTATACACTACGAAGTGGCAGTTGTCAAGATAATAATTCTAAATAATTCTTTAGAAATTCTTCGGGTATTTCTGCGGGGAATTTTGCGGCAGATCAGGTAAAATGTAATCAATGCACGGGGAGGCGTGTGATTCTGCGGCGGATGTGTTATGATAGCAGAAAAGAGAACAAGAGCAGGAGCGGAAAAATGGAACAATATAACATTTTAATTGTTGAGGATGATAAAGAAATCAGGGACGGAATTGAAATCTTTTTAAAGAGTCAGAATTACAACGTATTCAAGGCGGCAGACGGCGTGGAAGGACTTGAGGTGATGGAGCGGGAGAAGATCTCGCTGGCGATCGTCGACATCATGATGCCGCGCATGGACGGCGTTACAATGACCATGAAGCTGCGGGAAAAATATGACTTTCCGGTCATTATGCTCTCGGCAAAATCGGAGGAGACCGACAAGGTAATCGGATTAAATATCGGGGCGGATGATTATGTGACCAAGCCGTTTACACCGTTGGAACTGATGGCGCGCGTCAATTCCCAGCTCCGCCGGTATACGCAGTTTGCAAACAGGAGTCCGAAGGAGGAAAAGAACGACCGGATTCATGTGATCGGAGGACTGGAACTGAATGAGGACACCGTGGAGGTGTTTGTGGATGGAAAACCGGTGAAGATGACGCCGATTGAGTTCAAGATACTTGCGCTCTTAATCCGGACACCGGGGCGTGTATATTCGGCGGACGAGATTTATGAGCGCGTGTGGAATGAAAAGGCGATCAATACCGATACGATTATGGTGCATGTGAGAAATATCCGGGACAAGATTGAGATCAATCCGAGAGATCCAAAATACTTAAAGGTGGTGTGGGGTGTTGGATATAAAATTGAAAAACAACAATAGAAACAACGGTGCCGGCAATAACAATGTCAGCGCAAATAACGATGCCAGCAGCAATAGTGGTGCCAGCAGAAATAATGGTGCCGGCAACAGCAGCAACAACAGCAATGCCGTAAACAGCAGCAAGCGGATTATCATAGCGATCGCGGGAATCATTTTCATCACGATCATTACCATGTGTTTTTTCCCGGTGGTGTACCGGACGGCTGAGAGACAGAAAGAGCAGCAGAAAGCGGAGATGATGCGCGAGTCCTCGGACAGCGTGGACAACGATACGGTACAGACACTCTATCAGGGCAGCTATGTCCTGTATGTAGAGCAGATGGAGCGGAGCGGGCAGGCAGATGCAGGCGGACTGTTTTTGAATCTGCCGACGGATGATGAAGATTACCAGTATGTAAAGGACACGGTAACCTCTACGTTTGACGAATGGAAAAGCCAGTTTGAGAGTGACAGCTGGAACATCGATTATTGTGTATACAAAAGCAGTGCCGACTGCGTGAAAAATACGGATCAGCCGCTCGAGACATGCGTGGATGGAACTGTGACGGAGAAGATAAAGCAGTATTATACGGACATCGTATGCTTATCCTTTGACAAAGAGGGCGCGCTGGAAGTGACACCGCTGTACGACGAAAATATCAGCGGCAGCGTTCTGATTAAGGCGTTTCAGAATGTAGACCGGGAAAATCTTTTGGGACAGTCGCTGGGCGGATATGTGGAAGCGGGTCAGTTGCAGGGACCGAAGGACTTTAAGGTGATCTTCGGACTTCCGGTAGCAACGAGCGACACGATTTCCTTGGGAGATCCGTATGAGGGTATGACAAATTACTGGGTGCAGGTGGTGTTAGTGTACCGCGCGTCTGGGGGAAGCATCCTGTTTCTGGTGAGCCTTGCTGCGGTGGCGGGATGGATGTTTCTTATGACGAGCAGGCGCATCTGGAACGAAGACATACCAATGCAACGCCCGGGGAAATGGTATCTCATGGAGGTGGCGGTGATTGCCGTCTGCTGCATGGCATGTATGGAGGAAAACTTCTACGATATCATAAGAAGCTATTCCTATTACAGCGAAGGAGTGGATGTTTTACTTGGAAACAATGCCTGGAGAGCCATCTTACAGCTTGGACAGATGATGGTTCCGCTCCTGTTTTTGTATGGCATCTGGTATGCGGCGCTTCGCATACTGCGTCCGGTATTTTCCCTGGGAGTCAGGGAATATATCAGACAGTACAGCCTGATTTATCAGATTTTTCCGTGGTTGAAAAAATTGTGGAACACGTTCCGCTATGAGGTGGCGCATGTGGATTTTTCGGAAAAATCCACAAAGACGATCTGGAAAATCGTGCTGATCAACTTTGTGGTGCTGTCGCTCTGCTCGATGATGTGGTTTTTCGGCATCGGCGCGCTGATCGTGTACTCCATCTTTGTGTTCTGTTTTATCAAAAAATATTATGACAGGATCGGCAGGGACTATCAGGCGCTGCTGCGCAGTGTAAGCCGGATGGCGGACGGTGATCTGGACACGGAGATCACCGAGGACCTGGGAATATACGAGCCGATGAAGGTGGAGCTTTCCAGGGTGCGCGACGGATTTAAGAAGGCGGTGGATGAGGAAGTGAAGAGCCAGCGCATGAAAACGGATCTTATCACGAACGTTTCCCATGATTTAAAAACACCGCTCACGGCAATCACAACCTACGTGGAACTGTTAAAGAAGGAGGACATCACGGAGGAGGAGCGCAGGTCATACATTGAGACGCTTGATAAAAAGAGCCAGCGGTTAAAAATACTGATCGAGGATCTTTTTGAGGTCAGCAAGGCGACCAGCAACAATATTGTGCTGCATCCGATGGAAGTCGATGTGGTAAATCTGTTAAAGCAGGTTGCGGTGGAGCATACGGAGCGCTTTGCGGCGAAAGGACTTACGTTGCGCTGGGATGTGCCGGAGGAAAAAGTGATCGTGGTGCTCGACAATCAGAAGACATTCCGCATCTTTGAAAATCTGTTTGTCAATATTCAGAAATATGCGATGCCACAGAGCCGCGTGTACGTGCAGGTGCACACATCCGGGGAGGCGCCGGAGAAGTTTGTGGAGATCACGATCAAAAATATGTCAGCGACGGAACTGAATTTTGATCCGGAGGAAATCACGGAGCGCTTCGTGCGCGGCGATACTTCGCGCGGCACGGAAGGCTCGGGTCTGGGGCTTGCGATCGCCAGAAGTTTTACCGAGGCGCAGGGCGGAAAACTGTCAATCGAGGTGGACGGTGATTTATTCAAGGTTGTAATCAGACTGAAATGTGGTACACTACAGGTAGAAAAAGAGATGGAGGTTTAAGACACATGGAATCAATGGATGATTACAAAGAGGAGCTGGAAGCTTCTTTCCGCAGAATCAGAGAGGGAGATATTTTAACCGGCACGGTGATCGATGTCAACGAGGAGGGCGTTACGCTTGACTTGAAATATTATGCACCGGGATTTATCAGTGCGGAGGAGATGAGCAGCGATCCGGATTTCTCACTGGCGGAGGCTGTGCATGTGGGGGATACGATCGAGGCGACCGTGATCCGGGTAGACGACGGCGCAGGCAACATTCTTCTCTCCCGCAGGGAAGCCAATGAAGAGCAGGCATGGGAGAAGCTCAAAGAGATGATGGAGGAGGGTACAACGGTAACCGTCCGCATCAAGGAGAGCGTGAAGGCAGGCGTTGTGGCATATCTTGAGGGGATCCGCGCGTTCATTCCGGCATCCCAGATCACATCCGCTTATGTGGAGGATACGGAGAGCTGGGTTGGAAAAGAGATTCCGGTCCGGGTCATCACGGTGGATGAGGAGCGTGAAAAACTCGTGCTTTCCGGAAAGGCGGTCGCACTCGAGGCAGAGGCGGAGGAGCGCAATCACAAGATCTCTATGATCGTGCCGGGAACCGTGCTTGAGGGAACTGTCGAGAGCCTGATGCCGTACGGCGCATTTATTGATCTGGGCAACGGACTGAGCGGACTGGTGCACATCTCACAGATCTGTGAGCGCAGAATCGGAAAGCCGTCCGAAGTGCTTAAGGTCGGAGAGAAGGTCAAGGCAAAGGTATTAAATACCAACGACAATAAGATCAGCCTGTCCATGAAGGCGCTGGCAGAGGAGATGGTAGATACCGAAGGCGTGGAAGATCTGGAGGCATACACAGACCACACATCAACAGGAACCAGCCTTGGCTCGCTTCTGGCAGGATTGAAGTTAGACTGATCGAACTATTTGAGAATCTTTCTCTAATAGAAAACTGATTCCGTTGCTTTTGCAACCGAAACGGCTCTTGCAATGTGATACATTTAGTTAGAATATTCTAACTATGCGTAAGAGGCAATTTCGGAGGAAAGCAATGAGAGAAGCAGGACTTGGAATCGACATCGGAAATGGAAGTATTTCCATCGCTGTTGTCGAAGGCGAAAACATCATATATAAAGATTACAGACTGCATCGCGGAGAACTGTATCAGAATCTTGTGGACATGCTTGGGCAGGTGGAGACATCGTGCGGCGACAGGATTTTGTATGCAGCGGTCAATCCCGGTGCAGTCTGTTTGTATCCGGGGATCCAAAAGGAAGTGCAGATCAACCGCATCAGCAGCCTTCTGGAAGGACAGAGAATGCTCTATCCGGACGCGGGAAGCATCGTAGAGATGGGAGCACAGAATTCCTGCTTCCTTACCGGAATGCGTGAGGGAGAGACGCTCTCCTACGCCATGAACGGGGAATGTGCCGCCGGAACGGGAGCATTTTTCGAGGATCAGATGTACCGGCTCGGACTTCCGCTGTCCGCCTACTCGGAGTATGTCAGACGGGCGAAAAGTGTGCCGCGGCTTGCGGGACGGTGCAGCGTGTTCGCCAAGACAGACCTAATCCACAGACAGCAGGAAGGTGTGCCGGTGGAAGATATTTTGCTCGGACTTTCCTATGCCGTGATCCGTAATTTTAAATCTGCGGTCGTGCGGAAGCTTCCGGTACAGCCGCCGGTGCTTGTGACGGGAGGCGTTGTCTATAATGAAGGCGTGCGCCTCGCCATCTGTGATATCTTCGGATTAAAAGAGGAAGAACTGCTTTGCGGGGAAGAGGGAGCTGTGGTGTCTGCTGCCGGAATCGCAGCCTGTGCATGTCACGGGAAGCTGGCCTTCGACTGGAAACACCCGGTCCGCAGGGAGGTGGCGGATGAGGAGCAAAAAAGAAAGGCGCTGCCGCGATATGACTACGAGAAGGAGGCACTTCACCGGACCAGACCGTTACGTGGCGGGGAAAAGCTCTGGCTCGGGATTGACGTGGGATCCACGAGCACAAACCTTGTGCTGACGGGGGAGGACGGAGCCGTCATTGACGATCTGTATCTTAGAACGCGCGGCAATCCTCTCGGCGCGGTGCAGCAGGGAATGGCACAGTTAAAGCGGAAATACGGGGAAGCACTCACGTGGGAAGGCATTGGTGTCACGGGATCGGGGCGGTACTATATCGCGGAGAAGACCGGTGCAGGCACGGTGTTGGATGAGATCACGGCGCAGGCGCGCGCGGCTGCCCATCTGTGCCCGGAGGTGGATACCGTGTTTGAGATCGGCGGTCAGGACTCCAAATACATCAGTATCCGGGACGGTCAGGTCGTCGATTTCGAGATGAACAAAGTGTGTGCGGCGGGTACGGGCTCCTTCGTCGAGGAACAGGCGAACCGCATGGAAGTATCGCTGGAGGAGATCGGAAACAGTGCCTTGAAGGCAAATGTGCCGATCGATCTGGGAGAGCGCTGCACCGTGTTGATGGAATCCAAGATTGCAGCGGAGCTTGCGGCAGGCACGGACAAGGAGGATATCTGTGCAGGGCTGTGCCGCTCGATTGTCAGAAACTATTTAAACAGGGTAGTCGGCAATAAGCGCAAGGGAGAACATATCTGCCTTCAGGGCGGAGTCGTGCATAACGAGGGAATCGTTGCGGCTTTCTATGAAGTGTTTGGAGAACGGCTTCACATCACGCCGTTTTACGATGTGACCGGGGCATACGGAGCGGCGCTCGCGGCAAAAGAGCAGGGTGGCACATCCCAAAAGGAGAGCATCTGGAATGAGGAGAATTACCGGAAGAGCCAGAAATGGTTTCTGGCAGGCTATGACGGAACGCTGCTGCCGGGGAAAAAGACTGTGGGAATCCCGCGTGCGCTCATGATTTACAAATTTTTCCCGATGGCGTACCAGTATTTTAAGACTCTCGGCTTTAATGTATTGCTGTCGCCGGAGACGGACGATAAGATCATTGCGCTCGGACAGGAGATGGCGGCGGAGGAGACCTGTTATCCGGTAAAATTACTGCACGGGCACATGGAATGGCTTGCGAGAAAAAAGGTGGACTACATTTTTATCCCGTGTATCCATACGATCCGGCATGAGACTTCCGGCGTTGCGCACAATTACGGCTGTGTCTATATGCAGACAGCGCCGCGGATTGTCGCAAGTGTGCTGGGGCTTTCGGAACGCGGCGTGAAGCTGATCTGCCCGGTCCTGGATCTGGATATGGGAAAACCGCAGCTTGCGGGAGCGATGATCAAATCGGGTGAGGAACTGGGATGCGACAAGGCACGGTGTGCGGCGGCGCTCGCGAAGGGCGCGGCGGCGATGGTGCACTGTGAGAAGAATTCTGAAAAACTGGGCGCGCAGATCCTGGACGAGTTGAAACCGGAGGACAAGGTGCTCGTTCTGATTACAAGAAACTACGGCGTGTCAGACCCGGTTTTAAATATGGGAATTCCCGGGGAACTGTTAAAGAGAGGGTGCAGAGTGTTGACACTTTCCCATCTGAAAGGACATGATGTGGATTTGTCCGGTCATTATCCGAATTTGTACTGGCCATTTGCGCAGCACATTCTGTCGGGAGCGAAGATCATTAAGGAGCATCCGAATCTGTATGCCGTCTATCTGACGAACCACGGTTGCGGACCGGACGGCATGATCTCCCACCTTTTTGCGGAAATTATGGGGGACAAGCCGTACCTGAAAATAGAGGTGGACGAGCATCAGTCCAAGGTGGGAGTGATAACGAGAATCGAGGCGTTTTTAAACAGCTTATCCCATGTAGAGAACTGCACGGAGCGCGCCATACTGCCGGAGGCAGCCGTATTGTCCGGGCGGCTTCGGGACGGGAAGAAAGACACGAAAGATACGAAAGATATGAAAGAACCGCAGCAGGAGACGGTGTATCTGCCGCCGCTGTCCGTGTATACAGAGTGGATGGCACTTTACCTGAACCAGAAAGGAAAACGCACGGCAGTGCTGCCGGATTACACGGCGCAGGATCTTCATGCGGGAAAAGCGTACAGCACCGCAAAAGAATACTGTACATTCTCGGCTGCGGCAGGACAGATTGCAAACCGGCTGCAGGAGACGGACGGGGAGGAAAAACAGTTTCTGGTATTCCAGACCGAGGGTGCGGAGGCGGACGGAATGGTTCCGGAAATCCTGCGTGCGGTCTTAGATGCGGACGGAAAGAGGGCGCATCTTGTGACACCGTTTCTGGAACAGCTGCTTTTTGCGGAAGAAGCGGATATCTTGTGGCAGGTGCTCTTACTCGGGGATGCATGGCATTGTCTGGATGAGGAGTGGCGGGAAAAGGTGCGTGCCTCTTTCCGGGAGAAGACCGCCGCGCCGGATGCCTGGAGCAGGGAGTGGACCAAAAGCCTTTTACAGGAGTGGGCGGTATATGTGACGGAGGACAGACAGCTGCTGCTGGCCGGCGATCCGATTGTGCTGCATAGCGCTTATCTGAATCAGAATATGGAGGAAGCGGTGAGGAAACATGCCTTTGTTCCGGTGTATATGCCGCTCTCGGAATATCTGTGGTTCCTTGCTGCAGAGTCGGGGCGAAAGATTCCGGAGCATTTTACAGAACAGCTGCATGAATTTATGCAGATTTACCGCGGCGTCTACGGCAGCTGGAAGCAGCCGGACGAACGCTTACAGGAGATCCGGGAAAAGTTTCCGCTGGTTCACGGAGCAAACCTCCGCTATCTGTGCAGCCTGATGGAGCAGGAACTGTCGCGTGGAAAAGGAATGATTCTGGTGTCGCCGGAATATGCCAACTATGCGTCGGTGATGGAGATGCTGCGCACGGGATCAAAATATCCGCTGCTGCACGCAAGGGCGGACGGAAATGAGGAGGCGGAAGAAGTGGAGCGGAGAGAAATCTTTCTGGGGCTGCTGGAATAATAAAGGAGACAAAAAGGAATTGCCGCAATAAGAATATCGTTCTTTGGATTGGTAAGTAATATTATCAGAAACAGATACTTAAAAGTTCCAGATAAACATGCGGCGACAAATTCTGACCGCAAAATCCGGTATTTCTAACCATGCCGCAGCTGGCATCCGTG
>ERZ810424.451-NODE-451-length-12248-cov-6.83105_pt1 | contig 12248 bp, 13 predicted proteins | sample MGYA00520270_ERZ810424 | MGnify/ENA primary metagenome ERZ810424 (study PRJEB31588, sample SAMN03399971) | human gut metagenome | study: EMG produced TPA metagenomics assembly of the PRJNA231909 data set (A prospective, longitudinal analysis of the... | reverse complement strand
GTAGGAGAAATTAGTGCGTATGGATATTCATCAGGTACTGTACCAACAGGTGCACAGTACATGTATGAACTGAAAGATGTACTATTTACAGAACTAACCTCAGGTCAATTGCTTCAATGGAATGGTACTAAGTGGATAAATATAGATAAGAATGCCGTAGGTCTCAATGAAACAGAGTTAGCTAAGTATCTTACTAATAATAACTACGCTAAGAAGTCTGATATTACTTGGGCTAATTTACTAAACAAACCTACTACTTGGGGATGGGCTAATATCACAGGTAAACCTACTACATTAGCAGGTTATGGTATTACAGATGGTGTACCTAATACAAGGAGAGTATCTGCCGGTAGTGGACTTGCTGGAGGCGGAGTATTATCTTCAGATGTAACTATATCGTTAGGTACAATAGGAACTGCTGGTACATACACTAAGATTACTACAGATATGTATGGTAGAGTGGTATCTGGTACTACTTTATCTGAAAGTGATATACCTACATTACAGATAAGTAAGATTAGTGGGTTGTAGTCTGCATTAAACAGCAAACTCAATATAAGCGATTTCAATACTTGGTTTACTATAAAGAAAGACTCGCAAGGAAGAATCGTTAGTATTTAGGCTAACTACGATTTCTTTAGTGTAGGAGAAATTAGTGCGTATGGTTTAGGCGAAACCCAACCCTCTGTTACTACTCTTGCTGGATTAGATGATGTTACTATTACTTCACCAGCTAATGGGCAAACGCTTATATATGATTCAGCTACTTCACAATGGAAGAACGGAACTATTATTGGAGGTGGCAATATTTCTTTAAATGGTACTGTATATAAACCTGTTAATGGTACTATTACTTTACCTAATTTAGCTACACCTGGAGATATTACTACTGCTTTAAATGGATATGCAACACAGGCATGGGTAACAGATAAAAACTATGCCACCCAATCTTGGGTAAATGGAAAAGGATATGTTACAGCTACGGCTTTAGCTACTATGGGTTTTGCTACACAAGCATGGGTAACAGATAAAAACTATGCCACCCAATCTTGGGTTAATAGTCAAGGATTTCTTAAATCAAATTCTTTAGATAATTATGTAACTCTGAATACAATTCAGAATATTACTGCTGCTAAAACTTTCCAAGGTGGAATTGTGTCTACTACGTTTAGAAAATCTGACGGTACTTCTTCTCAATTCCTCAAAGCCGACGGTTCAGTTGATAGTAATGTGTATCTTACACAATCTTCAACAGACACCAGATATGTCCTCAAGACAGGAGATACTATGGGGGGAGACCTTCATGCTCCAACTGTTTGGGCAAATACATTATGGGCTACAAGTACATTACGTTCAAATCTATTACTTACAGTAGGAGCATCAAATAACATTGTTGTTTCAAATAGAGCAGAATTACATCTAATTACTCCTTCAGATAATCCTTGTGATTTATGGATGGGAGCTAACAACAGTAGGCGTTGGTCTATCACAGCCAGAGGTTCTGGGGAGAATTATCAATTGGGAATTTATAATAACACAAGGTCCAATTGGAACGTCATCTTTAGAGATGGCATAAATGATTTCTATGCCAAAACTGAGGTACGTAGTACGTTTTTAGTTGTTCCTTCAAATATTGCTGGAGGATATAATGAAGGTATTCGTGTCTGTAATGGATCAAATAATTGGTCTAATATCCAGTTTGGAACACAGAACGCATGGAACGGAAGAGTCGATGGGCAGTGGATAGTTGGTAAAAATCCAGCAAATTATTTTCAAATATGTATGGCTGGAACTGAAACAGCCAATACTACGAGACCAAGCAAAGGATTCTCTGTTGATACTAATGGCTATTTACATACTGGTTATATATCTGTAGAAATAAATACGGATAATCAGGGAGATTATTTTTATTCTTCTAATGATGCATTTCTTAGAAGATCTGCTTGGTATGCCGCTTTATCACATTTAAGCAATAAACAGCGAACATTAGACCTTACCAGTTTAGACCAAAATAAGTGGTACCCATGTATTATTGGAACACCCGCGAACGGAGGAACACCTTTAAGAATTACTCTATTTAATGGACTTAGAGGCAATAAACCTACGTGGGGTTCACATCAACAAGGTTTTTCTTTACTATTAGATTATGAAGTGACGGGTTCTGGTTGGGGAACACTTGCTGCTATTGCAAAATTAAATTGGTACTTTGGTTCTTACGGTGGAGAAACTGCTTTCGGAGGTAGACAACAAAATACTATGGCTTCCACAGAAATTATATATTTACGTGGAGGAGGCATATATTATTATAGAACTACAAATGGCCAAGAACTTACAGTTCAACCAAATGGTTATACGTGGAGTAGGAGTTCGTATAATTATAGTGCTCCCGTGAAGACTTCACAAGATAATTCTCCGATGGAAAAAACATTTAATCAGGTATATTGGGCACCTAATAATTTAAGAAATACAAGAACTATCTGGGGACAGTCTTTTAACGGGTCTCAAAATGTATCAGGAGCTTTATCGGGAGCAACTACAATAACTGCAACTGGAGATATAACCACATCAGCTAATATAGGAGGAAGAAGCATTAACGCTGGAGCAGATCTAACGGTTGCTGGATATACGTACTGTAATGGTAGATTATACGTAGATAGAGGTAGATTTGCTATTACCGCTACGCCTTCCATTTCTTTAGCCATTGGTGATACAGATACAGGATTTCATTGGCATAGTGATGGAGCAGTTCAGATTTATTCTAATAGTGCTGCTGTAGGAATGTGGACAGGTAGTGAATTTAGATATGGTCATGGCTATTTCAAACAAGCTTCTGGAAATGATTACCATACATTAGGAATAATGGTAAACGGTAATGGTACAGCTAATACTATTAAACCAGGTATAGGTTTTCATCAACCAGGAGTATATGCTAATTCATTAAGGTCTGATGGGCCTGGAGATTTTAGATTCTGTGTTCAGGGAGGTACAGTTGGATGCACCGTTCAAGCTGCTAATTTCTACGCTAATGGTGGTTTTCTTTATTCGTCTGCCAATGGCTGTGAGCTAAAAATCGGCTCACAGAATAGTTCTTATGTACACTTCACCACAAATCCTGCGAGAACTTTATATTTTGCCAGTAGCCTCCATATAAGTGGCGATGTAGTTCCCTATACGAACAAAGGATATGCTTTAGGAAATAGTGGTCATTGGTGGGGAGGTATCTACGGAAAAGAAGTCTATGTAAGTAGCTGGGTTCGGTTTACAGGAGCTTCCGGTGTTTATTGGACTGCCTACCGTGGAGGTTGGACGATGAATGATGCAACCTATATACGTTCTTATGGAGGTAAAAGTTTATGGATCGAAGGTAGTATAATAGCTAACGGAGAAGTTACAGCATACTCTGATATTAGGCTTAAATCCAATATTAAACCTCTAGACTACAAAGGAAGATTGGCTCCTAAATGGTTTATCAAAGATAATAAGCCTAGTATTGGTTTCATTGCACAAGAGGTATAGACTTTATATCCTGAACTTGTTAAAGTAAACACAAGTACTACAGAGAATTACTTGAGCTTAAACTACGGTGCAATTACCGCAGTTCTATCAGCTCAAGTAAATAGAGTAGAAGATGAAGTAGAAGTACTAAAAAATAGAATTAGATAGCTTGAGAATGAAGTTGCTCTGTTAAAACAGAAACCTTGATCTCCAGCTCTCTTACTTTGTTTTTCAACATAGTAACTTCATCTTCAACATAATTCAACTATGCGGACAATACAGCAGTACATCCATTGTAATTCAGAGATAAATACGGGCGACTCTTGTCGTAGCCTAATACTAACTCTGGATACAATGTTTGTACTTCTTGTGCTATAAAACCTATTGATTGCTTACCATCCTTTACATAGTGTCTAGGTATAAGTCTTCCTCTATAGTCTAATGTACGTATGTTATTTTTTAATCTAGCATCTGAGTATGCGGTTACTTCACCAGATGCAACCACACTGCCAGTTACTGATAGAGTAGATCCAGTAATTGTTACAATATAACTTCCTGTAGTATTGTTTACATCTCCGTTTCTTCTACCTATATACATGTTTCCATCCTAATTAGAGTATATTCCCCAGGTATATTTAGCATTAGCTAAATTAATGCCTATGTGATTAGTGTTGTATAGCTTTATACCACAATTATGACCACCAATACCCCAAGATCTGTAGCCAGAGTTATAGAATACTTTATTATTATATACTTGGACTTGATCTGAATCACCCATATAGATTCCACCTCCATAAGACTGAGAATACCATCCTACAGGTCCACTTGTGCGTAGCCATCCTGCTGCAAGAATATCACCGCCTACATTTAATCTATATGTGGTATTTATATCTCCAATAACCGCAACTCCTCCACCTTTACACATATATAGATTAGTGTTTGTTTTATGTTGCAGATACAGGTGAGAGTTAAAGTTGTTTATTTCTGAAGAACAACCTCCATCTACACCAGAATTATTAGTCTCTATGCAAATATTTCTACTTTTCAAACCAATACTTGAAAAGAAGGTTTGAGCAGACCAATTGACACCATCTTTATTACTATTGTAAGCAGTCCATACTTCATAATTAGTGCCATAAGAAGTTCCATTAGAATTTTGAGTACTTATGCCAAATCGAGGAGTTCCGTTTCTAATAAAATGTAGTGTACACATTGGAAGTACATCACCTCCTGAATAGCCATTTATCCATAAGGTATCTCCCCATTGCCCACTCCAACCAATACCTGTCATAGCTACTCTAAGACCCATGTTCTGATTAAAATAAGTTTGAGGATTAGCTTGAATTCCTCCATTATATCTTGTAGGCAAGTATGTAGCATAACCATCTGCATTTCCGTTTATATCTCCGGTTATTTTATTCTTAGAAGTTAAATTCGTAAACACAGCAGCACCATTAGTTCTAATACTCCAATAGGCTTCGGCAGCACCATTGGCAGAACATAAATCTTGGCAATATACCCAACCAGAATTTCCTGAAGAACCTACGTATAGATTATGTGTTACAGAAGCTACTCTTTGACCAAATATTTCTACACCATAAATTTTTCCGAATTGCCAAGTTTCACTCCCTAACATAGAATTATCTCGTGACGAACCAGCTTTATATGGAATTAATCCAGTAGATGTAGTACGTATCCAAGCATTATCTGTATCCCCAACTAAACCCATTCCATAATAACCATTTTTAATTAAAGCACGAATATAATTAGTATCGTGCCTGTTCATGGAAGTCTTAGGAACACTTGTTACTCTTGACAATCCGGCTTCAGAAGTAATAATAGATATATTATATGGCTGATCAACATAATTACTCGGTACATTTTGTCCATTAAATACTTGATATACATAAACTTTAATATAATTCCAGTTATAAGAAGTATCTCCAAGTAATATACAACAACCACTTCCGTCATGAGCAATTCTCACTGCTCCTTCAAAAGCTCCATTTAATTGATAGCTATAATTATAATATGACTGAGAACTTGAATAATTATAGAAGCTAACTGTAATTTCTGAGCTACCTCTACCATTATATTCATAGAGCATTATCTTGTAGACACCCATAGTATTAGTCCAAGTAACAGGTAATCGTATTTTCAGAGTTCCAGTTATTGAACTACTTTGATTATCCATTATAGTGTCAGTTCCAAAATAATTTATTACGGCTCCAGTGCCTGCTGAATACTCTGTGGCTACTCTCGACATATTGAGTTTTCTACCAAGAATCCAAGGAGCTTCAAACCAGGGTTCATTTTCTGTAGATACTAACTTAATGCCAGCCGGGGCACGATAGCTATCATAATCAGTGTATACAAAAGCAACTTCTTGTGCGTGATTTTCTTTAAAACCTATTTTAGTCGGAGAACTAATAGAAGGCGAAGCAGGAATATTTGGCACATCTATTATTAAAGCTCCCCCCATAGTATCTCCTGTCTTGAGGACATATCTGGTGTCTGCTTCGAGGAATTTAGTTAAACAAATATAAACATGTATAAAGTATTAGAAAACATAAGTAGTAGAGATCTATTAGAACACATATACGTAATGTAGTTATAGATACTAAATAAACTAAATAAAATGGATGATGATGGTAAAGAATTTGCCTTAAATCTGTTAGCTGATTTAATAGGTTCTAAGATAGTAGAGCGATAGGATTCTGTAATATTTGATTCTATCAACACTACAACTCGTAGTTAATTACGTTAAATATACATAAATTATATTAATAATGGAAAGAAAATAGATTATACAAGAGCTTAAACAGTACTTTAGTATTAAAGAACTAGTATGCCCACATGTATATAGTAAGTTTGGTGAGACAGCTTGGATGTTCTTATCAACCCCTTTACTTCATACTCTACTAGTAATACGTAGAGATATATTGCAGAAACCTATGACAATAAACAACTCCTCTAACTATACACAAAGAGGTCTAAGATGCAACATGTGTTAGATAGTAAAGAGTAAGAATTCAGCATACTTGTCTGCACACGTATTAGGAGAAGGATGTGATTTCACATCGCCTGATGTATCTGCTGAAGATATTAGAAAGTTAATTGCAGAGAGTGAAGACAAATTGCCTTATAAGATTAGATTAGAGAAAGATGTGAACTGGGTTCATATTGACTGCTATGACAATTCAGATAATAAAATAAGTTACTTTAAAGCATAACAGTTGTAATAAATGTTAATTGTTATATATACTCTTACTTTACTATACGTTAGTAATTAGTACTAATACATATTATTTAAAAGTATACAGGTATGAAAGTATATGTAGTAATAGTAAATACTATTACAGCATTTGATGCATACGGTGATGCAGTAAAGACAAACGAAGTAGATAGTATATGGTTTACTGAAGAAGATGCTTATGAAAGAGCAGACGCTTTAGATAATGATGAAACCACAGACTTCGATTATACTGAAGTAAGAGCTATGGAAGTACATGGCAAACAGCATTTAAAAGTAATAAGCAAAGTAATAGAAGACAATGAAGGAAAATAAAAAGAGTACTGATAAACAGGAAGAAGTTAAAGAGAATGTAATCAAAGCTAGTAGATTTGAAGTTGAACAATTACTTAATCCGTTTATTGGCAATATCAAGATTACCAATCTTAGTAAAGAAGATAAGATTAAAGTAATTAAACTTAAGCTCGAGTTATCAAAAGTAACTAAAGAAATTGAAGACTTTAGAAAGACTACTGTTGAAAGTCTTGATAAACCTGAAAACTTTGATAAATTGAAAGAAGCAGCTGAGAAAGAAGGAGCTTCAGAGGAAGATAAGAAAGCTTACAAAGAAGTAGAAGCTGCATATAATATGAAGTTCTCAGAAGTAGCTATTCCTTACTACAATACTTATATTGATATTAAAGCTGACCATATTTCAGAAGATGCTTTCTTCTCTATTGTAGCAGACAATAATATGGATATGGCAGTATTCAGTTATGAACAACTGTATAAACAATTAGTAAATAAATAATATGGCAGCACTAGGTTAGACTAATATTAGTACTACTCTTGTGGGTAATACCTTAGGCATTAGTACGCATAATGTTTCACAGTTATGTACTAGTGATAAGATTAACATACTAAGTGGTCGTAAACCTGTGAAGCAGCCTTATAGTAATGTAGATGGTGTATAGAATTGGTGGAAGGCAGCAAACGGTAACTGGGGGATAAAACTCCCAGAAACCGGTAGCTCTACAGCATTACCTCCAATTGGTCAACCTATGGCAAGGTGGCAACACGATAAACCAACAGGAGGTCCTAGTGAACCTTTTAGATTGGGAGATTTCCGTGGTTATGATCATAATGCACCAGCTATCTTTAGCATGCACCCAGATCCAGGATTGTATCCAAACAGTGAATTCAGGTGCTCTATATTACTTAAGCAGAATGCACAGGTTCCATTGAATGAAATAGCGGACATTAAGAGAGGTTACATTGGATGTATCATACGTCATCAGTCTACTGGACAGCTTAGATTTAGAACTCTGAATAAGTCTGTTATGGAGATGCAGCAACAAGAGTATGTAGTTACATTAAATGTTCCTAACTGGCCAGATGGTAAAGTAGATGTATATATGGTTTGCTCTTTTGCAGAAGCATCCGCACAATCTTATGATAGTGTCAATACTACTATAATGTCACTTAATCAAAATGATTTAGAGACTGCTCACGTGGTGAAAACAATTGCTAAACCTGAACCTAACAGCTTTAAATTTGAATACAAAGTTGTTAATGAATTCGCAAACGAATATCACTTAGAGTGTACATTTACATCTATTAAAGGTGCATGGGAGAAAGCTCGCTTTTCAGTTATGCTTTCATCAGATCCTCCAGGAGCATTTTTAGGTGGTATGGGTGAATCGCTATCTCCTGCTCCAATTGGAGAAATGTTATCACAAGGAGAATCGTATACATTCAATTCACAATCATTTACTCGTGTATAGACTTCTTCAAATAACTATGTGAATTATACAGCAAGATACTTAGGAGATAATTATCAATCTGGTTCTATTATATTTAGAGCAAAATAACATGATAATAATTAAAGGAAACTTAACAATTGAAAGAGACAAGCTCAGAACAGATTCTCTTCTGAGACAAGCTCAGAAGAGTTAACCACAGAAATAGTAGCGTACGCTAATCTCAATGAATATGACATTACCGACGCTACTATTTTGGTTGGAGATATAATAGCTGAAAAGCTGCACGGGTTAGTATTAGTTACAGGGGAAGTAGCCCAAATAGAGGAGGGCGTGGTATGACATCAAATGGTATTATATCAGCTCCTGTAACTATCACTGATATAAAAAATACTATAGGCTTAAACTCAACAGGACTTATGGATCTAGTAAGTAGAGCAAGAACTGGTGGAGTAAACAGCCGAGCATTTAATACAGTGGAAGGAGGAGGAACTATAAATGACGGTTATCTTATAGATGGAGCTACTCCATTCTGGAATATATGGTCCAATGATCAACCGGGAGAATGGATACCTCCAACAGAAGTAGATGGACCTCTTAGACTTAGATTAAGAAGAGATTCAGGTGGTGGAAGATATAGAGCTGCAATGGGTGATTTCAGAGGATACAATCAAAATGCTAGTGCGCCTATTCCTGGAGGAGGTGAAGGTAATTATGTAGCAACAGGTGGTACAACTACTTATTCTACTACTTTGAAACCAAGAACTGGTTCATATAATTGGAAGAAAGTATCTGGAGCCACTCTGTTTCAAGCTAGGGTGTATGATGGAAAAACACTAATAACTTCTAGTACTCCTGCTGCAATTGGAGACAACGTATCTTTACCAATATCATTTACTGTAAATCTAGCTATATCGTACACTAAAGTATATACTACTAGAATATATGTTGGATCAGGTACTGTAAATGATTTTAATTCTTTAGGTTACTTACCTGTAACAGGTGAAATTGTTATTACAGTTAGTCCTAAACCAGTACTTACTGCATCTGTTAAAGTTAGTGGTAGAGTAAATGTATTCTCTATGGCAGAAGGTGTAGTTGCACAGAATACTGCTAGATATTCAGGTACATATAGATTAAACTCTGGTGTTACTACTGATGGTACAATTCTTAAAAGTATGGTATATAGTTGGGGTACATCTGAAGCTGGAAATAACGGATCATTAACAGTTACTTCATTTAATTACAAAGAAGGTCCTTCTTATCTTAGAAGCTATCCGCCGTCTGATAATAAAGAAACATTTACTTCTGATCCAAGTAGAGTACCGGCAGACTTCCAAAACTCCTATCATGTATTATTTGTATACGAATAATAATACACATTAATATGTTAGTAATTAAAGGGAATTTAGTTATAAAACAAGTTCGGAATAGTAACAATTCCGAAAACAAGTTCGGAATAGAGGAATAAGGATATCATTGCATTTGCAGATCTCGATGGAATCGATATCTCAAATGCTATGGTTATCACAGGTGATGTTGAATGCGATTACACACACTTAAATGGTGAAGTACTAGTAACAGGTTAGGTAACAGAGGAAGGAGGTAACTATGCTTCCTAACTCTGGTATAACTACTACACTGGTTGCAAATACACTAGGTATAAGTAGCCACTCAGTATCACAACTATGTACACATAGTAATATAAATTACTATTCTAAATACAAACCTATATCTTTTTAGAAGAGTACTGGATTGACAGATCAAGATAGAGCTGGAGCAAATTGGGGATATAACTTTGACCCTATAGTAGACTGCACTATAGCTAGCTCTTATAATTGGAAATACAAAAAACCAACAGGTACATCTTTATCACCTTTTAGGTTGGGAGATTTTAGAAGCTATGAGCATACAGCTGATGTATTCTTTAGATCTGGATATACAAATGGACAAGAAGTCCAAATGGAATACAATGCTGATTATCTCCAATTAGGCGTAAGTACATATAGACTAAATCCTGCAAATGGCGGATGTGGAATGAATGATTTTTCATACAATGGTACAAACATTGGTAGTTTATATTTAGGATTTCTTGGTAGAGATAAAATGGGTGATTGGTTTTTTGCTAGAGGAGAATATCCAGGAGAAGGAGTAATGCAGATAGACGGAAATGAATTATCTAATAGAGAACCTATAGATGGTTGTTTAGTATTAGCAACCTCTGACTTTACTCCACCCGCATATAGCACTGATACTATTCCTATAAAAGGTATGGCATTTCCAATTCCACATGACGAATTTTTCAAAGATCAAACCAATTCTGGTAATGTCTTAAAATTAACAGTAAAGCCAAAAACTTATTTTCAGTTTTCATTACTAGGCATATCCTCTACACTTAGAGGTAATTATACTACTTGGTATGAATATTCTACAGAAAGTAATAGGTTTAATTCTCCTTATGGTAATATGTATTTTAAACTTAAATCTACTTAGACAGGCACATGGTCTATTACCATTAGAGATATGTCTTTAACTGCAACTTAGAACCTTTTTGACAATATGCCCTTTACAATTACAGGAGCTTCAGGTTTGATAATTTATGATAAGAATTTCTAGCAAATAACTGGTAACAATCCTTTAATTCTTGAAAAGGATGATGTGTATTATGTAGGTGGAGATTTGCTTATGAATAAAGGTTTTACAGATGTTCCTGTTTACGCATACATAAATCCTACATTTACGTTTGAGTATCAAGGTGCTGAAGCACAGTATGGTCCAATATATATGTTAGGTACTGTGTATTAAATGCAAATAAAATAAATTTTAATCGATTAAAACAATGAATAAACTAGACGTAACAAAAGAAATTAGACAAGTTACATATACTTACACAAGTGATAATCTTACTTTTGAAGGTACTTGTAACGTTGACTCAAAGAAAGTAGTATCTGATGTTAATGCTCAAGTGAGTATTAAACAAGGAGAGATTCCAACAAATATTGGTAGTGTGTCAAGTAATAGTAGCACATCTATCAATATTTGGAATAGTGAATACAAAAGTTTAATTGACACTGTAGCTACTGCTTTCAAGTCATTACAGACAGACTTGACTAATTACTATAATGTTCAAAGTGTTAGTGATACCTTATAATTATGCAAACAAGTTTTAGAATAAGTCCTACAGCACCAAATCCTGCTGAGACTACGTATTGGGTTGACACTACTGCCAATAATTACAAAGGAATCATTAAGTACTACGATGCTAATGCGAATAAGTGGAAAATACTAAATGATAGTACTAACAGTCAACAAAATGAAGCCATTAAAGAACTTAGTACTGCACTTCAGGCAATACAAGCAACGGTAAGTACTTTGCAAAGAGATAAAGTAGACAAAGATGGTTCTAAAGTATTGTCAGATAATAATTATACAAATGCTGACAAGGATTCAGTTAGTAAAATTAGTAATAAAGTTGATAAAGTACAAGGAAAACAGTTAAGTACTAACGACTATACTACAGATGAAAAGAACAAGTTAGCTGGCATTGCTGCACAAGCAAACAAGACTAATATTGTTAATAACCTGACTACATCTGCCGCTGGTTCTGCATTAGATGCACAGCAAGGTAAAGTACTAAAAGATGCTCTTGATGCTTTAACACAAAGAGTAACTGCTTTAGAAACACCAGCTGTATAAAATACGCTATTAGTACATACTGATATAGGAAAAGGGGTAGAAACATAATCTACCCCTTACCGTTT
>ERZ810424.428-NODE-428-length-12543-cov-10.8571_pt1 | contig 12543 bp, 8 predicted proteins | sample MGYA00520270_ERZ810424 | MGnify/ENA primary metagenome ERZ810424 (study PRJEB31588, sample SAMN03399971) | human gut metagenome | study: EMG produced TPA metagenomics assembly of the PRJNA231909 data set (A prospective, longitudinal analysis of the... | reverse complement strand
TGCTTTCGGCTTCTACCAAACCGGGTGATGTGAAATATGTAGATGTCAGCGGTCCGGACGGCACTCCTGATGGAATTATCAATGAGACATACGACCGCGTAGTGCTTGGCAGCTCATTGCCACACTATCTATATGGAGGTTCTATTAGTTTGGGCTGGAAAGGTCTCTCTTTCTCCCTACTCTTCAATGGTGTCGGGAAACAACTTTCACGCCTCACCGAGAGTATGATTCGCCCCATGCAGGGACAATGGCTTCCGGCTCCGTCAGTCCTTCTGAACGACAATGGCAGCCGTAATTATTGGAGTGTGTACAACACTGCAGAACAGAACGCGGCAGCCAGCTATCCCCGTTTGAGTCATCAGGGCGGTGAATACAACAACTACAAAATGTCGGATTACTGGCTCAAGAGTAGTGCCTATATGCGTATAAAGAATATCAACGTTGGCTATACAGTTCCTAAAAAAATCGTCTCTAAAGTCGGAATCAAGGGACTTCGGGTGTACGTCAATATCGATGATCCATACTGCTTTGATAGTTATCTTTCGGGATGGGACCCTGAAGCAGGCGCTTCTACCTATATCACACGCACTTATACATTTGGAGTGGATATCAAATTCTAATGGAGTATGAAAAAATTACATAATATGAAAAAAATACATGTATTGATTTGCATGATAGCTCTTCTATCTGTAACTTCTTGTGTGAACCTCGATCTGAATCCTCCTTCAGCCGCATCCAGTGAAAACTGGTTCTCGTCACCGGAGGAAGTTCGAATCTCGTTGAACGATTTTTATCGCAGTACTTTCTTTGTTATAGAAGAAGGTTGGACGCTGGACCGTAATACGGATGACTGGGCGCAACGAACCAATATTTATACCATTGCGGCAGGTTCACTGAATGCGTCTTCTACAAGTAATCCTAACATCAAGACTGTTTGGAGTTACACGTACAAGAACATTAGTCGTGCCAACCGGATTTTGGAGGCACTCGACAAACTTGAAGGCAAATATTCCACCACTGAACTGAATACGCTTCGTGCCGAAGCCCGTTTTTTCAGAGCGTTTGCTTATTCACGTTTGATTACTCTTTGGGGAGATGTTCCTTTCTACGTGACTTCGATTACTCCGGAGGAAGCATTTGAGATGGGGCGTACCGACAAAGCTGTCGTTCTGAAACAAATTTATGAAGATTATGACTATGCCGCAGAAAATTTGCCGGCCGCAAATAATAATAGCGGCGCCACCCGTGTAGACAAAGGAACGGCTTATGCTTACAAGGCGCGTACCGCTCTCTATCAACACGACTACGGGACTGCCGCAAAGGCTGCGCAAGACTGTATGGATCTGGAAGTATATGACTTGGCCCCTGATTATGGAGAACTTTTCCGCGACAAGACAAGAGGAAGCAAAGAAGTTATCTTCTCTGTTGCTCACTCAAGCGACCTTGAGTTGGATGAAAACGGTAAACCTACTACACAGGCTATCGGTTCCTTCATTGCCCGTTCGGCAGGCGGTACACATAATGCACAACCTTCGTGGGAACTTCTTGCTGTTTACGAAATGACGAATGGCAAGACGATTGATGAACCGGGCAGTGGCTTTGATCCTCACGATCCATTTGCCAACCGCGATCCCCGTTGCCTGGAAACATTTGCAGCTCCCGGCAGCCGTATCTATGGTATTGAGTGGAACCCTGCGCCAAACGCACTCGAAGTAATGGATTATACGCAAAATCGTATGATTACAAATAAAGATTCCAAAGGCGGTTCGGATGCTTCCAACTGTGCTTACAATGGTTGTTGCCTGCGCAAAGGCGCGCAAGAATCATGGCGTACTACTTTGTATAACGACAACCCCGTCATTCTCATGCGCTATGCCGATGTATTGTTGATGTATGCCGAAGCTAAGATTGAACTGGGGGAGATTGACGCTACTGTCCTTGCTTGCATCAACGATGTCCGTGCCCGTGCTTATGGCACCACCCGTACACAAACCAACGACTATCCGTCCATTACGACAACCGATCAGGCAGCATTGCGCAAAGTGCTCCGTCGTGAGCGTCGTGTGGAGTTTGCATGGGAAAATCTGCGCTATTTCGATTTGCTTCGTTGGCATCAGTTTGAAAATGCTTTCGGACACAATATGTACGGATTTACCCGTACAGCCAACAGGGCAAAGGAATACTTTGCGGCAGGCAACTGGTTTTGGCCGGAGACTCCGACATTTGACAAAGACGGATTTCCTTCTTTTGAAGCGATGGCCGACGGAACCTATATCGTCCAGCATGGTGAACGTAAGTATGATGAGAAAATTTATTTGTGGCCATTGCCAAGTGATGATGTATTGATAATGAATGGCAAACTTGTTCAAAATCCAGGGTACTAACTTTATTAAATAAATGATATTATGAGCATTGGAGAAATTTTATTGCACAGTCGCTATCAACCATTGAAAAGGGTGTTGAGCTATGATGTATTCAACACCGGCTTTAACGGCTGGATGACATTGATGCCTAACTTTACGGAATATCCCGATTTTGATGTTCCCAAGACATTGGTCAATAAAGACCAGTGGCCGCCGGTCATGCTAAGTTCCGCTACTTTCAGATATCCGGGTACTCACGGGGCAATGTCCGGCACTTACTCTCTTAAACTTTCGACAAGACCTGTTGCCGCTCCTTACACGGAGATTCCGGCGGAAGGTTGTCTGGGACATGCCATTAAGCGGCTTTCGTTCTCTCGTCCGGGCTGCAAATATTTGCAGATAGAATGTTGGTTTACATACACGGCGGAGCAGGATGTGGTGGATGGCGGTGACCGTCCGCAACCGGGTTTGCATGAGAGTTCCATCCGCGATTTTGGTATGGGATTCGATGTACAGGAGGGTGGAAAACGTTACCATGTAGGAATTCGCTATCTCAATGCAGTAGATGGCAAATTAATGCAGAAGTGGCAGTATGAACATTCCAATGAAGACATAACCGACCGCGATTGGGCTTATGGACTTGACGGAGACTGGTGTAAGAGGGGAGTCGATCCCTGGTGGTTCGGCCGCCGTTATCCTAATGGCGACCACGATGGATTCAAAGATTTGAAAGATGGTCATCAGAAACTCATTTACAATGAGACCGACTGTAAACTCAATTGGCAATACATGCGTCTGAAACTTGACACAGAGCTTCGTGAATATGTAGAGTTCCAATGTCAGGACAAAATTTGGGATATGCGTGGCATTGCAGCTGATACCGTTGACGGATATGGACGCATCGACAATCTTATCAATCCTCTTTTCTGGGTGGGTACTGATACCAATCGTCGTGTATTCTTTTATATAGATTCTGTTGTTGTTTCACAAGAATAAAAGGAGGAATGTAATATATGAAAATGTTTAATGATTCCCATCTTGAGGTAAAGAAGTTCTTTAAAGGTACTTTCTTCACTCATCCTTACGAGGCTGGTTGGGCAGATGAGGCTATATTTTTTGTTATGGTTGAGAAAATAGAAGGAGATCCCGTATTCGAAGGTCGTGTACAACTATCGCAAGACGGTATACATTGGGCTGACGACGGTAGTGAGCCTACAATCTTCAAAGGACTTGGCCAACATATTATAAAGGTAAATTCAAATTTTGGTAATTATATTCGTCTTGCCGTCAGCATTGAAGGCGGAGAGATGTTTTTAAATCTTCATATAGCATGCAAAGGTTAATATTTATACTTAGTCTGTTTATCCTTGCGATTGTAGGATGCAGCTCCAATGAGTCTCACTCATTTTTGATTCGTCCGGATGGAGGTGGGGAAGATGCTGCCACTGAAATAGAGGTAGGTAAGACGATTCCTGCCTGGCAGGAGGGGGTGATGGATATTCATTTCATCAATACGACTACCGGTGAAAGCATGTTTGTAATATTCCCGGATGGTACGCAAATGCTTATTGATGCCGCAAGTTCGAGTGTTACGACCAACTCTAATAGTAATACGACCAACACCGGGATCCGTAGTCGTTGGGATCCGACTCTGACTTCTACCCGTGGTTCACAGATTATAACTGATTACATTCGTAAGTGTATGGTATGGACAGGTAACAGTACGATTGATTATGCCGTACTTACCCACTTCCATAATGACCACTTCGGCGGTTATACTTCTTCCTTGCCGAAATCTTCCAATTCCGACACTTATTCGTTAATAGGTTTTGCCGAGATTTTCGATAATTTCAAGATTGGTACGCTTCTCGATCGTGGCTATCCCGATTATAACTATCCGTTCAATATGGCGACAATGGCAGACAATGCTCCAAGTTGCAGCAACTATATCAATGCAGTGAAATGGCATGTCGCCAATCAAAAGTTCGATGCTGCGATATTCAAAGCAGGGGCGAATGATCAGATCGTTCAGAAGTATAATCCTGCAAAGTATCCTACTGCAAAGGTGCAAAACGTGGCAGTGAATGGAGAGATCTGGACAGGTTCGGGCACTACCACAAAGAAGACATTCCCTGAACTCTCGGAGATTACATACGAAAACAGTAAGAACATTACCTCCAGTGACAATTGTCCGCCGGAGAATATAACCAGTTGTGTGATGAAAGTTTCGTATGGCAACTTTGACTTCTTTGCCGGTGGTGACCTTCAGTATAACGGACGTTCGAGTCATGCGTGGAAAGATGCCGAACTGCCCTGTGCAAAAGCAGTGGGTCAGGTGGAACTATTGAAAGCTAACCATCACGGTGTAACCAACACCAATCAGGTAGATGCTCTGAAAGCACTCAATCCACAAACGATTGTTGTCAATTCGTGGGTAGATTGTCATCCCCGTACCGATATCCTGAATTCGATGGAGACAACACTCCCTGCGTGTGACATGTTTATCACTAACTTCTGGCAGGGCGATCGCCCCAGCGGAGTAGACGACCGGGTTACGGCGGAAGAGGCTGCGAGAGTAAAGGGATATGATGGACATATTGTAGTTCGTGTGACCGACGGGGGAAACAAATACAGAGTTGTGACAATCACAGATTCTGACGGGGCAATGACTGTTAAGACTATTTCCGGTCCATATACAAGCAGATAATGAATACAAAATATTATGATGTAATAGTAGCAGGTGCAGGTCCTGCCGGGATATGTGCGGCTGTAGCCGCCGCCCGGCAAGGAGCACGTGTTGCTCTTATCGAAAGATACGGAGTCATCGGAGGTAACCTGACCGCCGGGTATGTCGGCCCTATTCTCGGTAGTGTAAGCAAGAACACGATGCGCGATGAGGTTTGTGCTATTCTTGGCGTCAAAGACAATGACTGGATTGGCGAACATGGAAATGCTCACGATTTCGAAGAGGCAAAACTTACATTGGCAGAATTTGTCGCCAGGGAAAAGAATGTCGATGTCTTTTTGCAATGTTGTGTGTCGGATGTTATTCGTGACGGAAAGGTGGTAAAAGGTATTAAGTGTGCAAGTAACGAGGGGACGCTCTGTTTTGAAGCCGCGGTAACGATTGACTGTACTGGTGATGCCATAGTATCTTTTCTTGCCGGTGCAAAAATAGAAAAAGGACGTGCTGACGGACTCATGCAGCCTGTAACCCTTGAATACACCATTGATGGCGTAGATGAATCGAAAGGAATTATCTGCATTGGAGATGTAGACAATGTTCAATTGAATGGCGAGTGTTTTCTTGATTGGTGTAAGAAGAAAGCTGATGAGGGCAAACTTCCCCGGATGCTTGCTGCTGTGCGTTTGCATCCGTCGGTCAGACCGGGTTGCCGTCAGGTAAATACGACACAAGTCAATAGGGTGGATATAACTTCGGTAAGCTCTATTTTCACCGCCGATCTTGAACTTAGGCAACAGATACGTCTCCTGACTCAATTCTTGAAAGAAAATTTGCCGGGTTACGAAAACTGTAGAGTGATCGGAAGCGGTACAACAACCGGAGTGCGCGAAAGCCGCAGGGTGATGGGCGACTATGTGATCGATGCCGATGAGATGGCGGAAGGCTGCCGTTTTGCCGATGTGGTGGTACATAAAGCATTGTTCATTGTCGATATACATAATCCTGACGGAGCCGGACAGGCGGAACCGACCATCCAATATTGCAAACCATACGATTTGCCGTATCGTTGTTTTCTCCCGTTGGGCTTGGAAGGGCTTCTGGTGGCGGGACGGTGCATATCGGGTACTCACAGAGCTCACGCTTCCTATCGTGTCATGAGTATTTGCATGGCGATGGGAGAGGCAGTTGGTATTGCCGCTGCCATGAGTGCGTCGCAGCATTGTACTCCGCGGGCTCTCGATGTAGGAGAGTTGCAGAAACGGCTTGAGTCGTTAGGCGTAGAGCTGTTCGATTAACGTAGAACATAATCATACTTTAAATTTATAGAGCATACTTATGAAAAAGATCTATTTGTCTGTCGTGTGCTTACTGATCTCTATTCCCCTTATCGCCCAGTTGTATGTAGAGCCGGAGAAAGAGGTAGAGTGCTCTGTCTTCCTAGCAAAGGAAGGACGGGGGCGGGCACAGCAAGGACTTGAAATATGGGATGATTACATATTCTCGTGCGAGGATGGAGGGCACGTGAATATCTATGATTTCAAAAGTGCCGATCCGAAACCTGTGGCAGACTTTGAGTTGGCGTCCTCCCATCCGGACAACCATGTAAATAATGTATGCTTTGGCGTCGAGACAAAACGCGGAGCATCGTTTCCTCTCTTGTATATCACAAACGGGAAGGTAGGAAGCGAGTTGGAATGGTTGTGTTTTGTGGAGAGCATCACCCGTCGTGGAAAACGTTTTAGCAGCGAAATCGCACAGACAATTGAACTCGATGGCTCGAAGTGGGCGGAGAAAGGGTATGTCCCCATCTTTGGTGCGCCAAGCTGGCTGGTCGATCGGGAACGGGGATTTATATGGATATTCTCGGCGCGTAAACGTACTGTGGCGAAGGTGACAAAGCATGCATGGGAAAACCAGTATGTCGCCACCAAATTCCGCATACCGTCGTTGAGTGAGGGCGCAAAGGTGCGCCTCGACGAAAATGACATTCTCGATCAGGTGGTGTTCCCCTATGAGGTATGGTTCACACAAGCGGGCTGTATGCATGATGGTAAAATCTATTTCTGCTTCGGAGTTGGGAAACAGGATGACAGCCGTCCTTCCTGCATCCGGGTGTACGATACGGATAGGCGGACAATTACTGCCCGATACAATGTGCAGGAACAGGTTATTTACGAACCGGAAGATATTGTGGTCAAAGACGGAGTTATGTATGTCAATACCAATACGAATGCGAAAAAGACGTCTGATCTTCCTTGCATATTCAAACTCTCTCTTCCGAAAGAAAAGCCGGTGGCCGAAAATCCTCTCGACGAGATACGCAGGGATCCGGAACGTGCGGGCGGCGTGTATTATGTGACCGATCTTTCACATCCGGTTACGCCGGCGCCCAAAGGATATACGCCTTTCTATATAAACGGCTATTTCCGTCATGGAGCGCGTCAGATAGACGATGAGGTGACTTATCCTGCCATATACGGCGTATTGGAGAAAGCTCATGCCACAAACAACCTTACCGATTTTGGGAAAGCCCTGTACGAACGTCTTGAACCGTTCAAGAAGAATGTGTTTTACAAAGAAGGCGATCTGACACAAATCGGTTATCGTCAGACAAGGGAGATAGGCCGGAGGATGGTACAAAACTATCCGGAAGTATTTGAAGGCCATCCCTATTTGAAGACTAACGCAACGAATGTGCTTCGGGTGGCGGCCACCATGCAATCTGTAAATTCGGGCATTTTGTCGCTGCGTCCCGGGCTTGAATGGGCGGAGATAGACAACTCCCGTTCGTTCCTTACCACACTGAATCCATACGGTAACGTATGTCCCGGCAGGAGTCCGCTTGATAAATATATACTTGGTAAGGAAAACAGTTGGTATAAAAAATATCGTTCATATATAGATGAAAAGTTGGATGTGGATGCTTTTTTTAGAAGACTGTTTATAGATGTTACACAAGTAGAAAGTGAGTATGACAAGTACGACCTGATCCATCGTTTCTGGTTAATGGCATCACTGATGCAATGCCTCGACCGCCAAGTGCCTATATGGGATATTTTTACAGAAGAGGAAATATTGGCTTGGGCGGAAATCGAGAACTATAAGTATTTTGCGCAGAAAGGTCCTGAACCGGTATCTCACGGGCGTAGTTGGGGACTTGCATCCCGCACGTTACGCCATTTGTTAGACGAATCTGCCGAAGATCTGGTTCGTAAGCGTCATGGCATCAATCTCAACTTCGGCCACGATGGCGTTCTGATGGCCATCTTGACTAATCTGCAAGCCGGGACGTGGGCGCGGGAGGCTAGTAATTCCAAAGAAGCGTTGCAGAGTTGGAAGTACTGGGATATTCCGATGGGGGCGAACCTTCAGATGATCTTTTACCAATCAGAAGGCAATCCGGACGTTTTAGTTAAGTTTATGCTGAATGAAAAAGACCTCCGGTTGCCGTTGGAAGCGGTTGAAGCATCTTATTACAAATGGAATGAGGTTTATAAATTCTATATAGAACATTGCGACAAGGTGGAAAAATCACTTGCCGAAACATTGAAATTATCGTATGAAGACTTTTAATTATAATCGTGCTGAAATAAAGGCCGGAATAGTACATTTCGGCGTTGGAAACTTCCATCGTGCACATCTCGAAGCTTACACAAATCTATTACTTGAAGATCCGTCACAAAGATGCTGGGGGGTATTCGGAGCCATGATTATGCCTACGGACGGGGTCTTGTTCAACGCCCTCAAGAAAGACGACGGCATATATCAATTGACGACATGCAGCCCTTCCGGCGAACAGGATAGTATGCTGATTGGTTCGCTTGTAGAACTGGCATGGGGGGAAATAGATAGTGAGCCTATCATCGCTAAAATAGCATCGGAGGAGATAAAAATCATCTCTCTCACCATTACCGAAGGGGGATATAAGGTTGATTTTAACCAATCGCGCAGTGTGTTCTGGTATGTAGCCGAAGGACTTAAACGTCGGATGGAGAAAGATTTGCCGATTACGATTCTTTCGTGTGACAACATGCAGATGAACGGCAATGTCGCCAAATGGGCGTTTATGTCATACTTCGAAGCGAAATATCCCGAGGTGGCAGCGTGGGCGAAAAAGAAAGTGACGTTCCCGAATTCGATGGTAGATCGAATCACTCCCGTAACAAAACCGGGTAAGGTTACAGATGTGTGTTGTGAAGACTTTATACAATGGGTGATTGAAGATAATTTCATTGCAGGCCGTCCTGCATGGGAGAAGGTGGGAGTTACATTCACCCATGATGTGACCCCGTATGAAATCATGAAATTAAGTCTTCTCAATGCTTCACATACTCTTCTTTCTTATCCTGCCTATATGGAAGGATTCAGGAAGGTCGATGCTGTAATGGCAGACGAGAGGTATCGTGCAATGATAAAGCTGTTTATGAACAGGGACGTTACTCCTTATGTTCCGGTTCCCGAAGGCGTTGACCTTGAAGCGTATAAAGACCAGCTTATCGAACGATTTTCAAACAAGGCGATCAGCGATCAGGTATCACGGCTTTGCGGCGATGGCATTGCTAAGTTTGCCGTTTATGTGGTACCCATACTCAAACAGATGTTGCAGGATGGGAAGGATATTTCGATAGAGGCTTTCCTGATAGCTGTTTATTGCAAATACCTGATAGGTGCGCGCACCGAGTCCGGTGAAAATATAGCTATCTCCGAACCTCACATCACCCCGGCGGACAGGAAGTTGATTTCCGGAGGATCGCCGGCCGAGTTCTTGAAAATATCACCTTTTGTGTCATTGGGACTGGACAAATATCCTGTGTTTATGGAAAAGTATGAGCAGTTTTATGCTATGCAGGTAGCGGAAGGGTTGAAAGTCTTATTACAGTAAACAACTAAAAAATACAAGGCAATGAAGAAGTTTTTCATAACGGTTGTTCTGTCGCTTTCGTGCGTATTGTCGGTTTCGGTACAAAAACAGACGGAGGCGTCAACGCTTAACCTGATAGGTAAGCCGTTTGAATCGACTCCCAATCCGTATCATAGAGTCGATACATTGGTTTATAAAGGTTTTAACAGGACGGAGAACCGACAACTCCGTTGCTCTGCCGGTATGGCTGTGTTGTTTAAAACGAACACGCGTAATATACAGATTACGACAAAGTGGGGATATGTATATTCGAGCCATTCAACCATGCCGATCTCTTATAAAGGATATGATCTTTATATCAAAAATGCAGACGGTCAATGGCAGTATGCGGCAAGCGGTTCATTGAAAGCGTATAAGGGCGAGAAAACCGAGACATTCACGCTCATTGAGAATATGGATGGTACGATGCACGAATGTATGATGTATATGCCGATGTATTCGGAGGTCATTTCTTGTAAGATAGAGATAGATGACAATGCTGTTATCGAACCGTTGAAGTCCGATTTTCGTCACAGGATAGCGGTATATGGCTCTTCGTTTACGCAGGGAGTGAGCACGGATCGATCCGGTATGAGTTATCCCATGCAATTTATGCGTAATACGGGTCTTCAAGTCGTGTCGCTCGCAACAAGCGGACGTTGCCTGATGCAGCCTTACATGCTCGATGTTCTTGCGGAAGTCAAGGCTGATGCCTTTATATTCGATACTTTTTCAAATCCTGACGCAGAACTGATAAGAGAGCGCCTGATGCCGTTTATCGATCGGCTTATAGCGGCACATCCGGCTACTCCGTTGATATTTCAGCGTACTATCTATCGTGAACGACGTTCATTCGATACAGTTCTTGATGCGAAAGAACGGGCTAAGGCGGCAACCGTAGAGGAGTTGTTTGCGAAAATCCGCACGAACCCGAAATATAAAGACGTTTATCTGATTACGCCTGATGCTTCCGATGCGCATGAGACATCGGTCGACGGAACTCATCCAAGTAGTTATGGATATGCACTTTGGGCGAAGTCAATAGAGACTCCGGTAATAGAAATTTTAAGTAAATATGGTATAAAATGAGACAAGCGGTATTAGTAGAACCAAAACATATTGAATTTCGTGAGGTTGAGGCGCCTAAGGCGTCGGACCTGAAAGAACATCAGGTGCTTCTGAATATTAAGAGAATAGGTATTTGTGGAAGTGAGATACATTCTTATCACGGATGTCATCCGGCAACTTTCTATCCGGTAGTTCAGGGGCATGAATATTCGGCAGTGGTAGTCGCTACGGGGGCGGCGGTTACGATCTGCAAGGCGGGTGACGTTGTCACCGCACGTCCGCAACTTGCGTGTGGGAAGTGCAAGCCTTGTCAGCGGGGAGAGTATAATATTTGTGAGGAGCTAAGAGTGCAAGCTTTTCAGGCAAATGGAGCTGCGCAAGACTTTTTTGTGGTTGATGATGACAGGATTGCGGTGTTGCCTGAAGGTATGTCACTTGATTATGGGGCTATGATAGAACCGGTGGCAGTGGCTGCGCATGCAACCATGCGTAGCGGGGACTTGAAAGGTAAGAATGTGGTTGTATCGGGTGCCGGAACAATCGGTAACCTCGTGGCGCAGTTCGCTAAGGCAAGAGGAGCCAAACGGGTCCTTATTACCGATGTGAGTGATTTCAGACTTGAAATAGCTCGTAAATGTGGTATAGTAGATACGCTCAATGTAGCTAAGACATCACTCAAAGAAGGAGCGAAGAGGCTTTTCGGAGATGAAGATTTTCAAGCTGCGTTTGAGGTTGCCGGGGTTGAGTCAAGTATTCGTTCGCTTATGGAGTGTATTGAAAAAGGGAGTACCATCGTTGTAGTGGCGGTATTTGGCAAGAATCCGTCGCTTGATATGTTCTATTTGGGAGAGCACGAACTGAAGGTGAACGGAACGATGATGTATCGCCATGAAGATTATCTTACGGCTATCGATCAGGTAAGTTCGGGAGCTATCCGTCTCGAACCGCTTATTTCGAATCATTTTCTGTTCGAGCAGTATGACGAGGCATATAAATTTATAGACGAGAATGGTGCAACATCCATGAAAATAATTATTAAACTATAAAACCATGAAAATAATAGGTATAGGAGAAGTTGTTTGGGATTGCTTCCCGGAAGGTAAGAGACTTGGCGGAGCGCCTATCAATTTCTGCTTTTTTGCAAAGGAGTTGGGAGCAGAATCATATCCCGTTACGGCAATAGGTGGCGACGAACTCGGCGATGAAACGTTTGCGGTGCTTAAAGAGACCGGACTTGATTTAGGATATATTTCCCGTAATATTTTGCCGACAGGTAAAGTGCTTGTGTCGTTGAATGAGGCCGGTGTACCGCAATATGAGATTGTTGAGAATGTTGCTTGGGATGCTATCGAGTGTAGTCCTGCGACCATGAAACTTGTCAGCGATGCAGATGCTGTTTGTTGGGGCTCTTTGGCACAGCGAAGCGAAAAGTCACGTGCTGCAATTTTGAGACTCATAGATGCCGTGCCGGATACCTCTTTGAAGGTGTTCGATATTAATATCAGGCAACATTTTTATTCGACAGA
>ERZ810424.382-NODE-382-length-13456-cov-6.51713_pt1 | contig 13456 bp, 12 predicted proteins | sample MGYA00520270_ERZ810424 | MGnify/ENA primary metagenome ERZ810424 (study PRJEB31588, sample SAMN03399971) | human gut metagenome | study: EMG produced TPA metagenomics assembly of the PRJNA231909 data set (A prospective, longitudinal analysis of the... | reverse complement strand
TTTTATGTATGACATCAATTCTCCGAATGAAGCCACCAATATAATCTCCAAATTCATGCAGTGGACGGATGACAGGCAAATCCATATTCATACCGTCTTGCATCAGAACAAGAATGATGAACATGCCCGTGGTCACATCGGCACGGAACTCAACAACAAAGCGGAAACCATCATGCAGATCGAAGTGGATAAAGAGGACAAGACTGTAAGCGTGGTCGAAGCCGTCCATATCCGTGACCGTGAGTTTGAGCCTTTCGCTTTCCGCATAAACGAGGAAGCCATACCCGAACTGGTAGAGTCCTATCTGCCCAAAGAGAAAAAGATCGGACGACCAACCAAAGAGCCGTTTGAACCGTACAAGGAAATCCCTGAGAATGTACATCAGGCTGCGTTGGATGCCGCCTTTGCAAACGGCAACATCAGCAACTACAATGACTATCTGGAACGACTGAAAATAGGATATCGATTGCAAGACGTAAATCTCGGTCACAACAAAGCGGTCAAGGTCGCTACTTTTCTCAGAAACAAACGCATGGTAATAAAAGTGGGGAAAGAGTATCAAATCAACCCCGAATACCATTACTAAGTTTGACTTTACTTTATTATCGGGGCATACATATAAGGATAAAGCAAAGTTGTGAAGATAGTAGTTGAAAACATTCATTCTCTCCCCTCTTTTAGAGATGTATCTTATACCATCCGGATGCCAGTTCGCTATGTACATCCGATATGGTTTGCCGGAAAGTATCAACAGGTAACTGTTGCGAGATATGCCAAGGTATAACCTCACTACGTTACGGTTGTACATTGGCGCTCTCGCCGACTCATAGACTCCGCCGGTGCGGTACTCGCAAGCTCGCACCTATTCACCATTATAGAACTATTTATATGAAAGAAAATATTGAAAATTCATCCAGTTCCTCTGACGAGACAAGAAGCGTCTTTATCGGAGCTAAAGTCACTCCCAGCCAGAAAGAACATATAAAATCACTGGCCGAACAATGCGGCATGACCGTAAGTGACTACATATTATCACGCGCGTATAACTTCAAACCCAAAGCAAGACTCACGAGAAAAGAAGCTGCTCTGTTGCAGAATCTGGACGATTGTCGGTCAGACCTCGTAAAATATACATCTGCACTTCATGGAATGTCCACAAAGCAACGCATGATAATGTTCAATCAGATTCCGTTCATGGTCGGTTGGCTTAAGGAGCTTGGCAATGTAGCCGAAAATGTCTGCCAGTTCTTGAATGCTGCAAAAGAGAAGAACAACATTCCGTCTAACCCTAAATCCAAAGAAGAATGATTGCAAAAGCCAAAGCAATATCGCACGGAATAAACGACCTCCGTTATATTACCGGAGAATCACAGCACAAGAAACATCCGGAGAAAATCTATCGAGTACTGGACAATCTGTTACCCTCTCAACCAGACGCTATGGGGATATGGAACTCCATGCAGTTGACCTTATCCCAATATCGGCCTATAAAGAATTCTGTAATCAGAATCGAGTTGAGCCCATCGCCCGAACATACCCAATTCTATGACATTGAAGATTGGCAAACACTTTGGCAGGAATTCGCCGAGGAGTTCGACAGACAAGTGATTACTGGCAAGAACGGAAAAGTCCGTTCCTGTCCGACCAATTTGGCGGGCAGCAAATACTCAGTTTGGTTGCATACGGAATCCAAAGGCGAAGTCCCTCACCTCCATGCTGCGATTTGCCGTTTGGATGAAGATGGCAATATCAACAACGACCATAACATTCATCTTCGTGCACAACGTGCAGCCGAGCGAGTGGCAAAGAAACGAGGCTGGACAACTGCAGCGCAAATCCGAAATTGGAACATTCCACAAGTGAACCGGGACTGTATGGAGGTGTTGAAAGCAATGCCATCATGGTCATGGGATGAATACAAGAGTGCTCTTATACGGAAAGGTTATACCGTCCATGAAAGAGAGGACAAGAAGGGTATTCTTCGTGGATATGCACTCGTGCATGGGAATACCAAATACAAGGCTTCCGAATTGGGAGTCGGCAGGAACCTAATGGTCTCGAAACTTCCTGCGACATGGGAGAAACTGTACCATCAGCCAGCAATTGCCATTAGAAACAATACACCCTTAGAGGTTCAACAAATAGCAGAACATAAGGCTGCACCTATTGACTACACCCAATATCGCCCAGACCATTCGGATATGATTCCCTACACCCTTACCCATAAAGATAAGGAACACAAGTTCTATATTCCGGAAAAAGTGCTTGACTGTTTCAACGACGAATTTAATTACAGGTTCGTTTCCAACTCGCATGAACTGGCTGATATGGCCGTGGCTATTTTTGTCGGACTGCTTGATACGCCGAATGTAGCAACCGGCGGAGGTGGCGGAGGTTCGCAAAGCGAGCTTCCATGGAGAGATAAAGACGAAGACGATTTGCAATGGGCTCGCAGATGCGCTCGTGCTGCCAGTCGTTCGTTAGGAAAGAAAACGATAATAGGATTAAAACGATAAGCGCATGAAGAAGAAATTTGATTTTTCCGCAGAAATGGCAGAAGCGGAATCCATAAAGTCCAATCCTAAGAATGAATATCAGGAGGAAGAAAATCGCCTACTCGATATCAATGCACAAGAACTTGTCAAGCTGAATGACAACGTGTTCAAGTTGAGAACGGATGTTAAAAATCTGTCCGACTCTATACGAGAGTGTAAACCTATCATTTCTGAAGAAATGCAGAAGATGGCAGTAGAATTTGGCGCAAGGCTTCTATGTGATTTTCTCAGTCAGATTGAAAGCAAATGCAAGGAAGCCGAGCGGAGAATAAAGAAAGCCGACAATGCCATCCATATTCCGGCTACCACATTTTATATCACCATTATAATACTGGTAGCCCTATCTTCTTTTTTCGTCAGCATGATAGTGGCCAATGCAGAAATATTGCATTCAGCGTTGATATGGAAAGCAGTCGTTATCTATATTCTTATTGCAATTTTGGGGATTGCCATGGCTATAATCGTACCGAAGATTTTGGATAAATGGACGTAATTGAAAGTTTACGAATCTTTAGAAAGCAACTATCATTGGCATTTGTTTGGTCGTATCATAGGCTATAACAATCCTGTAACCGCCGTAACTGTTACGGTGGTTACGGAATTGTTGTATAGTTCTGCGATTTGACATTTGAACTAAAAGTGCATACAAGCTATACTTCAATCAACATAGCTATTTTCTTTGAACTTGTCGGGTACATGTCGGGCATCTTCTACGTTTTATTTAACAATGACTGAGCTTAGTGCATTTTCACTTGGACTTGCTAACTTAGACCGTTTTTCTCCAAATGATCGCACAGAAGTTACATACCAGTAAAATGCTATTTGCCAAGCGACTTGAACATCTTGGCGATACAACGTTTCTTTTGTTCCATATTTGGATGGACATAAAGATTGAGCGTGGTACTGATATTTGAGTGTCCCAGCAATACACTGACTGTTTTATAGTCACAATTGCTTTCTATACAGCGAGTCGCAAAGCTATGCCTAAGCCCATGAAATTTCAATTTGGGGATACCAAGGTGCTCCATCAACCGTTTGTAATAATTGCGATATGTTCGTGGTTCTGTGGGCAATGGTTCATTGGTGAGTATGTAGTAATCCGCATTTACCACTTTTTTCAGTGGTTTCACCAATGCAAGCAACTCCTTGCTCATAGGAATTTCACGGCAGGAGTTCTTTGTTTTAGGCGTATTGATAACCAGCTCAGTATGTTTCATTTCACCTTCGATAATATAAATACGCTCTATGGTACGCTGAACGCTGATAGTTCCGCTATCCACATCAATGTCACTCCAGCGTAAAGCACAAACTTCACCAATACGAAGTCCGGTGCTTAGGCTTATATAGATGCCTAAATTACGGAATGTGAAATTTTGACGAATGTAGTCCAATATTTTCTTGTGATGGGCTACAGTCAACACCTCCAGCTCCTTGTTCTTTTCTGTTGTAGGATATTTTATGTCCCATTCTGAATAATTCATCCATTCGTGTTTTACTCCGAACTTCATCACCATTTTGAGCACAATAAGAATGTCCTTTACCGATTTTACACTCATACCACCATTGAGTTTTTGTAGTACAAAATCTTGTACCGCTTTCTCGCTTAACGCATCACTTTCACCAAAATATGGTAAAAGATGGTTTTCCAGAATCAACATATAAGCTGCAAATGTTGATTGCTTCACATACGGACGCTTGTCTTCTCGCCAAGCCATCGCAATTTCTCTAATTGATTTCTTTGTCATAATTGCTTTTTTAGGGGTTTCCTATAATTAGAGAAATATAATGGGCAATGTTCCAAATTTGAGATTCCCGGAGTTTAGCGGAGAGTGGGAAATGGCAACATTTGGAGATATTGCAAAAGGATTTGACTATGGTATGAATGCTGCAGCCAAATCTTTCGATGGGAATAATAAATATATCCGGATTACAGATATTGATGAAGTTTCTTCTCAATATCTGTATGATGATGTTGTTTCTCCAGATGGAGAACTGGAGGATCGTTATCTCGTAAAAGAGAATGATATTCTTCTTGCTCGTACAGGAGCAAGCACAGGAAAAAGCTATCTTTACCGCAATAGTGATGGTAAGCTATATTTTGCCGGATTTCTTATACGTGCAAATATTTATAAGCACAATTCATATTTTGTGTTTTCCCAACTGCATACACTTCGATATAAGAAATGGATTTCTGTAATGTCTGCTCGTTCTGGACAGCCCGGTATAAATTCACAGGAATATGCTTCTTTCCCTGTTTATACTACATCTTTGCAGGAAGAAGATAAAATTGCCACTTTTTTAAAGTTACTTGACGAGCGCATCATAACCCAAAACAAAATCATTGAGGACTTGAAGAAACTTAAGTCCGCAATTAGAAAAAAGGTGTTTGTATCATTAAAAGAAGAACATACAGAATGTTGTGAAATCAATCAACTTCTTACTTATGAACAACCTACAGCATATATTGTTACCAATGATGAATACTCCACAGATACGACCTTAATTCCGGTTTTAACTGCAAATAAAGGTTTTGTTTTGGGTTATACAGACGAGGATTTTGGTATATATCAAAAGGGTGAATGCATAATCTTTGATGATTTTACAATGGATGCAAAGTATGTATCATTCCCTTTTAAAGTAAAATCGTCAGCAATAAAGATGCTTACAGCAAAACCTAATGTAAATCTTCGGTTTATGTTTGAATATCTATCATATTTAGAACTAAAATCCGAAGAACACAAAAGACATTATATTTCAGAAATAGCGTCACTTGTGGTTGAATTACCTTCAAAAGAAATGCAAAATAAAATAGCCTCTCTAATGACTTCATTAGATAATAAGTTAGCTCTTGAAGAAAATACCTCGGTAAGATATGAGGATGAAAAACAGTACCTGCTCTCGCAAATGTTTATATGAACATCTGTGAGAGCAAATATTGTTCCTGCTTTGTATACTCAGTAAGCAAACTATTATGTACAGTCCATAGCCTTTGTAACACTCTGAAAACGATGGATATTCTTTTTTGCTCTTCTAATTTGGGCAGACGTATTTGAATGTTACCCATTGTATTGTTCATAAGTTTTGGGTTAGCTAAGTTTATTGAGACATATTTCTTTGTCGCTTCCGCCAAAACCAAAGAAACAAAATGAGTATCAAACTCTTTTCTAAGTTTTAATAAACCACAAACATTTGTGCAATTAAATTTTCCATTACGATAAAATACAGTTCCTGCATTTGCACCGTCAGTGGTCCAACTGATGTATTCACCTTCAAACATATAATCGTCAAGGTAGCCCATAATACCATCATTTGATGTTTGAGAGGAATATACTGGATATGTAGGGCTCTTTTGCTGGCCAATTTCTATGGAACTAATAACTCTACCACGCCCTATTTGGGCGATATCTTTGATTTTGAACTGTTCCCATTTATCGGAATGAAGTACATTCAAACTAATTGCGGACATTACCGTACTGCAGTCCTTAATTAAAGGGATAGACGAAGTTGTTTTTCAATCCTGTAGCAAACATTGTAAACTCAAAGAGTTTGACAATCAAATTACTGCAGGACGGGACAAAGTAGAAGAAGGATGCTTTCCTTTATATGGTTCAACAGGTGTAATTGGAACAACAGCAACACCTAGTTATCATGAGCCATTAGTATTAGTTGCTCGTGTTGGTTCTATCGGTTGTGTTCAGTTTGTTAATATTCCATGTGGAGTAAGTGATAATACCATAGTTATACGATGTGGTAGTAAAGCAAAATATGTTTATTATTATCTTCAAAATTATAATTTCGAGCGTATAACATCAGGAACGACTCAACCTTTAATAACAGCCAAAGATGTCAAACATATTGATATACCTATTATTGATTCAGCCAATGACTTAAAAGCTATCAATACGCTTGATACACTCAATATGAAACTTGAATTAGAATCAAACTTGTATAATACTATTCTCAAACAGAAGGCGTTTTTACTCCAACAGATGTTTATATAAACAACTGTTGGAGTAGATAACTTCGTTGTTTAGTCAATGAATCCATGGCGCATTTTTCTATATCCAGTTTCTTTTGAATGGTTATAAGAGCTCTTGCTATATTATGTCTGTCCGTCTGCTTTAGAGGTAATGCTATTCTGTTCTCCAAAAAGCGTTGATTGCTAATGTTGATTGTATTTTTAGCACCTTTCTGAATCAACGGATATAGATAGTTCTTGGCTAATACAGAAGACATAAAATAGTAATGCAGATATACTCCTGTTTCAAATGAAGTTGGAGAGTACACACCATATAATGGAGATATAGCAACAGGTTGTTCAATATAACTCTGCTTGACTATTCCATACGGAAAATCTCCAGTCGGTGATTTCGTGTATATAATGTCTCCATATCTCGCTACATGGTAATTAGAAGTGTCTTTGGCTGCAAACGAACGACCAAGATATTCGATTTGATTGATAACGCCTTCGGAAACAGACACCGAATGTACAGTGTATAATTCTGAGTTCAGCTCTTTACGCTCAACTAAAACGGTTGATAATAGTACCTTTTCCCAACATCCTTTTTGCAAGCCTATCTCAGCCATCTTATGTGGAAGCCCTTTAATTAAGGATTTCAGTTTGTCAATGATTTTGTTTTGAGTAGCAATACGCTCATCTATCAACGACAATAACTCTGCTATCTTTTGTTGCTCAACATCAGATGGAACTGACACTTGAATTTTACGAACTTCATTTGCCGAAATTTCTAAAAAGGTTGACCCACAAGACTTCCTGATTAGATCTTTCTTCTTTGTTTGTATCAGATAATAGAGAAAATCAACATTGCATTTTTTAGATACAAGACATTGAAAACCTTGGTTTGTAGCACATTCTCTGAGAGATAATGAGCATTCTCCAATGGTGGCACGAGAACTTAAAAGTATCGTATTGGGAGGCAAAAGTTTTGCGCTGGAATTGTTTAACCCCACTTCTGTTATGGTACGCAAACTTGAATCAACATATTTATTTTTACCTATTTCAGAAGGGGTAAACCATTGTATTTCTCCATCCCAATATGATTTTACAGTAGTATCAGGCGTTCCACCGCCAATAACAACCGCTAAATCGTTTATTGATTTTGTTACCCACTCCCCACTAAACTCAGGAAATCTCAAATTTGGAACATTACATTTATCTTTATTGTTATTATTTGCCATAATCATTTTATTTTTCTAGAAAATAACATTGAGGATTTGTTACAAACAAAATATTATTGGATTAAGCCTAGCTCTTTCAAATAACCATCTATCTGTTTATCTAGTTCTGCTCGTTTTGCCTCTAATTCTTTAATTTCGGCCATGACCGCATGGATGTCTATTTCTTCTTCCTCTTCAAAAGTATCTACATAGCGAGGTATATTCAAATTATAATCATTCTCTTTAATTTCTTGTAAAGTAGCACAATGACTATATTTTTCTATTTCTTTTCTTTCACGATATGTATCGATAATTTTTTGAATATGTTCAGGACGTAACTTATTCTGTGTCTTTACTTTTTCAAATTCCTTACTTGCATCTATAAAGAGGATATTGTCATCTTCTTTGCGGCATTTTTTTATTACTAAGATACAAGTGGGAATACTGGTTCCATAGAAAATATTGGCAGGCAATCCGATAATGGCATCGATATAATTTTTCTTTTCAATTAAGAATTGGCGGATTTTTCCTTCTGCAGCTCCACGAAATAATACTCCGTGTGGTGCTACACAAGCCATTGTTCCTCCATCATTGAGATGGTAAATCATGTGAAGGATAAAAGCATAATCTGCTTTAGATCTCGGAGCTAATACTCCAGCCTTACTAAAACGGTCGTCGTTGTTGAATTTATCTGCTGCAGTCCAGTCTGCGGAAAAAGGAGGATTGGCAACTACGGCGTCAAATTGTCTGTCTCCAAAAGCGTCAGCTTCTAATGTATCTCCATTTTGGATGTCAAAGTCATTGTATTTTACACCATGAAGAAGCATATTCATTCTACAAAGATTGAACGTTGTAGGATTCTTTTCTTGACCAAAAATAGAATCGGCTTTACCACTTTTAGCTGTACGAAGAAGTAGGGAACCGCTACCGCATGTCGGGTCGAATACATCTTTTAATCGTACTTTGCCTGTTATTACAATTTCAGCTAAAATCTGACTAACTTCTTGCGGAGTATAAAACTCTCCCGCTTTCTTTCCTGCTCCGGCAGCGAATTGACTTATCATGTACTCGTAAGCATCCCCTAGAATATCTATATCTCCGGCTTCTTGTAATCCAAAGTCGATACCATTTAGTGCAATCAATACATCACTAATTAATTTATTCTTGTCGTCAGCAGTCTTTCCCAGTTTGGGAGAAGCTAAATCCAGATCAGAAAATAAACCACCAAAATCATCCTCACTATCCTGTCCTATTGTAGAATCTTCTATTTTTTTGAGTGAACGTTCTAAAGATGGCAAGATATTTTCTTTCTTGCTGATTAGCTCTATGATGGTGGAGTAAAGATATTCCGGTTCTATAAAATAACCTAGATTTTGAATACATTCTTCTTTTACATCCTGTTTTAATTCTTCATCTTTGCCATTCCATACCTCTTTGAAAGTAATATGATCTTCTTCTAATATCTCGTTGGCATAAAGTTCTATTTTCTCGGATAGATATTTGTAGAAAATAAAGCCTAAAGTGAAATACATAAAATCACTAGCAGACATGTTTCCCCTTAAAGTATTGGCGACAGTCCATAATTGACTGCGCAATTTTTGTTGTAGTTCTTCGCTCATATATTTAATGTAATTTTATTCCCAGTTAAATAATTCTATTATCGAATGTAGTTTGTCCATTATCCTTTTGAGTAGTGTACGGCGTTCTTTTAGTCCGATTCTTTTCTTTTTGACGGCTTCCTGAAGGATTTCGGGCTTTTCTTTCTGTAAAAAATCGTATTCATTTAGAAACTTAATGAGGGCTTCTTCATCAATTCCTTCTTCTTCTGCCAACTCTTGAATAGCTTTATAACGTTGTTGACTAACATAATTCGTCAGTCTACTTTCTAAGTCAATTGAACCATCAGATTTAGATTTGCTAAATCCATCTTTGTCATTATCCACGTTTTGGCGAATAAAGCCATCTATAAGTTTGGCTTTGTTACGCATAACAGCATCTTTTATCATAGTATCTAAAATCTGTTGACGTCTTTCTTGATAATCATTGCTCGAAGGATCTAAGTCATTGATTAGTGTCAGGATATATGCTACATTTATCACGTCACTATGAAGGAGTTCCAGACAGAAATCAATATCGTCTAGAGTTCTTTCATCTTTGCCATAAGGAGGCACATCTGTATCTCCTGTATTTTTCTTGTCATCAGGATTAGGGTTAATTACCCCGGTGGTAATATCTAAATATTTACTTCGAAAATCCATGAATTCTTGTTCTGATAAGATGAATTCTTTGTCGTCAGGTTCGAAGTCTTCATAGATTTGCATTTCTGCCCGCTTTTTTATAATTTCACGGAAAGCTAATACAAAGTCTCTTTTTTCATATTCACTTTGTAATTTATCAATACTTTGTACATCAGGATATTTTTCTTTAAATTTCAAAGATAACTCATTAAACTTTTCTTTTACAACAGGAAAAGGTTCACGTAGAATTGTATCTGCGGGATTATTGTTGCTAAATAATTTTATGGCAGCATCTACATTGTTTTTTAAATCACGGAAACATACAATTTTTCCGAAACGTTTCTTTTCATTTAATATACGGTTGGTTCGGCTAAAGGCTTGTAGCAATCCATGATATTCTAAGTTCTTATCAACATAAAGTGTATTTAGTTTTTTAGCGTCAAAGCCAGTAAGAAACATACCTACAACAAGAAGCAGATCCAAAGGTTCCATATCCTTCTTTTTTTTCTTCATGCGTAGATTTATGTCATCATAATAGGCACTAAAGTTATCTGTTGTGAAAGATGTACCAAATGTGTTGTTATAATCATTCATAATGACTTGTAGTTCATCTGCCGTAACTTTATCATTAGCATAGCCTTGGTTCATTCCTGTTTGTTCGTCATCTTGGCTGCTATTTGCTGCATATGTAAATACAGCCCCAATCTTAATTTTAGGATTGAGCTCTTTAAATATTTTGTAATATTGTAATAGCATGGGGACAGATTGGATTGCGAACAGCGCATTGAATTCGCCATCAACTGTTGACTTGTTGAAATTTGTAAGTATGAATCTGGCTATCTCTTTCATGCGAGCTTCATTCATATAATCAATTCCAGATTCATCTTTACCTTTATAATATTCAACTAAGAAACCTAGCACATTTTCATCAGCAATAGCATCCTTGATGAGATAACGGTGAAGGCAGTCACTAAACACTTCTTTTGTGGTATGCTCTTGTTTGGCATTCTCTACAAATATAGGAGTACCTGTAAATCCGAAAATTTGAAGGTTACTGAAGAATTTGACAATATTTTTATGGCAATCACCAAAATGACTGCGATGACATTCATCAAAAATCATCACAACTTTCTGATGGCGTACTTCTTGAAGATACTTGTTATAGTAATCTTTGGTTATAGCACAATTCAACTTTTGAATAGTAGTAATTATGATTTTAGAATTACCGCTTAATCGTTTGATTAGTTCATAGGTATTATCAGTTCCATCAACAGCACCTGGTTCAAATGCTTCGTATTCTGATTGGGTCTGTGTGTCTAAATCATGACGGTCTACAACAAACATAACTTTGTCTATACCATCAAGCTCTGAAACTAACTGGGCGGCTTTGAATGATGTTAATGTCTTTCCTGCCCCAGTAGTATGCCATATATAACCGTTTTTATTGGAGTTCTCTACTCGTTCTAATATACGTTCTACTGCGTAGAATTGATAGGGACGGAGTACCATTAAGCATTTATCGCCTTCATGCAATACAATGTATTTGCTTATCATTTTTCCCAAGTTACATTGGTCAAAAAAGAAATAAGCAAATTTACTTAAATCGTTAAAAGGTATATTTTCGGGGTCTGTCCAATTAAAAGTAAATTTGTAGCCTCCATTAGGGTTGTTGGCAAAATAGCGTGTGTTTACACCATTGGATATGACGAATAATTGTATATAATCAAATAATCCATGAAATGAGGTTTTATGATAGCGTTGAATTTGGTTATATGCTTCTTTTAATTCAACTCCTCGTTTCTTTAATTCTATCTGAACTAATGGTAATCCATTTATTAAGAGGGTTACATCGTAGCGACATTTTTTTCTCCCTTCTACTGTTATTTGATTGGATACCTGGAATTCATTTTGGCACCATTTATTTTTATTCAAGAATTCTACCCAAATACGTTCTCCATCTTCTGTTTCTAATGGATATAGGTCACGAAGTTTTTTAGCTTTCTCAAAACGTGTTCCTCCTTCCAAATAAATACAGATCTTTTCAAATTCTTTATCAGTGAAATGTTTTCTCTTGTGTAGGGAGAGTTCTCTTTTATTGTGTTTCTCAAGTTGCTTTTTAAAATTGGCGTACAGATTATCTTCTTCCTTGATAGAAATATATTCATAGTTCATTTCCATTAAGGTTTTTATTAATCCGTTTTCTAATACTTGTTCACTTTGGGTAACCATATGTTGTCGTATTTTTAATCCATAATCTAATAGATTAAGGATAAGGGAGCTTAAAATTGAATCTTTTCAATGAGGAAAAAGAAAAGATGATTTTAATATCTTACTTTTCTATCAAATTATGTTGTAAAGTATTGATTTTATTGTTATCAGTTCGTGTGTTATTGTAAAACTGATATTCTATAGGTCTTTATTCTGTTAGTCTCATAAGCAACTATCAATTCTAGCATTTTGCTAGAATTGATAGTTGCTTATGAATGCGTTTTTTATTCTACACTTGTAGTTGATACACTGAAATTCTCTACTAATGTACTACCTTTCGTTATATATTCCTTTTCTAAGCGGTTAACCTCTTTGTTGTCTATATAGGCAATAACAGAAATTTTTAGTTTTTTGCCTGCTTGTTCTGATGTACTTATTACTGATCCTGCACAAGTCATCATGGAACCTTCTTTACCTGTCTGGCAGCTTATCTTATTTTCTGTCACTTTATTTACCAAATATGAATCACCTAAATATTCGCCATTTTCATTGTATAATTTTGCAACTCCGCTGGTGTTGGCTGCTCCGAATGCGATATTTAGATCAAAATCGTCTGTATTTCCCGACTGCTCTATAACAATTTTGTGTACTCCTGTTGTGTTTTTATTATCGTCATCGTTTCCACAGCTAACTAGGATGACTCCTAAAAATAGGGCAATTATGCCTAATAATGATAATATTCGCTTCTTCATGTTTTTTTGTTTATTATTACTTAATTATTTCTTCTTCCTGTGCTTCAAAGGACAAAGATACGTATTTATTTTTGAAAACAGAGGCTTGTAAGGATATTTTTTATTCTGATTTTTGGATTTAAGAGATGGGGTGTTGGGGGCCGGTTTGTCCGGATCAGTCAGCCAAAGGACATTTTCTTCTTTATAAGTATAAGTACTAGGAACATTTCGGAATACTATCTTATAGCTGCCATCATAATTCTGGCAGCTTTCTATTTCGGGAGTCTTGATTTGACCTTTTATAATAATAAGATTTTCGGAAGTATCTATCATAGGCTTGTGTGTAAATATAATAAGTCGTGCAGCTGTTTTTATTTATTATTTGGGATATAAAAGTAAGAATATTTTCCATAATATCAAAGCTGAAGTAGAAAAAACAGTGAATGACTTTATTCAGCTTTGTATTGTTATAAATATAGAATGAGATTCGGCTTGGGAGTATTGAACGTGATAAAAGAGATTTGTTTTGCCAATGAAATCATTATCT
>ERZ810424.370-NODE-370-length-13802-cov-7.16316_pt1 | contig 13802 bp, 10 predicted proteins | sample MGYA00520270_ERZ810424 | MGnify/ENA primary metagenome ERZ810424 (study PRJEB31588, sample SAMN03399971) | human gut metagenome | study: EMG produced TPA metagenomics assembly of the PRJNA231909 data set (A prospective, longitudinal analysis of the... | reverse complement strand
TGGATTGTTTTTGAATTTTCTGTTGGATACGTTCTTTCTCTTGCAACTTGGGAATAGGTCTCTTCAATGCCTGTTGCCAGTATGCAATAGCTTGTTGAGGTTGCTGCATGCCCTCGTAGTAATCTCCTATTACTTCATATACATAGTATAGGGAAGGATTGGAGGCTTGGTATGTTTTTAAAACAGATTCTTCTATCTTTTCCTTTTTTCTGATTTTCTTCAATAAAAGCGGAGTCAGTTTCTTATACGTGAGAAGATGCTGGAACTCCGGTGTGTCGATGAATTTATCTTCCGGAATGGTCAGAGCGGAACTGTATATTTCGTGTTGCCAATCAATCGTGTCCTTGAATATCTTATTCAGGTCATAGGCTACGTATTTCCCACATTGCCAGGGAGAGGTCGATACCCACATCAGCCGTTTCTCCGGCTGGAAGATGACGGAATGATGGGCAATAAACTGATTGATGGCCATTTCGTTGGCCAGTCCCAGGTCTGTGTTTTGCAAGCCTTTGTGGTCACGCAGGATAGAGGCGGCTTTGGAGACATCGATCGGAAGATCCTCATTAATGAGTTCCGTTAATCGTGCAAAACGGTATGGGCTGTCGGAAGTGCGGATATTTTCCATGTTTCGTTCGTCCTTGCTGAATTCTTCCGATTGGTAATGGTTGGTGCAGATGAGCCGATTGGCTTCTTTTCCGGTGAAAAGCACAGTTTTCTCCGGAGATTTCTCGATAATCGCGGCTTTGCCGTCTTTGGCAGAACCTATCAATATGGATTCGGAGACGAATGTTTCCCGTTTTTGGGCGATGGCAAAGGCTTCATCAATAGTGGCTGCATATTGCAGAATCTCTCTGGTCAGGATGGAAATGGGGGTAGCGGAACCTGTCGGGACAGCAGATTTGGCAGCATTAATTGTCACGGTAAGTCCTGTCTCGTTCATGCCGGATAACACTCCTATCATACCCGGCCATCCCACAGAAGCAAACCTGTATCCTTGCTCCGGTACATAAAAAGCCACCTGCTTGTTCTCTGCGAAGGCATCTCCAACGTAGAAATCGAAGTTACGTCCAATCAGCAGGGATGAATCTGCACTTTGTGTTCCCCAAGTGGCGAACGAACTGCATCCCACTAACATATAATCCTGCATGGCGTGTCCCAGGTCGTGCGCCGAATGGTAATTCAACTGGCGTTCGTAAGGAGTGCCGATGAAGTCGTACTCATGTGTACATGATAGCGAGATTCCGTAGATCTCGTCGCGGTATTCTTCGAGGACGTTCTCACCCAGATTACGGTTGAATAATACAATGAAGAACCGGAGGAATTTCAGATAACTGTCTGAAGGAACAATCTCACGAATCTGATCCACGAACACTTTCTCTTGATGGTGGAGCAGGTCGGAAGACAGTTGCCCGATAGCTTCTCCTCTCTGGAAAGCATCCCCTTTCACAAACAATTCCCATAAGCCGCTGTCGCTGTGCCGGAGAAAGTTATCTCCATAATGCCGGAGGTGGAGACTGTCTATATCAATCACTTTGTCTGTGGTCATGCTTTGCTCATGTTTGGGCGTTTGCATATCCGCAGAAAAGTAGAGATAGCTGATTCCGGCTATCAATAGAACGATGAGCGACAGGAAAAGGAAGCCCGTGTATTGGAGTGTCTTTTTGACTATTCTATGCATTTCCTACTTTTTTAGCCAGATATTCTTGTCCTACAAACTCCGCACAAGTCAGCATGGCAGTTAGTGTCACCCCTAATGCACCATGCACATTCAGGTTTTGCCCGGTGAGAAAGAGATTTCCCAAGCGGCTTCTTGTAGATACGAAACCAATTTGCGGACATTTATAATCTTTGATAATCCCATACGCGGAACCATCCACTGTTCCTGTATAGTCCCGATAGCTTAATGGAGTAGTGGTATACATCTCTTCTATGTTTTCTGAAAGGTCAATGCCATGTCCTCGGATGAAGCGGAGAATCTGTTCTGCTTTCTCCTTTTTGAAGGATTGGTAGTCTTCTCCCCGATGTTCGGGAGTCGTGCCCTTCCAGGCAGACAGTTCATCTATATACATAGGTGTCAGGATGGAAATGATACTGGCATATTGACTGTCCTCGGAAGACGCTTGCATGGAAATCATACAGTTGGTGGTCCGTCCCGGATAGAGCAGTTTGTCATACCACACTTTATTGTTCGCATGCAGATACAGGTTGCGGTTCTGATAGGGAGTGCTTCTTTTCTTCATTATCAGGTAGAGCGTAAAGATGCCGTAGGTGTTTTCCAGCGAACGGATGCGGGAAATATAGGCATTCTTGATGCTACGGTTTTTATCCAGTATCTCCAATGTCCGTTGGGGATGCATATTGGAGATGACGAAGTCGCTTTCCAGTCGCTCTTCCCCGTTGATGATAACCCCTTGTACCTTTTCGTTTTCAACGATGATGCGGGTGGCTTCACTGTTATTGAGCACGGTCCCTCCGTTTGCCCGGATTACATTGATTAGCTCCAGACTGACTTGCATACTTCCGTCTACAAAACGGTAGGCGCCTTCAATATAGGAGTGATTAATCATGGCATGCTGGTAGAAAGTGGAGACATCTTTCAAACCTCCGTAGAGTAAAGCTGAACCTGCCAGTACATTTCGTAAGGCGGGGTCCGGAGTGATATCCGCAATCAGATGGGCGGCAGAGGTACAAAAGTATTTCATACCCTCCAAAGCGAGTGTGCCTTGTTTCAGGTGGTCTACGCTAATCAGGTTTCCGACAGCTTGAAGCTGTTCGGCATAGCATTTCAAGTTTTCTTTCTCATGCGGGAAGGAACGGCAGATGGTTTCAATAAACTGCGGGTATCCCATTGCATAATCGTATGTTTTTCCTTTATAGTAGATCGTATCAAAAGCAGCATCGTCCAAGCGTTTTATTTTCAGCTTGTCCATGATACCGAAATAGCGGAAATACTGGTTCATCACTTGACCCTCATCCAGGCTTCCTACATAATGAATACCCGTATCCAACAGATGCCCTTTTCGTTGGTAAGTCTGGAAGCATCCGCCGAATTGCGCATTTTTTTCTACTACGCATACGTTGAATCCCTCTTTGCTAAGAATCGCTCCGCATTCCAGTCCGCCAAGGCCGCTGCCGATAATGATGATGTCATATTTGCTCATACTAGTTCGGTTTTCTAAATATGTAAATGGTGTTTGATGTATATTTGTCATTAGGAATGATTTCGACAGCCATTCCACAGGTGACTGCTATTTCCCGTAATTGGGTTTCAGTGGTGAAATACAGTTCTCCGGTTGTCCGATTGAAGTTGAAGATACGGGTGGATAGTAATTCCGTGAACCGGGTTAACCGGTGCTTGGAAGCGTTGGCTGAATTTCCGTCGCGTATGATAATCATTCCTTGTGAACGTAAGCGACCGGCACATTTCAACAATAGGGTTTGTTGATGTTCGTAGCTCATATAGTGAAGCATGTCGTTCAGGATAAAGACATCACTTTCTGGCAGGGGATATTCCAATGCGTTGCCGTGTCTGAACTGGAGATGCTCGTTGCGTAACCATCCGTGCTGCGCCAGTGCTATCTTGTCTTCATCGTAATCAATACCTAGGATTTCCCGGTCCTCGGAAAGCAGAGACAGCATATAGCATAACGGGCCGAAGCCGCAACCGATGTCTGTGATTTGCCCTTGGACGGGAATCAACCGGTTGAATAGCCGGTAATTCTTTTCCATCTTTACTTTGATACGGATATACCATTCTACGACGGGACCTTTATAGATATAGTTCTGGATAAGAGCTTCGTAGAACGCCGGATTGTCCGTCGTGTTCTGTTCACGGCAGATACGGGCATAAACCTCTTTCATGTAAGCGGATATGCGTTTGGTACGCTCCTGATAAGTATTTCCGAAAGACAGATCGTCTAATGGTATACGAGGAAGTATCTCCGTATAGATGATTCCTTTCCGGATATTGAAAGGCTGTGCTTTGGCAATGATTTTGTTATTACCATAAAGCAGGATCGGGAGAATATCCAGTTTCAATGCTTCTGCCAGATAGAATGCTCCTTTGTGGAAACGTTTCATCTTTCCGTTATAGGTACGTGTGCCTTCCGGGAAAATGGCGATGGAGTAGCCCTCCTTCACTTTTTTCCGCATCCGTTCCATGTATTGCTCGTATCCTTCGCCTATATAATAGAAGTCGACATAACGAATGATGGCTCCGAAGAAAGGAGAGTGCCATACCCAATGGTTGGTCACCATCAGGATTTTAGACGAAAGAGACAGCAGTACCAGAATGTCGATGAACGACTGGTGGTTGGCAATGATAATTGCCGGATGCCGGAAGCGTTCGTTGGCTTTGTTGATATGTTCTTTTTTGACGGCGGTGGCCAGTAGCAGAATTCCTTTGCAGGTGATTTGTATCAGGCGGCACACCAAACGCTGCTTGCTGCTTTTGCGCACAGGCACCGGATAAAGCAGAATAATCAATATACGGAGGACGATGCAGCCGATAAAGAAAAGCAGGAAGAGCAACACGGTACGTATCAATCCGATAAGCGTATAAGGCGGTAATCCTTTGGAAGCGGGGCCTGCGATGAAGAACCGGAAAATGAGTGGCTGAATGGTATAGGCCACCAGTACTACTGCTATCATACCCAGAATGGAAATCAGGGAAATGGATTGCAAAGCCGGGTGTTTGGCAAACACAAGTGCTCCCATACCGACCACTGTGGTGAAGGCGGAGAAGAAGATAGCCGTTTTATGGGAATTCAACACCTTCTGACCTGTACGGTATTTGTTTTGTAGCCCGTCCATAATGAAGATACTGAAGTCATCTCCAATGCCAAAGATAAAGGTGGACAGGATGATGTTGATAATATTGAACTCAATCCCCAGAATTCCCATCAATCCCAAGATGATTACCCAGCTGATTAGCATCGGGAGAAAGCTCATCAGGGTAAGTTCGATACGTCCGTAGGAGAACCATAGTGCAAAGAATATGAGGAAAGAAGAGATGTACAGAATCAGGTAAAAGTCGTCATTGATGGCCGATACCCATTTGTTGGCAAAATAGGAACGGTCGAAGATGACTACATTCGGGTCTTTATTAAAGTTCTGGTACACAGCTTCCTTATTCGGTTCGCTGATCCGTATCTGGCTGATAAGCATGGTGATGGAATCGGCAGAGGTTTGCCATTCATTCAATAGCTTGCCGGATAAATCGTCTCCTTGCGCGGTGTAATGATATTCACTGAAAGGTTGGTTCATCCATTGATAAAAAGAATCAAAGCTTCCCGGACGGAAACGATATTCGGCGGCAGCTGTTTCCAGCTGTTCACGGACTTGTTGCAGTTTTTCATCCGTCCAGTAATCTTTCCATTTCTTCAGGCGTTTCTGCTGCTCTTGCGGAGAGATCAGAAACTGTGAGGCGGAGGCATACTCTTTGATGAGTCCCTGCTCTTTCAGTGCCGATAACTTCTGATTGGTCGTTGCATAAATTTCGGTAGCCTGATTCATGTCTTTGCCCACACTGACAAAAAGCACGGTCTTTTCGTCGTTGTCGAAGAGTTGCAGTAATTTTTCTTCCGATTGTTGGAGATGGCGGGGCTCATAGTTGAGACTCATCATATCGTTGTTGAAGCCTACCTTTTGCGAAGTAAACAAACAGATCACTGTAATGAGGAGGATGCCGCCTACCAGCCATTTATTCTTTTCGTAAGAATAAGCATTTATTTTCTCGATGATGCGTAGTATGCGTCCCTGTTTGACGTCTGCCTGTCCTTTCAGAAAATGAGGCAGGTAAATGAGACAGAAGAGGGTGGTGCCCACCAATGCCAGAGAGGCAAACAATCCGAAGTCGCGTAACAGATCGGAACTGGTGAATATCAATCCCAGAAATGCGCCGATGGTGGTGAAACTACCTACCGTAAGCGGATAGGCTATCTCTTTAATAAGTTGTTGTACGGTGGAAACGTGGTTCTGATGTGCCAGCATGTGAATGGAATAGCTTAGTGCAATACCCATCACTGCCGAACCGGCTCCCACTGCAATGGCGGAGATACTTCCTTTGATAAAGAAAATGAGAAACAGGGCGAATAATCCTCCGAACAGTACCGGAGTAATAATCAACGGTATCGATCTCTTTCGTTTAAAAACGAGTGAGATAAATACAATGATGATAAGCAGTGCCAGGGAGGAGGTCAGGATGGTATCTTTCTTAATCTGACGGGCGTTGTAGACTCCCACGGAGGGACCGCCGAAATATTCAGCTCGAATGGTAGGAGATTCTCCCTGTACGTGCTTGAGCTCTTCTTCGAGTATCTTTATCAGTTCGTCGTTCTTTCCGGTGCTGCCTGTACTGAATACCGGGGTAATGAACATAAGTAAGGTGGAACCGTCTTTGGAGAAGATATGTTCGTCATAAATCTCGTAGTTGGCTTCCAACTGGAAATCTTGCAAATGTTTCAGGGCATCGCTTCCCAGTCCGAGCGGGTCCCGGAGAATATAGTTTCTTAATGCAATTCCGGCAGGAGAGAGGAGGTTGGTATAATTCTTCTGCATGGTAGCCTGTATCCCTTTATCCGTCAGTAAGGAATCGAAACGTTCATAGTCCGTATCTGTCAGGAAAAGCGGGAGATGTTCATAAACGAAGTCCGTGGCTCCTTGGATGAGGCTTTGGTCTACCTGTGCGAAAATTCCTTTAATCAGTTTTCCTCCGGCTTTTTCTGTCAGGGTTTGTTGCAGTTGTCCGGCTGCTTCTATCAGGGAGTCGGGTTCTACGCGGTGGCAGGTATCTGCCGAGGATAACATGATGATAATCTTATCCTTAATCTTGAGATTGTCGAACACTTTGATTGTGTTCTGGGAATCTTTAGTGTCGGGGAAAAATTGTGTGATGTTCTCTTCGAACCTTACTTGTAGTGCAAAGAATCCCATTAACAGGACACAACTGATGAGTGACAAATAGAACAGAATCTTGTGCCTCTCGAAATAATCATATAGTCCGATAAAAAACTGGGTCATATCTTTTTTTTCCTACACGCCGTGAGCAGAATGAACGCGATGGTTCCTGCCAGTATGCTGCAACCGACTGCAAAGATAACACTTCCTATTAAATATTGCTCTATGACTGATTTTACATTTTCAAAAGAAAGTTCGTTTAAATGCAGATTGACAGGATCTCCCAGCACTTTACAGCCGGTTACGTAACTGCCGTACAGCAAAAATGGAATCATCGGAGGGATACTGATATTGGCTGCTACAATAGCTATGACTTTATTCAGTCTAAACAAATGTGCCAGAAATAACGTGATTAGCATTTGATATCCCCATACCGGAACGATGCCCATGAATACGCCGAGTGTGATGGCAGCCGTGATCCGCAGATTAGATTCGGGGGAGTGGGTGACATGATCCGAGAAAAACTGCTTGCAGTTCTTCCAAGTCAGTTTACGGAAGAAGTTTCGGGGGATGATCCAAAGGAAAGTGACGAGCACCAGTACTGTGTTCAGGATACTGATACGGGTGAAATCGCGAAACGGTCGGAAATGAGAAACCCGTTCTTCCTGTGGCGGATAATAAACATGTACCGGAATGTTTTTAACGGTAATGCCTCCCCAGGCAGCAAAGACAAGTGCTTCCAACTCAAATTCGTATTTGGCGGTGTAATACCACTTGTCCACATTCATTCGTTGGATGGGGTACAGGCGGTAGCCGGATTGAGTATCTTGCAGTTTGATACCTGTTTCGAGGGTAAACCAGAAGTTGGAAAACTTATTGGCAAATGTATTCTTTCCCGGCATATTGTCCGAGGCGAGGTTACGGGCACCTACCAATAATGTGTCCGGTTCCTTTTCTATGGCTTCGATCAATGCAGGGATATCCGAAGCGAAATGCTGTCCGTCAGAATCAATGGTGATAGCATACTGGAATCCTTGCTTTTTGGCAAAAGATAGTCCATGTCTCAAAGCTACTCCTTTTCCTTGATTGATAGGGTGGGTGATGGTATGTAAGTTAGATTCCCGGCTAAGTATTCCGGCAGTTTCATCTGTAGAACCGTCGTTGACAACAAGGATATCGGGGGCGTAGAAACGTACACTTTCTATGACGTCCGCCAGTGTCTTTCCATTGTTGTAACTTGGGATGATAACGATGATCCCTAATTGTTTCAACTTCTCGTGCCAATAGGCTGTACTTATTTGTTCCTTCATACTGTCGGGGTAAGTGCAGCTTTTAGTTTGATGAAACATTCGCTCTTTACGGTATTTTCCTCTACAGTGCTCTCTTTCACAGTACTCTTTTTTACAGCTTCCTTCTTTATAGTCCCTTCCGCTTGCAACTGAAGTGTACCTTCTTCTGTCTCTTTAAAAGTCAGTGCCACCGAAATGTGCGGTGTTTCTATAGGATTGATAGCCGAAAGAAACTTGCAGGAAGACACTTGTGTTACTTGCAATTTTTGCTGGCGAATGTCTTCTACACATTCCTTGATAAGTTGTAACAGGCAAACTCCCGGAACTACCGGATGTCCGGGGAAATGTCCCTGATAAACAGGATGCCCGGGATTCAACTTTACCTGGATAGTCCAGATCGTTGAGTCCGATGATTCGGAGGAAAGGATGGTATAGAAGTTATCAAGTAGCATATATTAAATCTCTTTAGATAGTTTGTCCAGACGGATCGTTAACCGAATCCACGGATGTTTGATTTTTATTTGTGCGGGATCGCCCGGAGTATTGCCAATGATGTAGACCACTGACTTTCCAAAGCCTTTTCCACTGGTTCTTTTTTCAGTAGCACTGTCTTTAGTCGTTTTCACACGAATATCTTTCCCACTTAAGAACAGACGTCTGAAATCCATCTCCAGAAGTTTCAGCACCTTTTCCTTTTTCATGGGTTCAATGCAACTGTTGACAGTAAACTGATCGTTGCGTAGAGAAAAATCGAAAAGGCTTAGTCCGAAGTAAGTAGACGCTACGATCCGGATTTCGTTATCAGGCATACGGCGTACTATTAGCATACCGCTCATGTGATGTTTCATGAAATCCAGTTGGATATTGTATTTTTGCGAGCTTTCTCCTTGTGTTAGTTCGATAGCGGGGAGCACAGTACTTCCTTCCCCGCTCATCCGTGGAGAGCAGGAAGTCTGGATCTGTATCCATAAGAACAGCAGAACCATCAGACTAACGAATCGCAAACTTCGTCTCATTCTTCAGGGAGTTGAACTTTTTATTATAGAATTCGTATTCTGTATAGTTTGTGGCTGTTTCGGACAGACGGAGTTTGTGTACCGACATATCTTTCTTGTCCAGATAGATTTCTATACCGGCAATATAGGCTTGTACCGCTTTGTTGGTCGGTTTTATTTTAACCAGATAGTATCGTGCGTCTTCAAAATACTCCAGCAGGTAGTTGGACGACATTTTAGACAGGTCGCCTATCATACACGCGGTCAGCATATCCTGCATCTGTGCCATCATTTTGTTCGAACTAAGATTCATAATACTTTTCTTGCCATCCGAAACGATTTTGAGCTTACTGCCGTTTATCACGATGAGATAATCCATCGGGCGGAAATATTCCATACAGATTTTATGGGTCTTCTGGTAGTAGAACTTCCCTTTGGAAGTAACTTTCTCATCGAATACATCGAGATATTTCACTTGGGTGAAATCGCTTTCGATGGACTCTACGGTTTGCGCCTCCTTTGCCAGGCGGCTTTCAAACTCTGTCTTTTGCGCCATCTTTTTCATGCCCTGGGCATGGGTAGAGGTTATTGACAAGAAGAGAAGCGATAAATATATTAATAAAGTTCTCATACCTTTTTTTATTTTATGCCAATAGTTTGTCCGGACGGACAACGGTATATCCTTGTTCTTTCAGCAAATCCAAGATTTGTTTCACTAGCTGGTCGCTGTCCGGCACCCGGTCGTGCAACAGAATAATGGCTCCCGGTTCAAGACGTTTCCGAATCCTGGCAAGGACTTTATCCGGTGCTTGTTGTGTATCCAGTGTACGGATGCTCCATCCTATAGGGGTATATCCTAACTGTCGAACGGCTTTCGCAATCGTTGGATTAGTGACACCGAACGGCGGACGAAACAAACTAACCGGCTGCGAAGTTACTCGTTCTAGTTCACACTGACAAGTTTGCAAGTCTTTTTTCATCTTGGAGAGCCTGTATAGCGGGAATAAACCGGAATGGGTATGCGAATGATTTCCAATCAGATGACCTTCTGCCACCATTTTTTGCAAGATTGCTTCATTCCCTTTTACCTTATGACCGATACAGAAGAAACAGGCGGTTACCTGATATTCTTTTAGTACCTGCAGAACTTTGGGAGTCTGTAGGGAGTCGGGGCCGTCATCAAAAGTCAGGGCGACAATCTTTTCCGCAGTATGCTTTTTGCAAAATGACCGGAGGTAAATTCCCGATTGAATGCTATAAGAGGCATAAACGAGAAAAGACAGGAGCAAGCAAAGAAGGAGGCAAACGATTATCATACGCTTTTCCGGATTAGAATCAATGAATGATTGATGGAGTAGTGATGATTGTAAATCAATATATGGGTCGAGGTAGTGCAGTTGGCCGATTCGTTCACTGCTTTCCATACCGCATACGATGTTGCGGTAGGATATTCACCACATTCATCTTTAAAGCTAAAATGAACACTTTCCGGGAAAAGGTTTGTTTCAAGCTCTTCATAAATAGAGTTGCCATTGTCGACAGTTTGCTCGTGAGAGTCATCTTGATTGTGTGGCTTCTTGTTTTTTCCGGTAACCAACCACTGAATATCCTGACATTCTAAACCATTTCGTTGCAAAAAACGGATGATTCGGGAGCTGATTTCTTCTGTAGTCTGTTTCCCGATGAAAGTTTCGATTCCCTGTATTTCAGCCAACGGATGCTCTCCGGCTTCCCGACTTAATAGGAAGAATTGAGCACCTTCTCCGGCTGCTATCCCTTTCAGCATTCCCAGCCGTTGCTGAATCGTGTAACTGGTTTCTGTCATTTCATCGATGGCTCCCACAAGTATATTCTCGCTTCCTTCTTCTATTTTCATCATAGCGTCCAATAAAGCACTTTCAAAACTAAGTCCACGGTGGACATAAGTCATGTTGTAGGCATGTATTTGATGAATCAGAGCTATTTGTGCACCGATTGTATTGAATGTCGACTGGATAAAAGGAGTAGGATTCAGCATCCGCTCTTCATTATCCAATAGGTTGTTCAGGAATTTTTCCGTATCTGTCAGGCAGCCCAATCCTGTTGCTGTGATGATTCCTTGTATCTTTTCAGGAGATAGTTCACCCATACATTCCAATCCGCAGGCCACCCCCATTTTTACGATACGGCTCATGCGTCTGCGCAAGGTCGCATTGGTGATAATATCCTTATAATCGGGTTCGCAAGCCTGAAGATAAGGGCGATTATTTCCTGGTGAATGATCCTTTGGCGGATGAATGGAAGCGATGCGTTGAATATAAACTGGCTGCATAGGCTTAAATACTTAAAGGTGCGTTCATGCTGGAAAATTCGTTGCGGAAAAGAGGAGCGATGAATCGTTTCCTCCGAAACCGAAAGAGTTGGATAACACATGTCGGATGGGGATTCCTTCTTGAAAAGAGGTTTCCGGTATCAGTCCTGTTTCCGGCATCGCATCCGTAAAGTTCAGGTTGGTATAAATCAGCCCTTTATCTATTGAAAGAACGGAGTAAACAGCTTCAATTCCTTCGGAAGCTCCTAAGGTATGTCCGATAAAAGCTTTTACCGAACTAAATGGCGGAACGTGTTCTCCAAAGATTCTTCGGAGCGCCATGCCTTCTGACGCATCATTGCCGGGAGTACCTGTTCCATGTACATTGATATAATCGATTTCTTTGGGAGAAATGCCATTGGAGGCGATAGCTTCACTCATTGACAGAAAGGCACCGTCCCCTTCAGGAGAACTTCCTGTTTGATGATAAGCCTCATTTGCATTGGCGTAACCGCTAAGTTCGCAATAAGGAGTTCTTTGAAGTGAACTTTCCGATTGAAGCACTAAGTAACCGGCACCTTCTCCCAGATTTAATCCGGTACGTGAGCGGTCAAAAGGACGGCAATGTGTTTTGTCCAAAATCATCAGGGAGTTGAATCCATTGAGCGTAAACCGGCAAAGTGCATCCGTACCTCCCACGATAGCGGCATCCAGTAGCCCGTGTTTAATCATTCTTGCTCCCAGCATGATGGCATTGGCTGCTGATGAGCAGGCTGTACTGATGGTGGTTATAAAATCATTGATACCCAAATACGAAGCAATCAATTCTGTACTGGCTCCGCAGTCGTGTGAAATTACTTCCCGTAACCGTCCCTGTCTCGGGTTTTTCTTGAAAGATTCATAGAAGTGCTCACTCAAATCCATGCCGCCAACGGAAGTGGCGGAAATAAAACCGATACGTAATGGTGGTGTGAGTCCCGCATCTTTCATTGCTTCTTCGGCTGCTATCATTCCCAACAAGGCTGTACGTGATACAGTGCGTTGCGGAGGTAAAGAGATCAGTTTCTTTAGTTCCTCATTGCTACGTTTCACTTCGGATACGGGCACATCGAGAGCCGTCGGAAAAAGAGTTATTTTTCCGATGCCATGCTTTCTTTGTCTCAACGCTTCTATATTTTCGGAAACTCCGATACCGATGCCCGAAACAACTCCCAATCCGGTGACGTATATCTTCATCGGTTAAGCTTTGCGATTAGCAATGATGTAGTCTGCCAGTGTACGTACCGAGTAGAAGATTTGTTTTCCTTCACTGGGGTTCTCTATCTTTATACCGTATTCGCGTTCCAGAATCAGGATGATTTCGAGTGCGTCAATGGAGTCAAGGCCAAGACCTTCGTCGCCAAACAGAGGGGCTTCATTGTCAATATCTTCCGGAGTGATTTCTTCAAGGTTCAACTCTTCGATTAGTTTCCTTTTCACTTCGTCCATCAGTTCTCTTTTGGTTTGATCTAAATTATCCATAAATCGTTGATATATTATTAAGTTGTTTAAATTCTGCTTGATAATGTCCGTCCAGCAGTTCGCACCAGCCTATGATACAGGTGCGTAACTTACCTTTCGCCATCACAATCCTTGCATAATCCTCTAATGAGGCAGCATCGGATTGTCGACGGACAAAGAATGTATTCTCTCCCTGAATCTTGTGGCGGATACAGATTTCTCCCAATACTACATTGGGGAGGGTGTAGACAAACACGGCAGGACTGGCTGCTTTGTCTCCTTCTTTACTGATGATTGCCTGATGTTTGCAGTCCGTATCCAGAGAGGAAGAAGCATTGGCAAGAATGATTCCAATCTCTTCCGGACGGTAGTGTGTATCTTTCAGTAAATATTCGGCAGCTACATATCCCAGCTTACAGAGGTTGTCCATCTTATAGAACTTCATATTGTTTTCTCCCAGATGCTTGTATGCTTCCCGGATGAATAGTGCAAAGTCTGTTTCCGAAGAGCTGAATACAGTTGTTCCTTTACTTTCTACTGCTCCTGGTCTGATTGTGACCATGTTGCCCGATTCCACCACTGCTTTGCAAACTGACGGAGCACTCGCTTTGTCGGTTGCCTGCGAGTTTGCTTTCTGTTTCAGGTGAGCATCGGGGAGGGATAATACCAGTGCGGCATTACAGCCTCCGAAACCGGAAGCGGTTTTGATGCAGCATTTCATCGGCATCGGCTGATGAGTGGCATAGACAGTGATAGGCATGGGAACACCGAGTGTTTCATATCCTAAAGTTCCGTAGTATATTCCTTCTTTTAGTTGCTCTATGCAAAGTA
>ERZ810424.364-NODE-364-length-13984-cov-5.72956_pt1 | contig 13984 bp, 8 predicted proteins | sample MGYA00520270_ERZ810424 | MGnify/ENA primary metagenome ERZ810424 (study PRJEB31588, sample SAMN03399971) | human gut metagenome | study: EMG produced TPA metagenomics assembly of the PRJNA231909 data set (A prospective, longitudinal analysis of the... | reverse complement strand
ATCCCACAAATTGTGACGCACATCTTGCAGAAAGCCTTTTTCAGACACGCTCTAGTGCAAAATATGGAAAATGGAATTGACAACAGTTCAGAAGATATGTTATTCTCATCTTTAGTATGAAAAGACACTATCGTTTTCATGCAAATATTTGCTCACATTCAGAGACAGTTTCTGAATGTTAAGCCATACGGACAGGCGGGGCAGTTGCCGGGTGGGAGACACCACATTATTGATTGAGTTAGAAGCTCAAATTTTATAAGTTGATTACTTTATAATAATCAGTGCGTAAGCACACATCATCTTGTGAAACGGTCAATAAGAGCATAGCATATATTTGCCAGCGATTGAAGACGACAGCAGTCATGAATATTTCAGAATACGGGAACAGGCACAGGATACAGACGGATTTATACGGGAAATCCGGTCAGTGTATAAAAAGACAGAGCCTGAGAAATTCTATAGATCATGAGAGAAGCAGATGGTGAATGAACTTATCTGCTTCTTTTTTGTGCGGATATAGCAGATATAAAGGATATGGTTGGAGATAAACGCTTTGCGGGGATGTGTAGCGATTCTATAGAATCGTGTGCCGAGTCTCACATGCGTTCGACTTGAATATATAGAGAAATAATTGAATCATTGTGCCGGTTTTGAGCCAGTATACAATTGCTGTATGATTGAACTGTATTTGCCGGTACATGACGACAGGAAAAGAGGAACATGTCAAATGGATTATGAAAGACAACAGCATGCGCCCATATATGAAGCACTGGAACGTTTCCGAAAGAAGAGAGTCGTTCCCTTTGATGTGCCGGGACATAAAAGAGGAAGAGGAAATCCGGAGCTTGCACAGCTTCTGGGAGAGAAATGTGTGGGGCTGGATGTTAATTCTATGAAACCGCTGGACAATCTCTGCCACCCGGTTTCGGTGATCAGAGAAGCGGAGGAGCTTGCAGCAGATGCTTTTGGCGCAGCGCATGCATTTCTTATGGTAGGAGGAACCACATCTGCAGTGCAGAGTATGATCCTTTCTGTCTGCAAGGCAGGGGATAAGATCATTCTGCCGCGAAATGTACATAAAAGTGCCATCAATGCCCTGGTACTGTGCGGTGCAATTCCGGTTTATGTAAACCCGGAGGTGAATGCGCAGCTGGGCATTTCCCTTGGCATGGAAGTCAGTCAGGTGGAGAAGGCTATGGATGAGAATCCGGATGCGGTGGCAGTTCTTGTAAATAACCCTACCTATTATGGAATCTGTTCGGATCTGCGGACTATCGTAAAGAAGGCTCATGCAAGAGGAATGAAGGTGCTGGCAGATGAGGCTCATGGAACCCATCTTTATTTCGGCAGAAACCTTCCTGTATCCGGAATGGCGGCAGGTGCTGACATGGCGGCAGTTTCCATGCACAAATCCGGCGGAAGTCTGACACAGAGTTCGTTGCTGCTTTTGAATAAGAGTATGAATGCAGAGAAAGTGCGCCAGATCATCAATCTGACTCAGACCACAAGCGCTTCTTATCTTCTGTTGTCCAGTCTGGATATCTCCAGAAGAAATCTGGCACTCAGGGGAGAGGAATCCTTTGAAAAGGTTGCAGGGATGGCGCAGTATGCCAGAGAGGAGATCAATGAGATCGGCGGTTATTATGCATATGGTATGGATCTGATCAATGGAACCAGTGTTTTTGATTTTGATGTTACAAAACTCTCCATTTATACATTGGGAAATGGGTTGGCAGGTATTGAAGTTTATGATCTTCTCAGAGATGAATATGATATTCAGATCGAGTTTGGAGATATCTGTAATATTCTGGCTTACATTTCCATCGGAGACAGGCTTCAGGATATTGAGAGACTGGTAGGGGCACTGGCTGATATTGAACGTCTGTATAAGAAGGACAGTACAGGTATGCTTTCCGGGGAATATATCGCACCTGCAGTGGTGGCGTCTCCACAGCAGGCATTTTATGCGGAGAAAGAATCTCTGCCCATGGAACAGGCGGCAGGCAGGATCAGCGGTGAATTTGTTATGTGTTATCCTCCGGGAATCCCGATTCTTGCTCCTGGAGAAATGGTGACACAGGAAATTGTAGAATACATTCTTTATGCAAGAGACAAAGGCTGTTCCATGCAGGGAATGGAGGATCCGAAGGTAGAACATCTTCAGGTCCTGAAAGGGGGTATCTGATCATGGAATTATGGTATTCCGAGTTCCATACAGGAAATGTAAAGCTTTCTGTCCGGATTAACCGACAGTTATTTTCAGGGGAAAGTGAATTTCAGAGAATCGATGTGTTTGAGTCTGAAGAATTTGGAAGATTTGTGGCTCTGGACGGTGAGATCGTATTCTCTGATAAAGATGAATTTATTTATGATGAGATGGTTACGCATGTGCCAATGACAGTACATCCCAATGTAAAAAATGTTCTGATCATCGGCGGCGGTGACGGTGGAGTTGCCAGAGAACTGATACATTATCCACAGATTGAGAGCATTGATGTGGTGGAATCCGATAAAATGTTTGTGGATGTATGTGCGGAGATGTTTCCGGATATTGCCCAGGGACTGAAGGATGAGAGAGTCAACATTTATTATGAAGACGGCCTTCGGTTCCTGCGGAATAAAAAGGCCAGATATGACCTGATCATCAATGATTCCACAGATCCGCTGGGACATACAGAGGGACTTTTTACAAAGGAATTCTACGGAAGCTGTTATACGGCTCTCAGAGATGACGGAATCATGGTTTATCAGCATGGAAGTCCTTTTTATGATGAGGATGAGGTGGAATGCAGAAAGATGCACAGAAAGGTTTTCCGGTCATTTCCGGTGAGCAGGGTTTATCAGGCACATATCCCTACCTGTCCCTCGGGATACTGGCTTTTTGGATTTGCATCAAAGAAATATCATCCACTGGAAGATTTCAGGCCGGAGAGGTTTGATAATCTTAATATAGAAACATGGTATTATACAACAAACCTTCACAGAGGAGCATTTATGCTTCCAAAATATGTAGAAGATTTACTGGAAGAGGAGGAAAACAGTTTATGAGCAGATTATTGGTAATCGGATGTGGTGGGGTAGCTTCAGTGGCAATTCGCAAATGCTGTCAGAACAGCGATGTTTTTACAGAGATTATGATCGCAAGCAGGACAAAGGAAAAATGCGATGCACTCAAAGAGAAGATTGAAAGTACAACGAAGACAAAAATTGAGACAGCAAAGGTAGATGCGGATAATGCAGCAGAGGTCGCAGAATTGATTAGAGCCTATAAGCCGGATGCTGTCCTGAATGTGGCACTTCCATATCAGGATCTTACCATCATGGATGCATGTCTGGAAGCCGGTGCGGATTATATTGATACTGCCAATTATGAAGCAGAGGATACAGAAGATCCCACATGGCGTGCAATCTACGAAAAGAGATGTAAAGAAAAAGGCTTTACTGCATATTTCGATTATTCCTGGCAGTGGGCTTATGATGAAAAATTTAAGGAAGCAGGACTGACTGCTCTTCTGGGAACCGGTTTTGATCCGGGTGTTACCAGTGTATTCAGTGCCTATGCCCTGAAGCATTATTTTGATGAAATCCATACCATTGATATTCTGGACTGTAACGGTGGTGATCATGGATATCCTTTTGCCACAAACTTTAACCCGGAGATCAATCTTCGAGAGGTTTCCGCAAATGGTTCCTACTGGGAAGACGGACATTGGGTAGAAACAGAGCCTATGGAATTTAAATCTGTCTACGATTTCCCTGAGGTAGGAAAGAAGGATATGTATCTTCTTCATCATGAAGAGATTGAATCACTGGCAAAAAATATTCCGGGAGTACAGAGGATCCGTTTCTTTATGACATTCGGACAGAGCTATCTGACACATATGAAATGTCTGGAAAATGTAGGAATGCTTTCCACCGCACCTGTGGAATTTAATGGACAGGAGATTGTGCCGATCCAGTTTTTGAAAGCTCTTCTGCCGGATCCTGCATCTCTGGGTCCGAGAACAGTGGGTAAAACAAATATCGGCTGTATTTTCACAGGTGTTAAGGACGGAAAAGAGAAAAGTATTTATATTTATAATGTATGTGATCATCAGGAATGCTATAAAGAGGTGGAATCCCAGGCAATCTCCTATACAACAGGTGTTCCGGCTATGATCGGTTCCATGATGGTAGTGACCGGACAGTGGAAGAAACCGGGTGTATTTAATGTGGAAGAATTTGATCCGGATCCATATATGGAAGCACTGAACAAATGGGGACTTCCATGGAAAGTCTGCGAAGATCCTGAACTGGTAAAGGTCTGGAAAGCCAATGAAGATTGATCAACTGCAAACTCCCTGCTATGTGATCGATGAGAAGAAGATGCGGGAGAATCTGGAGATTTTGAAAAAAGTCCAGGAGGATACCGGGTGTAAGATCCTTCTGGCGCAGAAAGCGTTTTCCGGCTTTGCTCTGTATCCCATGATCGGAAAATATCTGGCAGGTACCACTGCCAGCGGTCTGTTTGAGGCAAGGCTTGGATATGAAGAGATGGGGAAAGAGAATCATGTTTTTTCCCCTGCTTACCGTACAGAAGATATAGAGGAACTGGATCGGATCTGTGACCATATTATCTTTAATTCCACAGCACAGCTGAAGAAATTTAAAGATGTGTGTACCAGAGCCAGTCTGGGACTCCGTATTAATCCGGAATGCTCCACTCAGGGGGATCATGCGATCTATGATCCCTGTGCGCCGGGTTCCAGGCTGGGGGTTACCAGAGAGAACTTTGACGGGGAATGTCTGAAATGGATCGACGGACTGCATTTTCATACGCTCTGCGAACAGAATGCGGATGACCTGGAGAAAACATTGCAGGCGGTAGAGGAGAAGTTTGGAGAATTTCTGTCTGAGGTTTCCTGGCTGAATATGGGCGGCGGACATCATATTACCAGAGAGGATTATGATGTAAAGCGACTGGAAAAATGTATTCGGCATATGAAGGAAACCTATGATCTGGATATTTATCTGGAGCCCGGGGAGGCTATTGCCCTGAATGCCGGATATCTGGTGACAGAGGTTATGGACATTGTGGAAAATGAGATCAGAACGTTGATTTTGGATGCTTCTGCAGCCTGCCATATGCCGGATGTGCTGGAGATGCCCTATCGTCCGCCTCTTAAGGACAGCGGGGAAGCAGGGGAGAAGGCATATACCTACCGCTTATCTTCCTGCACCTGCCTGGCAGGAGATGTAATCGGAGATTATTCCTTTGACAGAGAGATCCGGATCGGGGACAAGCTGTATTTTATGGATATGGCGATTTATTCTATGGTGAAGAATAATACATTTAACGGTATGCCGCTGCCGGATATTGCGGTTATGCATGAGGACGGAGAGTGTGAGGTTATCAGACATTTCGGATACGAAGACTTTAAGAGCCGGCTTTCCTGATATCTGCCGGGCTATCAAAGAAAAGGAGACAGACATGGAAGTTACAGAGAAGAACAGAACAAAATATCGTATGCCCGGAGAATTTGAGCCTCATGAGGGATGTGTGATGATCTGGCCGGAACGTCCCGGTTCCTGGAATTATGGGGCAAGGGAAGCACAGAAAGCATTTGTGAACGTTGCAGAGGCTATTGGAGAGAGCGAAAAGGTGTATATACTGGTTTCCAAAGCTCAGATGGAGAATGCAAAGAATCAGCTGGGGAATGTTTCCGGTGTGACTTTGCTGGAATGTGAGACAGATGACGCCTGGGCCAGAGATGTGGGAGCAACCATGGTTCTGGATGAGAAAGGGGCGGTCTGTGGAGTTGACTGGCAGTTTAATGCCTGGGGAGGAGACTTTGATGGACTTTACCGGAACTGGGAGAAGGACGACAGGGTGGCTGCCTTTATCTGCAGGACTCTTGGTTGTCCATGTCTGGATGCCAGACCTTTTGTGCTTGAGGGCGGTTCCATCCATTCTGACGGAGAGGGGACTCTGATCGTTACAGAGGCCTGTCTTCTGAGTCAGGGACGCAATCCTCAGATGAGCAGGGAACAGATAGAGGAACAGTTGAAGTACTGGCTCGGTGTCCACAAGATTATCTGGCTTCCATGTGGAATCTATCAGGATGAAACCAATGAGCATGTGGATAACGTGTGCGCTTTTGTAAGGCCCGGAGAGGTTGTGCTTGCATGGACAGAGGATGAGACAGATCCGCAGTATGCCATGTCTCTGGCTGATCTGAAGGTGCTGGAACAGGAAACAGATGCAAAAGGCAGAAAATTTAAGATTCATAAGCTTCCGATTCCTCAGAAACCGGTCTGCCTTACTCAGGAAGATGTGGATGGCTTTGTGTTTGAAGAGGGAGAAGACGAACGGGAAGCAGGAGAACGGATGGCTGCCAGTTACGTGAATTTCTATATTTCCAATGGAGGGATCATCCTTCCACAATTTGGGGATGAAAATGACAAAAGGGCAGTGGAGATTCTACAGAAGTGTTTTCCTGAAAGAAGGATTTATCCCATTGATGCCAGAGCCATCATTGTCGGCGGTGGAAATATTCACTGTATTACCCAGCAGATTCCCGGAAAAAATATCTGACCTTGATGCAGAAAACTTTGAGAGTCATGTGTTTGAGGGTTATTACCTGAAAGTTATGAAAAAACTTACTTATGTAAACAGGAGCAGGAGGAACAGACAGGATGAGAAATGTAACAGTGGCAGCAGTTCAGATGAAATGCAGTAAAAGTGTGGAGAAAAATATTGCCCATGCAGAGGAACTGGTGCGTCAGGCAGTAGCAAAGGGAGCTGAGATTGTTCTTCTTCCGGAGCTTTTTGAACGGCCCTATTTCTGCCAGGAGCGCAGATATGAGTATTATGAATATGCGCAGACTGCAGAGGAAAACCTTGCAGTGCGTCATTTCAGCAGGGTAGCGGCAGAGTTGGGGATTGTGATCCCGGTCAGCTTTTATGAAAAAGAGGTCAATAATACCTATAACAGCATTGTGGTTCTGGATGCAGATGGGAAGAATCTCGGCGTTTACCGGAAAACACATATTCCGGATGACCATTATTATCAGGAAAAATTCTATTTCACACCGGGAGATACCGGCTTTAAGGTTTTTGATACCAGATTTGGAACCATTGGAGTTGGAATCTGCTGGGATCAGTGGTTCCCGGAAACGGCAAGATGTATGGCACTGCAGGGAGCAGAGCTTCTCTTTTATCCCACTGCCATCGGAAGTGAACCCATTCTGGAATGTGACAGCATGGAACATTGGAGAAGATGTATGCAGGGACACGCTGCCTCCAACCTGATCCCTGTGATCGCTGCCAACAGAATCGGTGAGGAAACAGTAGAGCCATGTCCGGAAAACGGAATGCAGAAATCTGCTCTTAATTTTTACGGTTCCTCTTTTATTACAGATAACACAGGTGCTCTCTGCGCAGAACTGCCCGGAGGAGAAGAGGGGGTGCTTGTAAGCACTTTTGATCTGGATGCATTAAAGGCAGACAGACTGAACTGGGGACTTTTCAGAGACCGCAGACCGGAGATGTATGCAAAAATTGTCGGGAAATGACATACAAGCCAAAATTCCATTGCCGCAGGCAATCTGGAATGAATTTTGGCTAAGTTACTGAGAACGGAGTGAACAGTAACTGAGTTTATAAGAATTTCATAAAAAGTTTATGATTATATTAGTTGCTACCTGCGGTATATATGGTAAAATAAGAGTACGAACGTTACTGATAACGGAGCGAGCAGTAGAGTTTTGACATGTATTTCTGGCAAAATGGAGTGTAGAAGATGAACAGAAAAGAATTTTTGGAAATCCTGAGAAGCCAGCTTGCCGGTCAGATGCAGGAGGGCAAAGCAGCAGCACATATCAGGTATTATGAAGATTATATACAGTCTCAGGTACGTGGCGGACGTTCAGAGCAGGAAGTACTGCAGGAACTGGGAGACCCGCATCTGATAGCAAAAACTCTGATCGATACAGATGATGGAAGTACACAGGAAGATTACGGAGAGTATTCTTCTTACGGAAGCAGTTATGGCAATGAGACAGAGTTTCCTCATCAGCAGGAGAAAAGATGGAAAAAAGTAATCGATCTTTCTACCTGGCATGGCAGGGCTGTTGTTATTGCAGCAGCGGCTGTTATAATTATTTTACTGATACTGATAATCGGAGTTGCGATTCCGTTTTTTATAATTCTTGCAATTATTCTTTATTTTCTTTCATGGCTGAAGAAAAGAAATGATCAATGAAAATCTATGCAGGGTTTCAGAAAAGGAACCCTGCGCAGAATCTTAAAATCTTAAGTGTAAACGTTCTTGTTTCACGATATTAATTCCCCTTGAATATTTATAATCATACAATCTCAACTTATTTCTATTCTTTAATCCTGCCTGGTGCAGGGAAAAATCCCACATTCATTTTTATATTTTTTGTTCGGAAAGGAGACGGAAAATGAAACACAATTTCAAACTGAAAGAACGCCTTGGAGCTTTGCTGCTTGCAATGCTTTTTATTCTGCAGGCAATTCTGGGGCTTGTGCCTGTCTGCGTAACTCAGGCGGCACCGTTAACTGTAGAAACATGGGACAGTGACAAGGTGGTAGATTATGGTTATCGCTTTAACATGAAGTTTCAGCCCGGAATTACCACATATGAATCTTTTGGGTGTGATAATCTGGACAGGGAAGCTTTTTCAGACAATGGAAAAAGTGAACGTGACACAGAGTGCGTTCGTGTAGGAGCGGACTATAAAGCCGGAAGCGCAGGGATGCGTTATAACAATGTAGGAAAAGATGGAAATGGAAATATTGTTGATGTCAGACTCATTCTTGTGGGAGTAGAGAATGCAGAACCCCGTTATGATCTGCGCACTGCAGAATCGATTGTTCAGAATAAAGGCGGAGCTACGTTTGCATGGAAAGATAATGAAGCTTATCCAATGGTTGGCTTTTCCAAAAACAGTATCGGTGTATTTATTTATTCTGTAGGATACGCAAAGGTTAAGTTTCAGTTTCTGAAGCATGGAACAGAAGAAACACTGCCGATCAGTGGACATGGAACCATACGTGATATTGATGCGGGACAGGGAGTCCGTATTCCGTCAGACAGCAGTCTGGATAATGCATATGTTCTGAAAAACAATGATTATCTGACGGTAGATGGGAATTCTGTAAGCTCACCCCTTGGTTCCGTTGAGCCGGATGATCCGAGAGGATGGTTGAATCTTTTTTATAATACAGATAATTTTACGGTAGAATTCTGTCATCAGTTCAGACTGGATAAATGGGATAAAAGTCGTGAAGATGCCATTGCAAAAGCCGGTTCTCAGGAAAGATGGGCAGAGATTACAAGAAATAAATATCTGGATCCATCAGGCAACAGTTATTGTCCGAACTTTAAAGGACAGAAATACTGCAAAGCATATGCATATTTTGATTTTACATCCTATTGTTTCGGTGATGTTGAGATGAAAAAAGCGCCTGAGAAACGTGTGGGAGAGGCAAACTGTACATGGGAACAGGCAGCTGCCGCATCAAAAGAAAAACCTTTTGGCATTCGTCAGGGACAGGAATTTCAGTATATGATCCGGGCGGAGGTGACACCCAATAGACTGAAATCCTTTGTGGTACAGGATATACTTGAGGATTGTCTTACTATAGAGGATGCATCAAAAGTCAGTATTGTGAATGATGCAGGGCAGACAGTGACAGACTGGTTTGATGTTGCTGTTGAAGGACAGAAAGTGACCTGCAGGGCCAAAGCAGAGAGCCTTCAGGATGAAGCATTTACAGATAATCAGACTTACACATTTACTTTAAAAGTACGCCAGAGACCGGAATCAGAAATTAACATTTCAAAATACCTTGCAGAGGATGGATACAGTATTCTTGTACCAAACCATGCATCCATGAGTTATGAACGTACAAACGGAAGCGGAGATACAATGGATACGGAAACAGTGTGGGTAAAGGGTGTGATTCCACCGGAACTGGAAGTAAAGAAAAATACTTCTCAGTATGAATGGAAAACGGGAGATATCATAGATTATGAGGTTCTGGTTTCTCAGACAAAACAGGATGTAAAAGCAGTAAATGTTGTTATTACAGACGAGCTTCCATCATGTCTGCAGCTTCTGGAAGGGCAGTATGCTGTAGAGACAAGTCAGGGAGGCGAGAACTGTACGCTTACCGGACAGGGAGAAAATGGATGGAAAGCAGAGTGTCCGTCCCTGAAGTATGGGGAGACGATCACAATCCGTTTTAAATGTCAGGCATCTGCGGAGTCCAATGGACAGGAATGGGAAAATATTGTGACTGCAACAGCGGATAATCTGATCAATCCTGAGACAGGAGAACAGGAATCCAGAAAGGATATGGCAGAAGTATGGCCGAACAGTCCACAGCTTGAAATTGATAAAACAGCAGACAAATATGAATGGCAGGCAGGAGAGCAGGTAGCTTACCGGATCGTAGTGAATAATGTAACGGCAGGAACAATCGCAAAAGATGTAACTATTACTGATATTGGTCTGCCGCAGGGACTGGTTCTGGCAGGTGGTGCACAGAGCATGGAAGTACTGGGAGTTCAGCGACAGGTAAACTATCCCGTACCGGATAAGAAAACAGGACAGGCATATGAAGCGAGACCTGTGGATTCTCAGTTGAATGCAGATGAGAACGGATTTTCTTTTTATTGTTCTTATGTACCATACAGTCAGCCTGTAACGATTATTTTCCATTGTATCGCACAGGAAGAGGCAAATGGACACGAAAGCGTAAATGCAGCAACTGTAAAAGCTGCTAATACAGATGAGAGATCTGATGATGCAGAAGTATATGTAAATTCAGGAGAATTCTGGATTGAGAAATCTGCAGATCATTATGAATGGCAGGTCGGAGAACAGGTACAGTACAATGTGGTGGTGGAGAATAAAAAAGCAGGTACAGTGGCCCGGAACGTAACTGTCTGGGATACCGGTATGCCGGCAGGACTTGCGCTTTCATCGGCAGAGGATGTATCGGTAAGCGGAATCCCACAGAATATTACGCAGCTGACAGCAGGGACCAAAGATGTTTTGAACCAGCTCAATCCGGAATTTTATAATGAGACATCAGAGAAACCGGTGAATTATGAATTTCTTCAGGAGGGAAGCGGATGGAGACTGAACATTTCAGATCTTCCGGCAAATACTCCGGTTATGATTTCTTTCCTTTGCACAGTTACGGAAGCGGCAAATGGAATGGAAAGCATTAATGTTGCCAATGTGCAGGCGCAGAATGCCCCTGTTTCACAGGATGACGCAGAAGTGTATGTAAATACAGCAGTTCTTTCTATTGAGAAAAGTTTTCAGAATCCATATCTGGCAGCCGGGGACGGACGTGCGGAAAATGAATTTCGGGTAGGAGAACAGGTGAATTATCAGGTTACGGTTAATAATCTTCAGAAGGGATCTATCGCAAGAAATCTTGTGATCAGTGATCTTTCCCTTCCTGAAGGGCTGGCTCTGGACGGAGCTGAAGATGCTGTTACTGTAAGCGGTGTTCCGGCTGTTATTCAGAATCCGGTGGCAGGAACTGATGATGCAGGAAATCAGCTGAATCCGGAAAATTATAAAGAAACAGTGGAAAAACCGGTCAGCTGTCAGGTTACACGTCAGGGAACCGGATGGATCGTGACGATTTCAGATCTTCCGTATCAGACACCTGTGACTGTTAATTTCCGCTGTACTGCGCAGGAAAGCGTAAATGGGATGGAGATTGTAAATACAGCGCAGGCGTATGCAGATAATGCACAGAAAGTAAAGGACTCCTCAAAAATCTGGGTGAACTCGCCTGTTCTTAACGTAGAGAAGACGACGGACAAACCATTTTACAAATATGGTGATATTATTACATACCGCATTGTCCTGACACAGGAGCAGACCGGATGTGTGGCGCGTAATGTTACTCTGCAGGATGTGATCGATACTCAGGGAGTACGTCTTCTGAAGGATTCGGTGATTCTGATGGATGAGAAAGGAAATGTGGCAGATGCTGATGTACAGATCAATGATGATAATACTTTCCTGATGTCAACAGGCAGGACACTGGTCAGGGACAGCAGATATAGTATCTGCGATAATGATAAAGGCGGTCTTTTTGAGCAGGTAATGTATAATCCTCTGGACTGTCAGGAACAGAAAAGTATGATCGTGGAATATCAGGCAGCAGTGATTGATGCAGCCCTGGCAGGACAGAAAGTGCACAATACTGCAGTTGCAGACAGCAGTGAAAAGATACCTGCAACCGGGGAAACAGAGACAGAGGTACACAGTCCGATTCTGGAAATTGTGAAGGAATCAGATAAGAAAGAGTATGCGTCCGGTGAGAAAGGATACTATAAGCTGACAGTAAGACAACTGCGTGAGGATGTCACAGATCAGAATATTGTTATCGAAGATAAACTGGAAACCCAAGGGGCTTCTATTGTAAAAGACAGCATTTTTGTGAAGAAAAACGGCATAGAGCTGAAAGATGCCAAAATAGAGGCAGATGATACAGGATTTGTAATTCAGACAGGAGCATCGTTGTCAGATATGGATAAAATTGAAGTCTGCTATGAAGTGGTATTTAAAACAGAAAGCACAGAGCCTGAAAAAATTGTAAACACAGCGAAAGCAAGAGGAGATATTTCACCGGAAATTGCGGCGCAGCAGGAGGTATATGTGAAAACAAAAGCAGAACCCACTGCCACACCAACACCGTCTGCAACACCGAAACCAACAGAAACACCAAAGCCGACAGAGACACCAAAACCTACAGAAGTACCGAAACCGACGGAGCAGCCAAAAGCCACACCAACACCATCTGTACCGGGAACCTGCCCGAAAATGACTCCTGTACCGACGAAAGCACCGTTGGCATCTTACAATGGTGGAAATAATGGAGGCACAACTTCCGGAAACGGAGGCAGCAGTTACGGAAATTCGGGTGGATACGGAAGCTATCAGGGTGGTTCCATGGCAGGAAGTTCTAAAACAGGAGATGTCAGACCGTTTAAAATGATGGCTGTTCTTGGACTTATCGGAATGGGACTGCTGACAGGAGGTGTGGTGATCTACAGAAGAACTGTTTCCGGGAAAAGAAATATAAAGGGTATGCCGCGGAAATGAAAAAACTCAGAACATTTGCAGTAAGTATGATCATAGCAGCAATTGGGCTTCTTATATATTGTGCCGGCTTCTATATAAAAAGTTATGAACAGAATCTTGCAGCAAGGCAGGAATATGCAGAGCTTTCCCAAATGGCAGGGGTGAAGAACAGAGAAGGTGCCGGATTATTGGCAGATGGCAAAAAAACTGATGAAGACAGCAGTACAAAAAACAGTGAAAAAAAACGCAGGAAAAAACAGAGAAGATCTTCTGAATCAAAAAACAAAAACTGTACAGATGAAATCAGGGAATCCTTCGGGATTTCCTGGGAAAATTTAAGAAAGATCAACTCTCAGACAGTTGCCTGGATTACTGTCCCGGGAGCCGATATTTCTTATCCTGTAGTTCAGGCGGCAGATGATGAATATTACCTGAAACATAATTTCAGAGGAGAGGAAGATCTGTTTGGATGTATTTTTCTGGAACATGACATAAAAAAGAATTTTACAGATTCCCACAGTATTCTTTACGGGCATAATATAGAAGGTAATATGATGTTTGCAAATCTGAACCGTTATGAACAGCCTGAATTTCTAAAAAAATGTCCTGAAATTGAGATCACAACACCAAAAAGAAAGTTTCTGTACAAAATTTTTTCTGTGGAACAGGCATCTTCCCAAAGCCCGGCATTTGAATATGGATACAAGTTATCCAGTCCTGCATACAGGAGACAATTATCTATATTGAAAAATAATTCCATGTATGACACAGGAGTAGAGCCTGATGAAAGGGAGAGAATGGTGACTCTGATCACCTGTAATTCACGTCTGGATAAAGAAATACGTATGGCGGTACATGGGAT
>ERZ810424.362-NODE-362-length-14135-cov-5.27436_pt1 | contig 14135 bp, 6 predicted proteins | sample MGYA00520270_ERZ810424 | MGnify/ENA primary metagenome ERZ810424 (study PRJEB31588, sample SAMN03399971) | human gut metagenome | study: EMG produced TPA metagenomics assembly of the PRJNA231909 data set (A prospective, longitudinal analysis of the... | reverse complement strand
TAAATAAGAAGGAGACTGATTATGAAAGGAAATATATTTATAAAACGGCCGGTGATGGCTATCTCCATCTCCGTACTGATTCTGGCTATAGGGCTTATTTCGCTCTTCACGCTGCCGGTGGAGCAATATCCTGACATTGCGCCTCCAACGGTATACGTAACTGCCAGTTATACAGGCGCCGATGCCGAGGCAGTGATGAACAGTGTCATCATGCCACTGGAGGAGAGTATCAACGGTGTGGAAGACATGATGTACATCAGTTCCAGTGCTTCCAATGCAGGTTTGGCTATTATACAGGTTTATTTCAAGCAGGGCACGGACCCCGATATGGCGGCAGTCAACGTGCAGAACCGTGTGGCGAAAGCGCAGGGATTGCTTCCGGCTGAAGTAACGAAAGTCGGCGTCAGCACGATGAAGCGGCAGACCAGCTTCTTGCAGATTGGTGCTTTGGTCTGCACGGACGGTCGATACGATCAGACGTTCCTTGCCAATTACCTGGACATCAATGTCATTCCCCAGATTAAACGTATCGAGGGAGTGGGAGACGTGATGGAACTGGGCGATACATACAGTATGCGTATCTGGCTGAAACCGGAACGGATGGCACAATACGGACTGGTTCCGTCGGACATTACCGCTGTGTTGGGTGAGCAGAATATCGAAGCTCCTACCGGTTCACTGGGCGAAAGCTCGAAGAATGTTTTCCAGTTTACGATGAAATATCGCGGACGCCTCAAAAGCGTGGAAGAATTCCGGAACACGGTTGTCCGTTCGCGGGAAGACGGTTCGATACTTCGCCTGCAAGATGTGGCAGAGGTGGAACTGGGTACGATGACGTATAGTTTCCGCAGTGAGATGGACAGTCAGCCTGCCGTTCTTTATATGATATTCCAGACAGCCGGTTCCAATGCTACCGCTGTTAACAAAGAAATCACTACGCAGATAGAGCGGATGGAGAAGAATCTGCCGGAAGGAACGGAGTTCGTCACGATGATGAGTTCCAATGACTTCCTTTTCGCTTCCATACACAATGTGGTGGAGACGCTGATTATTGCCATCATTCTGGTCATCCTCGTGGTCTATTTCTTCTTGCAGGATTTGAAGAGTACGCTGATTCCCTCTATCTCTATCATTGTGTCGTTGGTGGGTACGTTTGCCTGTCTGGTGGCTGCGGGTTTCAGTCTGAACATCCTGACACTGTTTGCGCTGGTGCTTGCCATCGGTACGGTGGTGGATGATGCCATTGTGGTGGTGGAGGCCGTGCAATCCAAGTTCGATGCCGGATATAAGTCTGCCTATCTTGCCACGAAAGACGCAATGGGCGACGTGACGATGGCTATTGTCTCCTGTACCTGTGTATTTATGGCTGTGTTTATTCCTGTAACCTTCATGGGAGGTACTTCGGGCGTGTTCTATACACAATTCGGTATCACGATGGCAACTGCCGTAGGTATTTCGATGATTTCGGCTTTGACGCTCTGTCCCGCTTTGTGCGCCATCATGATGCGTCCGTCGGACGGAACCAAGAGTGCCAAGAGTATCAACGGACGGGTACGTGCAGCTTACAATGCTTCGTTCAATGCCGTATTGGGTAAATATAAAAGAGGTGTGATGTTCTTCATCCGCCATCGCTGGATGGTGTGGACTTCACTGGCTGTTGCCGTTGCCTTGCTGGTTTACCTGATGAGTACCACTAAAACGGGACTTGTGCCGCAGGAAGACCAAGGTGTCATTATGGTGAATGTCAGCATTTCACCGGGAAGTACGCTCGAAGAAACCACGAAAGTGATGGACCGCTTGGAAAATATCCTGAAAGATACACCCGAAATAGAACACTACGCCCGCGTAGCAGGATACGGACTGATATCCGGTCAGGGAACTTCGTACGGTACGATTATTATCCGTCTGAAAGACTGGAGCGAACGAAAGGGCAAGGAGCATAGCTCGGATGCTGTGGTGTCTCGCCTCAACGGACAATTCCAGGCGATAAAGGAAGCACAGGTATTCAGCTTCCAGCCTGCCATGATTCCGGGTTACGGTATGGGTAACTCCCTCGAACTGAACCTTCAGGACATGACGGGTGGAGAATTGGCTACGTTCTATGAAGCGGCTATACAGTTCCTCGGTGCTCTGAACGAGCGTCCGGAGGTAGCGATGGCTTATACATCGTATGCTATCAACTTCCCGCAGATATCGGTGGAAGTGGACGCTGCCAAATGTAAGCGTGCAGGAATTTCGCCGAGTGCGGTGCTCGATGCGGTGGGCAGTTATTGCGGTGGCGCGTATATTTCCAACTATAACCAGTATGGTAAAGTATATCGTGTGATGATGCAGGCTTCGCCTGAATACCGCCTCGACGAGCAGGCACTGAATAATATGTTTGTACGCAATGGTACGCAGATGGCTCCGGTGAGCCAGTTCGTGACGCTGAAGCAAGTGCTGGGACCGGAAACGGCTAACCGTTTCAACCTTTACAGCACCATCACCGCCAATGTGAATCCTGCCGACGGTTACTCCTCCGGCGAGGTGCAGAAAGTGATTGAAGAAGTGGCTGCGCAATCTTTGCCGGCAGGCTACGGATATGAATATGGTGGTATGGCACGCGAAGAAGCAAGTAGCGGTGGTGCGCAGACGGTTTTCATTTACGCCATCTGTATCTTCCTTATCTATCTGATTCTGGCCTGTCTTTACGAAAGTTTCCTCATACCGTTTGCCGTTATCTTCTCCGTGCCGTTCGGGCTGATGGGGTCGTTCCTTTTCGCCAAAATACTCGGGTTGGAGAATAATATCTATCTGCAGACAGGTGTGATTATGTTGATCGGTTTGCTGGCTAAGACAGCCATTCTGATTACGGAGTACGCCATAGAACGTCGCCGCAAGGGAATGGGTATTGTGGAGTCTGCCTACTCTGCCGCACAAGTCCGCTTGCGTCCTATCCTGATGACGGTGTTGACGATGATCTTCGGTATGCTTCCGCTGATGTTCTCTTCCGGTGCGGGTGCCAATGGCAATAGTTCGCTGGGTACGGGTGTTGTGGGCGGTATGGCTGTCGGGACACTGGCATTGCTCTTTGTCGTTCCGGTTTTCTACATCATCTTTGAGTTTTTGCAAGAGAAAATCCGTAAACCGATGGAAAAGGAACCAGATGTGCAGGTGCTTTTAGAGAAAGAAAAGAGTGAAGTTGAACGCGAACGTAAATAAATGAAAGAAAGAATGAAGAAGAATATCATCACATTAGTTGCCATCAGTCTGTCGTTGAGCGGTTGTGGCATCTATACCAAATACGAACCCGCCACTGTCGTTCCCGACGATCTTTACGGCGGGGAAGTGGTGACCGAAGACACTGCCGGTCTGGGTAATATGGACTGGCGGGAACTCTTCACCGACCCTTATTTGCAGTCTCTCATTGAAGTGGGATTGCAGACCAATACCGACTATCAGTCTGCCCAGCTCCGTGTGGAAGAAGCACAGGCCGTACTGATGTCCGCCAAACTTGCTTTTCTGCCCGCTTTTGCTCTTGCTCCGCAGGGAACAGTGAGCAGTTTCGATACGCAGAAGGCTACGCAGACTTATTCGTTGCCCGTTACTGCCAGTTGGGAGTTGGACGTTTTCGGGCGTATGCGCAACTCCAAGAAACAGGCGAAAGCGCTTTATGCTCAAAGCGAAGATTACCGTCAGGCAGTCCGTACACAGTTGATAGCAGGTATCGCCAATACCTATTATACCCTGTTGATGCTGGACGAACAACTCGACATCTCCCGTCAAACGGAAGAGGCATGGAAAGAAACCGTTGCGTCCACCCGTGCATTAATGAATGCCGGACTGGCAAACGAATCGGCTGTGTCGCAGATGGAGGCGGCCTATTATCAGGTGCAGGGTTCGATCCTCGATTTGCAGCAGCAGATCAATCAGGTGGAGAACAGTCTTGCCTTATTATTGGCGGAGACGCCACGCAACTATGAGCGTGGTATATTGGCAAAGCAACAGTTTCCTGCCGACTTCTCGATAGGGATTCCTGTCCAAATGCTTTCTTCCCGTCCGGATGTCCGTTCGGCAGAGCGGACGTTGGAAGCGGCGTTCTATGGCACCAATGCGGCACGTTCGGCTTTCTATCCTTCCATCACTTTGAGCGGGAGTGCCGGATGGACAAACTCCGCCGGGGCGATGATTATCAATCCGGGCAAGTTTCTCGCGTCAGCGGTAGGTTCGCTTACGCAGCCGCTCTTTAACAGAGGACAGGTGGTGGCACAATACCGCATTGCCCGTGCGCAACAGGAAGAAGCGGCTCTCGGTTTTCAGCAAACGTTGCTCAATGCCGGTAGTGAGGTGAATGATGCGTTGATTGCCTATCAAACCAGTCCGGGAAAAAGAATCTTGTTGGATAAACAGATCACTTCCCTGCAAACGGCTCTGCGGAGCACTACTCTGTTGATGGAGCATGGTAATACAACCTATCTGGAAGTGCTTACCTCCCGGCAGTCGTTGCTTAGTGCGCAACTCTCGCAGACGGCAAATCATTTTACTGAAATACAAAGTTTAATTAACCTATACCGTGCTTTAGGAGGAGGTCAGGAATAAACTGTATCATACTCTCTGTTTTCTAATTTAATGAAAGAAGGGCTGCCGGAGAAGTGATTCTGTGGCAGCCCGTTTGTTAATCGGTCAATATGCGGCGAATTGGCTTGCAGCCGGAAACTTCAGCCAGCATAAAGAATAATGATGGTATTATTTATCAGCCAGACCTTTCTTTTTTCTTTCTTTATATTGACTGGGTGTTTCCCCGGTATATTGCTTGAAAGCCGTACTGAAATAACTCGGAGTGGTAAACCCTGTTTTCTCTGCAATTTCAGAGAAGGGCATATCCGTGCCGGATATCAATGTAATAGCTTTTTCTATACGGAGCTTACTGATATACTCGTTCGCTCCCATGCCTGTAAGTGCTTTCAGTTTGTTATAAAGCGAAGAACGGCCCAATCCTACTTCCTGGCAGATAAACTGGATGCCCAGGTTGGAATTTTCTATATTTTCCTGGATGATACTATTCAGTTTAATCAGGAATGTTTCGTCTGTCAGGCTGATGGTGCTTTCTTCCGGAGTGGGGATTAATCCTGCGTTCAAATACCTTTTCTTGGTATATTCCCGGTTTTTCAACCGGTTGCGGATAAGTTCCATTAGCATTTCCACTTCGAAAGGTTTGCTTAAATAGCCGTCCGCTCCATTCTTGTAACCGCTTATTTGGCTTTGCCTGTCATCTCTGGCAGTTAGCAGAATGACTGGGATGTGACTGATATTGATATCCTCTTTAATCGTTTTACAAAGTTTATACCCGTTCATCCGAGGCATCATCACGTCACTGACTATAATATCAGGGACATGGCTTCTGACCAGTTGAAGGGCTTCCCCCCCGTCTCCGGCGATAATTATCCGTTTGAAGTATCCTTCGAACGTTCTTTTCAGAAAGTCTGTCATATCCGGATTGTCATCCACTACGAGAATAGTGTATGGAGTGGTGTCGAATACCTCTTTCGCGGACGGCTGCCCGCTGTTATCATCCATCATCAACTCGTTCAGATAAGCTTTTGGCTCGCAGATGATTTCTTCCGGTTCCTGCCTCAACGGCAACTCAAAGAAAAAGCTGGCTCCGGTTTCTTCATTATCCTGTGCGCCGATAGAGCCGCCGTGCAGTTCCACCAGAATCTTGGAGTAAGACAAGCCGATTCCTGTTCCGCTCTGTTCTCCCGTTCCCTGGTAGAAGCGGGTAAAGAGCTTGTGCGTATCCACTTGTTTCAGTCCGCATCCCTGGTCGATGATGGAGATACGCACCCGGTTTTCTTCGGGCAGCAGTTCCGAAGCAATCGTTATTTCCGTGTCCTGCGGACTGTGTTTCAAGGCATTGATAAGCAGGTTACTTAGGATAATCTCGCATTTGTCCTTATCGAAACTGACTTTCTCTATCCGTGGGTCGAGCTGATAGCGGATATGCACATTCTTTGCTTCCCCCTCACTGATAAAATCCTGCGAAACGTGTTCAATCCATTGATTGAGCGGATGAGGCTGAATTTGCAGTTTACTCTCCCCTACTTCCATTTTCCGCACGTCGAGCACCATATTAATCAAGTTCTTCATCCGTTGTGCCTGCCGGTAGATGGCTTTTAACGGCAGATATTGGCTGTCTCCGGAAGAGAGCGACTTCAAAATCTGATTGAGTGGCGCATGAATAAGCGTCAGCGGAGTCCGTAACTCGTGGCTGATATTGATAAGAAAGCGTACCTTTTCCTCGTACATCTGTTTCTCATGCTCTTTCATCGCCCATTTCAGTTTTTCCTGATTACGTTTCAATGTTCTGCGGAAAGTTTCGATGATTATGGTGGCAATGAGAATGGCACAACCGAGAATGAACCACCACGTGCGATACCACGGCGGGAGTACGGTTAGTTCCAGTATTTTCTGGTTGGGAATCCAACTGCCGTCTTTCACTGTGCATGAAGCCATAATTTTGTAATAGCCCGGTGGTAACGACCGGATTACCAATTCCGGCTGGTACGATTCGATATACTGGTCGTTCAATCCCTCTATCCGGTAGCGATAGACTTTCTTGCGGAAGATATCCTCTTCTTTCGACATGATTCGGATAGTGATATTGCTGTTCCACGGGACAGAGATTGCTGCCGGACGACTATATAGCTTGTTCTGTGCAGGCTCACCATTGATGATAATATCCAACAGTTGCAGTTCCGGCATTTCCGATGTATTCAGCAGCAGCTGGCCGTCAATGCGCAGCATACCCTTTACACCGCCGATATAGACATCCCCCTCATTGTTTACCAACCGGGCGTTGGGCAGATATTCGTTTTGGATAGCTCCGTTCGACTCTCCGAAGAGAACGAACTTCTGTTCCTGTATAAGCCAGGCGAAAAGCAGATTATCCGCACCTATCCATACTTTGCCCCTCTGGTCGCATTGCACCATGTTGACTTCTGTAAACAAGTTGGTAGGGATGTGCGTCTGTTTTTGGGAAACGGGGTTGTAGTGGATAAGGCCGAAATTGCTTCCTATCCAGAAATCGCCGTGCTCGTCGTGTGACGCCGAACTGATTACGGTATCCTGATAACATTCGAAGGTTGTTTGCAGCAAGGAATCCCCATCGTGCAGTTCGTAGATATGTTTGAAATCGTTGATGTAAGTCCGGTTGTTCTCGTGCTTGAAGGGGACGAGCGTGCCGACAATACTTTTCCCTTCTTCTCCGGTGACCTTGTCGAATTTCTTTTCTTTCAGGTGATACTGGTAGACATGGTCGCCCAGTAATAACACGGTGTTGGGGGTGTTCTGATATAAGTTGACCGATTTACCCCGGTTGCAAAGTTGTGTCGTAGTTTCTTTGTCGACAATGGTAAAAGGCTGTTTCTCCCCGGTTGCGGGGTTGAATATGAATACTCCTTTGGAGAAAAGGGAAATCAGTAGTTTTCCGGGAGTGAATCCGCTGATAAACGCTATTTTATCGTTCCAGGTAGAAAGATAATGGGTGAATTTCTCGGTACGCGGGTTAAAGAGGTTGATACCGCCGCCGTCCGTACCAATCCAGATACTGTCGGGCGATTGGCGGTAAAGACTTCGCACGGTGCTGTTGCTTAGTCCGCGGTCGTTGCCGGGGACTACGTCGGTGTAGGTTTTCATGAACACTTCCCGGATGCTAATCAATCCGTTGCAGGTGCTTCCTGCCCATATATTGTTGTTATGGTCGTTGTGCAGGCAGAGAATGGAGTTGGCGGGGAGAGAGTAGTTTTCACGTCCCGGGATATATTCCAGTTGGGAGATTTCCCCGGTTTCGGGGGTGAGGATATTGATTCCGCCGCCGTCGGTTCCTATCCACAGTTGCCCTTCCCTTTCGGCGAGGCTTAGGACGATGTCGTTGCTGAGGGCGGAGTTGCGGGTGGAATACGAAGCCAGTAGTTTGCCGTCGTGTGAATAACAGCGCAGTCCGGCGCTGTAAGGGGCAATCCATATTCTTTTCCGGCTGTCGGTCATCATGGTGGTAATTTCCGGTCCGCAGTCGAAGGGGGGACGTCTGTGCTCTCCGGTATGCAGGTCTACGAGGAATATGCCCCTCCAACGGCTGCAACAGAGCAGCGTCTTTGAGTCCCACATACTGAGAGCGTTGATTTTAAAAGGGTTGGCATTGAAATATTGCAGAAGCCGGAGAGAAGAATCTTCGTAACTATATTTGTAAATCCTGTCCTTGCCGCCGAAAAGGATTCCGTCCGGGACAAGGCAGAAGGAATAGGCGGTGATATTCTTCCCGTCTTCGTCCGTGGGGAACGTGAAGTCGTTGCTCTGCTGTTGGTAGCGGGCAATGCCTTTTTCGGTCAGTACCCAGATGTTGTGTTGCTTGTCTTCGGCAATCTGATAAATCAGGTTGTGGAGAAGCGAGTTCGGGTCGTTTGCCTGGTGTTTGTATCTTTTCAGTTCGTGCCCGTCGAACTTTCCCAGTCCCGATTTGGTACCTATCCATACGAAACCCTGCTCATCCCGGAGAATACAGCGCACGTTGGAAGGCAGCCCTTCTTTCAGAGAGATTTGTTTAAAGTAATAGTGTTCTGCCCGGAGAGGGAGAACACCGACTAACTGTATGATAAAGAAAAGGCTTGGCAGAACAGCGTATTTGGTTTTCATGTAAAGCAGGTTTGTTTATGAGGACAGATGCCTTCTTTATAATACGGCTAACTTGTCCCCTTTTAAGGTGATTTCGTATTTTTTCCCTTTTACGGTCTTGAACTTGAGCGTCTTGTCTCCGTATCTTACGTTACAGGGGATTCCGGATTTGGAATGGATGATAGCTTTCTCCAGTTGTCCCTCTTTCCAGGAGATGGAAACCTCAAAATTTCCTTTGGCGCAGATTCCGCTTATTGAGCCGTTTGCCCATGCATCCGGCAAAGCGGGAAGAAGTTGGATGAATCCCATGTGGCTTTGCAATAACATCTCGATTATTCCTGCCGTACCGCCGAAGTTTCCGTCTATCTGGAAAGGCGCATGGGTATCCCAGAGGTTGTCCAGTGTACCGTTTTTCAATAAGTTGCCGTATAGTTTATACGCATGGTTTCCGTCTTGCAGTCGTGCCCATTGGTTGAGCTTCCAACCCATGCTCCAACCGGTAGCGCCGTCTCCGCGATGTTCCAGTACCACTCTGGCTGCCTGTGCAAGTTCGGGGGTAGTCACGGGAGAGATGGTATGCCCCGGATGCAATCCGAACAGGTGGTTGACGTGGCGGTGTTCATCTTTCGGGTCGTCTATGTCGGTAGACCATTCCAACAACTGACCGTAGCGTCCTATGCGGTACGGAACTAGTTTTGCCAATACATTCTCCCATTGTTTGCGTTCTTTGGCGTCCGTTCCGAGCACCTTGCTTGCCTGGATGGCGTCCAGTAATATTTCACGTACTACGGCATGCGCGAAAGTGACTCCCTCGTCCACCGGGCCGTGTTCGGGAGAAGTGGAAGGAGCGGCGGTGTAAGTCCCGTCGGGCTTGTGCCACAAGTGGTCTACCGCAAACTGTGCGCTGCTTTTGATAAGGTCGTAGCCGATTTCCTTTAAGAATTTCGTGTCACGGGTATAATCATAATACTCCCATATATGCGTTGCCAGCCACGGACCGACGGTAGGATTCAGGTTCCATGCCATAGATTTGCTGGATAAGGGAGCTGTGAATCCGAAGATATTGGCAGAGATGGATGCTGTCCATCCGCGGGCGTTGAAATAGGCTTGTGCTGTCTTCTCGCCGGGTTTTACCAAGCTGCGTATAAAGTCAATCAAAGGCCATGTACATTCAGAGAGATTGGTGGGGCACGCAGGCCAGTAATTCATTTGAATGTTGATGTTATTGTGGTAATCTACCCGCCACGGGCCGTCGGTATTGTTGTGCCACAATCCTTGCAGGTTGGCTGGCATGTTGCCGGGGCGCGAACTGGCTATGAGCAGATAGCGTCCGAACTGATAGTACAATTGTTCGAGCTGATAGTCCGGCACGCCTTTCTTATAGCTAGCCAGTCGTTTGTAGGTCGGCAGGTTGGGAGTGCCGATTTCCGGATTGATTTCAAAACGTACCCGATTGAACAGCGCGGTATAATCGGCTTCGTGATTACGATAAAGCTCGTCATAACCTTTTTTCAGGGCATTGTCCATCATAGCCAGAGTCGTTTGTGACGGGTCGTTGCCGACGTAGGCTTTCGGGTCTTTGAAGTCTGGGGCAAAGTTCATCTTATAATCGGTATCTGCCGTAAGCAGGAATACCACTTCGTCAGCATCCTTCACAATAATCCGGTCGTTTTCTGCTTTCAGTGTTCCCCCTTTGTGGATAGCTTTGATTCGGAAAGCGAATTTCATTCCGTTGTTATTGAGAACGCCGGTATATACTAATCCGTCGTTTCCATCTGCTTCCAGATGGCTTTTTGCTTCGTTGTTGGGACAATAGCTAAGTACAAGATTCTGTTTTCCGCCTTTGTCGGCAGTAAACTTCATGACCATAACGCTGTCTGGATAGGATATGAAGTATTTACGTTGATACCGTATCCCGTCTTTGTAAAATTGCACCACAGCCATCGCCGAATCCAACGACAGGATGCGGCGGTAATTGCTCATATTGATTTCGCTGAGTCCGGTTTCCACATAAAGCTCTCCCATCGTGGTAAAAGCACCGAAGCGGAACGGAGTCTCGTCTTTTTCTTCATAAGCTCCCAGCCCGTTGAAGTTTTCCTGCGTGAGATACCCCGCCTTTTTAGAATCCCCGTCCAGGAAAGCCTGCCGGATTTCTTTCAGTACACCTGACGACTGTTTGTTTACGTTCCAATAATACTCGGCGCCTTTGGCGGTATTCGGCCCCCCTTTCCAGAGAGTTTTTTCATTCAGTGTGATTCGTTCTGCGGATATGGAGCCCATGATATTCGCTCCCAGGCTGCCATTCCCGATAGGTAGCGAACGGCTTTCCCATGCTTTGTCCGGATTCGCCCCTGTGCCGTTGGCACGTAGCCAGATAGCTTGTCCATCGAGATTGTTGGGAGTGTCGAACCATACGGAAAGCCCTTGAGTATAATCCACCGTCTCTATGGACGCTGCGGAAAGAGAAAAAAGTGTGCAAAGAATAAGAGGGCAGAGTTTTTTCATAATATGTGTTGTTTAAAGGAATGTGAGATACAAAGGTACTTGTTTTTTAAGATTCTGTCTAGCGGGTTGGTTTCAATTTTTACCAATAGGCTTTTAAAAATCGCTAAAAGTGCTTCTTTGTGGGTTTGGTAAGATGTTTCTAATGAAGAACCGGGTCTGGTTTACATTCAGTATATCCAATTTTCAAAGAAAAACACTCCGACGGATGATGTCCGGTCTGGAGATAAATACTACCTTTGTTTCCTATATAAAAACAAGTATGTATCTGACAGGTATGAGCCGGGAAGAATTATATGCCGAAGCATATAAGGACCTCATTGCAATATCGACCCCAATGAACATGTTTATAGATAAGGTGTGTAAGAAAGCAACGATGATGAGTCCATTTTGATCTATTGTTTCTTGCAGTACTCATGGAAGAGTATCAGGGCAGAGAACATTTTTAAAATCATTTGTTTGTGAAAGTAGCGGAAAGAGCGTATCTTTGTTTGCACTGATAAAAAGTGAACTCATAAATACACCGGATTATGGAATATGTATCATCAGAAAGAAAGTTGCTGCCATACGGCATGATGAACTTTGCGGATATTCGTCTTGATAATTATTATTACGTGGATAAAACCTCGTTCATCCCTGTAATAGAACAATCGGACAGATTCTTCTTTTTCATCCGCCCGCGCCGGTTCGGCAAGAGCCTTACGCTGAACATGTTGCAACACTATTATGATGTGCGTACACGTGACAAGTTCGATGCCCTGTTTGGCGACCTCTATATCGGAAAGCATCCCACACGAGACCGTAACAGTTATCTGGTGCTGTATCTCAATTTCTCAGGAATTAGTGGAGAGTTGCACAACTACCGTCAAGGGTTGGATGCACATTGCAATACCAGCTTCGATTATTTCTGTGATATTTATGCAGAATACCTGCCGAAAGGCATTAAGGAAGTCTTGAATGAAAAAGCAGGAGCTGTTGAGCAGTTGGATTATCTATATCATCAGTGTGAACTTGCCGGGCAGCAAATATATCTTTTCATTGACGAATATGACCACTTCACCAATGCCATCCTCTCGGATGCCGAAAGCATTCACCGATATACGGAAGAGACCCACAAGGAAGGCTACCTGCGCGCCTTCTTCAATAGGGTGAAAGCCGGAACCTATTCCAGCATCAAGCGTTGCTTCATCACCGGAGTGAGTCCCGTCACGATGGATGACCTCACCAGTGGATTTAATATTGGCACCAACTATTCCCTCACACCGAAATTCAACGCAATGATGGGTTTCACCGAGGACGAAGTCCGCGAAATGCTGACTTATTATTCTACTAAAGCTCCATTCCATCACACTGTAGATGAGTTGATAGAACTTATGAAACCGTGGTATGACAACTATTGCTTTGCGCAGGAGTGTTATGATCAGCCAACCTTGTACAACTCCAATATGGTGCTCTATTTCGTTAAGAACTATATTGATAATAACGGAAAGGCACCGCGAAATATGATAGAAAGTAACATTCGTATCGATTACGAGAAACTGCGTATGCTTATCCGCAAGGATAAAGAGTTTGCGCACGATGCCTCCATTATCCAGACTTTAGTGAGCCAGGGATACATCACCGGCGAGTTGAAAGACGGTTTCCCAGCTGCCAACATTGTAGATTCCGATAATTTCGTGAGCCTGCTCTATTACTTCGGCATGCTCACCGTGAGCGGAACATTTGAAGGCAAGACCAAACTCATCATACCCAACCAGGTAGTGCGCGAACAACTCTATACTTATCTGCTGAATACATACAATGAAGCCGACCTCAGTTTCAGTAACCATGAAAAAGATGAGCTATCTTCCGCCTTGGCATATCGTGGTGCATGGCAATCTTACTTCGACTACATCGCCGATTGCCTGAAACGCTACGCCTCTCAGCGCGACAAGCAGAAAGGAGAATCCTTCGTACATGGCTTCACTCTTGCCATGACAGCGCAAAACCGTTTCTACCGTCCCATCTCCGAAGCAGACACGCAATCCGGATATGTTGACATTTTCCTGTCTCCCATGTTGGAGATTTACCCTGACATGAGCCATAGCTACATCATCGAGTTGAAGTATGCCAAATACAAAGACCCCGAAAGCCGGGTGGAGGAATTGCGGGCGGAAGCTATTGCCCAGGCCAACCGCTATGCTGACACCGACAGGGTGAAGAACGCTATTGGCACTACGCAACTACACAAGATTGTGGTAGTGTATAAAGGTATGGAAATGAGAGTTTGCGAGGAGGTAAATTCTTGAGATACAGCATTCGATAGCTGTTAATTATCAGGAAAAGAAGTAGAGAGCTTATAAAGTAATATTCATTTCGGTATAGTACTGAATCATTACAGCATCGAATAAATTTCTCCACTGGATATTTATTTTTCATCTTTCCATCTCCCCTTTCACCTTTTCTCTGTCTCTTCGATGAGTAAAGAGTTTGCGGGTGAAGTGCAACCACTTCACCATCTCTTCACCTGTGGCGATTAGTTTCAAAAATTGTTTCAAGGCTTGAAACAATCCGTTTCTCGGTGTGAAACACTTCGTTTCATACGGTGAAACACTTTGTTTCCAGGCGTGAAACTTTTAGTTTCAAATAGGGTTGAAACTAATTACGAAATAGCTTTACTAATCTTTCTCTGATGGTGGAATCAGAGAGTAGAAATTTGATTCGATTATGAACTTGTTCAAACACCGACTTTTGCCCATATGATGAATCTATATACCCTGCTTGTCGGACATATATATTCAGCGTGGTGAGTATATATACCTACTACGCTGGATATATAGATCCATCAGCTAATTTGAAAGAACTGAATGCGCTGAAAGCACTCTACCTTGTTTGCAGTATCTTTCTGCGAGGGACGTCTTTTTTCGCTTTCAGCCGCTATTTCCTTCTATCAAGATCGGAAGAGCACACGTCTGAACTCCAGTCACAGTTGCTTATCTCGTATG
>ERZ810424.350-NODE-350-length-14615-cov-5.87576_pt1 | contig 14615 bp, 10 predicted proteins | sample MGYA00520270_ERZ810424 | MGnify/ENA primary metagenome ERZ810424 (study PRJEB31588, sample SAMN03399971) | human gut metagenome | study: EMG produced TPA metagenomics assembly of the PRJNA231909 data set (A prospective, longitudinal analysis of the... | reverse complement strand
CTCTTTCCCTACACGACGCTCTTCCGATCTAGAAAGCAACCGGTAATACTTCATCGAGTGCTTTTTCATATATTTCCAATATTTCTTTTTCGATTTTGTCGATCTGAGCAAATACCTCTTCGCGGTCTTCCAGCTCTACATTTTCGATGCCGGCTCTGAGTTCATCGGCCTTGGCGCGTTCTTTACTTGCCGAGTTACGGATGTATTCTTTAAGTTCCTCTGTTTTTGCACGGAGGCCGTCATTGTCAAGCTTAGCAACCTCCGGGTAAGCGGCTTTGATCTTGTCTACCCAGGGTTGGATTTCTTTCATGTCTCGTGTGGATTTGTTTCCGAAAATCGAGCTTAAAAATTCATTAAATCCCATTATCTATTATTTATGTTTATTATTTACTAAATTGATTTAATTGCGCAAAGTTACATTAAAATGCTGATTTATTTACGCTTTGCACCTTGTTTTTTGTGCGGAAAGTATTACCGGATGTCGGTAATCGGAGTTGCCGAACAGGCATTGGGAGATCGTATTCTCAATATGTGAGCTACGGTGGGAGCTATGTGGTCAATGGTTACGGGCGTGTTGATTACGGCTGGTTTTACGCCGCTGCCCATAAAAATAAGGGGAGACGGAATATGCGCTTTCCGCACCACCTTATGGTCGGATGTATTTTCGTTAACGATGCTCCAGCCCGGCAATACATCGATCAGCAGGTCGCCCGAGCGTTTACGGTGGAAACTGTTGCGTATCATCGAGATGTCCGGTGTCCAGGACCCCAATAACAGGCGTTTGCCGGAGTATACTTCATTCACTCCGCTGAACTGGATCAGAAATTCGGCGGCTTTTTCCTGTATATCCGCCAGATTCAGTTGTTTTTCTTCGATCAGTTTGTGATTCAGATAAATCTGCTGATCGTAGTATGCTTCCACATACTGTCCCTGCCCGTAGGTAGCCATCAGATACATGTTCAGCAAGGCTGCGCAGCGGTTCAGGTGAAATTCGCCGGTCGGAACCCGGTAGAGTCCCAGGTCGGGTGATTCGGTATCGGTATATCCGGTGGAGGTAATAAAGAAAACAACATTCTGCAGACCCACTTTCTTGTCAATGATGTCCAGTAAAGAGGCGATGCTCCGATCGAGTCGTACGTATGTATCCTGCATCTCCATGGCACATTCCTGTACGCTCTTATGGGCGTAGTTGCCTGCATAGTAGGTCAGTGCCAGCATGTCGGGGACATGATCTTTGCCCATCGTGCTCTTATCCAGCAGTTCTTCTGTCAGCGTATTGATTTCATCGTTGATAAAAGGGCTTGTAATCAGTCGTTTGTATTTGTTGACACGATCGTCGTCAAATTTGTATTTAAAAGCAGCATCTCTCCATTCGGGAAGGAAACTGTAGCTTTGTACCGGATGGACAGGAGTCCATGTCATATCAGCAATGCGGAAGTCGATGGCATTCCTGTCGTTATACTGGCTTACCCACCATGGAAACTCGCTATAATAGGTCGTTCCACACCATTTTCCGGTTGTGTTGTTGAGCCAGAATGCGCCATTTCCGGCATGTCCTGCTGCAAGAATGGCAGCGTCGCGGAATGGAGCGATGGCATATACCAATCCCTCGTTACGGGTGGCTATCTTCAGTTCATCGGCTATCGTAGAGGTCAGGAGATGGGAAGGCGAAGAGCTTTCGTTTGTATAATTGCCCATGAAAGCGGGGTCGTCGACACAACTCACAGTACGCAGTGTCGATACATCCATCCATCGTTTGCCGATAATGCCGTTGACCGAAGGAGTGGTGCCTGTATAAATAGCGGCTATGGCTGATGCGCGGTCCGTGCCGCTGAAAGTATATTCGGCATTCCGGAACACACGTCCTTCTTTCCAGAGCCTTCTGAATCCCCTGTCGCCATACAGTGTTGAAAAAGCTTCGAGATAGTCCGTACGTAACTGGTCTATGGTGAGACCTACCACTAATTTCGGGGTAGATGGAAGTGGCTGGGCTTGCAGTCCGGTAAAGGTAAGTACGGTCAGTATGGAGGTTAATAGTCCTTTCATTTAGCTTTTTTGTATGTCAGAATAAGATTGCTTGCAGAACGTATCAGCAAACAGAGTGCCAAAGGTAATACTGCTAAGTCGAAATTTTGTGGTATTACCGGAAAAAGCACTATAAAAAGTGTTAAAACTGTGCAGTTCAGCAGATGATACCTGCTTTTGCGTCGCTTTCGTTCATTGTTTATAAAGAAAGGGAGGCAGAGCAGATGCCCCGGATGGAAGACAAACAGCAAGTAATTGGAGCCTACCGTGGGGTGTTCGGAGAAAAGAGCAAGGAAAGCGATGATGCATCCTGCGATACCCGCTGCCGCAAACACTGCGATATCCAGTCCCCAAAGACTCTTTTTCTTGCGTAGACCATAGGCGGTAGCCATTCCGATTGCGATAAACACAAGAAGGGACAATCGGATGGGGGTTAGCATATTCCAGATATCATTTTCTGCGGAGCCGGATACATCCGGTTCACAGTCAATAATTTTTTTTGTGGTGGTCACTAATGGTCTGTTTTCGGATGCGTTAACGATGCGTGCTTTGTCAAAAGCATCCATCAGATAGAATGGTGAGAACATCATTTGTCTTTCGCTGATGGGGCGGTCGGCTTGGCTGCCTATGCAGAAATCGATTCCGAATTGTGCCCAAGGATGTCCTTTCGTGTATTGATGGACAATATCCCGATAAGATTTCGTTTCGCCATTTTCGGTGTGTGCATTGCTGAAGAGCAATTGGCTACCGCTTTTTTGCAGGCTCTCTTCCACCTTGTCCCGTGGACGGGTAGCACAGTTGTCGTAGAAAAAGTTATAGCGGTATATCCGGTTTTCCGGGCGGTAATTTTCTTCCAGAAGGGTGATTAACTGTTGTTGTTCTTCGACTGTCAGATTGAGCGTCTGCTGCCATACACTGCGTCCGAAGTATTCGTATTCGGCGGCAAAACGGCGGTAATCTTCCACCCCCAATTGATAATCGGTCTTGCCGAGTGCGAAACGCAGGATGAAGTTGGGGGTGTTGAAACTGAACAAGCCATAATTGTATACCCGGTCGATGCCTCGTGCCGGTTCTTCGTAACGGATAGCCGTGTGCCCGAAGAGCGAATAGATTTCTTCACCCGGAGCGCATGTCAACAGGCTGATCCGGATGGAATCAGCGGTGGACAGACTTTCCGTTCCCCATGTCAGAATCGGGAAGATTGAAAAAACAATCAGGAGTAAATGTCGCAACTTTGAGTTCATGTGGCAAAGATACTGCTTTTGTGGGAATAAAATGGCCGGTTCAATGAATTTATTTGTCTCTTTTCGTCAATCGCGGGGCAATTTGTTCCTGAGCGCAGGGCTGTGCTTCCCCGAGCGTCGGGCTGCAGGCCTTCGGCTGCCGGGCTGCGGTTTGTGAATAGCCGGACTTCGTCCTGTTGATCGCCGGACTTCGATTTGTTCGTGACGCGTTTCCTCGGGGTGCGTTTTGGGGAGACTGTCGTCAGCGGCAGCAACAGTTTTTTGAGCTTCCGTCCATTCTTCTTGTTATATTCTGTTTTGTTTTGTATTGTAGGCTATTGGGGGATATTCTGTTTTTTTGTCTCTATATGCTTATTAATCAGTAATGAAAACTCGTTGCTGGTTTTTGGATTTTCTGCTTGTCTTTGTTTATGCCTTCCGGCTCTCTTTTCCGCACTTTTCCAGCGAAGATTTCGGGAGAGGAAAGTAGTTTTACCGAATCGGCTGTCGGGACGTTTTTTTTATTTTTCTCTCTATGCCGCTGCTTTTTTATTCGCTATTTCGGTATTTGAATAAATTTTATCTCTTATCTTTGCGCCCTCAAACAGAGAGAAAGTGAACTTAATTATCGATATTGGAAATACAGTAGCCAAAGTAGCGCTTTTCGACCGGACTTCTATGGTAGAAGTTGTTTACGACTCTAATCAGTCTCTGGATTCCTTGGAGGCTGTTTGTAATAAGTATGATGTTCGGAAAGCAATTGTTGCTACGGTTATAGACTTAAACGAGTGTGTGCTGGCTCAGTTGAACAAGCTTCCTGTCCCCGTCTTATGGTTAGACAGCCATACGCCGCTTCCGGTAATAAATTTGTATGAAACCCCCGAAACTCTCGGTTATGACCGGATGGCTGCCGTGGTGGCGGCCCATGATCAGTTCCCGGGTAAAGACATTTTGGTGATTGATGCGGGTACTTGCATCACTTACGAATTTGTTGATTCTTTGGGACAGTATCATGGGGGCAATATTTCGCCCGGACTCTGGATGCGGCTGAAAGCACTCCATCAATTTACCGGACGTTTGCCGTTGGTTCATGCCGAAGGACGCATGCCGGATATGGGAAAAGATACTGAAACTGCTATTCGTGCAGGTGTAAAGAAAGGGATAGAATACGAAATTACAGGGTATATTACGGCTATGAAGCATAAATATCCTGAACTTTTGGTTTTTTTAACGGGCGGAGATGATTTTTCTTTTGATACGAAATTAAAAAGTGTCATCTTTGCAGATAGATTTTTAGTGTTGAAAGGATTAAATAGAATATTAAACTATAATAATGGTAGGATATAAACAGACACTTTGTGCGCTTCTGCTCACGATATTATTACCCGGAGTGGCAATCGCTCAAAATAATACAAACTCTCCTTATACACGATATGGCTATGGTCAGTTGGCTGATCAGTCATTTGCAAACAGTAAAGCAATGGGAGGGATCGCTTACGGATTGCGCGATGGATCACATATCAATCCGTTGAATCCTGCTTCTTATACGGCTATTGATTCGTTGACCTTTCTTTTTGACGGAGGGTTTTCGATGCAAAATACAAACTTTAGTAGTGAAGGCACCAAGTTGAATGCGAAAAATTCAAGTTTTGACTACATAGCGATGCAGTTTCGTCTACACCAGCGCGTGGCCATGAGTATCGGTCTGCTGCCTTACTCGAGTGTAGGCTATAATATGGCCAAGGCGAACAACGACGTTGCGTCGGAAGAAGCGCGGAGCGTCACTTCATTTGCCGGAGACGGAGGCTTGCATCAGCTTTACGTAGGTCTGGGAGTAAAGGTGCTGAAAAACCTTTCAGTCGGTGCCAACGTATCGTACTTCTGGGGGGAGATCACGCGTCAGGCGCGTATTACTTTTCCTTATAATGACAACGCTTTCGCTTTTCAGCATGTAGACTATTTGTCCGTGCGCGATTATAAGCTGGACTTCGGCGCGCAATACACACAGCAGCTGGGTAGGAAGCATGCGGTTACATTAGGTGTAGTGTTCTCGCCTAAAAAAGATTTGCATAACGAAGCTTATGTACAAAGATCGACGCTTACGAACTCCAACAGCACGCAGGCCGTCACTACGAATACGGTCGATACGGTGGCTACCTTTGGAATGCCCAATAGCTTTGGGGTGGGACTTACGTACGAGTATGACAAACGTCTGATCGTGGGAGCTGATTTTAATTTGCAGAAGTGGGGCGACGTGACCTATATGAATCAGCCGAATGCTTTTTGTGATGCGATGAAAATTTCAGTGGGTGCCGAGTATATGCCGAGTCGTTTCTCGCGTAGTTATCTGGCGCATATCAAATACCGCGTCGGAGGATATTATTCGGAACCTTATTATAAAATAGGAGGGGAGAGAGCCTCTCGTGAGTATGGAGTAACGGCCGGTTTGGGATTACCTCTTCCGGGTTCACGCTCGCTAATCAACGTTTCGGCTCAATATATTAAAGTACATGGTCTGAAAGCCGGTATGGTAGATGAAAATACATTGCGTTTGAGCATTGGAATCACGTTCAATGAAGGCTGGTTCTTCAAACGTAAAGTTAAATAATAGAGAGAATAGACGGTATTATATAACAACTAAAATTTAGATACAATGAAAATTAAAACGCTTGTGGCTGTGTTGTTTCTTTCGGCGGGAGCAACAACTGTGGTAGCACAGGACGACGCTAATTGTAATTCGAACAGTAGTATTTCTCACGAAGCAGTGAAAGCTGGTAACTTTAAAGATGCTTATACTCCGTGGAAAGCTGTTTTGGAGAACTGCCCGACTCTTCGTTTCTATACCTTCACAGACGGTTATAAAATTCTGAAAGGGTTGCTGGGGCAGATCAAAGACAGAAACTCTGCAGAATACAAAAAGTATTTTGATGAGTTGATGAATACGCACGATTTGCGTATGAAGTATACTCAGGAATTCTTGGGAAAAGGTGTAAAAGTATCGTCGGAAGATGAAGCACTGGGCATTAAAGCTGTCGATTATATTGCATTTGCTCCGAAGGTGGATGTAAATCAAGCTTATGATTGGTTGAAAAAATCGGTGGACGCTGCGAAAGCTGAGTCTGCAGCTGCTACATTGTTCTATTTCTTGCAGATGTCTCACGATAAACTGAAGGAAGATCCGGCTCACAAAGAGCAGTTTATTCAGGACTATCTGGCTGCATCCGAATATGCAGACGATGCTATAGCTGCTGCTGACAAAGAGAGTGTGAAGAAAGCTTTCGGAGGTATCAAAGATAATCTGGTAGCTCTGTTCATTAACAGCGGTACTGCCGATTGTGAATCACTGCAAGGTATCTATGGACCTAAAGTAGAAACCAATCAGACTGATTTGAATTATTTGAAGAAAGTCATCAGTATTATGAAGATGATGAAGTGTACGGATAGTGACGCTTATCAGCAGGCTTCATTCTATGTATACAAGATTGAGCCTTCGGCTGAGGCTGCTACCGGATGTGCATACCAGGCCTATAAGAAAGGGGATATCGATGGTTCTGTGAAGTTCTTTGACGAAGCGATCAACCTTGAGACAGACAATGCAAAGAAAGCAGAAAAGGCTTATGCTGCTGCCAGTGTTTTGACTACTGCCAAGAAATTGTCTCAGGCAAGATCTTATGCTCAGAAAGCAATCAGCTTCAATGAAAACTATGGTGCTCCTTATATCCTTATCGCCAACTTGTATGCTATGAGTCCTAACTGGAGTGATGAATCGGCTTTGAACAAGTGTACTTATTTTGCTGTTATCGACAAATTGCAGAAAGCTAAATCTGTAGATCCGAGTGTAACAGAAGAAGTTAACAAAATGATCAGCAGATATTCCGCTTATACTCCGCAGGCTAAAGACTTGTTTATGTTGGGCTACAAAGCCGGCGACCGCATCACTATCGGTGGTTGGATTGGAGAGTCTACAACGATCAGATAAATCTATGTTGCGACAACAAAGTAACAGTTTATTAAATAAAAGTTTGAGCATAACAATTGTCTTCGGGGCAATTGTTATGCTTCTTTTATTTTCTTCCTGTGGCGGGAGAAATAAGGCGATGGCCGATGCCATTACCGAGCGGGATTCACTGCCTGTTATGGATACACGAGGGGTAACGACCCTTATATCCGATTCCGGTGTCACACGTTACCGGGTCAACACTGAAGAATGGTTGATCTTTGATAAGAAGAAACCCTCGTATTGGGCTTTTGAGAAGGGCATTTATCTGGAACAGTTCGATTCACTCTTTCATATAGATGCGAGTATAAAGGCGGATACGGCTTATTATTATGATCGTGACCGGCTTTGGAAACTTATTGGAAATGTAGATATTAAGAGTCTGAAGGGCGATCATGTGACCACCGAGTTGTTATATTGGAATGAAGCCACCAAGAAAGTGTATACCGATAAGTTTGTCCGGATGGAAAAACCGGATCAGATTATGACCGGATATGGCTTTGAGTCAGACGATCAGTTTATGAAGCCGGTTGTTCATAACATATCCGGTATAGTATATATCGATGAAGATGCCGAAAAGGCAAAAACAGATTCTGTAAACTAACTATGAGCATCATTATTTACCTGTTGATTACGATGGCATTTTCTGCTTTCTTTTCGGGAATGGAGATTGCTTTTGTTTCGGTAGACAAACTTCGTTTTGAAATGGACCGGAAAGGAGGGGTATCATCGCGTATCCTTTCGCTATTCTTCCGGAATCCCAATGATTTTATTTCGACCATGCTGGTCGGGAATAACATCGCTCTGGTTATCTATGGTATATTGATGGCACAGATTATCGGCGACAATTTGCTGGCCGGATGGATCACCAATCATTTTGTAATGGTATTGGTACAGACCGTGATCTCCACACTGATCATCTTGGTGACAGGAGAGTTTCTGCCCAAAACGCTTTTTAAGATCAATCCCAATCTGGCCCTGAATGTCTGTGCGGTTCCTCTTTTCATCTGTTATGTTGTTCTCTATCCTATATCTAAATTTTCGTCGGGAGTCTCTTACCTCTTTCTTCGCCTGTTTGGGATGAAAGTGAACAAGGAAGCCTCTGCGAAAGCCTTTGGTAAGGTAGATCTGGATTACTTTGTCCAGTCGAGTATAGACAATGCCGAAAGTGAGGAAACTCTGGACACGGAAGTGAAAATCTTTCAGAATGCACTCGACTTCTCGGCGGTCAAGATACGCGACTGTATTGTTCCACGGACAGAAGTGGTAGCTGTTGCGCTGGATACATCCCTTGAAGAACTTAAAGGCCGGTTTGTTGAGTCCGGTATATCAAAAATAATTGTCTATGATGGTAATATAGACAATGTGGTGGGATACATTCATTCGTCCGAAATGTTTCGTAGCCCGAAAGATTGGCGCGATCATGTGAAAGAAGTTCCCATTGTGCCTGAAACGATGGCGGCCCATAAACTGATGAAGCTGTTTATGCAGCAGAAAAAGACCATTGCCGTGGTAGTGGATGAATTTGGAGGAACTTCGGGCATTGTCAGCCTTGAAGACCTTGTTGAAGAAATTTTCGGTGACATCGAAGACGAACACGACAACACTTCCTATATTTGTAAGCAGATCGGTGAGCATGAATACGTGCTTTCGGCCCGTTTGGAAATAGAAAAAGTAAACGAAACTTTTAATTTGGAGCTTCCCGAATCCGATGACTATCTAACGGTGGGAGGATTAATCTTGAATCAATACCAGAGCTTTCCGAAATTGCACGAATTGGTCTCTGTCGGTAAATATCAGTTTAAGATAATTAAGGTTACAGCAACGAAAATCGAACTTGTTCGACTGAAAGTAATGGAATAATGATCGATAGCTGTAATTTTTTAGCTAATAAATAGATGCATATTAGCATTTTTTGTATCTTCGTGCGCTAAAACCAAAGATGAAGAAAATAATAATAACAAATAAATCGTATTAATCAAAATGGCAACATTACAAAACATTAGATCCAAAGGACCCCTGTTGGTGATCGTTATTGGTTTGGCTTTGTTTGCTTTCATTGCGGGCGATGCCTGGAAAGTTCTCCAGCCACACCAATCGCATGATGTAGGCGAAGTCAATGGAGAAACTCTTTCTGCTCAGGACTACCAGAACATGGTAGAAGAATATACCGAGGTTATCAAGTTCTCAAGTGGAATGAGTTCATTGAATGATGAACAGACCAATCAGGTGAAAGACGAAGTATGGCGTAGCTATGTGAACAATAAACTGATTGAAAAAGAAGCGAAGAAGCTCGGTATTACTGTTTCGAAGGCTGAAATTCAATCAATCATTAACGAAGGTGTGAATCCGTTGCTGCAGCAGACTCCGTTCCGCAATCCTCAAACGGGCGCTTTCGATAAAGATATGTTGAAGAAATTCTTGGCTGACTACTCTAAAATGGACAAGACCAAGATGCCGTCTCAATATGTGGAATACTATGAAGGAATGCACAAACTTTGGTCATTTGTAGAAAAGACACTGATCCAGAGCCGTTTGGCGGAAAAATACCAGGCACTGGTGACTAAAGCTCTTTTCTCTAATCCGGTTGAAGCACAGGATGCATTCGACGCAAGAGTAAACCAGTCGGATGTTCTGTTGGCTGCTGTTCCTTATTCTTCTATTGTAGACTCTACTATCACAGTGAAAGAGTCTGAACTGAAAGATCTCTATAACAAGAAGAAAGAACAGTTCAAACAATATGTTGAAACACGCAACATCAAATACATCGATGTACAGGTGACAGCCAGTGCAGAAGACAGAGCTGCTATCCAGCAGGAAGTGACTGATTATACAAACCAACTGGCTACTGCCAATGGTGATTATACTACTTTCATCCGTTCTACCGGATCGGAATATCCGTATGTTGATTTGTACTATACCAAGAAAGCTTTCCCGTCAGATGTAGTTGCACGCATGGATTCAGCTTCGATTGGACAAGTATATGGCCCTTACTACAATGCAGGCGACAATACTATCAATTCGTTCAAGGTGTTGTCTAAAGTGGCTGCTGCCGATTCTGTACAGTTCCGTCAGATTCAGGTTTACACAGAAGACGCTGCTAAAACAAAAGCTTTGGCTGACAGCATCTATACTGCTATTAAGGGTGGGGCCGACTTTACAGCTTTGGCTAAGAAGTACGGACAAACAGGTGAATCCAACTGGATTTCGTCTGCTAACTACGAAAATGCACAGGTTGATGGCGATAACTTGAAATTTATCAGCACTATCAACAATCTGGGAGTAAACGAACTCTCTAACGTAGCATTGGGACAAGGCAATATCATTTTGCAGGTGACTGATAAGAAAGCTGTGAAAGATAAATATAAAGTTGCCGTTATCAAGCGTGCGGTTGAGTTCAGCAAAGAAACTTATAATAAAGCTTATAATGAATTCAGCCAGTTTATTGCAGCTAACCCGACAGTAGACAAGGTTGCGGCCAATGCTGAAGAATCAGGCTATAAATTGCTCGAAAGAAATGATCTGTATAGCTCAGAACACGGAATCGGTGGTATCAGAGGGACTAAAGAAGCACTGAAATGGGCCTTTGCTGCAAAACCGGGTGAAGTTTCCGGCTTATATGAATGTGGCGAAAGCGACCGCATGTTGGTTGTTGGCCTGGTTAGCGTGATCGAAGAAGGTTATCGTCCTTTGGCCCAGGTTCAGGATCAGTTGAGAGCTGAAATCATTCGTGATAAGAAAGCTGAGAAGATCATGGCCGACATGAAGGCTGCCAATGCAACTACAATTGCCCAGTACACATCGATGCCCAATGCAGTAAGTGATTCTGTAAAACACGTAACATTTGCAGCGCCTGCTTATGTAGCCGCTTTGCGTAGTAGTGAGCCGCTGGTAGGCGCATACGCTTCGGTTTCGGATATCAATAAGCTGAGCGCTCCTATCAAGGGTAATGGCGGTGTATTTGTGTTGCAGGTATATGCCAAAGATAAGCTGAACGAAACATTCGATGCCCAATCAGAAGAGGCTACATTGGAAAACATGCATGCCCGTCTGGCAAGTCGTTTTATGAACGATCTTTATCTGAAAGGCGATGTAAAAGATAAACGATACCTGTTCTTCTAAAAACGGATTTGTTTTTTAGATAACGTCGTTTTAATATACGAAAGGCTGTTCCGTGCGGAACAGCCTTTCTTTTTGCTATCTCTTTCCCTCTTCCCATTAACTTTTGTCCCTTCTCTTTTTTAAAATCGACTTTTATTCCTTACATTTGCATGAATAAATAAATATTTGTAGTAAATATGCCCAAATATCCGCTTTTAGGAATGACCCTTACCGAATTGCAATCTGTCACCAAAGATTTGGGGATGCCTGCTTTTGCAGCCAAACAGATCGCTTCCTGGTTATACGATAAAAAAGTGACTTCTATTGATGAAATGACCAATCTGTCGTTGAAGCATAGAGAGTTGCTCAAGGGAGAGTATGATTTGGGGATATCCGCGCCTGTTGATGAGATGCGTTCCGTAGATGGTACGGTGAAGTATCTTTATCAGGTGAGTGACAATCATTTTGTTGAAGCGGTGTATATTCCGGACGAGGATCGGGCGACATTGTGCGTGTCTTCTCAGGTAGGCTGTAAAATGAACTGTAAGTTCTGCATGACGGGTAAACAAGGATTTACCGCAAGTCTGACAGCCAATCAGATCTTGAATCAAATCGCAGCATTGCCGGAGCGGGATAAGTTGACTAATGTCGTGATGATGGGGATGGGCGAGCCTCTCGATAATTTGGATGAAGTATTAAAAGCGCTGCATATCCTGACCGCTTCGTATGGATACGGATGGAGCCCTAAGCGCATTACTTTGTCGTCTGTAGGATTGCGGAAAGGGCTTCAACGCTTTATTGAAGAAAGCGAATGCCATCTGGCTATCAGCCTGCATTCTCCTTTTCCTTCACAACGTTCTGAGCTGATGCCGGCCGAAAGGGCTTTCTCGATTAAAGAAATGGTCGATCTGTTAAAAAACTATGATTTTAGTAAACAGCGCAGACTTTCGTTTGAATACATTGTTTTTAAGGGCGTCAATGATTCGCTGATTTATGCTAAGGAGCTGTTGAAATTGCTGCGTGGGCTTGACTGCCGGGTGAACTTAATCCGGTTTCATGCCATTCCCGGGGTAGACCTCGAGGGTGCCGGTATGGAGACTATGACGTCATTTCGTGACTACCTGACCTCACATGGACTGTTCACTACCATTCGAGCTTCCCGGGGAGAAGATATTTTTGCCGCTTGCGGGATGTTATCGACGGCTAAACAGGAGGAGAGTAACAAGAATTAATATAAATTATCAGCACATTGGATGAAAGTATACGACCATTTCGTAGATTTGTGAAAACATTAAAATTGATGCATATGAAAAAGTACCTGTTTTACCTCAGTATGGCTCTTGTAGCAGTAGTGTTGTTTTCTTGTAAAAGCGGCAAGAAAAGTGTGTTTACTCCAACTTCCAGCGGACGTGCTTATGAAGTCCTCGTTGTGGTTGAGAAGCCTGTGTGGGAGCGTCCTGCCGGTAGAGCTTTGTACAATGTGCTCGATACAGATGTGCCCGGACTTCCGCAATCGGAACGTTCGTTCAGGATCATGTCTACTTCTCCCAAAGATTTTGATGCGATCCTGAAGTTGGTGCGCAACATTATTATCGTAGATATACAGGACATTTATACCCAACCTAAATTCAAGTATGCCAAGGATGTATATGCATCTCCCCAGATGATTTTGACTATTCAGGCTCCGGACGAGGCATCGTTTGAGAAGTTTGTCGAAGAGAACAAACAGCCGATTATAGACTTCTTTACCCGTGCCGAAATGAACCGTCAGATCTCTTTCCTGGAGAAAAATCATAATGACTATATTTCGACGAAAGTAGGTAGCATGTTCAACAGTGATATCTGGCTTCCGGCCGAACTGAGCAGTTCGAAGACAGGAGAAGACTTTTTCTGGGCAGGTACTAATGCCGCTACCGGAGACCAGAACTTTGTAATCTACTCTTACCCGTATACAGATAAGGATACCTTTACGAAAGAGTTCTTTATCCATAAGCGCGATTCAGTGATGAAGGCTAATATTCCGGGTGCCAAAGAGGGTATGTACATGGCGACTGATTCGTCTACCGTAGAGGTTCGTCCGATTGATATTCATGGAGATTACACAATGGAAGCACGCGGACTGTGGCGCATAAAGGGCGATTTCATGGGTGGCCCGTTTGTTTCGCACACCCGTCTGGATAAAGCCAGCCACCGTATTATCACTACAGAAGTATTTATTTACTCACCCGATAAAATGAAACGTGACCTGATGCGCCGATTGGAAGCATCTCTGTATACTTTGCAACTTCCTACCGAGAAGGCGCAGGAACAGATTCCGATGGGCATAGAGCAGGAGGAGAAAACTAACAAATAACAAAATGGAAGATAACAAAATAAAAATTGGCATCACTCAGGGAGACATAAATGGGGTAGGATACGAAGTCATTTTAAAAACGTTTGCCGACCCCGTCATGTTGGAACTCTGTACACCGGTCATTTACGGCTCTCCGAAAGTGGCTGCATATCACCGCAAGTCGCTTGATTTGCCTACTAACTTCAGTATTGTCAATACCGCTGCAGAAGCTGCCCACAATCGCCTGAGCGTGGTCAACTGTACGGATGACGAGGTGAAAGTAGAGTTCTCAAAACCCGATCCGGAAGCCGGTAAAGCAGCTTTGGGAGCACTTGAGAAGGCGATAGAGGAGTTCAGGGAAGGCTTGATCGATGTCATAGTGACGGCTCCTATCAATAAGCATACGATTCAGTCCGAAGGATTTGCTTTTCCCGGACATACGGAATATATCGAACAACGTCTGGGGAATGGTTCAAAATCACTGATGATCCTGATGAAAGAGGATTTCCGGGTAGCTTTGGTAACAGGACATATTCCGGTTCGTGAGATAGCCTCTTCAATAACCAAGGAACTGATTCAGGAGAAACTTGCCATATTCAACCGGTCGTTGAAACAGGATTTCGGGATTGGTGCGCCGCGCATCGCAGTGTTGGCACTGAATCCGCATGCCGGAGACGACGGATTGCTCGGTACGGAAGAACAGGAAATCATTTCTCCTGCTATTCAGGAAATGGCTGCCAAGGGAATCTTGTGCTATGGCCCTTATCCGGCTGACGGATTTATGGGATCGGGCAATTTCACCCATTTTGACGGAGTACTGGCCATGTATCACGATCAGGGATTGGCTCCTTTCAAGGCATTGGCCATGGATGAAGGTGTGAACTACACGGCGGGTTTGCCGGTGATACGCAGATCGGAAGAGCACACGTCTGAACTC
>ERZ810424.347-NODE-347-length-14663-cov-3.75938_pt1 | contig 14663 bp, 14 predicted proteins | sample MGYA00520270_ERZ810424 | MGnify/ENA primary metagenome ERZ810424 (study PRJEB31588, sample SAMN03399971) | human gut metagenome | study: EMG produced TPA metagenomics assembly of the PRJNA231909 data set (A prospective, longitudinal analysis of the... | reverse complement strand
TATGTCTTACTTATAAAAAAACTCACTACGATTCCTCCAAATATTTTTATATTCTTTTATAATCCAAGACTGTCTATCCATGAACTGATATCTGATTCAGACGCTCCACCATGGAATCGTTCCCCTTCTTTCCAGTCACCTGTTCCTGTCATCTCTTCCAGAAGATTACCGCTGTCACCGATTCCCGAGGTCGCTGCTGTACAGAATGGGATGACTGTTTTTCCTGTAAAGTCATTCTCTTTTACAAAGTTATCTACTGGCCATGCTGCAATTCCCCACCAGATAGGATAGCCAATGTATACCGTATCATATGAATCCCAGTTATCAACTGTTGTAGATACCAGTTCCACATCTCTTAAGCTCTCATCATCATGTTCTCTTGACACCCGGCTGTCATCATCTGTCCAGTCAAGGTCATCATCTGTATATGGCTCCACAGGCTCTATTTCAAACAGATCTGCCTCTGTAATTTTTGCTATCTTTTCAGCAACATCTTTTGTATTTCCTGAAGCTGAATAATATACAACCAATGTTTTTTCATTTCCTGTTGATGTATTTTCTGTTGTATCTGTAGTGTTTTCGGAATTTGTATCCGCTTCTTCATTTCCAGACTGGTTTGTACTTGTAGAATGGCTGTCATTATTAGAAGCAGACTGGTTGGTATTGCTTGCTCCACATCCTGCCATCAAACCGATTACCATGATGCATGTTAAGAGTACTGCTGCTATTTTCTTTTTTTTATTCTAAGGTTACCTCCTGTCGTATAAAATGTTTGTCACGCTAATTTCTATCGGATGAAATTAGTAAATACAAAATCCGGTGCCTTTGGCATTTCAATTCCCATTTTTGTCGCAACATTTTTACAGTTAATGAAATATGCCATATTGTTTCCAAGGATCTGCATAACCTGCATTCCTTCGAGATCCTGTTTTACTTCATCCGGATTCGTCCCATGTACCATATTCCAATATCTCGATGTAATGATCGGCATCTGCATCAGACCAAAATATTTATTTATCTGGTCCCATGTGGCCGTTGTTCCGGCCCTTCTTGCTGAAATTACCACAGCGGCAGGTTTCAGGCGGAATCTGTCGCCGTCACCATTTAAATCGGCATAAAAGACTCTGTCCATAAAGGATGTGATTGCACCGCCTGCACCACCCCAGTGTACCGGAGTTCCAAATACGAATCCGTCATAATCCCCTGCTATTTCCAGAAATTCATTCACGATATCATCCAGGATGCATTTATTTTTTTCCTGACATTTTCTGCAGGCAATACATCCTGAAATCGGCTTGTTTCCAATCCAGAAAATATCTGTACTTATACCATTTTCATTTAATGCACTGGATACTTCACAAAGAGCTGTATAAGTACATCCATTTTTGTGTGGACTGCCATTGACAAGTAATACTTTCATTGATTTTTCCTCTTATGCTTACTAGTTCTTTTTTTCTTTTGAACTGTCATTATTCTTTTTTCTTTCCTCAACCATCTTCACGAACCATTCCACCATATTCGGATCCTGATGCGAGAAGAAGGAACTTGTCTTCTTGTCCAGTTCTGCAATAGTCTTCATATCTTCATCAGAAAGTGTGAAATCAAAAACATTAAAGTTTTCTTCCATTCTCTCAATGTGTGTTGATTTCGGAATAACCACTACCCCTCTCTGAATATGCCAGCGAAGCATAACCTGTGCCGGAGTCTTCTGATATTTTTCTGCAATCTCTGCGATGACAGGATTCTCAAATATGCCTCCTCTGCCCTCACCAAATGGTGCCCATGCTTCTAACCGGATATCATATTTGTCTGCCCATTCCTTCATCTCTTTCTGCTGATTGAAGATGTGGGTTTCCACCTGATTTACCATAGGTTTAATGCGGTTGAAGGATGCAAAATCAACCATTCTGTCTACATAAAAGTTGGAAATTCCGATTGCTCTGATTTTTCCCGCATCGTACAGATCTTCCAATGCATGGTAAGCACCGTAAACATCTGAAAATGGCTGGTGAAGCAATACCAGATCCAGATAATCTGTCTTTAACTTTTTCATGGATTCAAGAACTGATTTCTTTGCTTCTTCATATCCATAATGTTCAACCCACACCTTTGTTGTAAGGAAGATTTCTTCTCTTGGAATGCCGGACTTTTGGATTGCATTCCCAACCTCTTCCTCATTAAAATAACTCTGTGCTGTATCAATCGCCCGGTATCCAACTTTTAAAGCATCAAGCACACATCTTTCACATTCCTCTTTTGTTACCTGATATACGCCATATCCCAGTATTGGCATTTTTACACCATTATTTAATGAAATATATTCCATTGTCGTATCCTCCTTGTTTTCTTTCATTCATCTTACATTCATACTATAATACTGATAGATTCCTTTGAGAAGTTTCGATAAGTTTTTCAGTCTTAACCTTTCGGTTTATTCTGGTTCTTACTGATTGAACAGCCATCCCACTGAGAGCTGCACATAAGTGCCGCTGTATATAATTCCGGCTGCTTTGCCAATACCAGTGACAGGGTTTCTCCTCCTCCGGAATAACCATTAATATATACTTTCGATGGATTAATAATATAATGCGTCAGAAAATACTGTGTCAGTTCAATTGTCTGATCTGCTGATGTCTGTCCCCAGTCATTTAACTGTGGAGCTACAATAATCATATCGGTAATATACTTCTGTGCTTCAAATCCAAAATCTTCTGTCCGGATATTTTCTCCCACGCCCTGAAAATATAATCCCTGATATCCGGGTAATGTTACATTCTGTACCTGGTTTATTGTTTGTTGATTCTTCTTTTCATCCCTGCCAGGTTTTGAAAAGTAGATATATACCATGATTACCATTGCTAAAATAACAACTCCAATAATTGTAAGTACTAATTTCCGCTTTTCCATAAATACACCACCTTCTTTCAGTATGAACCTTTTCGTTTTCTCTTACCTGTTTTCTTTAGAAACACTCCACTATAATATCCAATAAATGCTATCAATATCATTACTGCCAGATAATCCAGCAGAAAAGGAAAGATCCCCTTTTCATAATCATAAAATACAAAATGCATCCTCATAATCAGATAATCTCCTATCTGTCTCCTGTAAAATGCATATAAACCATAACCTGCAATTGTGGTTGCGACAGATCTTGCTGCCCATGTTCTGATGACGGATGGATGTTCCCATAATCGTCCTGCCATTGCTACCGCTATATTCCAATGAAATCCGAGATGTAATGACATCACCACCAGTCCCCAGTATGCGCAAAACATATGTATCTGTCTAGCTGTCACATATGTTCCGGAAATCTTTATCCATTTGAATATATAATTAGATAACAATATTCCACTTATCATAGAACCCATCATCAGAATAAGCATGATGATAACCAGTACTGTCTGTATCACTCTGAACGCATTATATTTTCCTTTCCTTACAGAGGTCACCCATTTATGATTCAGTATGTAATGTGAAATAAAAAGCACAAGCATCGCCATACCAATCCACTCATGTGCAGTCTCGCTGAGCAGACTATATGGCATAAGAAGAAGCAAACATATCGTCATTCCTATATCTATCAATATTTTTGCTGTAAATCGTTTATTTTTCATATCCTACCTCTCATCTGAAGCGTTCATATTGTCTTCCCAGAAAGATATCGCATGATCAATCCAACCTTCTGCTACAGTCCTCTCTCCCAGTCCAAATCCATGAGAAAGACCTTTAAATACTTCTATTTTCGCATTTGTACCATTTTGTTCTATCTGGGAAATATAATTTTCCATACTTCTGTATGATGCAATTCCGTCACTTGTTCCAACACAGGCATAGGTTGGCGTGAACATGATAACAGTCATGATGATTCCTCCAAGAGCTATCCTCTTTATCTGCATATAGTATCCTCCATTTTCACTTCAGCTAAAGTATAACAAAACGAGACTCCATTAGAAGTCTCGTTTTGTTATTCAGTATTAACCTTTAGGTTTCTACTCGCATGTATTCAACTTTTATTTTACCTTGTTAATAGCATTTATCAGCCGCTTAACCTTAATGGACGGTTTTTTCGAATGAAGAATTCCAAACGGCATAGTATAATCCCACTCTACTGGAATGATTCTGATCAGTGGATGAACACTTTCCCAGCTCTTGAATGCCAGTAATACCTCATTATTGTTTTCGCATCGGTTAAATACTTCTACATTGTACAGATTAAAGTCTACAATATTGATTTCAGGATGATTTTTCATCAGATCATCCCTTAGCATATCGCCATAATAACTCCATCCTCTTTGCATGAGCATAAGATTTTCTCCAGCCAGATCATCAAGTGTAATTTTTTCTTTTTTTGCCAGCCTGTGATGAATTGATACCGCCACACAAAATGGTTCTCTTGAAATCTCAGTGCCATCACAGCCTCTGAGTTCAAGCATTGTTTCATCAAAGATTCCAGCTATCACATCAATATTCTTTCCCATATTAGCCAGTATCTCTCTTGCATTCTCTGGTGTATTCTCAAATGTAATCAATTTAAACTTCATCTCCGGATATATTTTCTGTATCTTAGGCCAAAGTTTCACAAAAACTTCCGGTGGAGTCATCAGAGATATTCCAACACGAATGATTTCTTCATTATGATTCATTGCTTCCTGCGCCCGTATCAACGAATCTTTTGAATATTGAATCAGATATTTTGCATCCTGATAGAGCGATTTACCAGCTTCCGTAATAATAAGACCTCTGTGTGTTCTTTCAAATAATTGCAAATTTAAGCTGTTTTCCAAGGAATTTATCTGTTTAATAACCGCTGGTGCACTTATATATAATTCTTCTGCCGCTTTACTAAAGCTTCCATCCTCTACAACGCAGATAAATGTATCAAGTTGTGGATTATACATCATGTAATTCACTCCTCTTTGTGATTTTAAATCATCTGAAATGCTTTCAATGCCCCAATAATTGCCTCTTCTTTCTCCTTCGGATATTGCGGTTGCTTTGCTCCCTCTGACCTAGGAATATTAAAATTCTCCGCTAATTCAATTCCACACTTTCTCTTCACCTGTGCAATATACAGATTAGATACCTTCATCCCATCATTATACTCTGCCACATACTTCTTTATCTTCTCATAAGTAGCCTGTCTACGCTCCGCTTCGGTCCGCGCTGGGCAAAGGTCCCCTGGACCTCTAGCGCCTCTCAGCCGCCGTTAAATCCATCTCGTCCATGTCAAGTCTCACATTCACATGATGCTTCACTTCGTGGAGTTTGGACAATAAACATACCGTCTCCACATGAACCGTCTCGCAGAATTGATCCACCGCCGTCATCTTCTCCACACGATATCCCGCCAGCTGCATCATCTCCAGATCACGTGCCAGGCTTGTCATCTTACAGGAAATATATACAATCTTATCCACCCCATAATTCAAGATCTTCGGGAGTGCCTTCGGATGAATTCCGTCTCTCGGCGGATCCAGTACGATCACATCCGGCTTCTCTTCAATCTCATCAAGTACCTTAAACACATCTCCGGCAATAAATCTGCAGTTGGAAAGTCCGTTTCGGACAGCATTTTCTTTTGCTGCCTCGACTGCTTCTTCAATAATCTCGACACCGATCACTTTCTTCGCAACCGGAGCAAGCACCTGACCGATTGTTCCTGTTCCGCTGAACAGATCGAATACAACCTGATTATCAATATCTCCAATATATTCTCTTACTGTTTCATACAGCACTTCTGCACCTTTTGAGTTTGGCTGGAAGAAGGAAAATGGTGTAATCTTGAATTCCAGTCCGAGAAGCTTCTCATAAAAGAAATCCTGTCCATAAAGAATTCTTGTCTCATCACTCTTCACGACATCGGACAGAGAATCATTCAATATATGAAGGATTCCAACAATCTTTCCTTCTAATTCTAATGTCAGAAGTTCTTCTACTAATGGAGTTAAGTCATATTCTTCCTGCGTTGTCGTTACAAGATTCACAAGAATCTCGCCTGTTGTATCGCCTCGTCTCAGAAGAAGATGGCGAAGATAACCGACATGCTGCATTTTCTTGTAATAACTTACATTTCTTTCTTTGAAATAATTCAGCACACAAAGGAGAATCTTATCCATATCTTCATGAACAAGCTGACAGTCTCCTGCTGTCAGTACATCATAAGTACTTCCTTTTTTATGAAGACCGAGAGATAACGGACCGTCTTTGAATTCATCTCCAAAAGAAAATTCCATCTTGTTACGGTAATGAAATTCCTTCGGGCTGTGCTTCACACCCTCAAAAAGATACTCGCCCTTTACTACCGGATCCATAATCCTGCGGATCTGCCCTTCTTTCATCTTCACCTGTTCTTCGTATGGCATTGTCTGATACATACAGCCGCCACAGGCAGGAAAGATACTGCAGACCGGCTCTCTTGTCTCTAATGAAGATTTCTCCAACACTTCAAGAAGTCTTCCTTCTGCATTTCCTCTTTTAAATTTATTTATCATAAAACGGATCTTCTGTCCCGGAATCCCATTTTTCACAGTAACATACTGTTCTTCCTCCGGAACAAATACAATCCCCTTGTTTGGGAAATCTACACGTTCAATGATCCCCTCGTAGATCTGACCTTTTTTCATCCTAATCTCCTATCAATTCTAATCTATTTTAACAGAAAAACAGACAGGATGGTTTCTTCTCTCACCCTGTCTGCACTTTTGCAATTCATTCAAGAATTATACCTGATCATCCTCGCTGAAGTAATCATCAAAATCGTCATCAAAATCATCTTCAAAATCATCAAGATAATCCGGTGATACAAAACGATATACTGCATAAGCGATTGCAGCTACTGCTGCTACTGCTCCAATGATAGCCAGTGTCCAGATTACTGTGTTCTTCTGCTTCTCAGCCTCATTCTTATGAAGAATCTCGTTCAATCTTGTTTCTGCAATGATGTCTTCTATTCTCTTGTTCATATTAACACGCCCTTTCTTCACCTTTTGCGGTGACAGATAATCTGTGTTTATTATAACACCTGACGATTCATATTACTACTGATTTATCATTTTTTTATAACTTTCTCATACCTTTACAAGCTTGGCAAATTTTGCAAACATCTTGCGTGTTCCGACACTGTCAAATTCAATCGTAACCTCGTGATCTCGTCCACCTTCTTTGATATCCATTACTGTTCCTTCCCCAAACTTCACATGACGTACCCGGTCTCCGACCTCATAACCAAGCGGACCATTCCCACCTGCTGCCAGCTGACTTCCCTTCTGCAGGGATGCCAGTGCCTGACTTCCTGTAAGCGGCTTACCCACCCCCTGATTCTTTGCAGGTGTCATTCCGCCAAGTGCTCCTGCGAATGCCTGTGCCCGAAATGCTTCTCTGGCACGTGCATATGTATTCTGCTGTGCTGGCATCTCCGTCTCCTGGGTAAACTTCTTGTTTCCTGTATCAAGCAGTTCCCTCGGGATCTCTTTCACAAATCTTGACATCGGATTGTACTGTGTCTCACCGTGCACCATTCTTCTTCGCGCACTTGTCAAAGTCAGTTCCTGCTCTGCCCTTGTGATTCCAACATAACAAAGTCTCCGCTCTTCTTCCAGTTCTTCTCTGTCTCCTGCATTAATACTCATATATCCCGGGAAAAGTCCATCTTCCATCCCTGCAAGATAAACACGTGGAAATTCAAGTCCCTTTGCACTATGTAAAGTCATCAGAACAACATATTCCTGATCTTCATCCAGACTGTCAATATCCGCAACCAAAGCAACTTCTTCAAGGAATCCGCTCAATGTTGCCTTTTCATCTTTATCCTGACAACTTTCCTCATAAGTTGCCGCTTTACTGATCAGCTCGTCTATATTCTCTTTTCTTGTTTTCGCCTCTTCTTTATCTTCATTTTCAAGGCTTTCTATATATCCTGTCTTCTCAATCACTTCCTGTAAAAGATCTGTGATGTTCATCTCTTCTGCCAACGTCTTAAAATACTCGATCAATGCCGCAAAAGAGTCCAGTTTTGTTGCACTTCTTCCCACTCCTGCGATCAGCCCCGGTGCCAGTAATGCCTCATAAAAACCAATTCCACGTTCTGTTGCAGACTCCTGAATCCGGTTAATTGTTGTAAGACCGATTCCTCTCTTTGGGACATTAATGATTCTTCTAACCGCAACATCATCACGTCCATTGTCGATTGTCTTGAGATAAGCAAGAAGATCCTTAATCTCTCTTCTCGCATAGAAATTTACACCGCCGACAATCTTATAAGGAATATTCATGGCAATAAATTTCTCTTCCAGCAGACGGGATTGTGCATTCGTACGATAAAGAACTGCACTGTCATTATAGGAACCTCCCTGTCTGACAGCATTTTTGATATCTTCGCCTATGAAATCCGCCTCATCAAATGCAGTATCAAACTGACGCAGACGGATCAGTTCACCTTCTCCGTTCTCCGTCCAAAGTGATTTCTCCTTTCTTCCGCGGTTATTCGCGATCACACTGTTCGCTGCATTCAGAATATTCCCTGTAGATCTGTAGTTCTGCTCCAGTTTGATCACCTTTGCATCCGGAAATTCATGCTCAAAGTCAAGAATATTCCGGATATTCGCTCCACGGAACTTGTAGATTGACTGGTCATCATCTCCAACGACACAAAGATTCTTATATTTTCCTGCAAGAAGGCTTACCAGCTGAAACTGGACTGTATTTGTATCCTGATATTCATCTACCATAATATAGCGGAATCTTTCCTGATAATTCTCAAGCACATCCGGCTGTGTCTGCAAAAGCTGTACTGTCTTTACAAGCAGATCATCAAAATCCAGTGCATTATTCGCCCTCATCTGCGCCTCATACTCACGGTAAACCTTAGCAATCTTCATCTTTGCAAAGTCTCCTCCGGCATTCAGTTCAAATTCATCCGGAAGGATCATCTCATTCTTGGCAGATGAAATTGCTGAAAGCAGACTTCTTTCTTTAAACACTTTCGTATCCACATCTACTTTCCGACAGACTTCCTTAATTAATGTCTTCTGATCATCTGTATCATATATAGTAAAATGATTCTCATACCCTAATCTGTCAATAAACCTTCTCAAAATACGCACGCACGCAGAGTGAAATGTACTCACCCATACACTTTCCGCTCCAAAATCGACAAGATTATCCACACGCTGGCGCATCTCTTCTGCCGCTTTGTTCGTAAATGTGATTGCAAGGATATTCCATGGGTTCACGCCACGTTCTCCGATCAGATATGCGATCCTGTGCGTCAGAACTCTTGTTTTTCCTGAACCGGCTCCGGCAAGGATCAGAAGAGGGCCGTCCGTGTGGTAAACAGCCTCTCTCTGCGGTTCATTTAATTTATCATAAATGCTCATCTTTCCACTCCTTTAAAGTTATAAAGATATCTGTAAATGTATTCCCATTATCAAACACACGTTCCTGTTTGTCAACTACATTTTCCGGCCTTCTTATCTTTTGCTTGCTATCTAGTTTTAAATACTATATAATAAATGTATTGAGGTGATAACATGAATATAGACACAAGTAATCTGTTAAACAGCATTTTAGAAGAACTTTCTTCTTTAAGTTATGTGCATCCCGGCGATGTTCCGAATATTAATCTTTACATGGATCAAGTAACTACTTTTATGGATGAGCAGCTGGCTTCGACCAAACGTTACCCTGATGATAAGATCCTAACAAAGACCATGATCAATAATTATACGAAGAACAATCTTCTTCCACCCCCGGTGAAGAAGAAGTATTCCAGAGAGCACCTGCTCCTTCTGGTCTTCATTTATTATTTTAAAAATATCCTTTCAATCAAAGATATTGAGACAGTTCTTGCACCGCTCACAGAAAAATATTTTCCGGATGGAAGCTCTTTTGAATTAGCGGATATTTACAAAGAAGTCTGCAAGATTGAAAAAGAACAGCTGGATTCCATCAAAGAGAATGTAACTGCTACTTATGAGAAATCTGCTGAGACTTTCACTCATCTTACTGATGGCGAAGATAAGGAGATCTTACAGCAGTTTGCATTTATATGCAGCTTGAGTTTTGATGTATATATCAAGAAAATGATCATTGAACGGATCATTGATGACCTCTCTTCCAAGTCTTCAAAAAACGAAGAGAAAAAGAAAGGGAAATAAACATTTCTGTTTAAAACGAGATACAGCCTGCGAAAGACTTTATCAGGATCTTCCGCAAGCTGTATCTTTTGATTGATAAAAGGTATTTTATTGTAAGCTTAATTCTTAAGTGTTATTCTTCCGTTCCATTCTCTTCCTCAGCAAGCCCTACACGTTTGAAAACCATATCATATCCGTCATTCCCATAATTAAGAGAACGGTTCACACGACTGATTGTCGCAGTGGATGCTCCTGTCTTCTCCGCGATCTCCAAATATGTCTTCTGTTCACGGAGCATTCTTGCCACTTCAAATCTCTGTGACAATGAAAGCAGCTCATTGATCGTACAGATGTCTTCAAAAAATGTATAACACTCTTCTTTATTCTCAAGGCTTAAGATTGCCTGAAACAGATAATCTACTGCCTCGGTTCTGATCTTCTTACTCATACGAAACAATCTCCTTCTCAACCGGCTAATTATATGATGGCTTACGGCATACCATAAACCATAACAATACCTTTTGCCTTCTCAGGCCACTTTTTGATTTTAACACATTAAATTTTTAAAGTCCACCATTTCTTATGAATTTAAGCTAAATTCTTGCACAATTTTGATTTTTTTCTAAAACATTTTATGTAAAACACACTTTTTTCGTTGTTCTTCCTCTTTTAAGATGCTATAATAAATCTGTTATAAATATTTTGATACAAAAGAGAGGAGTACATGATTAATATGAAGTGCCCAATATGTGGAAAAGACCTGGATTTGCAGAATAAGCAGATTGGCACCAGCGAAAACGGGGATCCAATCTTTAATGAATATGCAATCTGCCATAGCTGTAAAAAGCAATGGAACCTTGATAAACAACGTGCAAAGAAGATCGCTGCCAAGAAAGCCGCAGAAGAGAAGGCAAAAGCTGAGGCTGAGGCCCGCGCTGCTGAAGAGAAGGCAAAAGCTGAAGCTGCCGCCCGTGCTGCTGAAGAAAAAGCGAAAGCTGAAGCTGCCGCCCGTGCTGCTGAAGAAAAAGCGAAAGCTGAGGCCGCCGCCCGTGCCGCTGAAGAGAAACGAGCTGCCCGCAGAGAAGCAAAAGCCCGCGCCCGCAAAGAAGCGATTGCCCGCCTTGCTGCTGACAAAGGGATTTCAGAAGAAGAAGCTGAACGTATTCTTAAGGAGAGAGCCAGAGCCCGCAAAGCCGCTGCACAGAAAGCTGCCACTGATGCCACTGCCACTGATAATTCCGAAGAGCAGAAATATGGGAACATTCCAGCGGAAGAAATCCGTGATAAGCGTGAAAAAGCAGTTCGCAAGGGATACGAAGATATGCTTGCAACTGACCCTGACAGTAAAGCTGCCAAGAAGAAAAAGAAAGAGGAAGCCGAAACTGCGAAAGCAAAAGAAGATGTAAAATCCAGAAAAATGGATGACTATGATGATGAAGATGATGATGAATATGAATATGTAGACGAATATCCACGTTTCAGACCTGGACGCATCATCCTTGGAATCATTTCCCTGCTTGCATTTGGTTTCTGTATTTATAAAGGATTCGTAACAGGACTCAGCACATCAGGAGCTAACGTGACTTCTGCTCCTGGCATGAATTATGTCATTGTTGCTCTTTGCATGCTTGTCACTGCACTGTTATACTTCATCATGAATAACCGTGATACACTTTTTGCATTCCTTATCCCGATGATTGTCTATATCGGTAGTGCTGTTTTTGCTTTCCTGAAACATGGAGATGAATTCGAGCTTCTGATTTTAGCCGGTGTAAGTGGTGTACTTGCTGTTATTTCACTGATTCTCGCAATTGCTTCCCGCGGTGGAGATGATTACGATGATGAAGATGATTACGACGATCCATTTGAAGAAGAACACGATAATTAAAATCGCGTTATAGATCTTTTTGGTTTCTAAGAACAATTTATATAAGATAATTACAAGGGAGTATCATTTTGCGGTACTTCCCTTTTTTTGTCCTGATATGCATTTTTTATATCATATATCTAAAATATTTTTAGGTGTCAAAAACTTTTTTAGAATAGTTGTTGCTTTTTGTTGAATATGTGATAAAATATAACCATAGGTATCTTTATATAATTAAAAATACACAACAAACACATACTCCTCAAAGATTTTTCTTTGGGGATTTTGTTACAAAGAAAGGAGTAACTGACATGGCATCATTTATAGTAAATGGTCAGGAAGTCTCACCTTCAAAGAATCAGAAACTGTTACGGTTCCTGCGTGATGAACTGCACATTACCTCTGCAAAGGATGGTTGCAGCGAAGGCGCTTGTGGAGCCTGTACTGTTATCATTGATGGACAGACTTGCAAATCCTGCGTACCTGACACAGATTCATTGGCCGGAAAGAATGTCATCACAGTCGAGGGGCTTTCTGATTGGGAACAGAAAGTTTACACTTATGCTTACGGGAAGGCAGGCGCTGTACAGTGCGGATTCTGTATTCCTGGTATGGTTATGTGCACAAAAGCACTTTTGGATGTAAATCCGGAACCAACCGATGATGAGATTCGCTATGCGCTGCGCAACAACTATTGCCGCTGTACAGGATATGTTAAGATCATGGACGCGGTACGTCTGGCAGCTAAGATTCTGAAAGAAGGAGTTTTACCAGATGACGGAGATCCTAGCTGGACTCTTGGTTCCCGTGTTTCTCGTATAGATGTTGAAGAAAAAGTGCTTGGAACAGGTAAATATCCGGATGACTATTATCCGGAAGGAATGCTCTATGGTGCTGCTCTTCGTAGTAAATATCCACGAGCTCGCGTACTTTCTATTGATACCTCTGCTGCCGAGGCTCTGCCTGGCGTAGAAGCGGTTGTAACAGCCGATGATATTCCTGGGGAGAATAAGATCGGACACTTAAAACATGATCAGTATTCACTGATTCCGGTTGGTGGACTGACACATTATCTCGGAGATGCAATTGCCCTTGTAGCTGCAACTGACATGGCAACTGTAGAAAAAGCAAAGAAACTTATTAAAGTTGAATATGAAGTACTTCCTCATGTGCATACAGTGGAAGAAGCTGCTGCTTCGGATGCACCTCTTGTTTATGATGAAGAAGAGACTAACGTATGTGCTTATAAGCACATCAGCCGCGGAAATGCGGAAGAAGCAATCAAGAATTCCAAGTACGTGATCTCACATCACTTTGAGACACCTTGGACTGAGCATGCTTTCCTTGAACCGGAATGTGCTGTTTCTTTCTATGATGAAGACGGTGACATTTTCGTATATTCAACAGACCAGTCCGCTCACCAGACACTACACGAAGTTACACTTATGCTTGGAACAGATAAAGTAAAGGTTCAGAACGCATTAGTCGGCGGTGGTTTCGGTGGTAAAGAGGACATGACTGTTCAGCATTTAAGCGCATTGCTTACTTACGTAACAAAGAAACCGATCAAGATGAAATTATCCAGAGCGGAATCCTTGCTTGTTCATCCGAAACGTCACCCATTCTACATGGATATGACAATGGGATGCGATGAGAATGGAGTGATCCAGGGTGTAAAAGCGATTGTTAAATCTGACACAGGTGCATTCGCTTCTCTTGGCGGCCCGGTTCTTGAACGTGCATGTACACATGCAGCAGGACCTTATCATTATGAAAACTTTGAAATTGAAGGAACTGCCTACTATACAAATAACCCACCTGCCGGAGCATTCCGCGGATTTGGTGTTACACAGACTTGTTTCGCAACAGAGACACTTCTGAACATGATGGCTGACAAGGTAGGCATTACACCTTGGGAGATTCATTACCGCAATGCGATCCGCCCAGGCGAAGTACTTCCGAACGGACAGATTGTAGATAACTCTACAGGTCTTGTAGAGACACTGGAAGCTGTCAAAGAAGAGTATGATGCTGCACTCGCGGCCGGTAAGGCTGTTGGCCTTGGTTGTGCTATGAAGAATGCCGGCGTTGGTGTTGGTATCCCGGATACAGGACGTGTAAAATTAATTGTTGAAGAAGATGAAAAACTTCACATCTTCACTGGTGCTTCCTGTATCGGTCAGGGACTTGGTACTGTACTTGTGCAGATGATCGTTACAAATACAGATCTTTCCCATGATGATATCGTCTATGAGCGAAGCAACACATGGATTTCACCTGATTCCGGTACAACTTCCGGTTCTCGTCAGACACTTGTAACTGGTGAAGCATGCCGCAGAGCATGTGAAAAATTCATGGAAGCGAAAAACAGCGGTAAGTCCATGAAAGATATGATTGGAGAAACTTTCTACGGAGAGTATCTCGCTAAGACTCATCCACTTGGTGCAGATGTGCCTAATCCGATATCTCACGTTGCTTATGGATATGCAACTCAGGTCTGCATCCTTGATCCTAAGACAGGTAAGATTGAGAAAATGATTGCCGCACACGATGTTGGTAAAGCTGTCAACCCACTTTCCTGCGAAGGTCAGATTGAAGGCGGTGTTGTAATGTCTATGGGATTCGCACTAGATCGGAAGAGCACACGTCTGAACTCCAGT
>ERZ810424.324-NODE-324-length-15505-cov-4.79262_pt1 | contig 15505 bp, 11 predicted proteins | sample MGYA00520270_ERZ810424 | MGnify/ENA primary metagenome ERZ810424 (study PRJEB31588, sample SAMN03399971) | human gut metagenome | study: EMG produced TPA metagenomics assembly of the PRJNA231909 data set (A prospective, longitudinal analysis of the... | reverse complement strand
TTCTCAAGTTATCGCGACAGTCGCCAAGGTCTCGTGCAAGCACGGACTTTGGCTCGTTGTTCGCGTAGATAGAAAACAGGCAAACTCTCTTCTATTGAAAGTTTGCCTGCTCATAATAAAGTTCTCTACTCCATCTCTCTTAAAAATGTGCTGAATCTCACTCCGTCCTCTGCCGCATCTGCCAGATTCACACAGCTGTTTCCGATTCTCTCCACGTTATGTAGAATCTCATTGAATGCAGCCGTAAGTCCTGCCTTACATTTTCCTTTGTGTACACGTTTAATATGTCCTTTTCTAATATCTCCGTCCATCTTGCGGATCTTTTCTTTCATCTTGACAAGATTTTCAGCCTCATTTGCCTCTTCGTTATTAACCATTTTCATGACCATGTTGTACATTTCACTGACAAGTTCCATGCTCTTCTGTATATCCTTTGATGCTTCTTGTGAGAACTGTACTCTTTCTTCTTTTGCACTCTTCTTGTCCTTTTTCACAAGCTTTTCTGTCTGCATGGAAACAGCGACATTTTTCGTAAGTTCACTGATTCTGTCAATATCGATCAATACATACTGGAGCTCTGCGGCTCTTGCTGCCTGCTGCTCTGTCATAACTCCAGCCGCTGCCATTTCTGCAAGATAATCTGTGATTTTTCCTGTAAGCTCAGCTGTCACTTCTCTGCTTTTTACAAATTCTTCAACAGAAGCACCATCTCCACTATCAATCTTTTCTGCTGCCTTTTTCAGCATCACGCCTACCTGCTCTCCGCAATTCATCAATTCTCTTACTGCAAGCTGTAATGCAACTGTAGGCTGACTGATCAGTTTGTTATCAAGAAATTTTGGCTGCACTGCATTGACTTCTTTCACTTCTCCGTCCGGGATCAGACGCATTACGATTTTCACCATAACTCCAACAAGCGGTACCCAGATCAGCGTCATCACAAGGTTGAAAAATGTATGCGTATTCGCAATCTGTCTCGAAATCACTTCAATCTCCGGTCCCTTAGGGGAAATATACTGGATAAACGCTGCCAGTGGTTTTACGAACCAGATAAACAGGAAGCATCCTGAAATATTAAAGATACAGTGTGCAAGTGCTGTTCTCTTCGCATCCTTCGGCTGACCAATACTTGCCAGAAGTGCTGTGATCGTCGTTCCGATGTTATCACCGAAAAGAATCGGAATTGCACCTGCCAGACCGATGATACTTGTCACTCCATCAGCTCCCGGCTGAGCCGCAAAATTCTGGAGCACTGCGATTGTAGCACTTGAACTCTGTACTACAAGAGTCATTAATGCACCAACAGCAACTCCAAGGATTGGAATGTCTGCCACTTTGCCGATCAGTTCTGTGAAAACAGGGCTTGATGCTAATGGTTTCATAACTGTTCCCATCGTCTCAATTCCAAGGAACAGTAAACCGAACGCAAAAATCGTCATACCAATATTCTTCACACGTTCTGATTTAGAGATAAAATATACGATAAATCCAATAAAAATGATTGCATAAATGTAGTCACTTAACTTAAATGCAATCAGCTGCGCTGTCATTGTTGTACCGATATTGGCACCAAAAATAATAGAAATTGCCTGTGGCAGTGTCATCAGTCCTGCACTTACAAAACCAATCGCCATAACCGTCGTTGCACTTGAACTTTGCAGTACGGCTGTAACAAGCATTCCCGCAAGTGCTCCCATTACAGGATTTCTCGTTAAAAGTGACAGGATTTTCTTCATTTTTTCTCCTGCCGCTTTCTGAAGACATTCACTCATCATATTCATTCCATAGATAAAAACCGCCAGGCCACCAAGCAGCCCGAAAACAATCTGTATGTTTTCCTTCATTTTTCTTCCTCCAGATCCTCTCTCATGTCTGTTTTCAATTACAAATCACTGTCTTGCATCTGTTTTTCAAACGCAGTGCTTTTTTCTTCTTTACATATCCGAGATTATCATGGCTTTATAAAAAACTCTGTGAAGTTATGTTAAATCTATGTTAAATAGCGAAAATTTTATTAAAATCCCTTTTAAATAATGTTAAAACCAGGTTAGTTATCTATAACTTTCTTATTCTTTGCAGTCTTTCACTTCAAACGATAAACCGGACTGGTTTTCCACATTCGATATAGAAAAAAAGAGTGTTATCCACACACTTTACTGTTCATGTGTGAATAACACTCTAAAACTTCTTTATATTATTACAGTTCGCAGTTGTTTACTGTTCTTGGGAACGGAATGACGTCACGGATATTGGACATTCCTGTCAGATACATTACGCATCTCTCGAATCCAAGTCCGAATCCTGCATGTCTTGTAGAACCATATTTTCTCAGATCAAGGTAGAATCCATAATCTTCTTCCTTAAGTCCAAGTTCTTTCATTCTTCCAAGAAGCTTGTCATAATCATCCTCTCTCTGGCTTCCTCCGATGATTTCTCCGATTCCCGGTACAAGACAGTCTACAGCTGCTACTGTCTTACCATCTTCGTTCATCTTCATATAGAAAGCTTTGATTTCCTTCGGATAATCTGTAACGAATACAGGACGTTTGTATACCTGCTCTGTCAGATAGCGCTCATGCTCTGTCTGAAGGTCGCATCCCCAGGATACTTTATAATCAAACTTATCATTGTTCTTCTCAAGGATCTCTACTGCCTCTGTGTATGTTACACGTGCAAAGTCAGAGTTCACTACATTATGAAGTCTGTCAAGAAGTCCCTTATCAACGAAAGAGTTGAAGAAGTTCATCTCTTCCGGTGCATTCTCAAGTACGTAGTTGATCACATACTTCAACATAGCCTCAGCCAGTTCCATATCATCTTCAAGATCTGCAAATGCGATCTCCGGCTCGATCATCCAAAACTCTGCCGCATGTCTTGTTGTGTTAGAATTCTCTGCGCGGAATGTCGGTCCAAATGTATAAATATTGCGGAATGCCTGTGCATAAGTCTCACCATTAAGCTGACCGCTTACTGTAAGGCTTGTCTCTTTCCCAAAGAAATCCTGTGTATAATCTACAGTTCCATCCTCATTCTTCGGAACATTGTCCATATCCAGTGTTGTAACACGGAACATCTCTCCTGCACCCTCACAGTCACTTCCTGTGATCAGCGGAGTGTGTACATATACAAATCCTCTGTCCTGGAAGAACTGGTGAATCGCATATGCTGCCAGAGAACGAACTCTGAATACAGCCTGGAATGTGTTTGTTCTCGGACGGAGATGAGAAATTGTTCTAAGATACTCAAAACTGTGACGCTTCTTCTGCAGTGGATAATCTGGCGCAGATGCTCCTTCGATCACAACCTCTTCTGCCTGGATTTCAAATGGCTGCTTAGCCTGTGGTGTCGCTACCAGTGTACCCTTAACAATGATTGCTGCTCCTACATTCAGCTTGGAAACCTCAGCGAAGTTCTCCATCTTATCATGATATACAATCTGTAATGTATCAAAATAAGATCCATCATTCAATACGATAAATCCGAATGTCTTAGAATCTCGAATGCTTCGAATCCAGCCTCCAACTGTTACCTCTTTGTCCAGATATCCCTCTCTGTTCTTAAATAACTCACGAATTGTTGTCAGTTCCATACCATTTACTCCTTCAAATAATTCTTCTATCTTTTTCTATTATCAGAATCTTCAAACAGATGCCTCCCGGCAGTCTTAACAGTTATTATAACACTCCAGGAGCGCAGAGTAAATAAGAAACAACTGATATCACTATGTATTTCATCTATTTTCTCAGTTTTTCCAGTTCTGCCCTCAACCGGATCAGTTCCTTTTCTGCCTCCAGTGATTCTTTCTCCGCTTTCAGTGTTTCCCTTTCCTGCTTTATTGCTTTTACTTTTTCCCTTTCCTCTCCAAGAGCCTCATCCAACTCGTCAATCATTAGTTTTACTGTATTACGATCCAATATTTCCAGTTCTTTTGAAAACATCCCCATCATCCTTTCGCTGTTCCGGCAGATGTTATAGATTTCTTCATAAATGTCTCTAAATTCAGAATTTTGTTCCAACAATTTTATAATCATATCGGGATCATCCTCTTTAAGAAATACGAGCCATTCTTCTAATCTACCGTCTATTTTTCTGCCTTCATTGTGAATAATGTCATCAAAAATGTCAAGGCAAATAAACGTGTACTCCTGTAAAAGGTTCAGTTCTATTCCTGAATCACTTTGTTGCTGAAACCGATGAATATAAATGTCCTTTGAAAAACTCTTGAAAACACTATTACTTTTTTCAAATAGAACTATCGTATATACTTTTTTTATGTCTCGATAATGAAACTTTTTTCCTAATTCTCTTCTTACTCTTTTATACTGTCTTAATAACATATCAGCCGAATAACATGCACTACGCTCCCCTGGAAAAAGATATCCGATAGTGTTTCTCCTTCTGTTTTTTACTCCCGGCCAGAAGTAGATATAGAATAATTTGATGCACTTGAAATTTCAATGTGTTTTTTGTTCGTAACTCATCTTTTTTGTTGATAAAATGAGGATATCTTTTTTCTACACAAAACAATATTTTTCTAAAATTTTCCAGGTGAATAACTTTATAAACATATTTTGCATAATTACTATTGCTTACGGATGCTTATAAACCGTACAAATAACTGTCCTAAAGCAATAAAAATCTCGAATTTTGTATCTATATATAAACATGCCTTTCCTCTCTTGAAATCCAATATTTTCTAGTATAAAATATTCTCGTTAAATTCTTGACGAATAGCAATATAACAACGGCAGTTCTCTTACTGTGTTACCATTCACAGCAGGAGAGCTGCCGAATTACAAAAGAATAAGGAGTTATATCATGGACAATCATTTTAACACTCCCGCAGAAGTCATTGATCTGAGTATCAAGGCCTGCGAGAACAAAACCCGTCTTCCACTTGGAAAAATGATTCTGCTCGGCATCATGGCCGGCGCGTTTATCGCTTTCGGCGGTGCTACAAGCAGCACGGCAGCACACGCAGTAGAAAATGTTGGCGTAGCAAGAGCTCTTGCCGGATGTATCTTCCCTGTCGGACTGATGCTCATCGTATTTCTCGGCGGCGAACTTTTCACCGGAAACTGTCTGATCATCATGGATGTATTTGACAAGCGTGTCACATGGGGCGGATTATTCCGAGATCTTTTCATCGTATTTTTCAGTAACCTGATCGGTGCTCTTTGCGTGGATCTGCTCATTGTATACAGTGGAAACCTGAACTACTCAGGCGGACTTCTCGGTGCTTATACAATCAAAGTTGCTGTTGGAAAGATCGCAATTTCACCACTGCAGGGAATCACTTCCGGAATCTTATGTAACATTCTGGTATGTCTTGCAGTACTGATGGCTACTTCCGCAAGAGATATTGCCGGTAAGGTATGGGCAATTTTCTTCCCAATCTGTGCCTTCGTAGTCGGCGGATTCGAACACTGCGTTGCCAATATGTTCTATATCCCGGCTGGTATCCTTGCTTCACTTAATCCGGCTTATGTTGCGAAAGCAGAAGAAGCTTACGGAATTACAGCTGAACAGATTGCAACACTGACACCACTTCACAGCCTTGCAAACTTTATTCCGGTTACACTTGGAAATATGCTCGGTGGTATGATCTTTGTCGGACTTCCGCTGTATCTGATTTATAAAAAGAACTGGGAAAATAAATAAGGACTGTTTTAAAGAAAAACTCATGTGAATCTCTTCTAACGAACTCACATGAGTTTTTTCTATCTCTGAGATTGTTGGCGTAGGTGCTCAAAAAAAGAACCTGAAACAAATCAGTTTCAGGTTCTTCAGAGGCGCAGACCGGATTTGAACCGGTGAATCAGGGTGTTGCAGACCCACGCCTTACCGCTTGGCTACTGCGCCGTATTTATTTAACTATTAAAGTATAGCAAAATACATGCAGTACGTCAATGGTGTTTTCTTTGATTTTTAACTTCATTATTCAACTTCTACAGGAATGAATGAAAATGTTGTCACATCAAACAATCCCATATCTGTCAGCTTAATCTCCGGAATTACTGCAAGTGACATAAAGCATAGTGTCATTACCGGCTCCACATCTCCACAGATTCCAAGTTCTTCATATGCTTTCTCGTGAATATCTGTCAGTTTCTGATCTACCCACTCACCACTCTGATCACTCATTAGTCCGGCAATCGGCATTGGCATGCTCTCGATCACTTTTCCTTCCTTCACAAGAACAATACCACCTTCCTGCTCGATCAGACTGTTCACGGCAAATTCCATCTCTTCATCATTAACTCCAACAACAATGATGTTATGAGAATCGTGAGCCACTGAAAGTGCTACAGCACCTTCTTTGATTCCGTATCCTTTCAGGAATCCACAAGCTACATTTCCTGTTCCCTGATGACGCTCAACAACAGCTACTTTTACAAGATCAACTTCTGGATTTCTTACGAACTCTCCATTTGCATCCAACTCAATCTCTGCTGTATCTTTCGCTGTTACAACTCCACCCGGAAGAATCTTGATTACATTTACTTTGTTTGATTTCAAATTCATTTTAAATTTCTCTTTGGAGAAATCTTTTACGATCACACTTCCCTTAACGGAAGAAATATCACATTTTTTGATCTCCGGCAGATATTTCCCTTCTTCTGCCACCAGTGTACCTTCTACAAATACACGGTTTACATGGAAATCTTTCAGATCATCCAGAAGAACAACATCCCCACGGTATCCCGGTGCAATTGCTCCTCTGTCTTTCAGGTCAAAGCATTCTGCTGCGTTAAGTGTTGCCATACGAATTGCTGTCACAGGATCAAGACCTTCCTCTACACAGATACGCAGATGATTATCAAGATGTCCTTCGTGAAGGATTGTCTTCGGCTGACGGTCATCAGAACAGAGCAGGCATCTTCTGCTGTTCTCTGCTGTCATTCCCTTGATCAGTGTGCGAAGATTGTGACATGCAGAACCCTGGCGGAGAAGAATGTACATTCCTCTTTCCAAACGGTCATTCATCTCTTCTACTGTAGAACATTCATGATCTGCTGCGATTCTTGCAGCGGCATATGCATTCAATTCTTTCCCTGTGATTCCTGGTCCATGTCCATCAATAAATTTTCCTTCCTGTTTTGCTACAATGATCTTATCCAGATCACTGTCTGCCGCATTGATCACGCCCGGGAAATTCATGAATTCACCAAGTCCAGCAATTCCTTCTCTTGTGATTGGCTCTTTCATTGCTTCTGCATCGATCACCGCACCTGAGTGCTCGAATGGTGTAGCCGGTACACAGGATGGAAGCTCATATTTTACATCAAGCACTGTATTCTCAGCTGCTTTCATCATATAGTCCAGACCGGCGATTCCACATACATTTACGATTTCATGTGGGTCTGCCATAATTGTTGTTCCTCCATGTGGAACTAACAGGCGTCCAATCTCCTCTGGACTTACATAAGAAGATTCGATATGGATGTGGCTGTCGATAAATCCTGGCGCTGCATATCTTCCTTCTGCATCAATCACTTTCACGCCTTCATACTCACCGATACCTGCAATCTGATTACCTGAAAATGCAATGTCTCCTTCCTGGATCTTTCCTGAAAATACGTTTACAATCTTACAATTTTTGATCACCAGATCTGCCGGAACTCTTCCTGCAGCTGTATCAATAAGTTTCTTTAATTCCACCTTCATTGTTGCTACGTCTTTCACGTCAGAAGTCCTCCTCTTTATTTTTCGTCTGAGTCCTCTTTGCTTTTAAATGGAATCACTTCGCATTCATTTGAAGCTTCTTCGTCATCTTCTTCGTCATCTTCTTCCTCAAGAAAGCTTTTGATTTTTGATAAACAAATTTTGATTTTCCTAAACGAATTTTCACCCTTTACATCGGTTTCATCTTTCTCTGCATCCGGCACAAAATTCTCTGATGACTCTTCCTCTGTGTCCTCTGTAATCACAGGCATCGCGATTGTCTCACCCAAAGCTTCGGACTCTTCTGAGCTATCTCTGTTTTCAGTCACTGCCTCTGTTTCAGTCGCCGTATTTATTTCTGTAATTCCTTCTGTCTCAGCCGTTTCATTTATTTCAGATGTTACATCTGTCTCAGCTTCTTCTGTAGTTGCATCTGTCTCAACTGCTCCTTCTGCTTCTGTAGTCAGATCTGCATCCTTCTCCTCTTCTATTTCGTCTGTTCCATTAATTCCTTCTAACAGCGCATCAACTGTCTTCTCTTCCTCTGACACTTCTTCTACTTCTGCCTCTGGCTTCGGTTCACACGGCATCCCCACTGTAAAGCAGCTTCCGGATCCCAGGATACTTTCTGCATCCACCCATCCATCGTGTACTTCAGCAATCCATTTTACAACAGAAAGTCCCAGTCCAAAATGACCTTCTCCGGCACCTAAAGGATCTCCTCTGAAAAACCGATCCCATACGTGCGGCAGATCCGTCTCCGAAATTCCAATTCCCGCATCTGCAATCTTACAGGTAAATTCACTGCCTTTGCTTTCAACAACAACTTTGATCAGTCCAATCTCCCGGCTATAATCAATGGAATTCTCCAGCAGATTTAACAGCATCTTCCGATAACAGTTCTCATCCACTTCTGCGTAAATCTCCGGTTCAATCTCATATTCTATCTGCACCGGTTCATCTGCCTCCTGAAGTCTGCTGATCTGACCTTCTATAATTCCTGTTGTCAGTTCACTGATATTCATGCGTTTTTTATAAGCCGGCTGGCATCCCTGATCTGCCTTTGCAAAAAATGAGACTTCCTGAATAAAATCTGAAAGAATCTGTGCCTTCTTCTGCACCAGTTCAATCTGCCAGCGCTGACGCTGGGACAGTCGCCAGTCGCCAAGGCACCATGCGCTTCGTGTAAGGATCACACTGACCGGCATCCACATCTCCTGTACAACATTTTCTGCAAAATGTCCCTCCTCGCGCACATCCTCAAGTAATTCATTCAATGTCAGCTGCAGTCTCTCCAATTCCGCATCAGATTCTTCCAGTTCCAACTGTCTGGAGAAATCTTTTGTTCTACAGATTTCCGCCGCTGACTCTGCCAGGTCTGCAGTCCGTTTCAGAACCTCTCTTACCAGAAAGTATCCAATTGCAAGAGATGCGATGAAAACGATTGGAAGTACCACCTTCGCCATCGCTTTTGCTGACTGCGCATCTGTTCCACTTATCACTGTAGCAAGAAACAACGCAATGCCTGTTGCCACGAATATGCACCCTGTATATTTTAGTGTTAATTTTATTTTCAAAGATATTTTTTTCATTCGTACTCCTCCAATGGAATCTCTGACATTCCAAATTAGATTATAGCACATTTTAAAACAGTATGTTGTGAAATTCTTCTTAAATAAAAAGTTTTTATTATGCTTTTCCGCCTTGTATTTCTCTCTGATTTGCCCTATCCTAAAAAGTAAATATATCAGCAAAAAAAGAGTTTTAAAACAATTTGAAAGAAGGAAATATCTATGAACAATTCAGTTTCTCAAGAACTATTAAAATTTCTTCAAAAGAGTCCCACAGCATTTCATGCAGTTCAACAGATGAAATCAGAGCTTCTTGCAGTTGATTTTACTGAACTAAAGGAAAATCAGCGTTGGAATATAGAATGCGGCAAACACTATTTTGTTACACGAAATGACTCTTCCCTGATTGCGTTTACGATTCCGGAAAATGGTATTGACAAGATGCACATTCTGACAAGTCATAGTGATTCTCCGACCTTTAAGATCAAAGAGAATCCGGAGATCGAAGTAGAAAAACATTATGTGAAATTAAATGTAGAAAAATATGGTGGCATGCTCTGTGCACCCTGGTTTGACCGTCCGCTCTCTGTTGCCGGACGCGTTATAATAAAAGATAAGACAAACGGACAATTCACGAGCAAACTCGTCAATATTGACCGGGATCTTGTTATGATCCCGAATCTCGCGATTCACATGAACCGTGAGATCAATAGCGGTTACAACTACAACGCACAGAAAGATCTTCTCCCACTTTATGGCTGTGGTTCTCCTAAAGGAACTTTTATGGAACAGATTGCTGAAGCTGCCGAGGTAGAAAAAGATGAAATCCTTGGTCATGATCTATTCCTTTATAACCGACAGGAAGGTTCCATCTGGGGGGCTTCTGAAGAATTCATTTCCAGTGGCAGACTGGATGACCTGCAGTGCGCCTTCGCATCACTTCAAGGTTTTCTTTCCGGTGAGAAAAGAGACTGTATGGCTGTACACTGTGTTCTGGATAATGAAGAAGTTGGAAGCGGTACGAAACAGGGTGCCGCATCCACGTTCCTTTTTGACACACTGATCCGTGTTCACGAAGCACTTGGATATGATGGAGAAGATTATCGTGTTCATCTTGCAGACAGCTTTATGATCTCTGCGGATAATGCTCATGCGGTTCATCCAAACTATACAGAGAAAGCAGATCCGACAAACCGTCCTTACCTGAACGAAGGAATCGTGTTGAAATTCAATGCAAACCAGAAGTACTGTACGGACGCCGTATCTGCTGCCATGTTCCGCGACCTATGTAAGCGGGCAGATGTTCCGGTTCAGACATTTACAAACCGTTCTGATATGGCCGGTGGCTCTACCCTTGGAAATATTTCCAACACTCAGGTTGCGCTCAATACCGTTGACATCGGACTTCCGCAGTTGGCAATGCATTCCCCTTATGAGACTGCAGGTGTGAAAGATACAGAGTATCTGGTACGAGCTGCAAAAGAATTCTTCTGCTAGTAAAAGAAGGAGCAGGGATTTCATTATGACGAAATCCCTGCTCTTTATTTTTTACAAATGCTTTTTCAGCGCATCTACATAATAAGATGCATAACGACTGAAAATAATATTTTTCTTTTTAATAATACCGATCCTCATCGTTTTATCAACATCTAATGGCTTCGCTATAATACTGCTTCCATTTAATTTCTGGTCGATCACACCACTGCTTACTGTGAATCCGTTTAATCCGATTACCAGGTTAAATAAGGTCGCCCTGTCTCTCACCTGTATACTCTTCGGGAAATCAAGCATGCTTATAAATTCCTCTGAAAAATAAAACGAATTATTATTTCCCTGTTCATAAACAAGATACGGATATGGCTGTAAATCTTCCATGGAAATCATTTCTTTTTCTGCCAGTGGATGATCTTTACAGATAAATACATGCGGTTCTGCAACAAACATTTCCTCAAACTTCAACTGATTATTCTTTATCAGCTTCAAAATCACATCTTCATTGTGTTCCGAAAGATAAAGAACCCCAATCTCACTTTTTCCGCTTGCCACATCTTCAATGATCTCGCCCGTCTGTGTCTCTCTTATAATAAAACTATACTGGTCTGCATCATATTCTTTGATCAGATCAACAAAAGCATTTACCGCAAATGAATAATGCTGACAAGACACAGAAAACTTCGGTGTTCTTCTCTCTCCATTTCCAAAATGTTCTTTCATATTGTCAGCCTGCTCTAAGAGCATCCTTGCAAAGGACAATAGCTCTTCGCCTTCTCTCGTAACAGTAACGCCTTTGTTAGACCTTGTAAATGCAGTCACTCCCATCTCTTTTTCAAGATTATGAATTGCTGCACTAAGCGACGGCTGTGAAATAAAAAGCTTTTCTGCAGCCTCCGTAATATTCCCACAATCCGCAACCGTAACTAAATAGGTTAATTGCTGTAATGTCATGTTCGCTCACTCCTTATTGAAACTGATATCCGGTCTTATCATAAAAGTATTCCCCATAACCATGTTGAGACAAATGGCTGTAAGAAAAACATAATAACACCTACTGAACCACAAATCAAATAAAAATCATTTATTTTTGAATCTGTTTTCATTAAGGTTGCTTTTCCCGGCTTTTCATGCTATACTATCACCCGTTACAAAACCCTAAAAAACCAAGGTCTTACAAGGGTTTCGCCGATTTCCGGCGTAAGGTCATATACTTACTGTATATGCCTTCCGCGGCATTCGTCAAATGTCCATGCAATCATGGCCGCCTGACTCATTGCTGCGCGAAAATGAATCGAGTGTTCGTGACCTTCCACTCGTAAAACAAAACTAAAGGAGAACTGAATAATGAAAAACTCAAGTAACAAAGTGCTTTACCTGGCACAGGCAGCCATGATTGCTGCCATCTATGTCGTACTGACTGTTGTCGGTGCATCACTGGCTTTTGGAGAGGTGCAGATCCGTTTTGCGGAAGCACTGACGATCCTCCCGGTATTTACTCCGGCTGCAATCCCTGGATTGTTTGTAGGATGCCTCATCGGAAACACACTTGGAGGTGCAATCCTGCCTGACATTATCTTCGGCAGCCTCGCAACACTGATCGGTGCCATCTTTACATGGTCTTTAAGAAACAAGAGCAAATTCCTTGCCCCTGTTCCTCCGGTTGTTGCCAACATCATCGTGGTTCCATTTGTATTAAAATACGCTTATATGGTTCCACTTCCGATTCCTTTCATGATGCTGACAGTTGGTGTCGGAGAAGTGATTTCCGCCGGTGTGCTTGGTCTGATTCTTTACGGAGCACTTAACAAATATCGAGGAATTATCTTTAAAAAAGCTTTATAGATTTTTCTTATGTAACAAAGGGAGTGGCCATGTGAATAATTTCGTTTCACATAGCCACTCCCCTTTTCTAAGATGGGATTTTCATATTATCATCACGGTTTTGGCGTACCACAGAATTCACAGAATGCTCCGGTATTCTCTGCTCCACACTGACATGTCCATGTACCGCCTGTCTGCGGCTGTGCGTTAGCATTCATATTCTGGTTCATTCCCATGTTTCCATTCTGCACGTTGCCATTCATATTCTGCATTCCATTGTTCATTCCCATGTTTCCGTACTGGGTTGTGCCATTCATTCCCGGCATTCCATTATTCATTCCCATGTTTCCGTACTGGGCTCCTCCGTTCATTCCCGGCATTCCGTTATTCATTCCCATGTTTCCGTACTGGGCTCCACCATTCATTCCCGGCATTCCGTTATTCATTCCCATAGCTCCCATAGCGGCACCCATGGCACCCATAGCGGCAGCTCCCATATTTCCCATAGCTCCGCCTGCCATACCTGACATGCCTGACATTCCGCTATTCATTACAGGATTTCCGGTAAGCGCAGCCACAATCTGGTTCGCTACCTGTTCAATTTCCATGATTTCCATACGGTCTTTCTCATCAAGACGTGAATTACATAATCTGAAATCCATGTCATCAAACCACTCTGTTCTTACTTTGATACGCATTGTATAATCATATTCGTATCGATATACCGGCGGCTGATAACTGACAGTTTTTCCATCTTTTGTGTAAGTCTCTTCTCTACGGTCCTGTTGTACTTCCATCTTACACATTACAATAGATGACAATGGTACGATATCTGGATTCTCTGTCGTATCCAGATTATGTGCTACAGTAAAGTTGCCTTTTGTATCGTCAATAAATACATTATATGTGTTTGTAGCAAACTGACGAGTTACAACAAAGCTCTGTACAAGCTGTTTATTCTGCTCGCGGTATGCCAACTGACGTTTAATGTCTTCTACTGTACTGTGTCTGCGCTCCTCAAACCAAGGGGATAGTTTTCTCGCACAGTTTTTACATAAATTACCATCATCTAACTTTCGGTTTCCAAGTAAACCAATTTTTTCTCCACAGATATCACAATTTTTCTTATCAAATAATCCCATACTCACATCTCCTTCCTAAATTAAATTTTTGCTTTCTACTCCGCTATTTCGTTTGCATACCGACTCTGTATTGAGGATGCATCCTTATCTGTCAATCCCTCAATTATTGATTTTAGTTCTTCTTTTTGTGCATCATCGCCATGATTTAAAATTGCCTCCATAGCCTCTGTTCTTGCCCAGCTGTTCGCTTCCGGATCAGAAATAATTTCTTTCATGATATTGCAAATCTCGTCTGGATTATAATAAGTCGCTTTTGCTTTCCATTCCTCTATGCTGTCTTCTGCAATATGATTTATATCGCCTAAAGAAGTCCATTCCGGATCTTCCTGTGTTCTTGGCGTTTTTGCCCAATAATCCATGGTAGCTCGATATGCAGCTTCACTTGTTTTTTCATGGAATGGATAATCAAACCACATAGTTACTAATGACTCACAACATGATCCGTGCAATTCTGTTTTCTCTGCATCATTTAAGATTGTAACCAATGGCTCAACCAGTTGATCATCTGCAAGATTTCCTGCTCTACTACATGCAACATCTGCTACCATTTCATCTTCATCATTCATCAATTTTATAATTGTTTCTACCATTCCTTCTGCTCCAATGGACCAGTAATTTCCGATTGCAATGGCTGCATCTTTTCGAATAATCGGATGTTCATGTTCTGACATCTTTATAAAAAACTTTGCTATATACGGATTCGATCCGGAATTTGCAAGTGAATTCAGTGCTGCATCCAGTGCAACAGGATCTGTTTCTTTTTCTAATGCTTCTTCTGCCATCTTTTCCTCTGCATCAGATGTTCCGAAAAGCCCGCCCATTCTACTAAATCCATACGCTCGTACATTTGGATTCTCACTAGTTACAACTGCCTCAAGAAAAGTGTTTGTATTTGGCATTCCGCCTCCAGCATCCCAGATTATCTGCATTGCTTCATCCGTTATGTTTTCCGTTCTGCAAAGCTCATCATCATACTCTACATATGCATAAGTAGAAACAAATTCCAAAGCTTCCTCTTCTGTTATATTTTCTACATCTTTAATTCTGTCTACCAGATCCTGGGCTGTCATACTCTGATATTCCTTTTTTGTTACTCCTGCCGGTGCATAATCATCTTTCGATGCCTTTTCCGTTTCCACAGTTTTTTGGGAATCATCAGGTGCTTTTTCTTTTCCACACGCTGATGATGCAGCCACGATCATAGTAGCAACTAATAAAATACTAACTATTTTCTTTTTCATAGCCAAACCTCCTCACATACTAACTACCGATTTTTGTTGTAATTATTATTACATCTCTAAAGTTTTCTGACACTAGCACTTGTGATAGGTAATTTTCTGTATGATAAAAAGAACATTGCAGAAAATCTGCAATGCCCTCTCTATTTCAATGTCGTAACAAGTAATTTACTTTCCAACGCCGCCGCGATCAAATCTTCTTTACAGGAATACCCTGTCTTCGAAATCATTTCCTGAAAATTCCACCTTACCCCTGCAGTGGAACATCCCATTCTTTTTGCAATTTCTGAATAGGATAACCCTTTGATATATAATCGAAGCATCTCCAGCTGCCTCGGACTGATCTCATCACTCTGAATCCAGTTCAGCTGAACATTCGGGGAAATGTCCGGAAATACCCTTTTCCCTTCCAGTGTCTGATGAATGACATCAAGAATTTCCTCATCTCCGTGATCTTTATACCAGAGGCTGTCTGCGCATCCTGTTTTTGCTCTGGCAAGTACTTCCGGGTCAATCAATGATGTGATAATAAGTACTTTTGTCTTAGGATGAGCTTCTCTGATTTCTTTCCCTG
>ERZ810424.319-NODE-319-length-15743-cov-15.2173_pt1 | contig 15743 bp, 13 predicted proteins | sample MGYA00520270_ERZ810424 | MGnify/ENA primary metagenome ERZ810424 (study PRJEB31588, sample SAMN03399971) | human gut metagenome | study: EMG produced TPA metagenomics assembly of the PRJNA231909 data set (A prospective, longitudinal analysis of the... | reverse complement strand
GTTCCTGACAAGCGGGGCGTAATTCGTGTTTTTTCTCTGCTGAGCCCCGGAAGTTCCTGACAAGCGGGGCGTAATTCGTGTTTTTTCTCTGCTGAGCCCCGGAAGTTTCCGACAAGCGGGGCAAAATCTACATTTTTTCTCTGCTGAGCCCCGGAAGTTTCCGACAAGCGGGGCGTAATCTACATTTTTCTTCTACTATGTCCCGAAGATAAAACCCTCCGCAATGAGCCACGCTATTCATAAGATTGTCAGCATAAAACGCTGCCAATCTTATTTCATATCGCGGCGTTCGCCGCATCTCGGCATAAGTAAAGACAGCGAATCGTGCGCAAGCGCTCATCGCTGTCTTCACTATGCCTATGCGCGGCTCATTGCTCGCGTAACTTTCCAGTTAATTTCCCGGCATTCTCGCTTCGGTAGATTGCCAATTCCCCCGGATTCTTCTATACTGAAATCAAATATTAAAACTATAAAGGGGGCTGGTGAAGCACATGGATAAGGCCAAAATGGGAACTTTCATCAAGGAACAGCGGATAGCTCTTGGAATGACGCAGCAACAGCTGGCCGAACAGTTACATATCACGAACAAGGCAATCTCACGTTGGGAAACCGGCAATGCTTACCCCGACATTTCTCTGTTGGACGATCTGGCGGCTGCGCTGTCGGTATCGGTTGAAGAGCTTTGTCGCGGTGAGCGGATTGCCCTGCCCTCTGCTGACACCAATACACTCCTGAGCGATGTCATCGCCGAGGTAAGACAACAGAAAAAAGACAGAGCCGCGAAATGGCTTCGCATCCTCTGTCTTAGTATTTTTTCCGTGATCCTTCTTGCGTTTCTCTTCTTTACTGGTGCGTTCTTATTTATACAAAATGAAGCAAATTTAGACGAAGCACTCTTCACCCTGGCTTTGGGTGCCTTTGCCATCGGGCTTTTGCTTTTCCGGGACGGGATTCCGATCCTTCTGCTTGCCATCGCTCTACCGCCGTTACTTTGCAGACGCCCCCAGCAGCCGGCGAAGACCATCGTCTGTATCCTGCTGTCGGTTCTGTCCGTCCTCTGGCTGATCTTTGGCGGACACTTTCTCTGGTTGCAGTTATTCTAGCCTTTCCATCGTTTTGCATAATCTTTCCGTCCGCTGACGATGGCAGAATAAGCATCAGAAGAATTTTATTCCTAATTACTTTCCAAACAGTGTACTCAAAATTCCTCTCTTGATGACCTGGGCACCGGTGTTAATCAGCTGACGCTCGATCTGGGCCTGTCTGCGTTCCGCTGCCTTTTCCTTCTTTTTCTGTGCGGCTTCCCATTCCTTCTGCTTCTGCTTTACGGTGGATTCCTGCAGTTTTGCCTGCTGCTTTGCCAGCGCTTCCTTATCCTTCTCCAGCTGTGCCCGCTCTGCTGCCAGCTGCGCCGCTTTCGCCTCATGCTCCATGGTATCTGTCAACACTTCGTAGGCAGAAATATTGTCCACCGCCTCATCGTAACGTCCCATGCCGTCTCTCGCCATCAGATTCCTGCGCTCCGTCTCATTCACAGGTCCCATAAAGCTCTGGGGGCAGATGATGGAGGTACGCTGGGCAATGCCGGGCACGCCGTTCTCATCCAGAAAGGAAGTCAGTGCCTCACCTACGCCCAGTTCCATGATGACTTCTTCTGCCTTAAAGGCAGGATTGGCCCGCAGGGACTGTGCTGCTGCCCGGACAGCTTTCTGCTCCACCGGAGTGTACGCCCGGAGGGCATGCTGTACCCGGTTGCTTAACTGTGCCAGCACGGAATCGGGAATATCACTGGGGCTCTGGGTCACGAAATAGATACCCACGCCCTTGGAACGGATCAGCTTTACCACCTGCTCGATCTTCTGCACCAGTATCTTCGGTGCATCAGCAAACAACAGGTGTGCCTCATCGAAGAAAAATACCAGCTTCGGCTTTTCCAGATCTCCCGCCTCGGGAAGCTTCTGGAATAATTCTGACATCATCCATAACAGGAAGCTGGCATACAGTGTGGGATTCTGCACCAGTTTTACGCAGTTCAGCACATTGACAATACCTTTGCCGTACACATCCGTACGCATCCAGTCATAAATATCCAGATCCGGTTCTCCGAAAAAGAGATCTCCGCCCTGATTCTCCAGAGGCAGTAACGCCCGCAGAATACCGCCCACGGACTGCCTGGAGATACTTCCGTAGGTGGTCAGATAGTCATCCTTGTGTTCTGCCACATAATTCAGCAGAATACGCAGATCCTTTAAGTCGATCAATAAAAGTCCCTTGTCATCCGCGATCCGGAAGACAATATTCAATACACCTTCCTGCGCAGCAGTGAGCCCCAGAATACGAGATAAAAGCTCCGGTCCCATATCGGAGATGGTGGCTCTCACCGGATGGCCGCCCTCCTGATAGATGTCCCAGAAGCAGACCGGATAAGCCTTATAGGAAAAGCTGTCGCGGATACCGAATTTATCGATCCTCTTGTCCATAGACTCCGAAGCCACACCCGCCGTGGCAATGCCGGAGACATCTCCCTTGACATCACACAAAAAAACCGGAACTCCCGCATCCGAAAATGATTCTGCCATAGCTTTCATAGTGATCGTCTTGCCGGTGCCGCTGGCTCCTGCGATCAGTCCATGGCGGTTACTCATATTCAGCGGCATATTCACACGCTGACCATCTGCCAGGCCCATATATATCTGTCCGTCTGTATACATAGTTGTCCCTCATCCTCTCTATTTTATCTCTATTTTCCTGCTGCCCTATCCCGTGGGGATATCAATAGAAGATATCTTCTACGACTTTTTGAAACGTTTCTTCCCCGTCATATGCTCCACTTTCAGGCAGAATATCTCCGTCATGGCTACGACTTCCGGTCGGAATACGAAATTCTCCGTTCTGTCAGGATAGTACTGCTTCATCAGAAGATTCAATGCTTTCTGTTTTTCCGCATCCGACAGGATCTCTATAGTTCCCTGACCGATCACGCTCTCGTATTCCATGGTGCACTGGCAGCCATCTTCTTTCTCCGACAGCACCAGTCTGTGGGAGCAATCCATCTCGAAGCTTGCCCTGACATCCTTACGGATCAAGTCATATTTTTTTCCTTCTTTTGCCCCATGAAAATAGAGTGTCACTCTGCCGTCCGTCTCTTCCATTCCGAAATTCAACGGCAGAAGATACGGATAGCCATCCTCATCATTCAGTGCAAGTCTGCACACATCACACCTCTTCATGACATCTGTCATTTCCGAAAATTCTGTAATCTCACGATCGTTACGACGCATTGTATTCCTCCTGTGCTGCATTTTGTTTTTCTGTCAATATCTGTGCGCCCGACAGGCTTTGCGGCATATAAATGCCGGGTAAGCCATCATTGGAATTTCATATACTCTTTCACAGATATATTTACTATAGCGCATAAACAAGATATAATGCAACTATATCCTTCCGTAAGGAATTTTGAAAGGAGTTTTATTTTGCAAAACAAAGTATCCCATTGTTCTATTTTCCCACCGGATCTCAGTGCTCTGACGCTGCATATCCTCGCTATGGCGTTCATGTTCTGTGACCACCTGTGGGCTACCCTCGCCGGAGATGCCTGGTGGCTGACCGGCATCGGCAGACTGGCATTTCCCATGTTCGCCTTTTTCCTGGTGGAAGGCTTCTTCCATACCCATGATAGGAAAAAATATTGCATGCGCCTGCTTCTTCTGGCCATTCTTTCTGAGCTTCCCATCAATCTGATGTACAGTGGGCTGTTATTCTACCCATTTCATCAGAACGTGATCTGGACACTGCTCACAGGCTTCCTGTGTATCTGGGCAATAGATACCCTACGGAAAAAATGTCCGGTCTGGCTGTGGATTCCGTCGATCCTGCTGCTATCTGCAGTGGGCTACGTGCTGGCAACCCTCCTCATGTTCGACTATTATGGAGAAGGCGTTCTGACTGTTATCGTATTCTATCTCTTCCATGGGAAAAATTGGTGGCAGCTTGCCGGACAGTTTGCCGGGCTCTACTGGATCAATGTCATGCTGTTGGCAGGAATGCAGATTCCATTACAGCTTTTCGGTCATGCCTTCGAGATTTCAGAACAGGGACTGGCGCTGTTGTGTCTGCCGCTTCTGTGGTGCTACCATGGACGCCAGGGCGCGCATAACCGTAAGATCCAGCTTGCCTGCTATGCCTTTTATCCGGTACACATGCTGGTACTGGGGATTCTGTCAAAACTGATTTTTAGTTAAAATCATAATGCTGACAGAAAGTCTATTCCCTAAAGTAAAATACTCCCGATGGAATCATTCCACCGGGAGTTCTATATTTTTACTCTAAATTAGTACTGCTTCACCTGTTCTTCGCCGTTCATGACACGCAGAGCGCCCTGAGCCAGAGCTAACAGCTCGTCCTCACCGGGATATACGGTCACAGGAGCGATCCAGCCGCATCTCTCTTTCAGCTTAGCCACTACATCCTCACCATATGCAATGCCTCCGGTGATAACGATCTGGTCTACCTTGCCGTTCAGCACACAGGCCATAGCACCGATGTCTTTGGCTACCTGTAACAGGAATGCCTGCTTCACCTCCGCTGCCTTGGCATCGCCTTCATTGGCACGCTTGGTAACTTCACGCATATCGTTGGTACCCAGGTAAGAATTCAGGCCGCCCTTGCCGATCAGCTTTGCACTGATCTCCTTCTCGGTATATTTTCCGGAGAAGCACATTTTTACCAGTGCTGCACAAGGCACACCGCCTGCACGCTCCGGAGAGAATGCACCATCACCGTCAAATGCACTGAATACGTCTACAACCTTGCCGTCCTCATGTGCGCCTACGGATACGCCGCCGCCCATGTGCACGACTACCAGACGTAAGGACTCATAAGGCTTGCCGGCCTCTTTTGCATATCTCTTGGCAACTGCCTTCTGGTTCAGGGCATGGAAGATACTTCCTCTGGGGATCTCTTCCAGACCGGAATATCTTGCGATGGGCATCAGCTCATCTACTACAACGGGGTCTACGATGTAAGAGGGAACGCCGATCTCATCACTGATCTCTCTTGCCAGAATACCGCCTAAGTTAGAAGCATGCTGACCCTGTACACCTACTTTTAAATCCTCCAGCAGATCATCGGTTACCGCATAGGTACCACTGGGGATGGGCTTTAACAGACCGCCACGTCCTACGATCACGTTGAAGCTCTTCAGATCGCAGTTCTTCTCTGCCAGCAGATCGGTAATGATCTTCTTACGGAAATCCTTCTGTTCGAAAATAGTATCGTATTTGGAGATCTCCTCGGTAGAATGTCTCAGGGTTTCTTCAAATAATAAGTTCTCATCCTCAAATACACCGATCTTGGTGGAGGTGGAACCGGGGTTGATGATCAGACTCTTGATTGCCATTGTGTGTTTCCTCCTATATTCACTCTTATATTCGCTCTTATGCTTTACCGCTTTGTCCACTACAGCATCTATACCTGCCGACAGCAGTTCTCCCGCAGCTTCCACAGCGGCTTCGATCACGATATCCATAGCTTATTTCTGATTCTTTTTCATCTCTTCTGCTACAACTGCAGCCAGTGCCAGGGAGTATACCTTGGTCTCGAAGGTATCGGAACGGCTGGTCAGGACTACGGGTACCTTGGTACCGGTCAGGATGCATCCGTTCTTTACTTTTACCATATGTACGATTGCTTTGTATACCAGGTTGCCGGCATGGATATCCGGGAACAGCAATACATCTGCATCACCCTGGATCTTACGGTCGGTAGCTCCCTTATGCTTGGCTGCCTCGGGATCGATCGCCAGGTCAAGAGACAGCGGGCCGTCTACGATACAGCCGGGGATCTGTCCTTCTTCACACATCTTAGTCAGTTCTGCCGCATCTACGGTAACGGGCATCTTGGGATTTACAACCTCAACTGCTGCTAAAGGTGCTACCTTAGGCTCTGCAACGCCGCAGGCATTACATACCGGAATGGTGTTCTTGATGATCTGAACCTTCTCCTCCAGTGTAGGATAGGTCATGAATGCAACATCGGTCAGGAACAGAAGTCTGTCAATGCCGGGAATCTCAAATACACATACATGAGACAGGGTTCCACCGGTACGAAGGCCTACTTCTTTGTTCAGTACGCTCTTTAAGAAGTTCTTGGAGTCGATCAGGCCCTTCATATACATATCTGCACGGCCGTCATGTGCCAGCTTTACAGCTTTCAGGGAAGCTTCGATCATATCCGGCTCATTGATGATCTCATAATCGGAGAGGTCCATATTCAGTCCGGCTGCAATCTCACGGATCTTTGCCTCATCACCTACCAGGATTGCATCTGCAATGCCCAGTCTCTTGGCCTCATGTACAGCTTCCAGTACTGCACTGTCTTGTGCAACGGAGACTGCGACGGTCTTCTTCCCACACTCTTTTACTTTTGCTACGATGTCATCAAAATTCATTTTCTTCCATTCCTTTCCGCCCCTCGTGGGCTCCAAGTATGAATACATTCCACACATTATTCGCAAAATCGCACGATAAATCGTGCTTTCGCTGCTGCGCAGCTATTTTTGCTCATATGTGTGGCGGTGACTCTATTCGAGTCACCTAAAATCAAGCAAAACTGCTTTTTACATGCAAGCATGACAAAGCAGTCCCGCTTGATTTCATTGTCTTCCGAATAGTCACTCTAATCGTTAAAATAATAACACACTGGAATACAAAAATCAAGCTACTATGACAAATATAGCCACCTCTAAATGAGGTGGCTGATATCTGCCAGGGTCGGTACGCAGGCGTACAGACATTTTTTTAATTTTTCATCTGGCTGTGTCTGATCCGGCACCATCACGACCTTACAGCCGGCGCGGTAAGCACTCATGACTCCGTTGGGAGAATCCTCCACGGCCATGCACTCTTCCGGTGCCAATCCCAGCTGCTTGCAGGCATAGAGATAAATATCCGGGGACGGCTTACCTTCTGCTACCATAGTGGCCGAAATCAGTTTCTCAAAATACGGCCGAAGTCCTGCCATCGCCAGATATTTTTCCGTCCGCTCCAGATCCGTCGCTGTGGCAACCGCTGCGGTGATATGCCTTTTTTTCAGATCTTCCAGAAGCTCCACGGCACCGGGCTTGCATTTGATGCCATCCCGGTCCAGTGTTTCTTCCATCATCTCTTTTCGTTTGTCACGCACCACATAATAGTCAAAATCTTCACCGTACCAGTCCTTGAGCTGTCTGGGGGCAAAGGGGCGTCCCAGACTGCGCATCGTAAGTGCCTGCTCATCTGTCATGGTATACCCACAGGCTGCCAGTGCCTTCGGCCAGAAAATACGGTAATATTTTTCGGTATCGATCAGCGTACCGTCCATGTCAAATAAAACTGCCTGAATCATTGTTATTCCTCTGCGTCAGCCGTCTGTCCGGCATCTTCTGTTGCATCCGTAACATCAGTACCTTCTGCTAGGCTGTCCTTTGAATCACTTTCGTTTGTGCCGCTCTGGTCCTCGTCAGCTTTTCCGGCTTTCCGGTCACGTTTTGCCGCCTTGCGCGTCTTCCGGCGTTTTGCCGCTTTTTTCCCTAACAATACGATCAACAGGATCACGACTGCACCACCGACGATGCAAAGTACGATCAGCAGTGTATGACTGCCCTCGACCTCTACCGTGCGGAAGCTGCCGGGCACTTCCATGGTAAACTGTCTATAGCTGCCGATCACAGTGGATTCCACTTCCGTGTACTCTCCATCCTGTGCTACCTCTATGACAGTGTTATCCGCATCCTCACAGTAGACACGCAAGGTTGCTTCTCCGGTATAGTCCGGTGCATCCTCTTCCATGGAATTGGTCATGGATACTGTATAAGTATTTCCCTCTACCTGCAGATGCAATGCTGCATTGGGATAGAAGTTGCCTTCTGCCATAACCAGTGCCTTATTGTTATCGTTTTTCTCTGCGGAAGCAATGGATGCGGTCCATTCCTCATACTCTGCTTCCAGCACTTTATTACCGGTAATATCACTGAAATCATAATCCGGCCACACACCGTAATAGCCATCCTTCTCCGGTACTTCCGGAATCTGGTCTGCCGACAGATAATCCCCGTAACCGCATTTATAGGAAGCCACTTCTACACCATCCGCCTGGAAGGTAATGGTAAACTGTGAGAAAGCGTCCGGAACGTCTTTGCTGCAGAATTCCTGGTAGGACAACGGGGTAGCACCGCCCTGATAACCAATGCCGTCTACGCCACCGGCTCCGCCTTCCACATAATAGTTGCCATACAGAGTTCCATCATCACTGACTTTTCCGGCAATGCTGCCCTGGCCTTCGCCGGACATATCCAGATCATTGTACGCATAGCTGTAGAAAATATCACAGCCTTCTCCGGCAATACCTCCGATATTATTTTTACCGGTGATCCTGCCCATGCTGTAACAGCTGCGGATCGCATAGCTGGCAGATCCGGCAATTCCTCCCACATAGCTGCCTCCGGTACTCTCTACGGGTGCATAAGACTCACAGGAAATGACTGCGCCATATTCTGCTTTACCGACCACACCGCCGACATAGTCTTTTTTACCGGTCACGTCTCCAAGGTTGCGGCTGTCTCTGATGACTGCCTTGACCGTCTGCTCCACATCGAAACTCTCCGTTCCGGTTAAAGTGATATCGTCCTCAGGGTCAAAATCGTATTCCGTTGCCACCTGTCCAACGATACCGCCCACATTCGTATCGGCTTCCACCGTACCGCGGTTCACACATAAGGTGACCTTTCCCTTCTGGAAGCTGGAAGTATCATAGCGCGCTTCTTCGGTTCCTTCCGGTTCTGCGGTGTCATCCTCCGCATCGGGATCTCCGGGGTTCACCTCTTCCTTGCTGGCTGACTCATCCGAAGTATCTTCTACAGAAATTCCTTCATACCGGAAGAGATCATCCCGGATTTCGCTGACCAGATTCCGCAGAACTCTGGCCTGATCCATCAGCTCATCCATGTGGGCACTGGTGCTGTCTGTCCCGGCTTCCAGTACATCCCCCAACTGACCCAACTGGTCAAAAGCCTTGTCGAGCCTGTCATTCAGTGTATCCAGATTATCTTTGATACCGCCACTGCGATCCGTGAAAGCATTCGTCATGTTATCCAGACGCTTGGTGGCATTCTCTCCGAATTTTTTCAGTGCCGATTTATAGCTCTCCGTATCGTCCGGTACGGTGATGGTAATGTTTCCGCCACTGACGTCATGATCGCCGTCGCCACCCCAGTTACCATTCCAAATATCATTTCCACTGATGGTAACGTCATGACTGTTGCCGTTATTCTTGTCATTATCCGCCTGCTTGTTCAGATCGTCATTCAGGACTTTCAGATCGTTGCTGACGCCGTTCAACTCTTGATTGTAAATATACCACAGATCATGAGCGGTCCCGGTCAGAGAACTTCCCGCATTGTTGGCATCCTTCAGGTTCGAACTGATACTCTTAGCAATACTGGATGCCTGTTTGCTATAGCTGCTCACATCTTTCTGGGTGGCATCCAACATATCCAGGAATTTGTCTGTCTCCGTATCCAGTTCCTTCAGCTTGTCACTGAGATACTGGATTTCCAGGAACGGCTCCATCTGACCCACGATACCGCCCACATCTTTTCTGCCCTGCACATATCCGGTGTTGGTGCAGTTCTGCAGATAGCCCTGATGCAGTCTGCCTACGATACCTCCGGTATTGTAGCCTACGTGCTGGTAGCCGATGGCACCGGAATTGGAGCAATAATAAATCTTACCATCCGAAATACCTGCGATACCGCCGGTGTCCGTATGAGCTGCCACATTGGAGGTACTGTTGATCTGCTCCAGATTGTCCATGGTGATATCTTCCAGATCATAAGTCACTTCCGTGCTGTACGTATTGATATTGCCATTGTTGCTGCAGTTATTCAGAATACCGTGGTTGTTGCCCACAATACCGCCTGCGGAATGATTGCCGATCACATTTCCGGAGGATTCACACCGACGGATCTCTCCGCTCTCGGCATTGACTCCGGCAATACCGCCGACATCCGTATCACCGACCACATTTCCGGTAAATTTACAATTTTCAATGCTGCCATAGTTCACACCGACGATACCGCCGACCTGATCCTGACTTCCAGAGGGAGATACTTCCCCCGTGACCGTAAGGTTGCGGACTTTTGCTCCCTCCTGCACATAGCGGAACAATCCCACTGCCGAACCGTCTCCGGTCAGTTTCACATTGGAAATAGTAAAACCGCTGCCGTCAAAGATTCCTGCAAACGTAGGAATACTGAGTTCACCTGTCATGCTCAGAACAATGTCGTTCTGCAACACTACTTTTTTATCTCTGGACCAACTGTCCAGTACACAGTTCTCCACCAGTTTCCGCAGATCCTCCTCCGTGCTGATCTCTATGACTGCATAATCCTGCTCCTTTATCGTGCTGCTATAACCGCTGCCGCCTCTGTACTGCTCATAGGTCAAAGTTTCTGCTGCATAGGCGGTGGCCGGTGTCTGCAGGATCAATGCTGCTCCCAGCAGGAAACATAATAATCTCTTACTGTTCATCTTCTGTTCCCTCGCTTTCTGCTGTTTTTTCTTTATCCGAAGCTTTCTTATCCGCAGCTTCTGTATCTGCTCCGGTTGCTTTCTGTCCGGCTGTCTCATCCTCCGGCAGCTCCTGTGCTTCCAGTCTGGGATAGCTTTCTTCCGGGGCATCGTCCCGCTCCTCCATCGTCACGGTATCCTTGGGACGCACCACCGCACCCATCTCACCATCAATGACACCGATGAAATCACCCTCCAACACACCATTGACATAACCCTTGATGTGACCGTTCATACGGATTCTTCCGGCGGAGGGCAAGGGCTTTGCCAGATCCCGTTTCAGTGTAAATGCTGTCTTCTGAATAATGATATCTCCGATCAGCAGTGTCTGCGGCAATGCCAGCAGTACCAACAAAATAGATGTCAGAGTACCACGACCAAGAGCCAGTCCGATGGCTGCCACCGCAGCATTGGAAGATACATAGCTGATAATAAATCCTGCGGATACCAGCATAGAACCACTGGTAACGATGGTGGGGAACGCCTGATTCAGTGCCTCAATGGCTGCTTCCTTGATCGGCATATAGGTCTTCAGATCCATGTATCGGCTGGTGATGACGATAGCGTAGTCGATCGTTGCACCCATCTGGATCGCAGATACTACCAGATATCCCAGGAAATATACATTTTCATTCAACAGATACGGCAATGAGAAGTTCATCCAGATACTACCCTGAATCGTTACAACCAACAGTACCGGCAGACCGGCGGACTGGAAGGTGAACAGCAGGATGATCATAACGAACAATGCTGTCAGCACCGTGATGATCGTATTATCCGTTGCGAAGGAATCGCCCAGATCCTTATCACTGGTGGCGTTACCGACTAGCAGAATGTCATCTATATTATAGAACTTTGCCACGGTATTACGGATCTGATCCAGTGCTGCTGTGGTCTCTTCTCCCTCATAAGGAACATTCAATTCCAGAACAAATCGGGAATTGTCTTCACCCAGCAGCTGATCTTTCGCAATACAGATCTTGGAATAAGCATCCGTCAGAGTTTCTTCCAGATCATCGTCCAGTGTGATGTTGCCGCTTTCTTTCTGATCATAAATGAACAGGAACATATCAATAAACGGAACTTCGTATTCACTGACGCCACTGACCAGCGCACCATAATCGCTCTGATCCAGTGCATATGCCGAATACAACATATCCGCCACTTCAATATCCAGATCGATCAGTTCCGCAAACTGCCTGGGGGTCAGCTTATCCGTCAGCATATAGCCGTCCATGGCCTCGATATTGCCAAGTCCCTGACAGGATTTCACCACATCCAGCTTTTCCAGAGCTTTCAGTGTCTGTGCCTCTTTTTCATAATCACCGTTCGGCACAATGACCGCCAACTGGTTCACCATGCCGAATTCCTTATTTACCATGCTGACGGAAAATTTATTATCACTCATAGTACTGGATTCCAGAGTGTTGGTATCGTACACGTAGTTTGCCTTATTGGACAGGAAAAATGCTATAATAACACCTACGATCAGAATAGGCGGTATAATGTAGCGGGTAGCCACACAAAACTTACCGACTGCTGTGATCTTCGGAACGAAGCTCTTGTGATGGGTGTTGTCGATGGCCTTGGAAAAGGTCAACAACAGTCCGGGCATCAGGAAGAATACGGCTACCATACTGAAAATAATGGATTTTGCCAGAATGATACCCATATCATAACCAATTCTAAACTGCATGAACATCATGGCTACCATACCGGAGATGGTGGTCAGGGAACTGGAGGAAATCTCCGGGATTGCCTTACTCAGGGCCACGATCACAGCCTCTCTGGCATCCTTGTCCTCATGTTCTTCCATAAAACGATGAGCAAGAATGATAGCATAGTCTACTGCCAGACCTAACTGCAGCACCACCGCAATAGAGTTCGTTACAAAACTGATGGTTCCGAACCAGTAGTTCGTGCCTTTATTCAAAATAGCTGCCACAATAAATGTAGTCAGATAAACTGGGATTTCCGCATAAGTCGTAGAGGTAAATAACAATACGGCTACGATAACCACTGCTGCCAACAACAGAATGACGATCATATCATTATTCAAGTCATCCGCGTCACGCTCTTCCTGACCGATATCGGAAGAATAGTAAACATCATAATCGGACAATGCATCCAATACCTCATCCAGATGCTGCTGTGTAGCTTCCGTGTCTGCTTCCTCATCAAAAGTGACAGACAATAAAGCCTCCATGTCATGATAATGATCCTCGGTGTCATCGAAATCCAACATGCTGACACCGTCCATCTCCTCCACCTGATCTGCCAGTTTCTGTGCCTCGTCAAACGTCACGTTACAGATCAGGATCCGGGCGGAGCCATACGTGGTAAATTCCGAATCCATCAGATCCAGTCCCCTTCTGGTCTCTGTTGTGTCCGGCAAATAAGTGGTCAGATCGTTATTAACCTTGACTCTGTTCATGGATAATACGCAAAATATGCATAAAACAATAAAGATCAGATAAAATCCTTTTCGTTTGTCTACAATGAGCGTGGCAAGTTTCATCATAAAGGAATTATCTTTTTTGTCTTTTTCTGCGTTGTCTGCCATAGTTCCCTCCTGCTTTTTCTCTCTTTGTACCCTTATTTATGTATTTGATTTTATACACCTCTAGTTTAAAATGTTTTTGAACATCTGTAAAGACTTACTACAAAGATGAGAAATTGTATTAATGTCATTTAATGAACTTGTGTTGATTTTCTGCCACATGCAAAATATAATAATGGGGAAGAAAAAGCAAGCTACAGATTTTTTGTGATTGTTTATTTTTAGACATTTTCGCGATGTTCGTCTATTATTTTAGAAAAAATTCAGATTTGTATTACATATACATATAGGAAATGATTTCTTCTTTTCCCGGAAAGGCTGGTGGATTGTCTTATGGAAAAAATGGATCGCCGTGTGCGCAAGACAAGAGCTCTCTTATTACAGGGGCTGGTAAAAATGTTAGAAACCCATGATATTCAGGATATCTCCGTCAAGGAGCTGACTGAACTGGTGGATATCAACCGCGGAACCTTTTATCTGCATTATGATGATATCTACGATATGCTCCATAAAATCGAGGATGAAATGTTCCTGGAATTTAATGAAATCATGGAGCAGAAACCGGTCGTTACCAATTCTCTGGCCTCTCAGGGGCCGTTGTTGGAATTCTTCCATTTTCTGGACCGAAACAGGGATCTGGCCAAGGTCATGATCGGCCCTCATGGGGATCTGGCTTTCGTCAACCGTCTGAAGGATCAGATTGAAAAGCGCACCCTCCAGGTTCTGGAAAGTGCGCAATCCGATGCCAACTATAAATATCTCTGCTCCTTCATCATCACCGGCTGTGTCGGTGTCGTAGAGGCCTGGCTGAAAGAATCCGATCCCCAGTCCCCGGAAGAAATGGCAGAGATTCTCGGTGCCATGCTCTTACGTCAGCTTAATTTTGCTCCGGGGCCTGCATAGGCTGTGTCGGCTCCGGCATACCAACGCTTAAAGAAGTTACGATCTCACCATCCAGGAAGAAGGATACGGTATCACCTACCTGAAGTTCATCCAGAGTGGCATCTTCTCCGTCAATCGTAATGATCGTATCGTCATTGACTGTGATAGTCATAGTATCTCCGCTGAGAGTTAAGGTCATCTCATCTAGCATGTCTTTCTCAGGTTTCTGACCGTTCGGTGCTTCTCCGTTGGGCGCGCTGCCATTGCCATCAGGAGTCTGGTCGTTCGGCTTTTCTCCGCTGGGAGCTTCGCCGGTAGGGGCTTCACCATTGGGAGCGCCACCGTTGCCGTCAGGAGCCTGGCCATCCGGCTTTTCTCCGCTGGGTGCCTCACCGGTAGGAGCTTCACCATTGGGTGCTTCCGGCTTCTCTGCCAGTGCGATGGAGATCACATTGCCATCAATGGCAGTGATCTGGCCGAGATAAGATTCCACCTTCTCTTCACCGCTCTCCGTGCCCTCCGTCGTACTCTCCGGTGCGATCGTCTCCTTCTGTTCTGCTGATTCACTTGCTACGCTCTCCGTACCCGCAGATGTTGTTCCTCCGCATGCCGTAAATCCCGTCATCACCATAGCAGCTGTCAACACTGCACACATTACTTTTGTATTCACCTGGGGTAAATTCCATCTTCTCATATTCTCATTCCTCCTGTTCCATTAAAAATCTTGTGAACATTTCTTTCCCCTTATCTGCCTCTTATAATAAAAGACATCTGCGAAGGAATTGTGAGAAAAATGTGGTGATTCTGTGAACTTTTCAGGCATGACATCCATGTCATGTATGCAGTGTTGACAGTGTCAGATCATGTGTCGATTTTGCTGTTTTGTTGTAAATATTCAAGGAATGCGGTACAGCCTTCCAGAACATCATCGTAAGTCGTTCCAAAATCTCCCGTATACCACGGATCCGAAATATCCCGTTCCGATCCCGCATAGGAAAGTAGCTTCGCTACTTTCCCCTCCGGATCTCCCCCAAATATCCGCAGCATGTTGCGGATATTCGCACTGTCCATACCGATCAGATAATCGTATTCCGCATAATCCGCCCTCGTCACCTGTCTGGCCCGCTTCCCCTCACAGGAGATCCCATGCCTCGCCAGCTCCGCCTTCGCCGGCGGATACACCGGATTCCCGATGCCGTTCCAGATTTCCTCTGTGCTGGTGGCCGCGGAGGCAATCTGAAAGTGATCGGCAAAATTTGCGTCGGATACCAATTTTTTCATAACAAATTCTGCCATGGGGGAACGACAAATGTTGCCGTGGCAAATAAAAAGTACTTTAATCATCTTTTTATATCTCCATTTAAATCTTGTATTTCTTCTCAAACGCTTGATTTTTCAGGGTTTTCCGACTTTTGAGTTTTCCTTTCTTTTTAAGGTATCTTCTCAAATCTTCTCGTATTTTCTTATGTTTTTCCCTGCAATCTTGGTAAATCCGTTGGTAAAGCAAGCGTCCTTACCAACGGGCTTTTTTAACTATTCGCTATCCGATATACTTCTTCCTTTGCATCATCAAAATTCACATGGGTGTAAGTGTTCAAGGTTACACTGATGTCTGCGTGACCCATGATATACTGCAAGGTTTTCGGATTCATCCCGGATTTTGCCATATTAGAGCAAAAGGTGTGCCTGCATACATG
>ERZ810424.314-NODE-314-length-15900-cov-4.62108_pt1 | contig 15900 bp, 14 predicted proteins | sample MGYA00520270_ERZ810424 | MGnify/ENA primary metagenome ERZ810424 (study PRJEB31588, sample SAMN03399971) | human gut metagenome | study: EMG produced TPA metagenomics assembly of the PRJNA231909 data set (A prospective, longitudinal analysis of the... | reverse complement strand
GTAGAAGATGGTTCCGATCAGATAATCAAATCCGCATTCAACTGCAAGTTTTGCACCTCTCATGCACTCTTCTTCTGTGTAGCTTACTACTTCAAGGAATGTTGTCTTTCCACATTTCTTCATGTACTGAGCAAGTTCTTTCATCTTCTCAGGTACCATTCCGTGATCCTTGAATCCCCAATACTTAACTGGCAGATCCTTTACACTTTCGAAGGTCTCCATCGCATCCGGTACTGTTACATCATTGTTTGTTAACATTACGATTAATTCTGACATTTTTACATCTCTCCTTTTGTTTTTGATTTTGGCTTCTTTTCTTATTTTGCTTTCAGCTTCTTGCATTCGTCTTTATTTCGACTGTGCAATTATTGCTCTCGCTTAACACACCCATATCTTAGCCTGAGATTGCATGTTTTGTCGATTAACAATATTGCTTCTGGCATTACTTATTTTGCTCTGCCGAGTTTCTTCTATATATAGCTATTTTTCTTGCTTTTCCATTCTTGCTCTCAACATTACATATCTTGCTTTTTAAGCTTTCTCTAATTGAATTTTCATAAAAAAAGTGATAAAGTTTATCACAACAATTATTGCTTTAAAGAAAAGGAGGAGTTCATCATGGGCGAAGCATTATTTTTGTCCCAGGCAGAAGTCTACAACGGTCATTACTCAATCACAAAGCGTGACGCATCACACGAATTTAACAGTGAACTTCATTATCACGATTTCTACGAAGTTCAGTTCTATCTTTCAGAAGCTGAGAATGGAGTGATTGGAGAAATAACGATCAACGGACAGAAGCGGACACTGATGCAGGGATGTCTTGTTTTGATCAATATGTTTGATCAGCACCAGATCACGATCACGACAGACAAACCATATGTAAGATATTGTATCTCATTCGATTCCAGTCTCCTGCTTTTCGCATGCTCTGACACAACGAATCTGTTCAATATCTTTTCCAACTGTGCAGAAGTTAAATATTCAAGGCCTCTTACTCCTGCCCAGATCCGGACCTTCATCAATATCTATAACAGACACGAAGATCTGGAGCTGAAGAACGGAAGAGATATCCTGGAAAAAGCTATGATTCTGGAAATGTTTGCTCATATTTATGACATGTTCTACGATGGCCAGGAGATCAGCCAGGCCGATTCCAGAAGCATGGAAGTAGTTACAAAACTGATCGGGTATATCGATGCTCATATCGCAGAAGATCTCTCTCTTGAGAATCTTGCAGAATATGTAAGCTTCAGTACCTTCCACTTAAGCCGCATGTTCAAACGATATACCGGAACAACACTGAACAAGTACATCATTACAAAACGAATTGACAAGGCAAAGCTGCTGCTACGCGGCCCTATGTCAATTACAAACGTCAGCAAAGAAGTCGGTTTCAACAATTACAACCATTTCTACCGGACGTTTAAAAACGTAACCGGTGTCAGTCCTGCTGACTTCAAAGAATCCGAAGCAAAGGAGATTTTATTATGAAAGAATTCACACAGAAATATTTCGTAGGCGATGCAAATGCTCATTCACGTTCTGTTTATAAGGGAAGTGGATATGATCCACAGGATCTGAACCGTCCACACATTGGAATCGCCAATACTTACAGTGAAAACTCAGCCGGACATGCTCATTTAAGAGAACTTGCCAAAGCGATCAAAGCGGCTGTATGGCAGGCAGGCGGAATCCCGTTCGAGTTCGGTGTTCCATCTACCTGTGCCGAAGTTGCCATCGGAACAGATACCATGTGTATGGATCTTGCCATGCGTGATATCGTTGCATCCGGCATCGAAGTAGTTGCAAGTGTTCAGCATTTTGACGGACTGATTCTTCTTTCAGGCTGTGATAACATCGTTCCCGGAACACTCCTTGCTGCAGCCAGACTGGATATCCCTACCATCTGCTGTACAGGTGGACCGATGCTTTCCGGTCGTCTCAACGGAAAACAGTTCCTGCAATGTGATGTCACAGAATTCTCTTATGGAAAGATTTCCAAAGGCACTGCTGCACAGGAAGAGATCCTCGCTGCAGAATGTGCAGCCTGCCCTTCCATGGGTGCATGCTCTTCTCTTGGAACTGCTAACACCATGCAGATCCTGACAGAAGCGCTTGGTATGACACTCCCTGGTTCTTCTACTATCCCGGCTGTATTTACAGACAAGATCGTAAGCTGCAGACATATGGGATCCCGTATCGTTCAGATGGTTTATGAAGATCTCAGACCTTCTAAGATCATGACACGTAAAGCACTGGAAAATGCAATCCGTATGGATCTTGCCATCGGAGGATCTACAAATGCAGTTCTTCATATCCCGGCTCTGGCAAACGAGCTTGGAATCGACCTGACCGCAGATGAATTCGAGAAATTTAACCGTACTACACCTTGTATCGCAAATGTACGTCCAAGCGGTATCTACGCTGTTGACGACCTTCATTTTGCCGGTGGTGTACCGCAGCTGTTCAAGCAGCTTGAATCACTGGTACATAAAGAGTGCTTAAATGTAAATGGACAGACATTAGGAGAGATCCTTGAGCATGTAAAAGACGCTCCGAACGACGTGATCCGCACTGTAAACAACCCGATCTGTAAAGACGGCGGACTTTCTATCCTGAAAGGAAATCTGGCTCCAAACGGCTCTGTAATCCGTTCCTCAACAATCAAGGAAAGTATGCAGCATTTCCGTGGAACAGCTAAAGTATATTCTAGCGACAGTGAAGCTCACAAAGCAATCATCAATGAAGACGTAAAACCTGGAGATGTTGTTGTAGTCCGTTACGTCGGACCTGTAGGAGCACCTGGAATGGTTGAGATCATGGAAGCTACTGAAGCGATTGTAAACCTGGGACTGGACGAGAGTGTATCTCTGATCACAGACGGACGTTTCTCCGGATTCTGCCATGGACCGATCATCGGACATGTTTCCCCGGAAGCAGCCAACGGTGGACCGATCGCATTAGTTGAGAACGGAGATATCATTGAGATTGATATTCCGAACCGTTCCCTGAAACTGGAAGTTTCTGATGAAGAACTTGCCAAGAGACGTGAGAAACTAGTGCTTCCTGAGCCACGTGTCAAGAAAGGCTTCATGAGAACTTATGCCATGAACTGCCTGCCACCGGAGCGCGGTGCTGCAATGCAGAAGTGGGATTAATTCAGAGAGAACTTCAAGCAATAGATACTAACCATAACATTTAAACCAGCCATGTTTATTCCCATGCGGAGAACAACTGTTACTGTTTACAGGACATCCGAATCTGTAAGCAGTAATTCTTTCACTTTTTACAGAACTAGAGCGTGTCTTAAAAATGCTTTCTGCAAGATATATGTCACAATTTGTGGGAGATTTTGTTTGAATGAGGGCGGCGTAGCGGGCTACGTCAACCGAATGAAGACAAAATATACCGCAAAGTGGGGCATGTAGATTGCAGGAATGATTTTTCAGAAACACTCTAGCGCCTGCGGCAGTCGCTTGCGACATCTTCCTTGTACGCCGCAGTGCGCATCCTCGCGGAGCGTTTTTATATATTAGGAAAGAGCACTTTCCTAATATATAATAAAGTCTTACAAGAGATTCAGATATTTTCTCCTATAAGACTTAACTAAATTTTGCTCTAATATAGACTATATCAACTTTTTCATCTGATAAATCGATTACTCATTTTATAACACTCAAATTTCCTTTGTATCTCTTATATAATGCCAAAAGCACCAGCACAACCAGTACAATTCCAACACATCCTCTGATTGGTAACATTACATTGATCAGTGTCGAAAATGGAAGTATTCCTCCTAATATGATCCCTATCACAGTAAGACAGACTTCGAAAGCAATGCACTTCTTTGACTGGTCTTTCTGACGGAATACCATTTCCACGATTGCAGACAAATACCCGGAAATTGTGGTAAAGATTCCAATAAAACATAAAATCGCATAGGGCCATGCTGCCGATGGCAGAATTTTTTTGATTGCAGCGAGTGTCGGAAACGAATTCATCCTCCCGGTGGTCGGATTGATCATACAGTCAAAATTGAACAATAAGATTACCATGACTACACAGATGCAAAGCATAAAGCTCAGATTTGCAACAACAGCACTGCATGCCGCTTCTTTTCTGTTCTTACATCTCTGTGCCAGCATAATCTGAAATGGAAATGAAATAAATAAAGCCTCCGCTCCATATAATGCACCGGTAAAAAATGCAGTATTCTGTTCTTTCAGTCCCGGGATCCAGCTAAACGGTGGCAGCGTAAATAAATTAATCTGAAGGATTTTTCCTTCTGCTACGGCCTGTGTTGCACCTGCTGCCTGTTCCGGTCCTGAAGATGGATTTAACAATGTTAACACACCAAAGAAAATCATATACGCCAGCACAATAATTCCTGCGTATCCCAGAATCTCCTGTAATGTCTTTTTCCCCTTCAGAAGAGCCAGAACAGACACGATTCCTATGCTCAGTGCACCTACCCAGTGCGGAATTCCCAAATGCTGATTCATCAGACTTCCCGCACCTGCAAACATAGTAAAAAAATTCAGCATAAGACAGACTCCTGTAAAGATCTGTACTGCTCTTCCAAACTTTTCACCACCAAAGTAACAGTATCCTTCTTTACTTCCTTTAAACTTCTGCTCTGCTCCTACTACATAGATTCCTACACTACCTGCCGCCAGGACTAAAACTGCTCCTAAAATCGCCCAGACAGACTTTCGTCCCCAGGAACCAAACACCTGAAGTACCTCGTTGCCCGAAGCAAATCCTGCGCCGATCAAATATGCAATCAATGCTCCGGTAATTGTTAAAACTGTTCTGCCATTAACCCTGTTCCCGCTGCTTTTCACTTTTCTTTTGCACCTCCGTATGAAATTGAAAACACACGATTGTTTTTCATTCCATAAAACGCGCCTGAATTCTTTCGTATCCCTTTATCTTTTCTAATTATTTCCCACAGAACATCTGCACCTATAAACAGTAATTTTTTCTGTTTTGTTCTTTATATTCTGTTTTCTAAATCTGGTATTTCTCTATTTTTCTGCAAACAAAAGGCGACACTTTGCAGAAAAAATTATCTTATGCACGCTTTTACAGAACTGAAAAACAACAGACGAGAGCGCACCTGAAAAATGAATTTTCAGATGCGCACTCACACCACAACATTTTTCGATTTAATAATACTCCTTCTTCAGGAATTTTGCCACACCATCGTGGTCACAGTCTTCTAACACTTCTGATACCATTTCTTTGATATCCAGCACTGCATTCGCCGGTGCATAACTTCTGTCGGCGATCTCGATCATCGGCACATCATTGTAGTTGTCACCGAATACAACAAGTTCATCAGCTCCCAGCATTTCTTTCAATTTCAGCAGAGCATTTTTCTTACTTGCCCTGTCACTGAAAATTTCCAGACAGTACATCTGATTGTAAATATTCAAGTACAATGCACAGCTGACTCCTGCAATCCCATCTACCAGTTCTTTGACCGGTGTCAGTTCTTCCTCTGTTCCTGTCAGCGCAAAATAGAAGACTTCCCCGTTCTTGATGCAGGCCGCATAATCATCCGTCTCACAGATTTCTTTACATTCTTCCAGTGCACGGTCACTGTAATACTGCGTCTGCTCTTCCAGAGCCTTGTCCCCATAATAAATGCAGATCTGATTCTCTCTGAGCACATACATAAAACATTCTTTTCCATTCTTTTTGAATGCATCAACTACTTTCATTGCAGTTTCCTGATCGATCGTCTCTGCGTGCAGATATTCTTTTTTATTAAAATCATAGATAAACACACCATTTGTAAGAATTCCCGGTGTAGTAAGATTAATGGATTTCAGACGGTAATCACATCCATATGGCATACGCGCTGTTGCCACTGTAAATTTCATTCCTTCTGCAATGCAGCGATTCAATACAGTTGTGCTGTAATCACTGATTTTTTTCTTACTGTTAAATAATGTTCCATCCAGATCCGAAACATATAGTGTTTTCATTCGTTCAAATCTCCTTCGTAACTTATCCTTATCATACTTTCTGCCATATTAATATTTTCCAAACTCTTAATATTCATTTTTCAGAACATCAAAATAGTCTGTCGCTTCATCTTCTGTGATTTCGCGGATCACACGGCATGGAACTCCTGCTGCCACAACATTGGACGGAATATCACGTGTAATCACGCTTCCTGCTCCGATGACTGTGTTGTCCCCAATCGTAATTCCATGATCCATGTGCACACCACCGCCTACCCATACATTGTTGCCAATCTTAACCGGCTTCGCATAGCATGCTCCTGCTGCTCTTTCCTGTGCATTAAACGCATGACGGGAAGTATAAATGGATACTCTCGGTCCAAACAAAACATTATCCCCAATTATAATTTCACCCGGATCAAGCATCACGCATCCAAAGTTTGCGTAGAAATTCTTTCCCAGAGTTATATTAAAACCAAATTCACAGCGGAATCCCGGTTCAAAAAAGGCACCTTCTTCTGCATGCTTTACAAGCTTTCTCAGGATAGCCTCTCTCACTTCCGGTGACTCACCATAACTTGCGTTGTATGCATCTGTAAGATCCACTGCCCGTTTTCTTGCATCCACCAGTTCCTGTGTCAGGTCATTATACATTTTGCCAGATAAAATTCTTGCTTTCTGTTCTTCAAAAGTCATAAAATTCGCCCCTTTCTGATTAATTATCCGGCAAACACTCAAAAAAATGCCGGAGTTCTTTATACTGTAAAGTATATCTTGTCCGACACTTTTCCGCGATTATGTAAATTGATATTTACATTACATATCTTGCTGTATTATTTGCATATTCTGATGTTATCTGATCCAGTTCTTCTTAACCTCTGCTTTGAAAAAAGAAATCCCCGCGGGTTCATGACTTCCCGCGGGGTTCTGCGTCTCCTGTTCTATTTTTATTGAGGTATATGTCTGATTCAATTACTTTTTATCTCAGAGCCATTCTGAAAAGGCTCTGATGCTGTGTGAAGCATTATAAGGAACGACATGATCATAATTTTTATAATTCAATCAGAAAAAGAACGTTTTACAGGTTCAAACAGGAGCGCGTGCGTAATTGTTTACTCGCATGGCAAACATCATGACATAAACAATCACACTATGTTAAAAATAGACAATACTACTTACGGCTTCTACCTATATTTCAGATCCTCTGCACTGCTTCCTGAAAGCACTGCAAAATTTTCTGTTCTGTAACTGACCACAGCCTGCTGTGATCAGTTACTATTTTCTGTTTTTACAGAACACTTATTTACGACTACGGTTGTAATTGATCAGACATCCTGCTTTAACAATCTTCTTCTCATCTTCTGTCATATCTGCCACATAGAGAGAAATCTCTTTTACTTCTTCTCCGACAACATATGCTTTGATGTCTTTCATATCTCCGTCCAGTGCCTCACGGATATTCGGTACATAGATGTAATCTCCTACTTCGAATTCCGGCTCTGCTGTCATCTGGAATGGGATCATTCCCCAGTTCATAACGTTGGAACGATAACGTTTTGTTGCGTACTCTTTTGTGATATTTGCAAGACCACCGATGACTCTCTGGCAGCTTGCAGCCTGCTCTCTGGCAGATCCATCTCCCGGTTTTACAGCATAGATCATGCTTCCGATCTCTGTCTGTGCCGGAACAACTGCTTCCTGTCCTGCGATTGTATGAATCTTATCAAAAACAGCTTTCAGCTCTGGTTCAACTTCTGTTACATCTTTTCCTGCAACTCTTGCTTTCTCCACTTTATCCACTTCTTTAGAACGTCCTACATATTCAGGATCACGTCTGGAAAGTGTGAACTCAGCCAGTCCAAGCGGGTTGGAACGGAAGGAGGATGTCTCACCGGATGGGATCAGCTCATCTGTTGTTGTTACAGGATCAAGGATCTTGGAGCAGACTTTCAGAAGGATGTTATCTGTCAGCGGGCTCATCTCCGGCCAGTCTTTGATGTTCGGTCCGTATACCAGTGATTTCTCATCATCACCTTTCTGGTATCCGTAATAAACTTTCTTCTCATATACTGTATCATCAAAACTGTACTCCGGAACATCTCCCCAGCAGTCCAGTGTCTCAGCAGAAGTAAGGATTCCTCCGTTTGCTGCTGTTGCTGCGATAGAACGTGCATCCATAAGTGCAACGGCTGACATCTGTCCGTTTCCTGGTTTGCTTCCTTCACGGTTCGGGAAGTTACGTGTTGTGTGACGGATACTGAGTCCATCGTTGCATGGTGTGTCTCCTGCACCGAAGCATGGTCCACAGAATGCTGTACGGATGATTGCTCCTGCTTCCATAAGATCTGCGATATATCCCTGTCTTGTAAGGTTGATAAATACAGGCTGTGAAGAAGGATAAACAGCAAGGCTGAACTCTCCGTCTCCTGTATTCTTTCCGCGAAGTGCGTTGGCTACCTCAACTACGTTTGTGTAGTTACCGCCGGCACATCCTGCGATGACTGCCTGCTGTACCTGCAGTCCTTTGTCTGTAATTTTATTTACAAGATGGAAGTCTGCTTTACCCTGAGATACTTTTGCATCCTCTACTTCTACCTCGTGAAGAATATCTTTTAAATTTGCATTTAACTCATCGATCTCATAAGTATTGCTTGGGTGGAATGGAAGAGCGATCATTGGTTTTACTGTAGAAAGATCTACATATACAACTCCGTCATAGTAAGCAACATCTGCCGGATTCAGCTCTTTGTAATCGTCTCCTCTTCCGTGGATTGTAAGGAATTTCTTAGTATCTTCATCTGTTCTCTAGATAGAAGACAGGCAGGTTGTCTCTGTTGTCATTACATCGACACCGTTTCTGAAGTCTGTTGTCATAGAAGATACTCCAGGTCCTACGAATTCCATAACTCTGTTCTTTACATATCCGTTTTTAAATACAGCACCGATGATCGCGAGTGCCACATCCTGTTGTCCTACCCACGGATTCGGTTTTCCGTCAAGATAGATCGCGATTACTTCTGGACATGCCACATCGTATGTATCACAGAGAAGCTGTTTTACAAGTTCTCCACCACCTTCGCCGATGGCCATTGTTCCCATTGCACCGTAACGTGTATGAGAGTCGGAACCGAGGATCATTTTTCCACATCCGGCAAATTTTTCACGCATAAACTGGTGAATTACTGCGATGTGCGGTGGTACATAGATTCCACCGTATTTCTTTGCTGCGGAAAGTCCGAACATGTGATCATCTTCATTGATTGTTCCACCTACTGCACAGAGTGAGTTGTGGCAGTTTGTAAGAACGTATGGGATTGGGAATTTTTCCATTCCGGATGCTTTTGCTGTCTGAATGATACCTACGAATGTGATATCGTGAGATGCCATTGCATCAAATTTGATTTTCAGATTCTCCATATTGCCGGAAGTATTATGTGCTTCCATAATTCCATATGCGATTGTACCTTTTCTTGCTTCTGCTTTATCGATTTTCTTTCCTGTCAGTGCTTCTGCCTTTGCAGCCTCTGCTTCTGGAATAATTGTCTGTCCATTTACGAGATAAGCACCACCATCATATAATTTAACCATAGAGGATTCTCCTTTTCTATTTTTTAAAATTCGTATGGTTTTACCTGACATACAACGTCCATGATTGTACCGTCACGACCTTCAATGATTCCCCGCTCTTTCATGATCTTTCCAAGAAATGCTGCTGATGCGATTGACGCTCCGCCGACACCTGTCTGGTAAGAGAATCCATCTTTGAAATATGGAGTATTTACAACAACCTGTGTACAGTAGTCAGCCATCATCAGCTTTCTTACATCTATTGTAGGTTTTGCAGCTCCTGTTGCGATCTTCTCCGGAATACCGATCTGATCTACTACGCATACATAATCAACCTTTGTCATGTTGATATCTGCTGGGTAGTTCGGGAATGGTACAAGGCAGTCTGTAACAGCAACTACTTTATTTGCATGGTTTCCATCTACGAAAGAGTAGGAAAGTACACCACAGTCACTCTTTCCGCCTGTTCCTTTACAGTTACCGTAGTCGTCGCAGGTTGGTGCTCCGATGAAGGAGATATCGATGGTTGTCTCACCTGTCTGGATGGCACGGATTCTTCCACCGTGGGAACGCATTGTTGCAAGTCCTTTTAACTTGCCTGCGGAAATTGCTTCTCCGATTTTTCCACGTACACCGGAAGACTGGATGTTTGTGATTGTTCCGTCTTCGATCATCGGTACGAGTTCGTCATGAGCTTTTCCAAGGGAACTTGCACAGATTGTGATGTCCTTGATTCCCATAGCGTGGATTTCTCTCATAACCATATTTACAACGTAGTCACCTTCACGGAAATGATGGTAGAAACCAAGTGTCATTCCGTCTTTGATTCCACATTTTACAAGTACTTCGTGAATGCTGTCTACAAGCTTGCTTCCATCAGAGTTGATGACACATCTTGTCTCCGGACCATGTTTTTTGTAAACATGTCCGTCAAAATGATGTACTCCCTGAAATACTTCTTTTCCTGTTGCTTTCAAAATCTCTTCTGGTATATCTCTTCCAACTGCATTTAACATCTTACAATTCCCCCTTATATACGCCTGAAGCTTTTGCCAGTTCAATGGTTCTCTTTGCACCGTCATAGAATGCAATGTCGATCATCTTACCATCTACAGTAAATACTCCGATTCCCTGTGCTTTCTTGGAATCAATCTCTCTTACAACTTTCTCTGCAAAAATGATGTCTTTCTGTGTTGGTGTGTAGATCTCATGTACTACATTGATCTGTCTTGGGTTAATGATAGATTTTCCATCGAATCCCATCAGATGGATTGTCTCAACATCCTGTCTGAATCCTTCCATGTTATCCAAATCTGTATAAACTGTATCAAAACACTGGATTCCTGCTGCTCTTGCTGCGATCACAAGATTCTATCTTGCTCCCATCAGCTCGATTCCTGTTCCTGTGATATGTGTCTGAAGATCCTTTGTGTAATCTCCACCTGAAAGTGCGATACCGAAAAGTCTCTCGGAAGATTCGCAGATATCCAGGGCTTTCATAACACCTCTCGCAGACTCTACAGACGCCATGATCAGAACGCTTCCTTCCGGTCTTCCGAACTCACGCTCTGCATACTGCACTTCGCGCTCTACCATTTTTACATCCTGTGCTGACTCTGTCTTCGGGATACGGATTGCATCGCATCCACCGGCTACAGAACAGCGGATGTCTTCTTTCCAGTAAGGTGTATCCAGCGCGTTGATTCTGACAACTCTCTCACATCCTCTGTAATTGATTGTCTTTAATGCATGATACAGAGAAAATCTTGCCACATCTTTTTGGTTCTCTGCTACTGCATCCTCTAAGTCAAGCATGATAGAATCCGGTTTGTAAATATATGGATCTTTGATCAGTCCCGGTTTCTGTGCATTTAAAAACATCATGGTTCTTCTTAAACGTTTTTTATTCGGATTCATTATCTGATGGCACCTCCCCATGGTAAATGTTCAATCTGTCCAATGGAACGATATACAGCTCCTTCAATTCTTGCCTTGATTGTGCAGTCCAGTGCACCTTTATCTACGATTGAAATTCTGACATTGTCAACTCCCAGATTTCCCAATGTCTCATATACTACCTTCTTGATCTGATTTCCGTACTGATTGATTACTGCGCTGTCCAGCGTTAATTCAATTGTGCCGTCTCCCTCTTCAACTGTCACCTGGCAGTCACTGGATTCCAGTGTTCCCGCTACAGCAGGTCTTAAGATCTCCATCACATATTCCTCCTTCATCTGTGTAACCTTGATTGTTACTCCGCCGGCGGTCCAGGTTGGCATTCCCGGCCTTTATCCTGCGGTGCCGGATCAGGTTTGGCGGCCTGTCCGGCTGGCATTTATTTTGGTTTCTTGTACTTGTCATATAGGTGGAATCTTACAGAGAGAATGAGAGTTGCCTTAATATTTATTAAGATTGATAATTTCTACAAACATAGGGCGGACGCCCTCAAGTGAGAAGTAGCCACAACGTTGCGGATTCGAGCTTCATGGGGTACTGTTCACTCCCATGTCAATCACTCCGCTGATTGGCATGGAGGATGCGCGTATTGTCTTGAATGTATCTCGCCCATCGCCAAAGACGATTCTAAATAGCGAGATACGTTACTGTTTGCAGCTATGCTGTGAACAGTAACTATAGTAAGAGCGAACAAGTAGTAATTATGAGCAAACAATAGCAAAAAAGTCTTATTTTGTATTGTTTTTTGGATACAAAAACTATACTCTATGTGAAAAATATGTTATAATTTGTGTACACATTATGCAGTATAAATACATACTAGCCATACAATTCAAGTTTTTCGAACTAATTTAGGAGGAGAATTATGACTGATTCTGTTACAAATAAGATCATTTTAAGTGCCGACAGTACCTGTGACCTGGATCAGGAACTAAAAGAACGTTATCATGTACACTATTTTCCACTCCACATCATTCTGGACGGAAAAGATTATAAGGACGGCATTGACATTACACCGGAAGAAATTTATCAGAAATATTACGATGAAAAAATCCTTCCAAAAACAGCCGCCGTCAATGTTGCGGAATATATTGAACATTTTAAACCATGGGTCGATGAAGGCTATGAAGTGATCCATATCAATCTTGGCAGCTCACTTTCCAGTGCTCATCAAAACTGCTGTATTGCTGCTGAAGAGCTCGGGCATGTTCATGTGATTGACAGTTGTTCTCTTTCCACCGGAACCGGACTTCTTGTAACAGATGCCGGTCGGATGATCAAGCAGGGAATGAAAGCGGCAGATATTGCCAAAGCTCTTCGCGAACGCACAAAGCATTGTCATGCCAGCTTTATTTTGGATACGCTGACATTTCTACATGCCGGTGGGCGCTGTTCGACGGTCGCTGCTCTCGGAGCAAATGTTCTGAAATTAAAGCCATGTATCGAAGTCAGCACGGAAGACGGAAGCATGAATGTCGGAAAAAAATACAGAGGAACGCTTGATAAAGTTCTTGTGAAATATGTAAAAGACAAACTTGCTGCTTATCCGGATATTGATCCATCGCTGATCTTTATCACGCATTCAGGAATTGATCCGGAATATATTGAACTTGTTAAAAATACGATCGAAGAAGCTATGCATTTTGATGAGATCCATATAACAAAAGCAAGCTGTACGATTTCCAGCCATTGCGGACCAAATACGCTTGGAATTTTATTTGAAACCTGCTAAGGAGGAGACGCCTATGACGAATACAAAACCAGTTTTTCATGGAAGTGATATTGAGAAAATCAGTGAGTATTATCATATCGACCAAAACAGTATTACAAACTTTGCCGGAAATGTAAATCCACTCGGACTTTCCCCTTCTGTTAAGGAAGCTGTTGCGGCTCATGTGGACCTCTTTTCTTCTTATCCTGACCGAGATTATAAATCACTTCGCAACACAATTGCTGAGTACTGCGATGTTCCTGCTGATTTCGTCCTGCCGGGCAACGGTTCAAGCGAACTGATTTCACTTTTGATTGAAACAAGAGCACCGAAACGCACTCTGATTCTTGGTCCAACCTATTCTGAATACTCCAGAGAACTTTCTTTCTCCGGAAGTACACAGGACTATTATCATCTTCAGGAAGCGGAAGATTTTGAATTAGATGTAGAAGATCTTTGCCGGACTTTATTAAACGGATATGATTTTCTGATTCTCTGCAATCCGAACAATCCAACTTCTTCTGCCATCTTAAAAGATGAAATGCGTGCATTGCTTTCATTCTGTGCAAACCGCGATATCTTTGTCATGATTGATGAAACGTATGTAGAATTTGCACCTTCCGTTCAGGAAGTAACCGCTGTTCCATACACAAAAGATTTCTCTAATCTCATGGTACTGCGCGGTGTGTCCAAGTTCTACGCAGCTCCGGGGATGCGTTTTGGATACGGCATTACCGGAAATAAAGAGTTCTTATCTCAGATGAAAGAAAAGCAGATTCCATGGTCCTTAAACAGCCTTGGAGCATATGCCGGTGAGCAGATGTTCAAAGACACTTCCTACATCCGCCAGACACGTGCATTAATCCTGACGGAACGTGACCGGATGTTTCTTGAATTAAAAAAGATGTCTTCTTTCAAGGTTTATTTTCCATATGGAAACTTTATCCTTGTGAAGATTTTAAAACCAGAAGTAACTTCTTTCGATGTATTCGAAGCTTGTATAAAAGAAGGACTTATGATCCGCGACTGCTCTTCTTTCCAATGTCTGGATGGCGAATTCATCCGCTTCTGCATTATGAAACCAGAAGACAATAACCGGCTCTTAAAAGTATTGAAAACTATTTAATGATACCAGGGTCAAAAGGTCTGAAACCACCGGTGCTTGCACAAAGGTCTTTCTTAAAAAACGGGAGAATCTGATCCAACGATTCTCCCGCTTTTCTTCTTATTCTTTCTTTTGGTTTTGTACTTCCTTGTTTTTTCTATGATTCTACAGCTGTTTTCTAACAACAAGATAATCATCTCCATTCCGATAATATGGACATTGATAATGCTGATTTGTCATCAGACGGATGTAATCATCCTCATCCATATTCTTATCACAGAGATAACACTCATACTCCTCATCATAAATATAATAAGTGCATGTTTCACAGCTGGTTCTTGACTCTTTACTCAATTTTCTCTCTCCATTTCCCGCCCGTTGCAGAGCCTGTAGCCTTGCATTCTGTTGCTGTTCGTTCTATGTGCAGCTGGCAACTCTTTTCTTAGTATCATACCATGTTTTCATAGATTGCGTCCACTTTTCTGTCTAATGCAATTACCTTAGGCGCAATTAATAGCCTGTATTTTTTGTATTTTATTTCTTATTTTCTGTATATTTGAATTATTTTTAACTTTTTTCTGATTTTCTATTGACAAATGCCTATCTGTGAGTTAATATAGAATCAACAAAAGGAAACGAAATAAAAAACAAAAAGGAGGACAAACCACCAGACACTTAATCCTTTCATTAAAATCAATTTTAAAGAAACAGAGGTATAGTCCAATGGGAAGGTAAATTAAATCCTTAAAAATCTAAAGAAAGAGGTACAGACCACCAGAAAGAGTAATTTAAAAAACGGAAACGATATTTAAAGAGAGAGAGAGGTAGAATCCAATGGGATAGTTCATTAAATCATCAAACAAATAAATTGAAAGAGGTAAATTCCAATGGGACGATAAGTTAAAATCCAAAATAGATAAAAGAAGAATCGAAAGAAGGATATTCCAATGGGATAATTAAATGAAATAAAATATAAAATCACTATTTGAGATAATAGTTTCAGATAGATATCAAGTAAATAAGGAGGAATATTCCAATGGATGGAATAACAAAGTGAAGATCCACTGTATAGCGTAGGTGCATACGGTGGATTTTCTTTTGTCTCTTTTTCGTGGATATCCCGGATAATCAAATGGGATAACAAAAAGGGGCAAAGCTTTTTATGCTTCCACCCCATCACTTAAAAATGTTTAAAGTCTTAATATATAGTCTTTTTATTATCTCTTCACAAAGTACTCTTCATACCATACGAGGAACGTATATATTGTCCATACTTTTCTCCAGTTATCAGAATTTCCTCCAACATATTCATCAAAAATCGCATTGATTGCATCCACATCAAAGAATTTCTCTGCAATATCACTGTGGAAGAGACGCTGTACGTCCTGATTGTATCTCTCATCAGCCATCCAGATACGGATTGGTACGATAAATCCTAACTTCTTACGGAATGCAATTTCTTCTGGAAGCACTTTCGCAGCTGCTGTACGGAATGCCACCTTATTCTGCTCTTCATTTTCTTAAAAGCAAGACGGCATACGAGATGCGATATCAAAAATTCTTCTATCTGTCAACGGCATACGGAT
>ERZ810424.305-NODE-305-length-16096-cov-7.38377_pt1 | contig 16096 bp, 8 predicted proteins | sample MGYA00520270_ERZ810424 | MGnify/ENA primary metagenome ERZ810424 (study PRJEB31588, sample SAMN03399971) | human gut metagenome | study: EMG produced TPA metagenomics assembly of the PRJNA231909 data set (A prospective, longitudinal analysis of the... | reverse complement strand
AACCTGGAAGAGGGTGGAGATGCCGGCTAAATTCCCGGAAGATATTGTGAGATAAAAGAGCGTGTACTTTTTAGTGGAGGCACGGATTTTGCAAAAGGCTGCATAGTTGTTTGGTTATGCCTGACAACAGCTTATTTGGTAAAATCCGTGCTTGTTTTTCTATAAAAGATAAAAACAAAGCACTTTTGGACAAAATCAAAGTTCGTAGAAATAGAAACAAAAATGAAAAAATAGATTTGCAAAGGGTCTGTTCGCGACTTGCTCTAACTTTGTTGCCAGTAATAGAATACAGTAACAAAATAAAGTGGAACAATGAAAAACAAACTTTTACTGGCGGTAGGGAGTATGGCGCTCCTGACTGCTTGCGATGCTTCAAAAGGAAATGAGATGGAATGGTTCGACCATGCAGTGAAAACAGCGGGACATCAGTTGCTCTATATGGCAGAACAATTGAAGAATGAACCGGATACCGCCTGTTTTCCCCGTTCTATTAAAGAAGGAAAGTACAGACTGGAGCACCCCACAGATTGGACGAGTGGTTTCTATCCCGGTTCCATGTGGCTGGCATACGAGTTGACCGGTGATGAGGCTCTCGCAAAAGAGGCGCGTAAATATACGAACCGTCTGCAGGATATGCAATATTATACGGGTAATCACGATTTGGGTTTTATGATGTTTTGCAGTTATGGGCAGGGCATCCGTTTGAAACCGGAGCCAACGGACAGTTTGATTCTGATTCATTCTTCAGAAAGCTTGTGCTCCCGTTTTCGTCCGGAAGTCGGACTGATTCGTTCGTGGGATTTCGGTGAATGGAGCTATCCGGTGATTATTGATAATATGATGAACCTTGAAATGTTGTTCTGGGCTTCGGAGCAAACCAATAATCCGAAATATCGTGAAATAGCCATCTCTCATGCTAACAAAACGTTGAAGAATCACTTCCGGGAGGACATGACTTCCTATCATGTGGTAAGTTATCTGGCGGATAGCGGTGAAGTAGAGTCGAAAGGAACCTTTCAGGGATATGCCGATTCTTCCGCTTGGGCGCGTGGACAGGCTTGGGGAGTGTATGGATATACTATGTGTTATCGCTTCACCAAGCAGCAGAACTATCTGGATGCCGCTCATAAAATAGCGCGGTTCATTATCGATCATCGCCCGTCCGAAAATGACTATGTACCTTATTGGGATTATGATGCTCCTAATATTCCGAATGAACCGCGGGATGCTTCTGCGGCTGCCGTAACAGCTTCTGCATTACTGGAGTTGAGTGGTTATGGCGACAAGAAACAAGGGGAAGAATATTTCCGTTATGCGGAGCATATCCTGAAACAGTTATCCTCTGATGATTATTTGGCCCAAGAAGGAGAAAATCATGGCTTCGTCCTGTTACATTCGGTTGGTAGTTTCCCGCACGACAGTGAAATTGATACTCCGCTCAATTATGCCGATTATTATTATCTGGAAGCCTTGAAACGTTATAAAGATCTGAAAGAAAAATCAGAAAATCCGTCTTACTAACTTGAAGAGAAACCGTAAAAAAAATTAAAGTTCAGGGCAATTGCGTCTAAAATATGAATTCATAACTGTCGGACTTTGGCGCGGTTGTCCTGTTTTGAGCCGATACCGGTCCTTTATATGAGTTAAAAAACGGGATTCATTTATCAGATTGAATTGAAAATACTTATCTTTACGATAAATTCTTCAATATTAGCTCATGAAAGACCGGCATTTGCTATTTAAGTACCTATTCGGATTAACCGTTTGCATCTTATTTTTTCCTTTGGCTGTATCGGCCGCCGACAGCTTCATTCATTTTAAGCGATTATCCGTGGATGACGGGCTGTCGCAAAATACTGTGCTTGCTCTGACACAAGATCATAATAATAAGCTTTGGGTAGGCACCATAGACGGACTGAACTGGTATGAAGGTTCCCGTTTCGTTTCGTATTATAAAGCGCCGGATGATACGACTAGTCTGGCAAACAATCATGTCTATTCACTTCATACCGATTCGAAAGGTACGGTATGGGTAGGCACACAGGTCGGTTTATCCCGTTATAATATAGTAGGGAATAATTTCACCAATTATTCTTCACCGGACAATCAGCCGATGCAAGTATTGGCTATCGGAGAACCGGAGGAAGGCGACCGGCTTTTGCTTGCTACCAATATCGGTCTGGTGGTTTTTGATAAAAAGACCGGGCGGATGAAAGTGCAGCCGGAACTTGCCGGAAAAACAATCTATTCTGTTTGCCGGATGAATGACGGTTTCCTGTTGGGAACTTCGGAAGGTGTCTATTTCTATTATGTACGCAACGAAAACGTGACCCGGCTTCTTCTCCAATTGAAAGGAGAAACCATCTCCGATATGCTCTATGACGACAAAACCGGCAACTGTTGGCTGGCTTCATTGACAAACGGGGTGTATTGTGTGGATAACAACTTTCAAATAAAACATCATTATAACAAGCAAAATACTCCTGCTTATTTCCTTACGAACTCGGTCAGGACATTGTCCGGAGATGATAAAGGAAGGGTTTGGATAGGAACCATGGAAGGTTTGCTTATCCTTGAACCGGAGACGGGAACTTTTCGTATCTGCCGTTTTTCTCCTGAAGATCCGACTACTTTGGGGCATAATTCCATCCGCTCTATATTGAAAGACAATCAAGGGGGAATGTGGATCGGTACATTTTATGGCGGGCTTAATTATTATCATCCCCTTGCTCCGGCATTCGGACGCTTGCAACATTCCGCCTGGCGGAATTCGTTAAGTGATAACACGGTGAGCTGTATTGCCGAAGACCCGGATAATGGCAATCTCTGGATCGGCACGAACGACGGCGGATTAAATTATTATAACCGGAAAACCGGAGTCTTTTCATATTACCGGACGGGTACTTCCGCCAACGCTTTAAAGTCGGACAATATAAAATGTATATGGACGGACAAGGATGGAAGTGTCTATATCGGCACTCATGGAGGGGGAATGAGCCGTCTGCGTCATCAGAGTGGCAGGATAGAAACATATTCCTTTCCCCATTCTACTTCCCTGACTAACAGTTGTTACTCCTTATTGGACGGAACGGATGGAACGCTTTGGGTAGGCGGCATGAGTGGACTTTACCTTTTCGACAAACAGACCGGCGAACTTTCGCAGCATCCGTTGGCTAAAAAGCATAAAAAGTTGGAGAATGTATTGATATATACGTTGTTCCGTGATTCCAAAGGAAGAATCTGGATCGGTACGGAAGAGAGCCTGTTTTTGTATGCCGGCGGGAAACTGGAAGAACTGCATCTTTCCTCTTCGGCTTATCTGCATGGGTTGATACAGGCTTTCTGTGTACAGGAGGATAGCCGTCATGAAATCTGGATTGGTTCTTCCACAGGATTATATTGCTATAAGGAAGGAGCACCGACTGCCTGGAAACACTATACGATGAAAGACGGTTTGCCAAACGACTTTATTTATAATATACTGGAAGATGAACGGGGGCGTTTATGGTTGACAACTAACAAGGGACTGGCTTGCTTCAATACGGAGGAGGGTACTTTCCTCAACTATTCAAAGCAGGACGGATTGCCTCACGATCAGTTTAACTATTTCGGAGCTTGCAAAGCGCACGATGGTACATTCTTCCTGGGGTCTCTTGGGGGCGTTGCCTATTTCAAGCCATACGAATTGGGTGATAATCCATATTCCCCGGATGCGGTGGTAACAGGAGCCGTTGTCTTAAATCAGGTGATTACGGATATGAAAAGTGAACGGGTGCGTTATTATCAGGACGAGCAAGGGCGGATGCTGGGTATGTCGTTCCCTTCCGATCAGAAACTTTTTAATATCCGGTTTGCCGTTATCAACTATTTGGCTGGCAAGCGGAATCAGTTCGTTTACAAATTGGAAGGCTTTGAAACCGAGTGGAACTACTCCCGTCATGTTTCCTTTGCACGGGCGAGTTATTCTAATCTTCCGCCCGGTGAGTATGTGTTTAAGGTGAAGGCATGTAACAACAATGGAAAGTGGAGCGAGGCGACCACTGAATTTTTTGTGCATATCATTCCGATGTGGTATCAGACTTGGTGGGCAAAGACACTTTTCATCTTCTTTTCTTTAGGGCTTCTCGTCTTTGTGATCTATTTCTTTATTGCCCGTGCCAAAATGAAGATGCAAGTCCGGATCGAACAGATAGAACGAAACAAGATAGAAGAAATCAGTCAGGAGAAAGTACGTTTTTACATGAATATGTCTCATGAGTTGCGTACTCCGTTGAGTCTGATACTGGCTCCGTTGGAGGAACTCTTGGGGCAGAGCAATCTGAAAGGTACTCCGGTACAACAGAAACTAGATTACGTTTATAAGAACGGTCGTAAGTTGTTGCACATTGTCAACCAGTTACTGGATTTCCGTAAAGCTGAAGCAGGTGCAATGCCTATTCATGTTGCGCAGGTAAATGTGGAAGAACTGTTGCAAGATGCTTTTGCCCTGTTTAAAGAAAATGCGCAGAAACGTGCTATCAGCTTTCATATAAAATCCGATCTGGAAGGACGATTGTTTCCTGCGGACCGGACGTATGTAGAGACCATCTTGATGAACCTGCTGTCTAACGCCTTTAAGTTTACACCGGATGGCGGAAGTATTTCGCTTTCCTTATGGACAGAGGGAGATACCTATGGTTTCACGGTAAGAGATAGCGGAATCGGTATGTCTCCGGAACAGCTAACCCGCATTTTCGAACGTTTCTATCAGGTAGACGGTCAGCGAAAGGGGACGGGTATCGGATTGTCATTGGTGAAGATGCTGGTAGAAAAGCATCACGGCACTATTACGGTAGCAAGCGAACCTGCTCAATATACGGAATTTAAAGTCACGCTACCTGCTGATATGGCTGCCTTCACGGAGAAAGAACGTGAATTGCCGGCACATGAAGTCGAAACATCTGCTTCTCTCCGGGATCTTCCGGTGGCTGATGAATATTTCTCTGGTGATGCGTCGGCTGTGGTTTCAGAAGAGAAATCGGACGACGATCAGATAGAAGTTGGCAGCGAGGAAGAACGGCCTACTATCTTGTTGGTAGATGACAATAAAGAGATGGTGGATTACCTGAAAGATAATTTCCGGCAGAACTATGTGACGCTTACCGCCAGAAACGGCGAAGAAGCATTGGCTATTATGAAAGAGCACCGTGTGGATATTGTTCTTTCCGACGTGATGATGCCGGGTATTGACGGTATCAAACTTTGCCAGCTTATTAAACGAAATCTGCAAACCTGTCACATTCCCGTCCTTCTGTTGTCTGCCAAAGGAAGTGTCGATGCACAGACGGAAGGCATTCAGGCTGGAGCGGATGATTACATTGCCAAACCGTTCTCGATTCATTTATTGAAAGGAAAAATTGCTAATCAACTGAAAGCACGCCAGCGGTTGAAACACTATTATTCGAATACGATTGATATAGATACTGCTAAAATGACTTCGAATAATCTGGATGAGGAATTCATGAGCAAAGCTATTCAGGTGGTAGAAGAAAATATCAGTAATGAAGACTTCACCTCTGATGAGTTGGCAAGCCAGCTTTGCATGAGCCGTTCGTCACTGTATCTCAAGATGAATTCCATATCCGGTGAACCGCCTGCCAACTTTATCCGGCGCATCCGTTTTAATAAAGCGTGTAAATTGTTGCTTGAAGGGCGCTACTCCATTTCGGAGATTAGCGGAATGGTAGGCTTCGGATCTTCTTCTTACTTCTCTACCAGTTTCAAGAAGTATGTCGGTTGTCTGCCATCGGAGTATGTGAAGCAGCATACTAAGTAGTTGTTGCTTGTTCATGCAGGTGCAGAAATGAATGAGAGTTTTTTGTCTACTATAAAGTTGAAAAACATAAAAACATCTGCCACCTGCAACGAAACGCGTGTAATGCGCTAATTGACAAATAATTGGAGCGTTGCAGATACTGTGGCAGATAGGTTGCAGATAAAGTATCTGCAACGCGTTATATAATCAAAGAAAAAGCCTTGATTCCTTTGTGCAAAGCTATGGGATAATTGGGGTGACTCTATGGAGAAATGGTGGTGTCTCTACGGGGAAACGACAGTATCCTTACGTAGAAACTGTAGTGTCCCGCCTTAGAAACTCTCGTTTCCTGCCGTGGAAACTGTAATTTCTAATGCCGGAAACGACAGTTCCCCGCCTGGAAACGGGAAGTTAATGCATACAATAAACTTTTGCCCTCCTGGAGAATTGGCTTATGCAAGGTTTATACTGTGTTGCAGATACTTTGATCTGCAACCTATCTGCAACAGTATCTGCCACGCTCCAACTATTTATCAACTAGTGCATTACATGCGTTTGGTTGCAGGTGGCAGATGTTTTTATATTTTTTCAACTTTATAGTAGGAGGATTACGCATCAAAATTAGGGTCACCACTGTAAGTTATAAACCAAATTCACCTCTGTGTCCTCCACGTCCTCTGTGGTGAAAACCTAAACAAGAACTAATAACCTTCATCTTTCTATCAATTCCAGTCATTCCGTTTTGGGGGCTATTTTACCCTTTTACCCTCTTTGTAGCCTCCTGTAACGCTTGTTTTGGACGAATTTTAAGTTGAAATGAACGAAAACAAAGTCCTGTTAGACAGTATCAGAGAAGGAAGAAATGAATTGAAAGTTCCGTTTCGGACGGTTTACCTACATTTGCCTACAGAAAAACCAATCATTTGATATCATGAAAAAAGTATTATTGATTTCATTCGTAATCTTGTCTGTGACTGCACAGATGACACATGCGCAAAAACAAGCAGTTATTAAGCTGACGGAGAAGACATTGATGCACGAAATGCGTGCCACTCCTTGTCCTCTTGATAAAGCGGTGGTTAATGACCGCGCGGTTTCTTTCCAATGGCCGCTCCGTTCGGACATGAACTCGCAGGACAGTCCGTTGGATGGGTTCGAACACAAAGTAAAGAAGGTAGATAAAACGAAGGTTACCTATCGGTTACGTTATTCGCAGGATGCCGGATTGAAGTCGGGAGTTGTTCAAGTGGAAACTCGCTGGCCGTTCTATAATCCGGAACAACCGCTTACGCCGGGTGTATGGTACTGGCAGTTCGGTTATGTAGAAGACGGACAAGTGACTTGGGGAAGCACACAGCAAGTCACCGTAGAAGATCGTCCGGGCAAATTCTGTCCTCCTTCATTGAAAACAGTGTTGGCAAAACTACCAGCCGACCATCCGCGTGTGTGGATCATGAAGAACGAATGGAAGGACTTTATAAATCACAGCAAACAAAAGGCAGAAAGACAATGGTATCTTGAGCGTGCAGATCAGGTACTTCAGACTCCAATGAAATCAGTGAAAGATATTAATGTCTCGCAGGTGAAGAATCTGAAGAACGAGATGCAGATAAATTCATACCTCACTCGTGAAAGCCGTCGCATCATCGATGCGGAAGAAGGCAACACCGAAGCATTGATACGGGCCTGGTTGCTGACGCAGGATACTAAATATGCTGACGAAGCCATCAAACGGGTATTTATCATGGCCGACTGGGATAAAGATAAGAATGTGAAAGGAGATTTTAATGCTTCTAGCTTATTGTCTCTCTGCTCTATGGCTTATGATTCTTTCTACGACCGGTTGAATACATCACAAAAGAAAGCATTGCTGGAAGCCATCAAAAATAAAGGTGGTGAAATGTATGAGAATTTTAATAACCGGATGGAAAATCACATCGCCGACAATCATGTGTGGCAGATGACACTTCGCATCCTTACAATGGCATCATTCAGTGTATATGGCGATCTGCCCGAAGCCAACACATGGGTGGATTACTGTTATAACGTCTGGTTGGCACGTTTCCCCGGATTGAACAAAGATGGTGGCTGGCACAATGGCGATTCTTACTTTACAGTCAATACCCGTACATTAGTAGAAGTACCTTACTATTATAGCAAACTGACCGGTTACGACTTCTTTTCCGATCCTTGGTATCAGGGAAATATCATGTATACCATCTTCCAGCAACCTCCTTTTTCCAAATCCGCAGGAAACGGAAGTTCTCATCAGAATGTGGGACGTCCAAACAGTATCCGGATAGGATATTTGGATGCGCTGGCACGTCTTACCGGAAACACTTATGCCGCTGATTTCGTACGCCGCACATTGAAAGTGGAACCGGATTATATGAAGAAAGCCTTATTGAATAAGCCCGGTGATCTTGCCTGGTTCCGCCTGCAATGTGATAAACCTCTGCCGGAAGGTGAAGGATTGACTGCACTCCCTGCAGGATACGTCTTCCCCGCAACAGGACTTGCCTCTTTCCAGACGAACTGGGATAGAGTAGGCGGAAATGCGATGTGGAGTTTTCGGTCAAGCCCTTATGGTTCTACCTCTCATGCACTTGCCAATCAGAATGCTTTCAATACGTTCTATGGTGGAAAACCATTATTTTACAGTAGCGGACACCACATTGAGTTTACCGACGTACATAGTATGTTGTGCCATCGTGCCACACGTGCTCACAATACGATTCTGGTGAACGGTATGGGACAACGTATCGGTACGGAAGGATATGGATGGATTCCCCGTTATTATGCCAGCGAGAAGATCGGGTATGTGCTGGGTGATGCTTCCAATGCTTACGGAAAAGTGATTTCACCGCTTTGGCTGACACGCGGCGAACAGTCGGAGGTGCATTATACGCCCGAAAATGGCTGGGATGAGAATCATGTGAAAACTTTCCGCCGTCACATTGTCAATTTGGGAAAGACAGGGCTCATCTTTATCTATGACGAACTCGTGGCAGACGAACCTGTAAACTGGAGTTATTTGCTGCATACCACAGAAAATCCCATGACAGTGGATCAATCGAATCATCGCTTCGTGCATATTCAAGCCACGAACCGCGGAGGAGCATCAGACGCTTATCTTTTCTCCACCGGAACATTGCAGACTGATACAACGAGCCGTTTTTTCTATCCGGCAGTCAACTGGCTACGTGCTGATGACAAAGGGGTGTTCAAGAAGTATCCTAATCACTGGCATTTCACCGCTACATCGGAAAAGGCACAAGTATATCGTTTTGCCACTGTCATCAATACACATGCACTGAAATATCCTGCCAAAGACCCCGAAATCTTATCCGACGGACGTATCAAAGTGGGCGGATGGCTAATCAGTGTTAACCTGAAATCCGACGGTGCTCCCTCGTTCTTTATCCGCAGCACTCAAGAGAAGGTGAATATCACTTATAAAGGTGAAACTACTGTCATCAATGAGGATGGGTACGAAACGGTAATGAGGGATACGGTGCCCGAACTGGAAATCTGATCAATGAACATGAAAGATACGAATATATGAGACACTCTACTTTTAATATGAGAACTATATGTCTGTTGGCTGCATTATCGGGCATAACTGTCTTATCGGCACAGACTCCCGGTAAGCCCCGTGTACAGACTTCGGCAGCTCCGGAGGAAACTACAGTTTACAAGCCTGGCGGGAAAAAGCAGGAAACAGCAGTTGCGACTTCTTCAAAAAAAGAGGAGGATAAACGCCAATCCGGCAAAGAGAATACAGGAAAGAAAGCGGCTGCCTTTGATGGTCAACGCTATCTGGCACTGAAAACGAATGTAATATATGATGCTTGTGCTTTGTTGAACCTTGCCGTGGAAATGCAGGTACATAAAAAGATCACGGTAGAGTTGCCATTGACTTGCAGTTTGTGGGACTTGGGAGATAAGCGTGGCGTGCGTACGGTAGCATTGCAACCTGAAGCCCGCTGGTGGATAGGAAATGAGACAGGACGGGGACACTTTGTCGGACTGCACGCCCACGTGGCATGGTTTAACGTAAAGTGGAACGATGACCGTTATCAAGATACTGATCGTCCGTTGTTGGGAGCCGGAATAAGCTATGGTTACAAACTCCCTCTTTCCAAACACTGGGGAGCGGAATTTAATCTGGGAGTGGGATATGCCAACATGAAGTATAACACCTATTATAATGTAGACAACGGCGCACTGCTGGATACGCGTGTCCGTCATTACTGGGGGATAACCCGTGTGGGAGCATCGTTGGTCTACCGCTTCTAACCTTAGATAGGAACATACATATAAATAAGATAACAATATGAGAAGAAATTTATATATACTGGCGCAGTGCACTTTCCTGTTGTTCATCACCCTGTTGGTGAATGGATGCAGTCTGCACGAAGAACCGGAAATGACTCCCGAAGGAGAACTGGGAGTGGATCCGACAGCTGTAACACTCAACCTTAATCTGGCAATGAATCTAAGTTTGGCAGAAAGAGCACCGGTGACTATCACCCGTGCGTCGGAAACCAACTATCTGCGTCGTTTCATCGTAGAAGCCTATCTGGATAGACAGGTGGCGGCACGGCAAACGGTATATGAAGAGGATTTTAACCGTGCCAGTCTGTCTGTTAGTATGAAGCTGCACGCCCGTAATTACCGCATCCTGGTGTGGGCCGATTATGTGAATGCGGAGACACCGGAACAGGGACTTGTTTACGATGCCAAGAATCTGGCTTTTATCCTTCCTGCCGGAAAGTATATAGGGAATAGCCGTTATAAAGATGTTTTTGCTGCTTCTGCTATGGCAGACCTGACTTCTTTCCGCAATCATTGGGGAGCTGAAACAAGTCTTGACGTTGAACTGTATCGCCCCGTAGCACGCTATGAACTGGTGGCTAAAGATGTGGCTACGTTTCTCAATAAACTATCCACAGGCGGACTGAAAGGTGAAAGTTTTACCGCTCGTGTGAAGTACAGTGATTATTTGCCTACCGGCTATAATTTGTGGGACGATGTACCCAAGAACTCGCTCATGTACATGGAATATAAAGTGGTCTTTGAACGCCCTGCTGATGGTACGAAAGAACTGATACTGGGATTCGACTATGTGTTGACCGATGCCGGAGAAACCGTTTCCATCCCTGTAGAGCTCGAAATCTTGAATGAGAAGAATGAAGTGCTGGCACGTACAGCTTTCCGTATTCCTTGTGAACGGGGCAAAAACACAACGGTACGCGGTAACTTCCTGACTTCCGATGCCAATGGAGGAATAGGGATCGACCCCGATTATGACGGTGATCTGGAGGTAGACCTTGGAGAATTATAAAATAGACAAATCAATTAAGAATTGCTTAACCATAAAACAATTAAGATCATGAAAAAGAACTTATTTTATTCGCTAATGGCTTTGTTCGTAGTGCTTTTTGCATCCTGTGGACAAGAAGAAATCGTTTCGGCCAACGGAACAGAAATCAATGCTCCTGTTACCATCTCTGTACAGGCTCCTGTAAATAACGTCTTTAGCCGTGCGGTTACCATCCCTGACGGTTATACGATGCAATGTATCATGCAATTACTGAATGCTGATGGCAATAAGATAGGCGATCAGGTAACTAAACCGGTTACAGACGGTAAGGTATCTTTCACTATTTCCGTAGATGAACAAAAAGATGTGTCGAAAGCATTGTTCTGGGCTGAATACGTACCGGAAAGTGGTGCTGCTAATAAAGTATATAACACTGCTGATTTGAGAGCAGTAGGATATAATACTGTATCATTCGATCTGACAAATGATGCGTTGATGGCAGCCAGCGACGCTTTCTGCGGAAAATTGGAAACGATTGGTAATGCCAGTGTGACATTGAAGCGGCCGTTTGCTAATGTGAGCGTAAAACCGAAGAATCCGGAAGTAGCTGCGGCAGCTAATAAGCTGGAAATAACATACAACGCTTTGAGCGGATATGATATTTTAGAGGGTAAATGTTCTGCTACGACTCCTGTGACTTATACAAATGCAAATTTTGCTTCTGCGGATGGCAATTGGTTCGCTAATTTCTTTTTTGCTCCTTCAAATGTAGGTAAATTTACAGAAGAAATAACCATGGCATTGAGTGGCGGATATAGTAAAGAGATTAAAATACCGGCAAATACATTACCTTTGGATGCTAATATGCAGATTATGGCTAAATTTGAAATCGGAGATGGAAACTTTGACATTGAAGTAGGAGTGGATCCGGATTATGAAGCGTTGGAAATGAAGGTTGGTAGTTATATCAATGCAGAAGGTAAAGTGGTACGTGATGCGGCGGATGCTGTCGGTATTGTTTTCAAAATGGAGGCTATCGGTAGTGATGTGCCGGCTAATTATCCTGTAGCACTTCAGGGCAAGACAATCGCCGGATATGCGGTAGCGATTGAGAATGTGGCGACTGGTCGTCAGACTCTTAATACGGAATTATTGACTACTTTGGCTGAAACAGCTGCAGGTATGACAAATGGAACACAGACTACGGACGTCTTATTAACAGGTCTTGGAGATGTTGCGTTTAAAACAACTTATGAGAAATGGGTGGGAGAACATGCTCCTGCTAGTGAGAATTTGAGTGCATGGTATATTCCTACATTGTTGCAATTGAGTGCATTTATGGGTACATTGTTTACAATGAAAGAGGTGCCTGCTACTGGTAGTGAGGACTTTAAAAATATTCCGGAGTTTGAATTTGTCAATGGCAAAATGTTTGATAGAACACCGATTAATACAGTGAATTATGCTTCCAGTACCATCAATAACCAAAATAATGTTTCTGGCGTACGTATTAATGTGACTGATGGTGCCGTAACTAATGCACAGGAGGCGGGTATCAGTGTTAAGGCAGCTCTTAATCAACAAGCTCTTTGCCGTCCAATGATTACGATTTTTAAATAGTCACTATTCGACCTTACTCAATAGAAATTCAAGGAAAGTGGGATCCCCCATCCCGCTTTACCTTCTTCTTACATTGAAACTTTTGAAAATAGCCCTCTAATCTTATACCTAGAAAAGAAAATAATATGCACACCACATTTCGCCTATCGGTTTTTCTTTTGTTCATGGTACAGTTATTCTGTAGCTGTACATCTGACTCGCTGCCCGAACCGGACAGTACGCAGCCAGAGACGCCTGCCGGAATTCCCGATGCCTATCAGGATAAGATACGGACACAACCTTATCCCAAAGCAGATAATGAATTGTATCTGAATCCTGCTCCTCTTATTGTTCCTCAAGCCATGAAGACGGGCGAAAGACTGCAATTTTCCCTTTCACGTACTGAAGATTTCAGCAGTTCCGAAACGCTACTTTCCGAACCGCAGGAATGGTGTATGTATAATCTTCATCGTCGTTTGGAGGTCGGCACATGGTATTGGCGCTTTCGTTCCACCAACCTTAATGGAACTGCGCCCGGTGAATGGAGTTCTATTTATCGTTTCGAAGTAAAGAATGATACACCGGAATTTGTAACACCTCCTTTTCAGACATTCTTAGCAAATGCTCCCCGTCTGCATCCTCGTATTTACTGTTTTTTAGACGACCGTATCGGAGAGGCTCGTAACCGTGTCACTTCACACCCAGAATATGCAGAACTACAAAGTCGTGCTTCTCAGGCATTGAAAGCCGAATACACCGGAATGACTGATTTATATAGTCGTGCAGAAGAGCTCCGGCAACATGCCACTTATCTTTATCAGGCCTATCATCTAACCCAAAAAGAAATTTATGCCGAAAAGTTGCGTCAGCTTCTCGAAGCGTTGATTGTCGCTCCCCCTGCTGATGGACAACTTTTTGCATCCAACTTTACTGCCAGCAACATCGCATGGTGCCTTGTTGCAGCCTACGATCTGCTTTATAATAACTTGTCTGCTTCCGATCGTACTTCTGCCGAAGAACTGATGATGCGTGTGGCACGTTACTATTACAAGGTAAATTGCGGTTTTCAGGAAAACCATCTCTTTGATAATCATTTTTGGCAGCAGAATATGCGGATCCTTTTTCAAGTGGCTTTGTCGCTTTACGACAAACCGGCCTATTCTTCCGAAGTGCTGCCCATGATGGAGTATTATTATGAATTGTGGACAGCTCGAGCTCCTGCCTCCGGCTTCAATCGTGACGGTATATGGCACAATGGCACAGGCTATTTCAGTGCCAATATATTAACTTTGGCGTATATGCCGTCTCTTCTTTCATTCATCAGTCAGTACGATTATCTATCGCATCCGTGGTATCAGAATGTCGGACGCTCGCTGGTTTATACTTGTCCGCCGGGATCGAAAAGCAATGGCTTTGGTGACAATAGTGAAAAGGGTAGTGAACCCAACCGTCTGGTTGCCGCCTTTGCTGACTATCTGGCGTGTGAAACGGGTGATTCCTATGCCGGATGGTATGCCGGAGAATGTCGGGAGCTGTTGCGTCGGGATTATGAATTGCGTCTTTACCGGATGTGTACCGAGCAGGATTACAACACAGCTTTTCCTGCCGGGGCTGATAAAATGGTGTGGTATAAAGATGCCGGTGAAGTAGCCATGCACAGTGCACCGGAAGATGTAGAAAAAGATCTTGCACTCTCGTTCCGATCCAGTACATTCGCGTCGGGCAGTCACACTACTGCCAGCCAGAATGCTTTTAATCTGTTGTATAAGGGTGTCGATGTGTATCGCAGTACAGGCTATTATCAGAATTTCAGCGATGCTCACAATCTGATGTCCTATCGCCATACGAGGGCGCATAATTCACTGTTGGTAAACGGCATCGGGCAACCTTATTCTACCGAAGGTTATGGCAGTGTGATGCGTGCTATGGGCGGACAGCATATCAGTTACTGTTTGGGAGATGCTTCACATGCTTACAGAAGTATCAGCAATGACCCGATGTGGGTTGACTACTTCAAGCAGGCAGGTATTGAGCAGACGCCAGAAAATGGATTCGGTGCCACTCCGTTGACTAAATACCGTCGGCACGTGTTGATGCTTCATCCTCATACAGTAATAGTGTATGATGAATTGGAGGCATCGGAGGCTGTCCGCTGGGAGTGGCTGTTGCATAGTCCTACGGAATTTAAGATTGATGCGGTAAAGAAAACGTTGTCTACAGATAATAAGACCAAAGGATGGGTGGCTGTGACACAACTTTTTGGAGGACATGTTTTTACGCTGTCCCAAACGGATCGTTTTGTAGTGCCGCCCGCCATCACCGGAGCAGAGTATCCCAACCAGTGGCACTTGACTGCACGGGTTGACGGTTGTTCTGCCACCCGTTTCCTGGCTATTATTCAGGTAGGAGATGAGGCTGTTTCTATTATTAACCGTGACGGTGATACCTTTAACGTAGGCGACTGGACGATCAAAGCGGTTTTGGATGCTTCTAAGGCTCCGGAGCTGACAGTGAGTCATCGTACCGAACAGGCGGTATTTAGTTATGGAACAGACAATCCTGCGTTGAATGGCAATTTTTACTCTCGACAATATACGGGTTCCTCGTTGCTTTACGATGAGATAGACGGAGCTTATCAGGTGGTAGAAATGACCGACCGGAGTCCTATATCTACCCGGGTAGTAAATCAATGATAAACAATGAAACATAGTGAATATAAATAACAAACAGAATATGATGAAAAGTAGAATTATTTGCATTTTGTTGCTTCTTATCGGTGTATCCGGCATTTATGCCCAGAGTTTGACCGTTACCGGTAAGGTGGTGGACAACGAAGGCTTGGAAGTGATTGGAGGAAATGTGACCGTGAAAGGAAAACAAAACACGGGTACCATTACCGATATCAATGGTAAATACAACATTACCGTTAGTGATCCGCAGAAAGATGTCTTGGTTTTCTCTTTTATCGGACTGGAAAATATGGAAGTACCCGTGAAAGGAAGGAAACAGATTGATGTGACCATGAAAGCTGCGTCGGTATTGTTGGATGAGGTGGTAGCTATCGGTTATGCAACAGTAAAGCGTAAAGACCTGACCGGTTCCGTGGCTTCTGTGAGAAGCGACGATTTGCTCAAAGTTCCTTCATCTGATGTAACCCAAGCCTTAGCGGGACGTATGGCAGGGGTACAGATTATACAGACAGACGGTCAGCCCGGTGCTACGATGTCAGTGCGTGTTCGTGGCGGTATATCAATTACGCAAAGCAACGAACCGCTTTATATTATCGACGGATTTCCGACGGAAGATGGTATGTCCAGCCTTGATCCTGCCGATATTGAAAGAGATCGGAAGAGCGTGTGTAGGGAAAGAGTGTAGAT
>ERZ810424.270-NODE-270-length-17476-cov-5.63113_pt1 | contig 17476 bp, 12 predicted proteins | sample MGYA00520270_ERZ810424 | MGnify/ENA primary metagenome ERZ810424 (study PRJEB31588, sample SAMN03399971) | human gut metagenome | study: EMG produced TPA metagenomics assembly of the PRJNA231909 data set (A prospective, longitudinal analysis of the... | reverse complement strand
AGAGTGCGAAGGACAAGGAAGATACCTGCAGGCGTGCTGACGCACGGCAAAGATAATAATTACCAGGATGTTTCTGTGCGTCCCTGTAGATAAACAGATGACAAACCCTTGCTCCATATGCTATAATACAGAATTAGCAAACCCATCAATTACAGTATATAAGAAAGAACTCAGGAGGGAATTCCTTAATGATAGACCAGAGCAAAATCAGAAATTTCTGTATTATTGCACACATAGACCACGGCAAATCCACTCTTGCCGACCGAATCATCGAAATGACCGGTACCCTGACCGAACGTGAAATGCAGTCACAGGTACTGGACAACATGGAACTTGAAAGAGAACGTGGAATCACCATTAAATCTCAGGCAGTACGAATCGTATACAAAGCCAAAGACGGCGAAGAATACATCTTCAACCTGATCGACACCCCCGGCCATGTAGACTTCAACTACGAAGTATCCCGAAGCCTTGCAGCCTGTGACGGTGCAATTCTGGTAGTAGATGCAGCTCAGGGAATAGAAGCCCAGACACTGGCAAATGTATACCTTGCCCTTGACCACGACCTGGATGTCCTTCCGGTCATCAACAAAATCGACCTGCCAAGTGCAGAACCGGATCGTGTGGTAAATGAAATCGAAGATGTCATCGGCCTTGAAGCCCATGACGCACCAAGGATTTCTGCCAAAACAGGACTTAATGTAGAAGAAGTCCTGGAACAGATCGTAACAAAGATCCCGGCACCTCATGGGGATGTAGATGCACCATTAAAAGCCCTGATCTTTGACTCCATTTATGATGCATACAAAGGCGTTATCGTATTCTGCCGTATTATGGATGGACGTGTGAAAAGGGGCACCCAGATCCATATGATGGCAACTGGCTTCACCACAGAAGTTGTGGAAGTCGGATACTTTGGTGCAGGTCAGTTTATTCCATGTGAGGAACTGACAGCAGGTATGGTAGGATACATCACTGCGAGTATTAAAAACCTTGGTGACACTCGTGTAGGTGATACAGTTACAGATAAGGAAAGACCATGTGCAGAAGCACTTCCGGGCTATAAGAAAGTAAACCCTATGGTATACTGCGGATTATACCCGGCAGACGGTGCCAAATACGGTGATCTGAGAGATGCTCTTGAGAAGCTTCAGCTCAATGATGCCTCGCTGTTCTATGAACCGGAGACATCCGTAGCCCTTGGCTTTGGTTTCCGATGCGGTTTTCTGGGATTGCTCCATCTTGAGATCATTCAGGAGCGTCTGGAAAGAGAATACAACCTTGATCTTGTGACTACAGCTCCCGGTGTTATTTACAAAGTACACAAAACTAACGGCGAAGTTATCAATCTGACAAACCCCAGCAATCTGCCGGACCCGTCAGAGATTGAATACATGGAAGAACCAATGGTAAATGCCGAGATCATGGTAACAACTGAATTTATCGGTGCAATTATGGATCTTTGCCAGGAACGAAGAGGGCAGTATCTGGGAATGGATTATATGGAAGAAACACGTGCGCTTCTGAAATATAAGTTGCCGTTAAATGAGATTATCTATGATTTCTTTGATGCCCTCAAATCCCGCTCAAGAGGCTATGCTTCTCTGGATTACGAGCTCTGCGGATATGAGCGCAGTGAGCTTGTGAAACTGGATATTCTGGTAAACAAAGAAGAGGTGGATGCTCTTTCCTTTATCGTGCATGCAGATACAGCCTATGAGAGAGGCCGTAAGATGTGCGAGAAATTAAAAGACGAGATTCCACGTCAGCTTTTTGAAATCCCGATCCAGGCAGCTGTCGGAAGCAAGATTATTGCCAGAGAGACAGTCAGAGCCATGCGTAAGGATGTACTTGCCAAATGTTACGGCGGTGATATTTCCCGTAAGAAGAAACTTCTGGAGAAACAGAAGGAAGGTAAGAAACGTATGCGTCAGGTAGGCAATGTGGAGATTCCGCAGAAAGCATTTATGAGTGTATTGAAACTGGATGATAAATAAAGTATGAAAGTAACTATTCGGCAGCCTGCTGTCCACATAACTGTGAAGGTACTGAACAGCTACCTGTGAATAGTGTTCATCTCAACAGAAGGTTAAGATATTGAAGAAAATGATTAAGCGAAAAACAGTTATACTATGTATGTTATTGCTTGGAATTTCTGTCTCCGGATGTGGGAAAACCAGGGAGGTAGATGAAGCGTCCTCCAAAGTAATCCAGATCAGTGTTGCGCCGGAAGAGACAAGTCCCACTCCGGCACCGGATCAGGTAGCTTCCGCAGCAGTTACCACCAATGGTAATCTGACAATGGTAAATACGTATCTGGCAGAGCAGGATGCAGCAGGTATCTCATCTGCGGAAAGTTCAGACAGCCAAAGTGATGCCGACAGTACAGATAACAGTGTCGACTCAGCAGATAACAATGAGCAAGATAGCAGTACATCAGATACTGAGGAATAGAAAACAGGTCATAACAGGAGCAGATTACAATGGAGAGAAGGAATATCACAGATTCTCCCATGGAAATCTATATCCACATTCCATTTTGCATAAAAAAATGTGATTACTGTGATTTCCTTTCCGGTCCGTCAGGTCCAAAGGAGCAGGCTGATTATGTAGATGCTCTGCTTGAAGAAATCAATGCAGCAGAAGAAGGAAAAGGAAGGAGTGTATCCTCTGTATTTATTGGAGGGGGCACTCCTTCTGTTTTGGATGAGAGATTCATAGGAGAAATTTTAAATCATATAAGACGAAAATTTCAGATTGCGGATCATGCTGAGATCACAATAGAAGTAAACCCGGGGACTGCAGACAGAAACAAACTGCAGGCATACAGAACATATGGAATCAACCGCCTGAGCATAGGTTTACAGTCGCCGGATGACAGAGAACTGAAGATCCTTGGAAGAATCCACAATTATGAGCAGTTTCTGGAGACTTACAGAAGTGCAAGAGAGGCAGGGCTCGACAATATCAATATTGATCTGATGAGTGCGATCCCGGATCAGACTTATGAAGGATGGATCCACAATCTTCGCACTGTTGCAGGACTGGATCCGGAACATATTTCCGCATACAGCCTGATCATTGAGGATGGCACACCTTTTGCATCGCGGACGCTGAATTTGCCGGATGAAGATGCGGAGTACAATATGTATGAGGCAACAGCACAGATTCTGAGAGAATATGGCTTTGAGCAGTATGAGATTTCCAATTACGCAAAGAAAGGCAGAGAATGCAGGCATAACGTGGGCTATTGGATCCGACAGGATTATCTGGGGTTTGGCCTGGGAGCTTCCTCTCTTTATGGAAAGGAACGTTTTGCCAATACACAGGATATGAAAAAATATCTGGAAAACAGCAGAACTCCGGAAAAAATAAGAGAAAAAGAGCCGCCCCTCACCAGGGAGGATGAGATGGCGGAATTCATGTTTCTGGGACTTCGTATGACCAGAGGAATCTCAAAAGCTGAGTTTGAGCGGCAGTTTGGCAGTGAAATAGATGCAATATACGGGGATGTTCTGAGAAAATATAAGTCAATGAGACTGCTTTTGGAAGAAAACGGAAGGATTTTTCTGAGCAGAGAGGGAATTCATGTAAGTAATTCCGTTATGGCGGATTTTTTGCCGTAAACGCCTTGACGAACAAATGTTCCTGTATTATACTGATGCCATGAGGATTGCGGGGCAGCGAAACTGTGCAACAATCCATGAATATCATAACATACGACAAAGGTATAACTGTCAAGGTAAGAAACAGTTATTATTTATAAATGAGAAACAGGAGGCCCACGATGGCAGCAGATACAACGAAGAAGCACTTTATCAGGATCAGAGGTGCTAATGTTAATAATCTTAAGAATTTAAGTGTGGATATTCCCAGAGATAAGTTTGTGGTATTTACAGGACTGAGCGGCTCCGGTAAATCTTCACTGGCTTTTGATACCATCTATGCAGAGGGACAGCGCCGTTATATGGAATCTCTCTCTTCCTATGCAAGACAGTTCCTGGGTCAGATGGAGAAGCCGGATGTGGAGAGTATTGAAGGTCTGCCACCTGCCATTTCCATTGATCAGAAATCTACCAACCGCAATCCACGTTCCACAGTAGGAACAGTGACAGAAATCTATGATTATTTCCGACTTCTGTATGCCAGAGTGGGAATCCCTCATTGTCCGAAGTGCGGAAGAGAGATTAAGAAGCAGACAGTTGACCAGATGGTAGACAGTATCATGTCTTTTCCGGAGAGAACGAAGATCCAGCTTCTGGCTCCTGTTGTGCGGGGCCGCAAGGGAACTCATGCAAAGCTTCTGGAGCAGGCAAAGAGAAGCGGATATGTACGTGTGCAGATTGATGGAAACCTGTATGAGCTTTCCGAGGAGATCAGTCTGGACAAGAATATCAAGCATAATATAGAGATTGTGGTAGACCGTCTGATCGTGAAGCCCGGGATTGAGAAGAGACTCTCAGATTCCATTGAGACAGTGCTGGATCTGGCAGAGGGCCTTCTGATGGTAGATACTATGGATGGAAATATCCACAATTTCAGCCAGAGTTTCTCCTGTCCTGACTGTGGTATCAGTGTAGATGAGATCGAACCGAGAAGCTTTTCTTTTAATAATCCTTTTGGTGCCTGCCCGGATTGTCTGGGACTTGGGTATAAAATGGAATTTGATATTGACCTGATGATCCCGGACAGATCTCTGAGTATCCTGGATGGTGCCATTGTGGTCACAGGATGGCAGTCCTGCACAAATGAGGGAAGCTTTTCCAGGGCAATCCTGGATGCTCTTGCCAGAGAATATGATTTCAGCCTGGCAACACCTTTTGAGGAATATCCGGAGAAGATACAGGACATTCTGATCAACGGAACCAATGGGCATTCTGTAAAGGTTTACTATAAAGGGCAGCGCGGAGAGGGCGTTTACGATGTGGCGTTTCCGGGGCTGATCCGAAATGTGGAGCAGCGTTACAGAGAGACAGGCTCTGATGCCATGAAGCAGGAGTATGAATCTTTTATGCGCATTACTCCATGTAAAACCTGTAAAGGTCAGAGACTGAAGAAGGAATCACTGGCTGTGACTGTGGCGGATAAGAATATTTATGAGGTCACCAATCTTTCCATAGAGAAGCTGAAAGCCTTTTTGGCGGATATGCAGCTCTCCGAGCAGCAGCAGCTTATCGGCAGACAGATTCTGAAGGAAATCAGGGCAAGGGTAAGTTTCCTGTCAGATGTAGGACTGGATTATCTTTCATTGGGACGTGCGACAGGAACTCTTTCCGGCGGCGAGGCGCAGAGAATCCGTCTGGCTACCCAGATTGGTTCCGGGCTGGTAGGAGTTGCCTATATTCTGGATGAACCTAGTATCGGACTTCACCAGAGGGATAATGACAGACTTCTTGGTTCTCTGATGAAACTGCGTGATCTTGGAAACAGCCTGATCGTTGTGGAGCATGATGAAGATACCATGCGTGCCGCAGACTGTATTGTAGATATAGGTCCCGGTGCAGGGGAGCATGGCGGACAACTGGTTGCCATGGGAACTGCAGAGGATTTGATGAAGAACGAGGATTCCATCACAGGAGCTTATCTGAGCGGGAAATTAAAGATCCCGGTACCTTTGGAGAGACGGAAGCCAACCGGTTTTCTTACTGTCAAGGGGGCGGCAGAGAATAATCTCAAGAATATCGATGTGAAGATACCTCTTGGGATCATGACCTGTATCACAGGAGTTTCGGGCTCAGGTAAGAGCTCTCTGATCAATGAGATTCTTTATAAACGCCTGGCAAGAGATCTGAACCGGGCAAGAGTGATTCCGGGAAAACATAAGGATATTCTGGGAACAGACCAACTGGATAAGGTTATCAATATTGACCAGTCACCTATTGGCCGTACTCCACGTTCCAATCCTGCGACTTATACCGGGGTATTTGACCAGATCAGAGATCTTTTTGCAGCAACAGCAGATGCCAAGGCAAAAGGATATAAGAAAGGACGATTCAGTTTTAATGTAAAGGGCGGAAGATGTGAGGCATGCAGCGGTGACGGTATTATCAAAATTGAGATGCATTTCCTTCCGGACGTATATGTACCATGCGAGGTCTGCAAAGGTAAGAGATATAACAGAGAAACCCTGGAAGTAAAGTATAAGGATAAGAATATTTACGATGTGCTGAATATGACGGTGGAGGAAGCACTGACTTTTTTTGAGAATGTTCCTTCTATTAAAAGAAAGATACAGACGCTTTATGATGTAGGACTTTCCTATATCCGGCTGGGACAGCCGTCCACAGAGCTTTCCGGAGGAGAGGCACAGAGGATCAAGCTTGCCACAGAGCTGAGCAAACGCAGCACAGGTAAGACTATCTACATTCTGGATGAGCCTACCACAGGTCTGCATTTTGCGGATGTGCATAAGCTGGTGGAGATTCTGAAACGATTATCGGAGGGCGGTAATACAGTAGTTGTGATCGAGCATAATCTGGATGTGATTAAGACCGCAGATTATATCATTGATATCGGACCGGAGGGTGGAGACAAAGGAGGTACCGTAGTTGCTCAGGGAACTCCTGAGGAGGTGGCACAGTCACCGGTTTCCTATACCGGAAAATATGTAAAGAAATATCTGAAATAATCTTGAAATCATATTGCAGGACTTTCTTTTTAAATGGAAGTTGTATATAATAGAAGAGATTATTTATAGCAATTCTCGTAAATAATATATTTTGATCCGGCTTATCAGGATGTGAAGCCCTGTTGGACTGTTTTGATCGCATTATTTTATGGAGTTGTTATAACTAAACCGGATAAGTCCCCGGTAGAGACTGTAAAAAGTAATGATCAGTTGAAGGGGATGAGGAGAACGTAAGAACAGAAAGGGGATTTCCATGCCGACAAGTGATATTGGAATTGACCTGGGAACCAGGAACAGTCTGGCTTATTCTACAGGAAAGGGGCTTGTGCTAAATGAGCCTTCAATCGTAGTTTATGATAAGAATACAGAGAAGATACGTGCGATCGGTGAAGAAGCCCGTCTGATGGAAGGGCGCATTACTTCAGATATGGAGATCATCCGTCCCATCAGACAGGGCGTGATCGTTGATTATACAGTTACAGAGAAGATGTTGAAATACTTTATATCCAGAGCAATAGGAAGAAGAGCTTTCCGCAAGCCCAGGATCAGTATCTGTGTTCCCAGTGGAATTACAGAGATTGAGAAAAAGGCAGTGGAGGAAGCAACCTATCAGGCTGGTGCCAGAGATGTCTATATGGTGGAGGAACCTATAGCTGCGGCAATCGGAGCCGGGGTGGATGTGACCAAGCCCTTTGGAAATCTGGTCGTAGACATTGGAGCCGGAACTTCGGATGTTGCGGTTATCTCTCTTGCGGGGGTTGTGGTTTCCGCTTCTGTGAAAGTTGCAGGGGACACTTTTAATCAGGCTATACTGAACTATGTGAGAAAGAATCATGGACTTTTTATCGGAGAAGATATGGCAGAGAAGATCAAAATTCAGATTGGTACGGCTATAGAGGAATCAAATCCGAGAACAATGGAAGTAAAGGGGAGAAATGTGATCACCGGTCTGCCGAAGACAGTGACACTTACCTCAGAAGAAATACGTGTGGCGTTAAAGGATGCTACAAGCCAGATTGTGGAGACTGTTCATGGAATTCTGGAAAAGACACCGCCGGAACTGGCTGCGGATATTGTAGACAGAGGAATCGTACTTACAGGCGGCGGTGCCCTTCTTCATGGGATGGATACACTGATCGAGCAGAGAACCGGAGTAAGTACACTGACTGTGCAGGATGCAATGAGCGTGGTCGCAGTGGGAACCGGTAAGTATGCAGAGGTAATGGCACGTTTTGACGGATAAAGCAGGAGGTACTGCACAGTGCAGTGCCTTTTTGCGTTGTCAGAGGATCAAAGAAGCAGGAGGTGTGGAGAAAAGCACATGAGTGAAACTGTCACAGGATACATAGATCATGTTATTTTCAGAAATGAAGATAACGGATATACAGTTATGGTACTGAAAGGTACAAAAAAAGAGGAAGAGCTGACCTGCGTGGGAAGTTTCCCTGCGATCACACAGGGGGCATCTATTGAAGCAACCGGAGTATATATCCATCATCCGGTATATGGCAAACAGTTTCAGATCAGTTCTTTTACAGAGAAGATGCCGGAGGATACATATGGAATAGAACGTTATCTGGGTTCGGGCGCCATCAGGGGAATCGGTGCTGCACTGGCTGCCAGGATCGTGCGGAAGTTTGGAGATGACACACTCCGTATCGTAGAAGAAGAGCCGGAGCGGCTTGCAGAGGTAAAGGGGATCAGTGAGAAAAAAGCCCGGGAGATCGCTGCGCAGGTAAGTGAGAAGGCAGAGATGCGAAAAGTAATGATCTTTCTGCAGAAATATGGGATTTCCCTGAACCTGGGCGCAAAGATTTATCAGAAATATAAGGAATCTGTCTATACGATCCTTCAGGAGAATCCTTACAGACTTGCGGAAGATATTTCCGGTGTGGGATTTAAGATTGCTGATGAGATTGCTGCCAGAGTCGGTATTCACGCAGACTCAGATTACAGAATCCGCAGCGGAATGCTGTATACTCTTCTGCAGGCTTCGGGAGAAGGACATACTTATCTTCCGAGGGAACAGTTATTTACAAGATGTGCCAGACTTCTGGGAGTAGATGAATCCTATATGGAGAAACATCTTATGGATATGGTTATTGACAGGAAGCTGGTGCTGAAAGAAAAAAGCGGAGAAACTATCGTTTATCCGGCACAGTATTATTATCTGGAACTGAACACTGCCAGGATGCTTAATGAACTGAATATTGTGTGTCCTGAGGATAAAGAGCTTGTCAGGCACAGAATTGAGCTGATCGAGAAAGAGACAGGAACTGTTCTGGATGAAATGCAGAAGAAAGCAATCACTGAAGCAGCGGATCATGGACTCTTTATTCTTACAGGAGGCCCCGGTACAGGTAAAACGACAACGATCAATGCGATCATCCGCTTTTTTGAGGGAGAAGGTGCAGAGATTCGGCTGGCTGCACCTACCGGACGTGCTGCAAAGAGAATGACAGAGACTACCGGATATGAGGCGCAGACAATTCACCGTCTGCTGGAACTGAATGGAATGCCGGAAGAAGAGAGGGACGGGCATTCAGCTAAATTCGAGAGGAATGCGCAGAATCCGCTGGAGGCAGATGTGATCATTATTGATGAAATGTCTATGGTGGATATCCATCTGATGCATTCTCTTCTTCTTGCAGTGGTAGCAGGAACCAGACTGATCCTTGTGGGGGATGAGAATCAGCTTCCGAGTGTAGGCCCGGGCAATGTGCTGAGAGATATTATCCGAAGCAGATGTTTCCCTGTAGTGGAACTGACTAAGATATTCAGACAGGCATCAGAGAGTGATATTGTTGTAAATGCTCATAAGATAAATAAGGGAGAACAGGTTCAGATCAATAATAAGAGCAGGGATTTCTTTTTTCTGAAGAGATATGATGCAGATATCATTATAAGAGTAGTGATCGCGCTGATCCAGGAGAAACTGCCGCGCTATGTAGATGCCAAACCCTTTGAGATACAGGTACTGACACCTATGAGAAAGGGACTTCTGGGAGTAGAGCGGCTGAATCAGATTCTGCAGAGATACCTGAATCCGCCGGAAGACGGAAAATCCGAGAGGGCGGTTGGAGACCGGCTGTTCCGCACAGGGGACAAGGTCATGCAGATCAGAAATAATTATCAGATGGAATGGGAAATCCGGGGACGATATGGGGTTGTCATTGAGAAAGGCGTGGGAGTATTTAACGGAGACACCGGAATTCTCAGGGAAATCAATGAATTTGCTGAGACAGCAGAAGTGGAATTTGAGGATGGACGTTTTGCAATGTACTCGTTCAAACAGCTGGAGGAACTGGAACTTGCATATGCTATTACAATCCACAAGTCTCAGGGATCTGAGTATCCGGCAGTCATACTTCCATTGCTTTCCGGACCACAGATGCTTTTAAACAGGAACCTTCTTTATACCGCAGTTACCAGAGCAAGAAAATGTGTGACAGTTGTGGGAAACGAGGAGACCTTTGCAGAGATGATACGCAATGAAAAACAGCAGAAGAGATACAGTGCACTGGATGAACGGATCAGAGAACTGAGTGAGACTACAGGGGATAATCATACAGATGGTGAAGAATGATATTGCAGACTGTGATCTGATGACTGAATAATAACAGAGAAAAATTTATTCCGATAATATGAGAAATACAGAAATACAGAGGATAGCAAAACAGAGAGTAAAATAGTGGAAGGAAATGGAAATGAAACGGTTTCTGAACATGGTTGCTGATATTTTTTACCCGAGATGCTGTCCGGTCTGTCAGAAAATACTGGCAGATCAGCGAAGGATGATCTGTCCGGAATGCGAGAAAGAACTTCGTCCGATTGGTCATCCCAGATGCTATAAATGTGGAAAAACCATAGAAACAGGGGAATACTGCAGAGACTGTCAGAAACACAGGCATGTGTATGAACAGGGAAGAGGTATTTTTGTCTATGATGACATAATGAGAAGATCTGTTACCAGATATAAGTACTATGGATGCAGAGAATACGGTGATTTTTATGCCAGAGCAATGTATCGATATGCGCAGAAAGAATTGCGGGAATGGAAGCCGGATCTGATCGTGCCGGTTCCCGTACACAGGTCGAAGGAGCGGCAGAGAGGTTTTAATCAGGCTGCATATCTGGCGGAAAAACTCGGCCATTATACCGGGATTTCCACAGATGTCAATATTGTGCAGAAAGTCTTAAAGACAAAGTCGCAGAAAAAACTGAATGCTTTGCAGAGAAGAAAAAACCTGGAAAAAGCGTTCTGCGTGACCGGAGATGTCAGGGGAAAGAATATCCTGGTGATAGATGATGTGTATACAACAGGAAGTACGATCGATGCAATGGCCGGATGCCTGAAGAGAAAAGGTGCCGGAAATGTTTATTTTCTTACGGTTTGCATAGGCAGGAGATAAGAAAAAACACTTTTCATACATAATGATATATGTTACAATTAATCTGTATGATTATATGAATGATATCAGGTTGTTGCTGAGAACAGAGTGAACAGTAATAGCGGATTATAGCAAAAGGAAAAGCATACAGTAAGGAGTAATTTATGTTAAATGAAGAGAAGATAAAAATCATGAATAAACTTGCCATGTATGAACAGGGTGAAGGAAAGAAATATCTTCCGGTCAGCAGGTACTACCGTAGTGATTATATCGGACTTGCCATGATTAAGAATTTTTTCCTTGTTACGATTGGGTATTGCCTGATTCTGGCCGGTATCGCAGCATATTTTGCTGAATATCTGATAGATAATGTTCATAAGATGAACCTTGTTTCACTGGGCGTGGAAGTTATTCTGGGGTATGTGGCAGTGCTGGTACTGTTTTCTGTCCTGACATATATCCAATATACGGTGAAATACCATAAAGCAAAGAAAAGTGTGAAAAATTATTATGAAGAACTTACACAATTAAGTAAAATCTACGGTCGCGAAGATAAAAAATCTTCAGCCAGAGGAGTTACAGGAGGATATAAAAAATGACAGCATTACTCGAATTAAAACAGCGAATAAAGAATTTATACAGCCAGTATGAGATTTATATCCTGCCTGTCTTACGTTTTGTTCTGGCAATGGCTTATTTCATATGGATCAATACCAATATGGGATATATGAAGCAGATCGATAATATATTTATTGTTCTGATCCTTGCACTGATCTGTTCCATTCTTCCTTCGGGTGTAATGATTTTTGTAGGATTTGCCCTGATGGTCGCACATGGTTATGCACTGGGGATAGAAGTTGCAGGTTTTATGCTTGTGCTGATCCTGTTTATGGCAATTCTCTTCCTGAGATTCAGTTCAGACAATAATTTAGTACTTGTATTTACACCGCTTTCCTTTGGGTTCAGTGTTCCGACGCTTCTTCCTATCGGAAGCGGACTTTTGTGCAATGCGTTTTCTGCACTTCCTGCAGGCTGCGGAGTGATTATTTACTATTTTATCCGTTTTATACGTGTACAGCATAAACTTCTGGAAAACCCGGATGTTGCCATAGCTGACAAATTAAAACTTCTGACAGATGGAATCGTGCAGAACTGGGGAATGTGGATCACAGTGATTGCCTTTATCGCAGTGATTCTGCTGGTGAATCTGATACGTACCCGCTCTTTTGACTATGCATGGAGAATTGCCATTATTGCAGGTGGAGTTGTGTATGTTCTGATGATTATTGCAGGTGGATTTTATTTCAGACTGGATATTGATGTTGTTACGCTGATCATTTATACAGTGATCTCTGTGGTGATAGGATTACTTCTTGAATTCTTTGTATTTGGTGGTGACTATACCCGTACCGAGAGACTGGAATATGAGGATGATGAATATTATTATTATGTAAAAGCAGTGCCGAAAGCCTGTGTCACAACATCTGAAAGAAGTATAAAGAAGATTAACGGAAGTTCCGCAAAGGATGAAAGACCGGCACAGGATAATGTTGTTTCTTATGCGAATCCTATTTTTCATGGTGATGAGAAAGCAGTGACGACAGATGAGGCTGCAGCACCTGTAGAGAGAAAGAAAGATATTGACAGCGTGGATTTTGAGAAGAAACTGGAAGAATCATTAAAAAATCTGTAAAAAGCAGTTTCCGGTAACGATGAGACATACGAGCCAAAATTCCATTGCCGCAGGCAATCTGGAATGAATTTTGGCTACGTTACTGTGAACGGAGTGAACAGTAACACAAAATCCACTGAAAACATTTTTAACGATAAGGTATATAAAAATGATAAGGAAAGGAGAGCCATATGCAGGAATTTTCAGGAAATTTGATAGAGGCATTATCAAGACTGGCATTTCCTAAGATTGGGATTATAGATATCATACAGATTGCACTGATCGCTTTTTTTGTATATCAGTTCATGGTATGGATCAAATATACTCATGCATATACACTTCTGAAAGGAATACTGGTCGTTCTCCTCTTCATTCTGATCGCGTATATTTTCAGGATGAATACGATTCTGTGGATTTTTTCAAATCTGGCAAGTACACTGATCGTAGGTGTGATCGTTATTTTTCAGCCGGAGCTCAGAAAAGTTCTGGAACAGCTTGGACAAAAGCGGATCATGGCTTCACTGATACCTTTTGATGCAGGTAAAGAGGTGAAGGAAAGATTTACGGATAAAACCATCAGTGAGCTGGTCAAAGCATGTTTTGATATGGGAGAAGTTAAGACCGGGGCGCTGATTGTAATTGAGCAGAATGAGCTGCTGACCGATTATATAAGAACAGGTATTAATCTGGATGCAATCCTTACCAGTCAGCTTCTGATCAATATATTTGAACATAACACACCACTTCATGACGGAGCTGTTATTGTAAGAGAGAACAGGATTGTGGCTGCAACTTGCTATCTTCCACTGTCTGATAATATGGAACTGAGCAAACAGTTGGGAACGCGGCACAGGGCAGGCGTGGGGATCAGTGAGCAGACAGATTCTGTTACGATCATTGTATCAGAGGAAACCGGTCAGGTATCTGTAGCGCAGGGAGGAAAGCTGATCAGAGGTGTAAACAGTGCAAAACTCAGAGAAATCCTGGTCAGAGCGCAGAATAAGCAGGTTGTAGACAACAGCAAACTTCGCCATTTACTGAAAGGAAGAGTGAAGCATGAAGAAGCGAAAAATAACAGATGATATACCTTTGAAAATCATGTCTGTCGCAATAGCTGTTGTGCTATGGCTGATCGTTGTAAATATAGATAATCCGACAGGAACCAATTACTATACGCTCAACGATGTGGAACTGATCAACAAGGAATATGTGGAATCTTCAGATACCATCGGTAAGATGTGTATGCCGGAACAGAACCAGGATTCCGTAAAAGTCGCGATCACTGCAACCAAGAAGATCAGAGACAAGATCAAAGTTACAGACATCTCTGCGGTAGCTGATCTTCAGCAGGCGGTAAGCCTGGATACAAATCCGGTTATGGTTCCCATTACCGTCACCTGTTCTGTGCCGGGAGTATCTCCCAGTGATATTAAAGTTACTCCTCAGAATCTCAGTGTAAATCTTGATGAAAAAGAGACACAGGAGTTTGTGGTAAATGTCAGCAGAGGTGACACGAAACCGGGCAAGGATTATGAAGTAGGAAGTCTGACTGCCAGTCCGGAGAAAGTAAGGATTACAGGTCCGAAGACGCTGATCAATAAAATAGATAAGGTAAATGCTTCCATTGAACTGGATGGAAATACAGAGGATTTTACACAGGATGTAAACCTTACGATCATTGACAAGAATCAGGAGGTACTTACCGATTCTGAAATGAATTCATTACGGATTGAGAATAATGCAAAAGTAACAGTGACTGCAAAATTATGGAAAATCCACCAGGGAGTACAGATATCTGCAGGTTATGTAGGGACACCGGCTGAAGGATATCAGGTTGGGGCTGTGAGAACAGTGCCGGATACGATCAGTGTAGCAGGCAGTGCGGAAGGTCTTGAAAGTCTTGCGGATAATAATAATGTGATCACTATACCGGAAGACAGTATTGATATCTCCGGTGAATCCGAAGATGTGGAGAAAAAAATCAGTCTTACGGATCTTCTGCCGGACAATGTGAAACTTACCAGTGACTCCAGTGAAGATGTATGGGTAACTGTAAGTATTCTTCCGGCCGGAAGCAGAGAGTTTGAACTTCCGACTAAGAATATAGAGGTTAAGAATAAGCCGAAAGATCTGCAGGTAACATTTGAGACTGCGCAGATAGAAGTGCGGATCAAATCTGATAACAAAGATCTGGATGATCTGAATAATGACAAAGACATTAAGGCATCTATAGATCTGGATGGCAAAAAAGAAGGAAGTTATGAAGTTCCGGTTAAGATAGTCTTGCCGGATGGTTATGAGACAGTGGAAGATGTGACTACGGAAGTTGTGATTTCATCAGGGACTGCTGTTGATGACAGGAAGGAAAACAAGGAATAAAAGAATTCTCCACTTACAGAAGGGGTAGTAACAATATAAGAGGAACAGTGAAATGGTCAGTAAAAAAGTGACAGTTAAAAATCCCACAGGTCTTCATCTGAGACCTGCGGGGATCCTGTGCAATGAGGCAATGAAATACCAGTCACAGATAACATTTGTCTACGATGGGGGCATGGCAAATGCAAAGAGTGTACTGAGTGTACTTGGTGCATGCGTAAAATGCGGAAATGAGATAGAACTTACCTGTGAAGGTGTTGATGAACAGGAAGCCCTGGATCATCTTGTTACTGCTATTGATAGCGGCCTTGGTGAGTAGAAAGCTGCTGTGCACAAACAGAGTGAACAGTAACCATAAAGTAACATGACTAAAAGAGGAGGAACTTATTGTGAAAAGAAGATTAGTTGCGGTTACATTGAGTCTTATTATGACAATGGCAACTGTCAGTGAAGCAGGTGCTGCTGCATTTACTTCACCTGATACAGCTCCGGCTGTTGCCACACAGACAGATGCAGAAGAAGTAAATGTTACAGAAGAAACTTCTGAAACAGAAGCAGACGCTTTTTCAGATGGAGATGATGGGACAGCAGTACCATCACAGGAACAGACAGACGACGCATTTACAGCGGGAACGGATACGGCTGCTGCATTGCCGGACGAGACGCCGTCAACAGCAGATGCTACGGATGCCGTTGGAGCCGCTGTAGTGAAAGCTGAGGACTGGGTAAGCACAGAGAATGGCTTTAAACTGCGCAAACCTGCAAAAAATCAGGATACAGCAAATACAGATGATCAGAAAGCAGCAACAGCAGCACTACCCGATGAGGAGATGCCGTCTGAGACTGACGGATTCTCAGGAGATCAGACAGAATCATCTGAAACAGCAGTGGCTGAAACAGATACAACAGCTGTGACAGCAGAGGTTACAGCAATGGAAACACCAGCAGCAACGGATACAGTGTCTGTAACAAATGAAGAATTTTATACAGCGGCAGACGGAATTGTAAAGATCAGCACAGAGTATAAAGGGGAAACCCATACAGGATATTATCTGTTTGATGAAGAGGGAATCCTTGTAACCGGACAGGCTGAGGTAAAAGAAAAATCTTCATCTGATGAAGAACCGACATCAGATGCAGCTCAGTCAGCAGGAGAAGATGCCGCAGGGGAAGAAACAGAAGCCCAGGCAAATCAGTCCTATTTTACAACTGCAGATGAGGCTGTTGTTTATACCGGATGTGAAGGAGAAGCGATAACTCCATATACATCTACAGTAGGCCAGCAGGAGAAGAGTGTATGGAAATGGACAGGAACATATTTCCAGTACTACGATGAGAATGGTAATCTGGAGACAATTGCACAGCTTGAAGCGAAAGCAAAAGCAGAAGGTACATATACCGGATATTTCAAGATCAATGAGGATTATTACTGCCTCGATTCTGAAGGTAAGCCACAGACAGGAGAGATCACCCTCACAGTTAACGGCGAATCAAACCTGTATTATTTTGATCCTGCAAGCAGCGACATCCCCGGAAAAATGTTCCACAATGGATGGCTTCGCTCAGATACCACTAAGGGAGAGCGCTGGCTGTATTTTAAAAAGGGAAGTGTTCCTGCAGATATAGGTAAATATTATAAGCGTGGCGTAGTTGCCACAGCTATTCCGGAGAAAGGAACCGGAAGTTATTTGCTGGATGCCAATGGATATGTTCTGAAATCAGTGATGAAGAAGGCTCAGAATGGTGCATATTACTGTACCGACAGTAATGGCCAGATTTATAGAAATAAACTTGTAAAATACGGCAATTTCAGATATTATTTTGGTTCAAACGGAAAGCGGGCAACCTGGACAAAGAGATGGGCGAAAGCAGACGACCATTACTATTACTTTGGAAGTACTCCGGGTCGTGTTGTTGAGAAACATGGCTGGCAGAAACTTGTCAGCACCAGTGGCAAATTCCTTGGCTGGCTGTATTTTGATTCCAATGGAAATCATTATACGGATAAGTGGACTTCCGCAGGTTATTATTTTAAGCCATCAGGAAAGCTTGCAAGCGGTTTGACAGAAATCGATGGAAAGAAATATATATTTGAATCATCTACATCCGCAGAACACAAAGGTAAAATATATAAGAGCACAATGGTGCGCTATAAAAAGAAATGGTATATCGCATCCTCTAAGGGAAGCCTGTATAAGAGTGGATGGAGAAAATACAGCGGCAATTACTATTATCTTAAAGAATGTGTGGTTCAGACAAATCAGTTTATGAAAAAGAATGGAGTAAACGGTTATCTGGATGCAAACGGTAAATATACAAGAGGATGGGTAATTGTAAGTAATGCTAACAACCTGGTGAGATATATTGATCCGTCAGAGATCGGAAGAGCGTCGTGTAGGGAAAGAGTGT
>ERZ810424.262-NODE-262-length-17932-cov-5.73715_pt1 | contig 17932 bp, 19 predicted proteins | sample MGYA00520270_ERZ810424 | MGnify/ENA primary metagenome ERZ810424 (study PRJEB31588, sample SAMN03399971) | human gut metagenome | study: EMG produced TPA metagenomics assembly of the PRJNA231909 data set (A prospective, longitudinal analysis of the... | reverse complement strand
GAGTTCAGACGTGTGCTCTTCCGATCTGGCAATAACCAACCCGAGAACCTGTTGGATTTTGTCACCATCCTGCAAGAAGAACTCGTTCGCGCTGGTGTGCTTCCAGCTGAATACGACTTTGAGGCACACAAAGAACTCGTCCCTATGCAGCCCGGTGATGTTCCTGTCACTTACGCAGACACAACACCCTTGGTGCAAGATTTCGACTTCAAACCATCGACCCCTTTGCGTGAAGGACTGTGTAAGTTTGCGGAGTGGTACAATGGGTATTATAACAAATGAATGTAAAGTTAAAATGTTCTTATTTTTTTAGTTCTTGACGGTTTGTTTCATAATAGTTTAGAGAAATTTTGAGGAGAAATGGACGCTTAGTGTGTCACGAGAATTATAATATAAATCTATATATGGATATAATTTGTAACTTTAAAAGAGATGAAGGTAGGTCTTCCACATTCGGTGTGCAGGCATTGATTGCAAACCACTTTGTGCTGCCTTTCAAGACTCATCAAAACCAAGATGTTAAGCAAATTTTGGGATAAGGACTGATAAATCAAGTGTCTATCTCTATGCCCCATGATAAAAACAAAACACGATGAATCAATCTATCAAATAACTCCAATGGTAATCGCAAATTTTGCGAGAAGACTTAAAAAAATGGAAGCATAGCATTTGTGCAGTTGATAAAGTACTCCTATTGAGGACAAGTGTCATCGTTCTTTTGAAGATGAAATATGATAATTGAAATATGAAAATAGTATTAAGACCAATCACATTGCAAGATGGAGTTCATCTTGTAAAGTGGCGTAATGACGAAAGAGTGATTAACCATTGTCTCAGTCGAGCAACAATTACTGAAGAATCAAATAAAGAGTTCTACGAGAATTTTGTGAAAACTGGCAAATATAAGCAGTTCATGGTGGAACGCTTGAATGAGGATTTCCCTATCGTAGCATACCCTATTGCAACTGTATATCTGAAGGATATGGACTACGCCAACAAGCGTTGTGAGCTGTGTATTTTCACCAGTACAGATACAGAGTGGACACCAGATAGCCAGAGTATGGCTATTCGTATGCTTGTTGATAAAGCTTTCACGGAATATGGTATGCATAAGGTGTATTCGTACGTATTCTATAAGTATCCCGACGAAGTAGAATTACTTAAGAACGCAGGATTCTCTGCAGAAGCTATTCTTAAAGATGAGGCTCTCAATGCCGAAGGGAAGTATGAAGACATCGTTAGATTAAGTATTATTAATACTGAAAAGTAATGAACGTAATCAAAACTACCATTGAAGGCATAGTTGTCATTGAACCCAAAGTGTTTAAGGATTCAAGAGGATATTTCGTCGAATCCTTCTCACAACGAGAGTTTGATGAAAAAGTTGCTATACCCCAATATGGTAAACCAATACTATTCGTACAGGACAACGAAAGTATGTCCAGCTATGGGGTAATGAGAGGCCTTCATTTTCAGTTACCTCCGTTCACTCAATCTAAATTAGTCCGTTGTGTCAGAGGTAAAGTTCTTGACGTAGCTGTTGACATCCGCAAAGGCTCACCCACCTACGGACATCACGTTGCTGTGGAGCTGACGGAAGATAATCATCGCCAGTTCTTTGTACCAAGAGGCTTTGCGCATGGCTTTGCTGTTCTCAGTGAAACCGCTGTCTTCCAGTATAAATGCGACAACTTCTATGCACCACAGGCAGATGGAGGCATCTCCATTAAGGACGAGAGCCTTGGTATTGATTGGTGTATACCGATGGACAAAGTAATTCTATCCGAGAAAGACACACAACACGAATGTTTAAAAGACTTTACCCCCCCTTTTGATATTGAGGTTTCTTTGTATTAATGATATATGGCAAAGGCTAATGGAATAATAGGTTCATTATTGTGGAAATCAGGTGAACGGATAATGGTACAAGGAATAGGTTTGTTGGTTCAGATAATCCTCGCTCGTCTCCTTATGCCTGAAGATTTTGCGAGCCTTGCGATTATTACCGCTATAGTCAACTATCTTGGTATCTTTGTGCAATGTGGTCTGTCAGCCGCAGTCGTCCAGAAGAAAGACCTATCAGAGATAGATGTATCCACATTGACTACGCTTAGTCTTTTGGTGGCATTAATTCTGTATGTAGGCTTGTTTCTTATGGCACCCGTGATTAATTCGTGGTACAATATGGAAGAACTTGTGTGGCCAATCAGAGTAATGGGTATAGCATTGTTCTTATACTCCTTCAATTCCATACAGAGCGGATTATTGCAGAGAAAAATGATGTTCCAAACTATGTTTGTCCGTAGTTTGCTTGCCACTCCTATATCAGCGGTCATCGGTATAACTATGGCCTATTTAGGGTGTGGAGTATGGGCACTTATTTGTTACGTCTTGTCGAATATTCTGGCAATAGTCATATTTATGAATATGCTTCCAGAAATACGTTTGAAGCTTGGATTCTCAAAACAAAGCGCAAAAGCATTGTACTCTTTCAGCCTTAAGATATTAGGAACTAACCTTGTAAGTGCAGGAGGCGACACTATCCGTACGATGACCATAGGAAAGGTTTACAAGCTTGCTACACTTGCGTATTATGACCGGGCATATACTTACTCTGGTCTTGTTACTCAAGTAGTAAATACTTCAATATCATCAGTCCTATTGCCTGTCTTTTCCAGATCACAAGACGATAAAAGTCACATTAAGGAGATGGCTCGCCGTTCCGTCAGTATGTCGGCATTTGTGATGATACCTGTTCTGCTTCTTGTGGCGCTTGTATCAAAGCCATTGATTTTAATTGTCCTAACAGATAAATGGCTACCGTGTGCCCCATTCTTAAGTCTGTTCTGTTTGCTTAGAATTCCAGGTATCATAACATCTGTAGATAAACAAGTGTATCTCTCTTTATGGAAAAGCCAGATAGGGTTGTATTATGAGATGATTCTTTTGGCAATCAACTTACTATCCCTCGTCTTGATGATTCCATACGGAGTGTTCGCTATTGCAATAGGCTATGTTGTAGTCGAGTTTGCTGGCAATTTTATGCTATGTGTTATCAGTGATAAAGTCTATAACTACTCTTTGATTGAGAGAACTAAAGATTTGATTAAACCCGTTTTCTCTTCCATAATAATGTTAGCTTGTGGCTATCTTCTGTCTCTCATAGAACTCCCTCTGTGGATGACTTTGATATGTCAAGTATTGGTATGTTCAGTTATATATCTGTTCATGCAATACATCCTAAGAGATAGCAGTTTAGCATTTATTATAAACAAGTTCAAAAAGAAATAAAATGGGACAACAAAGACAATCTGGAATAGAGCTGTTGCGCTTGCTGGCAATGTTTGGAATAGTATTAAGTCACTGGGGCGGACACGGTTCGTGGGAACTAACACCAGACAATACGAATCTTATCAACAAAGTTTTCATTCAGCTTACGCAATATTTCGGAGAGGTAGGCAATTGCATATTTGTGATGATTACGGGGTTCTTTTTAGCCTCTCGTGATTCGATGAATACCAAAGGTCTCATGCGTGTAGTAAAAGATGTGAAGTTCTATGCATTTACAACTTGGCTTCTTGTAGTTGCTTTGGGATTTGTCAAATTTAGCATAACGGGTGGGGTACTTTCTTTACTGCCAATTATCTATAGCCAATACTGGTTTGTAGCACCATTTTTGCTCGTTTTGGTGTTGTCACCTTGTCTTAACAAATTGTTGTTAGCATTCACAGACAAGCAACGAAAATGGTACTTCGCATTGTTGCTTGCCATTGAACTTGTTTTACCGCTTATTTTTGCAAAAACAGTGTCTTCCAACCTTGGAGCATTTGTATTGTTCTACTCTATAGGCGCACAATTGCGTTATTTGCCAGAGTTGGAAAATAAATTGATGAGGTACAATAAAGGCTTGACTATAGCTGGATTTGGTTTGGCAATAGCTTCAATTCTGTTGCTTGATATTGTCACACCTGTTTTGGGCTTTACAGCAAATTTAAGTATGCACTTCATTGGAAGGTTTTCAATCCTGCCGATTATAGGCGCATTAGGCTTGTTCTTACTCTTTAGCAAGATGAATATCACATCTACTATTATTAACTTACTTGCTCAAAGTGCGTTTGCGGTTTATTTGATTTCAGAAAATCCAAATGTCTATCCATGGTTTTGGAAACGAGTGTTCGACAATATCGATTATTTCAACACTTCTTATATGATTGGAGTGGCACTCCTGCAATGTGCTATTGTATTCGTTACCTGTATTACCATAGATATGTTGTACAAGAGATTACAGAAATTGATTGAATTTCGACATCGATAAAGATTTTAAGATGTTCAAAATCTCAATACATAGGTATATGTAAATATTAAATTTTATTTATCATGATTAATGTTTTTCAACCTACTTTAGGGGGGGAGGAATTAGCCCGCATCAAAGAGGTTTTCGATTCCAATTGGATTGGAAAAGGTAAACTCGTCAACGAGTTTGAGAAGAAATGGGCTGAACACGTCGGTTCGACTGCAAATAGAGTGCTGACAACAAACTGTTGTAGCGAAGGGTTATTCTCTTCTATGCACCTTTGCGACATCAAACCAGGTGATGAGGTCATCCTTCCTACCATCAGTTTTGTCGGAGCTGGCAATGCAGTTTGTGCCAACGGCTCAAAGATGGTTCTTTGTGATGTTGACCCACGCACACTTAATGCTCGTGCTGAAGACATCGAAAAGTGCATTACATCCAAAACAAAAGCAATACTTCTTCTTCACTTCGGAGGAATTGCCTGCGGGATGGACGAGATTATGGCATTGGCTGATGCCCACAATCTGAAGGTTATAGAAGATTGTGCAGCAGGAGTATGTTCTTCCTACAAAGGAAAGGCATTAGGAACATTCGGAGACATCGGTATGTGGTCATTTGATGCCATGAAGATTCTTGTTTGTGGCGATGGTGCAGCTTTACATTTTAGAGACCCTGAATTACGAGAGCGAGCTGAGAAGTGGCTCTATTTCGGACTTGAAGCCAAAAGCGGATATGAGAACAGTGTAGCTCAGAAGTGGTGGGAGTTCGACATCAGTTCATTCGGCCATCGCGCCATCATGAATGATGTGACAGCAGCCATGGCTCTTGAGCAATTCAAGAGACTGCCGTCCTTTATGGAAGCACGTTCAAAAGTTCACGAGTTCTATAACGAAAACCTTAAAAATGTCAATTGGCTAGACCTTCCTCTGCCTATAGCAGTAGGTTGTACTACGTCATATTATTTCTATCACATTCAGGTTAAGAACGGCAAGCGAGATGAGCTGGCAAAATACCTGCGCGACCGCGGAATTTACACTACTTATCGCTACTTCCCGCTTCACAGAGTCCCAGGCTATGGTGTTCATGCATCTTGTCCTAATGCAGACTATGCGGTCGACAACACTCTTTGCATGCCGATGCATCAAAGCCTCTCGCTCGATGACTTAACCTTGATTGTCGATACAATCAAGGAGTTTGGCTCTAAGTATTGTTAATGCTCGATGATTTAAAACTTTTTAGATAGTATGAAAACGTTTATCAACATAAAATTCTTATGCATATGTGGTTAACTGGTGAGGATGTACAAAAGATAGCTACTATATAAACGCCTTTGTAAAATAACCCAAATGGCAGCTGGCAATATAGGTAGTTTCTTTGGAATGTGGTTCAATACTACCTGCCAGTTCAAAATGTAATTTTTAAAATATGGAATATAAATACAATTATGTCATCTTTAATTCACCTGATAACAAGTTAAGAGTAGACAATGACGGTTACTATACAATTTGTACAAAAGATCTGGAAAATTTAGAGCAGGCAAGAGTTGTTTCATATCCGTTGGATAAACACCTTTATTGGATACGGTTGCTTTTTGCTCTACACACATCTGAAAAAATTTCAAAACATATAAAGTTGCCTTTTCAGAATCTTTGGTATCCGCTATATTTTGAAAATAACTTTTCTGTACAACTACCTATATGTTTTATAATAATAAGTCGTAGCCTACCGTTAGGCTATTTACATTATCTCAAGAAGAAGTATCCTAATTGTAAAATCGTACACATACACAGGGACTTTCTTTCAGTCGGACAAAGAATGAGACCAGATTTGCATTTTAATCCAATTTTTGATTTAGAAATGACTTATGATGAGGCTGAATCAAAAGAATATAATATCCCACATTTTGACGAATTTGAGTCTGCAATAGAAATAACAAGAGAGAAAGAGTTTGAGTCCGATGTTTTTTTTGCAGGAAAAGCAAAAGATCGACTTCCATTATTGTCAAGAGCATATAATCAGTTAACAAAAGCTGGTCTTAAAGTATTCTTTTACCTTACACAAGTGCCAAAAAAAGAGAGAACAGAATTGCCAGGAATAGTGTATTCTGATACTTTTATGTCATACAGGGAAATGCTTTATCATTCCGTAAACACAAGGTGTATGCTTGATATTACGCAGAATAATCAACAAGGTTATACATCTCGTTTTTTAGAAGCTGTTATTTATGGAAAGAAGTTAATAACGAGTTGTAACTATGTACAGAAATCTAAGTTTTATGATAGAAATAAAATTCAAGTCCTTGAAGATATGAATAATATAAACATTGATTTCATTACGGAAGGAAATGGTTTTGTTGATTATGGCTATCATGGTGAATTTTCTCCTTTGAATATGGTAGAAAGAGTTGAAGAAGAGTTAAATAAATTATTTAGTTAATTGTGTTGAATTTGTTTGTAAGATTAGTTAACTTATACTGGCGTTTTCTTGTGTCTCCAGAAAAGTATGCTTTACATATTGGCGTAAAAATAGGTAAGAATTGTTTTATTGCTACAAGAGAGTGGAGTAGTGAACCTTATTTGATATCAATAGGTAATAATTGTCAAATAACAAGAAATGTCTATATACACACGCATGGTGGAGGTCAAGCAGTACGCAATATTTGTCCAGAGTTTGATGCATACGGAAAAGTAACAATTAACGATTGGGTTTATATAGGAGCAAATTCTCATATAATGCCAGGAGTAACAATAGGTGAAGGATGTTTGATAGCAGCGGGAAGTGTGGTTACAAAATCCGTCCCCAAAAATTGTGTAGTTGGCGGAAATCCTGCAAAAATCATTTGTTCTACTAATGATTTTCTAAACAGGAATCACTTTTACAACCTGAACACTAAAGGAAAATTTAAAAACTCAGAGGAGAAGAAGGCATATTTAATGAGTATCCCAGAAGAAAAATTTATCAAAAAAGAGTTGCTTAAAAAATAACTCTCAAATATAGTATTATGAACTTATCTAAGATTATACCAATACGATATAATTTAGGCAATTTAAGTCAGTATAGGACTCCATTGATGGGAATGTCCATCATTATGATTTTATTATGTCATGCGCGAATGGATGGTGCACAGTTGCCAGATGTAGTTTTAAGTATATTATCGTTAGGCAATTGGGGTGTTGACATTTTCCTTTTAGTTTCAGGTATAGGAATGTATTATTCCATTAGTAAAAAAGGTAATAATATTAATTGGGAGGGGTGGATTCTAAGTAGGCTTAAACGGGTTCTTATCCCATATCTCATTTTAGAGTCCCCCTTTTGGATTTGGTACTCTTTACATAATGGCACTGGGATTAAGGGTTTCTTTTATTATATTTCTTTTTGTTCATATTGGACAGAACATGTTGGTTTATGGTTTTTAGCATTGCTTATTCCTTTATACATTATTACTCCTTTACTCTATAAACTTCTCAGTTCTTCGTATAAATATTTAAATTTAGGAATTTTACTTGTTATTGTTATGGTAATTTCTGTTTACCCAGTAGGAGATAATACTATAATAAATACAATACAAAGTTGTTTGTTTCGTACTCCATGTTATCTTATAGGCTTATGTATCGGCAGTGAAGTAAAAGAATCAAAAAGATCATGCCTTATTTATTTAATTCCGATAATTCTGTACATAATATTACAAACCTTTGATAGCTTCTCGGCTGTATATAAAGGTTGGATTTGGGCTTTATTGATAGCAGTTCTTTTTGCTCAACTATTTTCTTATATGTCTCGTAGCCGTCTTTATAATGTTATAACTTTACTTAATATTGGGAAGTACACATTGGAGTTGTATATTGGACTAGATATCTCCAAAAATATTCTCATTCAATTTATGGGTTTAGGCACATCTTATTGGCTCCTATCAATTTGTGGCAGTATAGTATTCGCATTTCTATATAATGTAGTATTCTTAAAAATATTCAGCAAAGGTTTGAAATGGAGTTGACGATTATATACATCATAATAGTATTATTATTAGCTTTTACATCTAATAACAAAGGTGTCAACATTTTATTAGTGTTAACCCTTTATCTTTTGCTGGCATTTGAGCATTCAGATCAAGATTATTTAGCCTATGTTAATTCTTATGATGCTGTAGGCTCTGGCAATATTTTTGAATTGTGGGGATACGAACCCTCCTTTTTCTTATTTTGCATGTTAGGTAATAAATATGGTTTATCATTTGATGCAGCAAGGGCAATTATTTGCTTATTTGAAGTTTTTGCTATATGGTCAACCATTAAAGTATTTACAAATAAAATTGCATGTGTTATAGCTCTCTTCTTGATTTTTCCAGCAACAGCTGATGCTGAACTATTTCGATGGCTGGCAGGAATGTGTGTGGTTATCTTTGCGTTGCCTTATTTGATTAGAGGAGAGTCGAAGTGGGATTATCTAATGTATTCTAGTTTGGTAGTAATAGCGACTACTCTCCATACATCATGCTTGTTTTTTTTACTTTATAATCTTCTTTGTATAAAAGATAGAAAGATTCTATCTACTGTTGTTTTAATTGCATTTATAGTACTTTTTGTAACAGCTCAAACAAGATTGTTATACAAAATTATCGCTTTCCTTCCTATTCCAGATACTCTTAATGATAAGTTTCAACAGACAGGTGAGTCAAATATATTTGGTTTGATTGGTTTGACTATTAGATGTTTTTTTATATTGAGCTTAGGATACTTTATCTATATAAAATCTTATTTTATTGCAAAAAAGAGTATAAAGTCTTTTGGATACTTCTCTTTCAATAGATTTAAGTATCCACAATATGAAATGTCAGTTTTGTTGTTTAATAAGTTGTTTAGTATAAATGTTATTTCGCTTTTGCTTATAGTTATTGCTATATATACACCCCAAGTTCAACGTTTATTTCATGTATTGTTGTTTATAAATTATGTGGCAGTGGTAAGTTTGTATAAAGAGAGTAAAAACAAGTCGGTACTGACTGTCGCTTTCTTGTGTTGTATAATGACATTGCTGTTGCATCTAATTAATGGCGAGCAAAATGTAGCGATTTTGCTTAGCCATTTTAAGGAGGGTTTTTTAGTAAATTTGATATCCTGTATCAACAATTGGTAATATAGGAAATGACAAGAGTAATAACATACGGCACATACGACCTTCTGCACGAGGGTCATATTAACATTCTTCGTCGAGCAAAAGAACTTGGCGACTACCTTATTGTTGGTGTCACCAGCGACAGCTTCGACAGAGGTAGAGGGAAACTCAATGTGCGCAATAACGTTTTGGAGCGCGTTGAGGCAGTCAAGGCGACAGGCTATGCTGATGAGGTAATTATTGAAGATTATCTTGGTCAGAAGATTGATGATATCCAGCGATATGATATTGATATATTCGCCATTGGATCCGATTGGAAAGGTAAGTTCGACTATCTCAACGAATATTGCAAGGTTGTTTATCTTCCTCGTACCGAAGGCATCTCTTCTACTATGCTTCGAGAGCAGACAGAAGAGGTGTACCGCATTGGTATTGTTGGCTCAGGAAGAATAGCTAAACGTTTTGTTCCTGAAAGTAAGGTGGTCAATAGCGCAAATGTGACAGCTGTTTTCGACCCCAACAAGGAAAATGCTGTTGCTTTTGGAAAATTGTTTGATGTAAAACCATTTTCGGATAGTTTTGAGGATTTCCTTGAGGAAGTGGATGCTGTTTATGTGGCATCGCCCCATCTTACCCACTATGATTACACCAAAAAGTCTCTTTATGCTGGCAAACACGTCCTCTGTGAGATACCTTTTATGCTCAATTCAGAACAGGCCCGCGAGCTTTATGATTATGCCGAGGCTCACGACATTGTCCTCTTGGAGGCCAGCAAGACTGCCTTCAGTCCGTCGTTCAATCATCTTGTGACGTTGGTAAAGAGTGGAGTGATTGGTGATGTGGTAGATGTAAAGACATCACTCTCAAAGATGGTTGACGCTCCCACTCGTGAACTCGATGCCTCTCTGGCAGGTGGAGCGATGAACGAGCATGCCCCGCTTAACATGATGGCTATCGTGAAGCTGTTAGGAAAGAACTATACCAAGGTGGACTTCTACTCAAAAGTAGAGAATGGAGTTGATATATATACAAAGGCAAACATCTGCTATCCACACGCAACTGCTTCAATGACTTTGGGGATTGGAGTGAAGACTGAGGGTAATATGATTATCTCTGGCACGAAGGGTTATGTATATGTTCCTGCTCCATGGTGGCTAACTGACTTCTTTGAGATTCGATATGAAGACCAGACAAAGAACAAGAAGTATTTCTACAGTTATGATGGTGAAGGACTCCGCTATGAGATACAGGAGTTTATGTCAATGATTGTGAATCATCGCAAGAGTTCATACAAACTCCGTCGGAGAGAGAGTATTGCTATAGCTGAGGTAATAGAGAAATTCAATAAGAAAGATAATTTTAATGAAATATGAGAAAAGCATTAATTGTTGGAGGTGCAAATGGCATTGGCTTGTCGATTGCAACCCAATTGTCAAATCGTGAAGATTGCGAAAGGGTCTATATTGTTGATAAAGTCCTTATTGCAGAGCAATATTTGAATCAAAAATTTGAGAGCATACAGTTTGACCTTATTACTGAAGATTACTCAATATTTGATAGCTTTAAAGATGTAGATACCCTTATGATAACAGCTGGATTTGGAAAGCCGAGCCTCTTCAAGGATATTGCTGAGCAGCACATAACAAGTTCTTTTAGCGTGAATGCTATGGCTCCAATAAGAATCATCCATCATTTCATGGACAAGCTCGTAGGAAAAGAGGATTTTCGTTGTGGCGTAATGGTAAGCATTGCTGGCTTTATGTCTTCACCTTTCTTTGCCGTTTATGGTGCGACAAAGGCTGCACTCAAGATTTTTATTGAGAGTCTGAATGTCGAGCTTGAGAAGGGCGGAAGCACTAATCGCATACTAAATGTTTCCCCTGGTTCTATCAGGGGCACGAGTTTCAATAATGGGAAGACAGACCTTTCTGTTACAGAAGCATTGGCAAACGAGATTATTGAACATCTCGAAGCAAAGGATGATTTATTCATCCCTCAGTATGAGGAAATCTTCAAGCAAGTGCTCGCACGCTATAAAGCTGACTTTAGAGAAGAGGGAAGACACAGTTATGAATATAAATTGAATCGTATGAAATCAGAACGATTACCCCTCCCACACCCAACTGCACAAGTGAAATAGAAATTTTTTACTTCTACCATATTGTTTTACAATTAAAGAGCGAATCGTTTGCAGAAAGGAGAGCCGCATGAAATATGCAGTTGTAACAGGAGGCACTTCTGGAATGGGTTTAGGTGTTGCCAAGATGTTAGTTAGCAAAGGATATTATGTTTTTGCAACATACATTGGTCCAGATTTCACAGAACATGTTGCGAACTTCAAAGCTATCAAAACCGATCAGACGAATCGTGAGGAAGTGTATAGGTTCATCAATTATGTGAAAAGCAAGACAGATCATTTGGATTGTTTGCATTGCAATGCAGGTATGAGCATACGTAAGTCATTTACTGAATATACCGATAAGGATTGGGATATGATGATGGAAGTAACTGTCAATTCGCATTATATTATGTGTCGATAGTTGTTCCCTATCATTCCCGATGGCAGTCGTATCCTTTTCACAGGCTCGCAGATGGGTGTACATCCCCATGTAATGGTCTTGGCTTATGGTGTCATCAAATCGACTGTTCATGCCCTTTGTAAGAATCTTGTGAAGGAGTTTGAGGAAACAGGAACAACGGTAAATACCATTGTCCCTGGGTTTGTGGAGACACCATGGCAGAAAGAAAAACCGGAAGAGATTAAACAAAACATATATAAGAAGACAGCTATTCACCGTTTTGCTACTATTGATGAGATTGTTGATGCATTCAGATTTTGCATAGACAATCCTTTTATAAATGGCAGTTTGATAGAGGTGAATGGTGGCTACAACTTTAAATAGTAAAGAGATAAAATGATAAAGGTTATAAAGGAATTGACATTTGAAGAACTGCATCATCATTTGCTTGAAATAGCAAAAGCATTTGATGCAGTCTGTAGAAAAAACAATATTCCATATTATATGTTAGGAGGAACCATGTTGGGGGCTATTCGTCATAAAGGTTTCATACCTTGGGATGATGATATGGATTTTGGGGTGCCGAGAAAATATTTTGATACTCTTATTGAAATATTTGAACGGGATTTGCCTTCTAAATATAAATGCCGTACAATTTATAATTCAAGGAACATAACACTACCATTTTATAAAATAGAAGATACAACAACCAAGTGTCAAAATAATCAGTATTACGGCAAAATACAAGATTTCTTTGGATTAAATATCGATATATTCCCTCTAGACAGCTGTGATCCTCACAATCACGATGTTAAGAACCTGTTGTGGCTTGTTGATAAATATGCGAGAATATATACACGTGCAGCTAATGATAGTAAGAAAAAAGAGTTTATTAAGAGAATAATTAGATTCTTTATACCTTTTTCTAAAAAAACGATATATAATTATATTGAGAGAAAAGCTCACGCACTTTCACCAGGTAATTATTTAGGGAATCTTTATGGACGTTGGAAAGAAAAAGAAATTATACCAACGGAATGGTATGGAAACAATTCATATTATTCGTTTGAGGATTCATATTTCCAAGGTTTTGTAGAGTATGACAAATATTTAACACGACTTTATGAATCATATATGGAGTTACCACCAGAGGAAAAACGTACAACTCATTCAGGTAAAGTAGTAAAGATTGAAAGGCAAGAGAAATGAAAAGAATTACTTGCTTTACCTCGAACCTAACAGGAGGGGGAGCTGAGCACCAGTTGACAATTCTCTCAAACCTTTTGGCAGAAAAGGGTTATGATGTTACTATTGTAACATACAACAACATTCCAGACCATTATGTCCTAGATAAAAGAATAAAGAGAATTCTCCTCAATGTTGATGGGAAGAACAATATCATTAAGCAATTGATTATCTCAAAATTCTTTTTTACACATAAGACTGATTGTATCATCAGTTATAGGTCTGTGCCAAATTTCATATTGTTACTCCCCCTTTTTATAACAAGAAAGCCTAAGATTATTGTGAGTGAAAGAAATACGACGATAGTTCCTAGCTTTCGCGAGATAATCAATTACAACATACTATACAACAGGGCTGACCATGTTGTCCCAAATAGTCACACACAGGCAAAATATCTTAAAGGACTAAATAAAAAATGGAAAGACCGTATAACAACAATCACAAACTATACAGACGTAGAAGAGTATTCGGTAAAGCCTGTTCCTAAAAGCACTGAAGTTATCAAAATAGGTGTATTTGCACGACTTTTTCCTCAAAAGAACTACGAGAGATTCTGTTTTATGCTCTCAAAATTAAAGACTTTTTCAGATAGGCAATTTTGCGTATATTGGTATGGTGATAAGAAAGAGGGAGAATTCATAAAAGGCTCTATTCACATACATCAATTGATTGAAGAATATCATATTGCAGATGTGTTTAAAGTAAAGGAAGCTGTGAGTAACGTCGCTGATTATATGAATCAGTTCCATGCAATGTGCTTACCATCTTTATACGAAGGATTTTCAAATTCCATTTCAGAATATATATGTTGTGGAAAGGCTGTTTTGTGTAGTGATGTGAGTGACAATCACATAATGGTACATGATGGGGTTAATGGTTTCCTGTTTGCCCCAACAGATGTAAATTCCATGTGTGACGCTTTTTGTAAATTCTTTCAGCTAACACAAAACCAAATTATTGAAATGGGTGTAAATAGCAGACAAATTGCTGAAACATTATTTGATAAAGATAATTTTATTAACTCATATGTTAGACTTATAGAAGACTGATTATGAAGATATTACAGGTCATAACTTCCCTTCAAATAGGTGGAGCGGAGAAACTTATTTCTGAAATATCTCCATTGCTGCGAGACAAGGGGCATGAAGTGGATGTGCTGGCTTTCGATGGAGTGGAAACACATTTCAAGAGATCTCTCGAAGAGGCTGGCATTAAGGTCTCTAGCTTTAGTAAAAACTGTAATGTCTATAATCCCCTTTTCATTCTCAAGTTGGTAAAGATGATGAGAAACTATGATATAGTACATACACATAACACTGCTCCGCAGCTATTTGCTGCTATAGGCAGTGTGGTATGCTCGGTGGTGCTCGTCACCACCGAGCATACCACTTCCAATCGCAGACGCGATTGGAAGTGGTATACTCCTATCGACAGATGGATGTATAAACGATATAACAAAGTGATTTGTATATCCAATCAAGCAGAGGAAAACCTTAAGGCATTTCATCCTTCGTTGAAAAACGTATGTACTATTTACAATGGCGTAGATGTACAAAAATTCCATGACGCAAAGCCTCTTGAATGCATACGAAGTGAGAAAACGACTGTTGTGATGGTGGCTGGATTTAGGTATCAAAAGGATCAAGACACGCTTATTAAATCATTTAGTCATCTTGACGAAAATAGATTTGAATTATGGCTTGTCGGAGATGGAGAACGTCGTCCAAAGTTAGAGTATTTGATTAAAGAACTCAATCTTGAATCAACTGTTAAGCTTATGGGAATAAGAGCTGACATACCTGAAGTCTTACAGTCGGCAGATATAGTAGTGATGTCTTCACATTTTGAAGGTCTTTCTCTGTCAAACGTGGAAGGGATGTCTGTCGGCAAGCCATTCATCGCAAGTGATGTTGACGGTTTAAGGGAGGTCGTAAGCGGATATGGACAACTTTTCTCACATGAAGATGACAAAGAACTCGCTTCTATTATCAAAAGGCTTGCAGAAGATAAGGATTTTTATAAACAGGTAGCAGATAAATGTTGGGAACGCGCTCAGATGTATGACATAAAGAAGATGGTTGATTCTTATAGCGACTTATTTGTCAGTCTGAAAGGGATTTAACATGCTCTCTGCCCGCACAAGTGAAGCCTTGATGGCTAATGGAGCGATACTATCGGGCGGCACGAAAGATACAATGTAAGCGCTCATTGCATGGCTCTTGCCCCTATTTTTTTTAATCCTTTACTTTTGCTTCATCATGTTACAAAGCTAATTTTATGAACATGAGTGAATTTTACAGTGATTTTCTGCTCCGTTATCAAACGGATGGTGTTCCACGGAAAATTTCTATCAATACTTATTACATTTCTGGAGGGTGCTGAGTATCGCAACTTTATCAAATGGAAGAATTGTGTAAACTTGATTCTTCTTTGCGTACTCTTCTTCTGAGTGAAGACCGTTTTCTTTTCTGTGATGAGACTACTGAGCAAGTAAAGGTTGTGAATCGCTCCATAGGTAAGATGGAATACCGCAAGAAATACATTTGGGGTATTAAGAATCCCGATATTAAGGTTGCCTATTAGCTTTATGACAACGGTAGCCGTAGTGGTAAAGTGGCCGAACGCTTCTTTAATGGCTTTACGGGCAGTGTTACCACAGACAGCTATAATGTTTATAAACTTTTTGAGCGCAAGGACTCCTCCATAACCCGTTATGCCTGTATGACGCATGTGCGTCGTAAGTTTGTTGAAGTTTTGCAGAATGACGATCGTTTCAGTGAAATAGTGAATTTAATATCTGAACTCTATTGGGTGAATCGGATTACCAGATTCGTTTCTTATCAGAAGAGGAGCGATGACAGCGTTCGATTCCGGTACTTGGCGAGATTTGGCAACGAATTAAACCTATATTTGATGAGACTCGCAATCATGCCTCAACTTTGTTTCTGAAAGCGGTTCGTTATGCTATTAACGAATGGGAAGTTGTATGCTGCTATGTGCACAACGGCAGGGCTGAGATTGATAATAATGAGGCAGAGCGTATGATGAAGCCTATCTGCTTGGGACGGAAGAACTATTTGTTTTGCGGCTCGGAGAAGGCTGCTAAGAATACCTCTTTAATTTACTCTTTGATAGAGACCTGCAAGATGAATGGGCTTCGTCCTGTTAAATATCTTGCGAATGTTTTAAGGCAACTCATCGGTAGCGAAACGGATTATACGTCACTTTTACCTGTAAATATTACAAAATAACTTAAAGTTTAATCAATAAAATAGCTCAATGTGTGCTGTAATACCTCTTAGGGCATTATAACCGTACAGTGAGTGCTTACATTTGTTATGAAAATTATGCATGTGATTACGCGTTCTGATTTAGGAGGTGCGCAAAGTGTATTGATCAATATTGTTAATTCATTGTGTAGGGAAAATGAGGTTATTGTCATAGCCGGAGAAGGAGATGGAAAGATGTGGGAGCTGTTGGATAAGCGTATAAGACGTATAAATGTACCAGCTTTGAAAAGGAATATTTCTATAATAAACGATATTAAAGTATTATTCAGCTTCCTGTCTATATATAGGAGATATGAACCGGATGTAATTCATTTACACTCTTCTAAAGTAGGATTGTTGGGGAGGTTAGCCTTTCCCAAAGGAAAAGTTATTTATACTGTGCATGGTTTTGATTCCATAAGATTAGCTTATAGACCTTTTTTGTTCTTGGAACGAATGTTGCAATATCGTTGTAAAGCAATTATTGGAGTTTGTGAATATGATATGGATAATCTCATAAAAGAGAAGATCACGAATAATGTTGGATATGTTTATAATGGTATAATATCTAAAAATGTTATGGTAGATTTATCCTTGCCGGTGGAATGCTTGAATTATACTAAAAAAGTTTTATGTATAGCCCGAATGTCTAAGCCCAAAAGATTTGATATATTTCTTGAGATGGCAACTTTACTTCCACAATATGCATTCATCTGGATAGGCAATCAAGAAAAAATGATGAACTTACCTAATAATGTCTTTTGTTTGGGAAATATTGCTAATGCGGGTATCTATAACACACAGGTGGACTTGTTTGTATTACCGTCTGATTATGAGGGGCTCCCGATCGTAATAATTGAGGCTATGAGTTGTGGGAAGCCAATTGTTTCTTCTAATGTCGGTGGAATCGGTGAGATAGTATATAATGGTGAAAATGGTTATGTCGTGAATAATAATTCTATTGATTTTGCTAAGAAAATAGAATATATACTACAAGATGATATCATCTATAGTCGTTTCTCTACAAGATCATTGGCTATATTTAATGAAAAACTGACGGTGGACAAAATGATTGGAGAGTATAAAAAAATATATAATCGATAATAGATAGATTATTTTTATGACACTTCTATTTACAGGCGCATCCGGATTTCTTGGTAGTAATATTATTCAACTTTTGAATGGGGCATATAATATTATATCTGTTGGGCTTTCTCCTCAGGATACTTATTTAGTTGATATAGCTACAGATATTCCTACTTTTACTGATGCATTTGATGTCGTTTTTCACGCTGCAGGTAAAGCGCATTCCGTGCCTAAGACGGAAGCAGAGAAGCGACTTTTTTTTGATGTGAACCTTCAAGGTACTAAGAATTTGTGTACTGCTTTAGAGCGAAGTGGTATTCCTAAAGCGTTTATTTTTATTAGTACGGTTGCTGTTTATGGTTGTGATTCGGGTGAGAATATCACGGAAGAGCATCCTTTAAATGGAA